>Ga0256840_1001264_pt1 | contig 24291 bp, 21 predicted proteins | sample 355202metaG_FD_185969 | JGI IMG/M metagenome (GOLD analysis project Ga0256840, IMG submission 185969) | Hydrothermal vent microbial communities from Mid Atlantic Ridge, Atlantic Ocean - 355-202 | ecosystem: Environmental > Aquatic > Marine > Hydrothermal vents | place: Atlantic Ocean: Mid...
ATGGCTTTTACCTGTTCTGTAAACACAGGGGTTAAGATACGCATAAACCCTGCTAGTACCGTTAAGTCTGGAGCGTAACGCTTCAAAGTGTCCACCACTACCGCATCATACGCTTCACGTGAGTCAAAGTTTTTAGGCTCTACCACACCGTAAGGTATGCCATGCTCTTGGGCTATGGCTATGCCTTGGGCATTTGAGTTGTTTGTCAGTGCAAACACTACTTCTAGCTCTTGCTTGTGCAAGGTCTTAACAATGTGAGCAAAGTTTGTGCCTTTGCCTGAGAAAAGTATGGCTATTTTTTTCATAATCGCATTGTATCTAATGCTCTCTACAATTTAACTAATTTTGATATACTTGTTTAATTAAAAATAGGGATAATATATGAGAAATTTATGGTTTATTTTCATTGGAATGATAATAGCATTTATAGTATTTTTTGATTTTAATTTTGATAAGCCAACAACGCAAAAGAGACAAGATACAGTACCGACAAAAATAGCTAAAAATCCAAAAAACTCTAACTCTATAATAACAAGAAAAACTCCAGTATCCATCAAAGAAAATATCCAAGTAACAACACAACCTGAAGACGAACAAATCTATCAAGAAGAAATATCAGAACTGTATCCTGAAGAAAAGAAAATACAATCAATCCCCAAAAGCACGATAATAAAAAACACTCTCACTACAAAGGGTGCAAGTAAAGTCAAAATCAAGATAAAAGCCAAAGAAAAAGATGGGATAGTAAAAGCGAAAGTCAGTATCAGCCATGAGATGCTTACCTATGCACAAGCAAAGAAAAAAGAGCTAAAAGTAAACTTCATTACCCATGTCATGGGATTAGTTGGAGGAAGAGTAGTATATGATGTTTCTACGAGTCAATTCCTCTCTAAAAACCCTCTTCTTAAATTTTCTTTTAGAGGTAAAAAAGGAGAAGTATTAACTATCATCTATCAAGACCTTAAAGGTGAAACGTTTTATGACTCTAAGAAGATTAGATAGTCTCCTCTAATCTAGCTACCTCATCTATAATATCCATAGGCAACATCGCATACGAAGCACCACTGTACTTATTTGCAGCCATGACCAACGCAAGTGAAGCGTGCAAGGCAGACTCTAACCCTGTGTAGCCTTGTGCCAGCAGTGAGACGATGAGACCCGAGAGGACATCTCCACTGCCACCTTTGCTTAATTTGGAACAGCCTAGAGGGTTAATGTAGAGTTGCTCTTCTTGCATGATGAGTGTATTTGCACCTTTAAGCAAAAGTGTTACGTTCGGATACTTGGCATTGAACATGCGTACCATCTCGAAGCGTTTACTTTGCACTTCTTCTACAGTGAATACCTCCCCAGTAAGTATCTTCCATAGTATGGTAAACTCTTTAGGGTGTGGGGTGATGACTATCTCTCTGTCTTTTTGCTCTAGTATAGTGAGTAACTCTGGACTCAAAAATGCATCTGCATCTAGGACAATAGGTAGATGAGAACTTAGTACATACTTCTCTAAAAACTCAGACTCAAAGTAGCCACCAAGCCCCATGCCTATGGCTAGTGCAAAAGCATTGTCAGGTACTACTGTGGCGTGCATGAGGTAAGGAGGAGGCGTGATTTGTTCATGTACCACAAGTGTCGTAAGTCCTGCCCCAAAACGGGTACACGCCATCCCTGCTATGACGCCTGCCCCTTCTTTCTCTCCGCAGAAAATAGCCGCATGACCGAAATTACCCTTGTGGCTGTTTTGTTTGCTACGTGAAGGGAGCTTTATATCATTCTCATCTAGTACATACGTTTGACTTTTTGAGGCATATACTTCACTACTCAACCCCAAGTCTGCACAGACTATGTCCCCAACCGAGTCTTTGTTTTCATCAAGGTAAAGGGCTTCTGTTCTAGCACCCATCGTCACTGTAACATCTGCCATGAAGGACATGGGGGAAAGCCCTAAGTCGCTCACGCCTGTGGGTATGTCGCAAGCTAGTTTATGCCCAGAAAAACTATTGAGTTGCTGGACTATGTGTTGCGTCTTTTCGTCTAAAGGTTTATTTAGCCCTGCTCCTAGCAGTGCATCTACTATGACATCTGCATCTTCTAGTGCATCGACCATGTGTAAACCCACTTTTTTAGCCCTCTCTAACTGCACTTTCGCCATAGGCGACTTCACGCCAAAAGGCAGAGATACGCGTATGTCATACTCTCCATGCAGTTGTCGTGCCAAGACTGTACCGTCTGCACCATTATTCCCTGTACCCGAAACGATAAGAACACCGCTTCCTTGCTTAAAATGTTTACGTATATAGTTAGCCATGCCTACAGCTGCATGTTCCATGAGTATGTCTTCTGTTAGTCCGTACTCTTTATAACATCTTTTGTCTAACTCATAACAGTTTTGGTAGACTTTTTGCATTAATTCTCTCCTTTGATTTTAAATAAAATACGAGCATTAAAATCTAGTCTTTTTTCATCCCCGTAACTACTCTTATTGAGATGTTGAAATTCTATTTTTACTTTAAATGCATTATTTTCTTTTTGTAACGTTAAATCTTTTTGTGTTAGCTTTGTTGGATGCATACCATGTTTTTGAATCAACTCTTCAATATATAGCTTTATGTTGATAGTAAGTACTTCTTTCTCTTTATAAATCTTAAATATATTCCCTTCGAAAGCTATAGAAACATTTATGTTATCTAAGTGACGCAATGGTGTTACAATCGTTTTTTTATGATTTGTAAAAGAAGTGTTCCCATAATAGCCAGTCATATAGTCATATTCACGGATATCATATGCATGTTTCTCTTCCCCTCTTCCATCCATAATTTGAAAATAAATGTTTTGTATCGTTCCATTTCGTTCACTATAATAGTCCCAACTATTTATAAATTTAAAGCCTAATTCATGTGTCAAATACTCAGGGTAATACGCTGGCTTATCTTTAAAAATATTTTGTATTTTTTCGTATGCCTCTTTACTTTTTCCCCTCGATATACTTACCTTGCTATCCTGTTCTCTTAAAAAAATTTCTACATCTTTTTTTTGCTTGTCGAGTACTTGAAATTCTGCAGATATTTTAGGGAATATAGGTTCTAAAACTTTTACACCATGCCTATTATATAAATAGCCGATGCCCTCCGAGATGTCATAACGTACTTTAAGGGGAGCATCTTTGACATCACTTACTTTTTTCAGTACTTCAAGCTGTGTTTTTAGCCTCAAAGTTTGTGCCTTTTTACTCACAGCGTACGCTGAAAATGGACCTATTTGAGAAATAGCTATGAGTACAGAAAGTGAAATAAATATCCACTTTATTTTTGCTTCTTTTTTGATTAAAAAATAAAGTGAAATACTTGCCAACCATACACCTAAAAGTAAAATCATATAGCGGTTTTCTGTCCATGAATACTCCATAATCCTCATAGCAATAGCAGTAAACAGCAGCAAAGTTTGTACAAAGACTGCCAGCCATATCCATCGACGCCATTTACTTGTTTTATCTGCAGCAAAATGTGTCCAAAATAAGTAGGTAAGCACTGCCACTGCTGAAAATGCCACGATGAGCCATGCCAGTATGCCTTTGGGCCAATCCATACTCGCAAGTATCTTTGCTGTATATGCATACAAGATAATAAAATAAAGCACTGTAAGTGGGGTAAGTACATACAAAGTAAAAAACTTCTCTACACGCGGTGGTGGTAATGAGGCTTTAATACTAGCTGGGTTTTGAGGTATCTGAGAAAGGAAATACCATACAGAAAAGACCCCTAGAATACCCACATTTAACATGAAAAAGTGTTTGTCCTCAATAGGCAATTCAAACAAACCTCCTATAGCACCCATAGCAGCATTAAGACCTAGAGCTATGACTATGGTAAAATTAATAGTCATAAGTAGTGCAAGTAGCACACTTTTGACATACTCCCAATAATCTACATTGGAATGATTGGTATTTATAAATGGTGTCCAGAGAATGGATATGAAAAAGAATATACTTAAAAAAATATGCCTAAATACATACAAGGATGCATCAAAAATATGCATATCTACTGGTAGTGAAAAGTAGTACAATAGCAATCCTAAAAAACCTAAACCTATCAGTACAAGTTCAGTACGTTTTTCAACGCTATAGCCCAAAAGTCTCACTGCCATAAAAACAAACACACCTAACATACTTGTCATAGCAAGTTTAGCCAAAATAAGGCTAACCCCTTTTAACTCATGTACTGAAGAAGCTATAAAATAAATAGCAATACATGTAGTAAGTATAGAAGAAAGTAATGCCAAAGGAAACCGAGTAAAGGTCTCCATACCTTTACTTGCTAACTGTAAGATACTTGCAAACGAGAGTGTCATAGATACGTCCTTTATTAAGATTATTTTATCACAAATTCAAAAACTTTGGGTATAATTCTCCACTTTGTTTACAACTCACAACTCAACGACCTGTTTAACTGAGCCAAATGGCGAAGCTTCAGTGAGGGTATACCCCAAGGGCATTTCCTTTGGGCATTGAAGATTGGCTTTGCCGATTTTCAAGGAGAAATCTATAACAGAAAGGGGGTGCTTTTTATGCCAGGAATTAAAATAACTTCACGTGAGTCGTTCGACGACGCATACAGAAAGTTCAAAAGACAATGTGACAGAAACCTCATTGTAACTGAAGCAAGAGCTCGTCAACACTTCGAGACTCAAACTGAAAAGAACAAAAAAGAAAAGATTGCAACTCGCAAGAAAATTCTTAAAAAACTCTTCATGCTTAGAAGATACGAATCTAGACTGTAACAAGTCTACTGCAGGACATTTTGTCCTGCACTTACTTTACAAACCTCACAAAACCCTTATGTATCCAAGCCTATCTAGCAAACTCAAGCTATTTACCTCCTAATGCATAACTATGTCTTTAAGATACACATAAGCCTATTTAGTTTATACTTTAAATATAAACTCTAAAAGGATTCACTATGACAGTAAGTGCAAAAGATCTTCGTTTTAAAATATCTATGCTTTTTGATGTTTTAACCAAAGGTGAGGACATTACCATTACCTATAGGGGTAAACCCAAAGCTAAACTTATCTCTTTTGACTCACTCACTAATGACAAAAAAGATGATGCTCTCTTTGGACTATGGAAAGACCCAACAGAAGATGTAGATACCCTCGTACGTAACATAAGAAAAGGGCGTAACTTTGCTCTATGATGTACTACTAGATACCGATGTACTCATCTGGTATTTACGTGGCAATAAGGAAGCCTATACCCTCATCCACTCCCTACCAAACTTTTGCATATCTTCTGTTACCTACATGGAGCTTGTGCAAGGCATGAGAAACAAAGACGAACTTCGTACACTTCAAAGAACACTTAAACAATGGAATGTAAAAACCATCTATATCAATGAAGAGATTTCCGCAAAAGCACTTTTTTATGTAGAAGAGTATTTTCTAAGTCATTCCATGCAGTTAGCAGATGCTCTCATAGGTTCTACCGCCACTGCCTATGGCATGAAACTCATCACAGCCAATGACAAGCATTATAGGATTATAAAAGAGTTAGAGATGGAGATTTTTAGACCATCGTAATTCGTCATGTGTCTCTTTAATTTTTAATTTCATTATTTTAAGAAAAAATTGCAACACTCAAGAAAATTCTTAAAAAACGCTTCATGCTTAGAAAATACAAGTCCAAAATAGGACATTTCATCCTGTATTTACATAAAACCACAGATTACTTAAACTCAAGACTATATGCTTTACCACATTCAACATACTCACTAAATATCTTCATTTCCTTACTACCAAAAATAGACGCTGATTTTATATCTATATCTTTATCACACTCTAATGTAGTAAATACCTTATCTTCACCCTCTCCAATGTTATCTAGTCCTGTAACCAAATCATTACCCCACTCATCACTATTTTCATCTTTTATGTACAGTTGAGAGATACTATGGTCAGTGTTATTCACTATCGTTATGTTTGCAGTGGTATATACAGGAGATGGCTCCTCCGTAAGCTCTTCATTTTGAATAATCCCTACTAAAGTATTAATGCAATCTTTATCTTTAAGAATCATAGTATGTGCATTATCAAAGTTTATCTCTAAATCATAATTTACACTTTCAATGACCATATCCACACTTTTTGAAAAACCTGTTACCCCATCCTTATACTCTTTAATAGTATTTCTAACTGTAGGTGAAAAAATAACTCTTTTTGGATTCAATGCTTCTAAGCCCATCTGACTCCCTATAGAGACAATACCATCACCTTCATCATAATAGCTACCTCCATCAAGGATACCTTCTAATCCATCGCTGTACCCTAAATGATATACTTTTACGTCATCATATTTATTTGAAATACTATCTTCACTATTTAGTACTTTAAGTGCCTTACTATCTACGGCTAAATTAACACTTGCATTTCTACCACCTTTTGAACTACCAATATATTTACCACCCAAGCTAGAACCAAGATGTGGTGTATCAACAGAAATATATTGACCTATATGTTCAGTTTTTTCATTTTGAATATATGCACGTGTTGCCAAACCACCCATAGAGTGCCCGATAATATCAAACTTACTTATGCCTGTTATTTTTTTAATATCGTTTATGATTTCTGCTAGTTCATAACCTTGAGCATCATAGGTGAGTTGATTATTATTTGAAAAATTAATGGCAAAAACCCTTTGTTTACCATAGTTATCAAATTTAGCGAAAGTATATTCTGTTGCATTACTATCATCATAAGAATTGAGTTTCCACTTTATAGTTGATACATCAAAATTTTCTTTATCAAGTCCAAATATTGTGCTACCTGAATCACTAAAAACTTTCCTAAATGGTTCTTGTTTATCGATGTCTGAAAGTTCTTCACATTTTATTTTTTCATCTTCAAGTTTCGCATCCCAGCACTCACTACTTTTATTTATATCTATATTCACGGCAATCTCTACATAAGTATTATCTTTAACACCCATTACTTTTGACAATTTAGGTGCCAACAAATCCCATGTAGATGCTCCACTATTTAAACCATGCACTAATATGACAGCTTTATCTGTAGTATCTTTTAGCGTTTCTTTAGAATACTCACTATAATCGCTATAGTTACCATGAGAATCTTTAGCTCTAATTCTAAAATGATACAGCGTGTCTGACATAAGTTTTGCAAGGCTTAGGGCACGTAATCCATATGATATTTCTCTGGATGTTCGCTCTTTTAGTATGATAGGCTTCCATGTTTCAGTATCATCTATTCTGTAAGATACCTCATAGCTCTCTATATCACTATTGTAATCCCAAGTTAAATACATATTATAAAACAGGTTTTTTGACTGTATATTTTTAGGTTTTGGTATCTGCACTATTACTGCTTGTGTATCTGCAGTTTCCTCTACTATTTCAGAAGAAGGACTTGTTGGACTACCTCCCCCCCCCACAACCTACTGCTACCCATATAAATAACAATCCTACAATAATACTCTTCATTTTTTGCATACTTCCATCCTTAATATTTATGTTAAGAAAAGTATAATTTAAAATTGTCAAATAATGTCAAAAAATGAGTTTGTAAATAATTTACATATTAGGCAACAAAGTTAATTATCAATTCATCCTAACTTATCCAACTTTTCGCTAAAATAACTACAATATTTTTCCAAAGGAAACCCCTATGACATTTACAACTCCACTACAAAAAGACAGCATCAAAATCATGCTCTTAGGTTCTGGTGAACTGGGTAAAGAAGTAGCCATTGAGGCACAACGTCTTGGCGTAGAAGTCGTAGCCGTAGACAAGTATGAAAATGCACCTGCACACTTAGTAGCGAACAAATCTTACGTCATCGACATGAAAGATGAAGCAGCAGTACTTGCACTCATAGAGAAAGAAAAGCCTACTTATGTACTGCCTGAGGTGGAAGCCATCTCTATCTCTGCACTTTTTAAGGCAGAAGAAAAAGGCTTTCACATCATCCCAAATGCTGAAGCAGTGAACAAAACCATGAACCGCAAAAACATCCGTGTTTTTGCTGCTGAAGAGCTAGGACTTAAAACCTCCAACTATGAGTTTGTGACTACGCTTGATGGACTTAAAGAGGCGGCTGAACGCATCAAGTTTCCTTGTGTGATTAAACCCGTGATGTCAAGTTCTGGACATGGACAAAGCATCGCTAAAACATCTGATGACATAGCAAAATCATGGGAAATAGCCAAAGAGGCTAGAGGGGATGCGAGTGAACTCATCGTAGAAGCGTTTGTGCCATTCGACTATGAGATAACCCTACTTACAGTACGTAACGAGACAGGTACTGTCTTTTGTGATGCCATAGGGCATGTGCAAAAAGACGGTGACTTCATACTCTCATGGCAGCCTATGGACATGACAAACGCGGCACTTCAAAAAGCCAAAGACATCGCCAAAGCAGTGACCGATGGTCTCGGAGGGAGAGGCATCTTTGGTGTAGAGTTCTTTGTTAAAGGTGAAGAAGTATATTTTTCAGAACTTAGCCCTCGTCCACATGATACAGGTATGGTCACACTCATCACGCAGAGCCAAAGTCAGTTTGCCTTGCACGTAAGAGCTGTGCTTGGACTGCCCCTAGACTATACTACCTATGGAAGTGGCGCTTGTGGTGCATACAAGGCTTCAAGTGAAAGCCTCACTCCTGCACTCACTGTACTAGATAACGCTTTTACAGCGAACTCATTTGTACGTATTTTTGGAAAGCCAGAGTCTCATGTAGGCCGTCGTATGGCTGTGAGTCTTGTGTTAGATGATGTTGAGACTGCAAAAGAAAGAGCTACACAAATAGTATCTCAAATGACAGATAAATAAGGCAAAACCAATGGCATTTTTTTCTAGAGTCTTTTTACCTCTATTATTATTTATTTACATTGCGGTAGAAACCTACTTAAAACTAAACCATAGCTCACTTTGTGAGGCTACAGGGTGTAAGCTTGCAGGAGAACTACTCAAATTTAACCCTCTTTACTTAAACTATTTGGGGTTAGTCTCTGTATTTGGGTTAATCATTTTAGGTTTTTTATCACTTAAAAACAGACTGATGGAAAAGCTTTTTTTCACAGTTTTATATGGAGCTGTAGCCTTTGAAGTGACTATTTTAGGGTATCAATACCTCGTAAACCCTGAACCTTGTATCTTTTGCTTAGGTATTTTCTCCTCTTTACTTCTCATAGGATTATTGAGTCACGCTAAAAACTTTATACTTCTAGCTACTGTAGCACTGTCTGTGTTTATAGGGCTTAACACCTTAGCCCTCAACAAAAACAAAGGCTATGTCACAGCTGATGGACTCTACCTCATCCAGTCTGACAGCTGTGGACACTGTAAAAAAGTAAAGAAGTTTTTTGCAGAAGAGCAAATAGCGTATACACCCATCTCTGTAAATGAAGTCAATGCCAGATCTTTTTTAAAGTTTGTCGATATCTCAAGTATCCCTGTAGCTGTTATAAAAACTAAAAATACTATTCACATTATTAGAGGTGACAAAGGCATCATTTCTCACTTCAAACACGATGAAATAAGCAAAAAAACTGAAGTTGTCCCTCTACAAGAAAGCTCTGCTCTTGGTCTCCCCTCAGATATTTTCACTGCCACATCAGAGCCTGGTTGTGCCATTGCCATCACAGAGACACCCTCTTGTGAAGATGAAAACAAAAGCCCATAAGGATACACCATGTATATTGTCATACTTGATGCCAAAACGTTAGGAGATGATTTAGATCTCACTGTTTTAAAAAAGTTCGGTACCCTTAGTATTTATCCAACGACAAGTAAAGAACAAATCTTTGAACGTATTGAGATAGCAGATGTTATCATTACAAACAAAGTAGTTATTGATGCGAACCTTCTTGAACGCACACCTAAACTAAAACTCATTTGTATCGCAGCCACAGGCATGAATAATGTTGATTTAAACGCTGCAAAACGTAAAGGCATTGAGGTTAAAAATGTTTCAGGGTATTCCACCAAGTCTGTTGCCCAACATACCTTTGCCATGGCACTTTACTTACTTGAAAAAATGTCATATTATGATAAAGTAGTCAAAGACAACACATGGAGTGATTCAGGTCTCTTCACTGATATCTCTAAGCCTTTTTATGAGATATCAGGTAAAAAATGGGGCATAATAGGACTAGGGAACATAGGCAAAGAAGTGGCTAAAATTGCTACAGTCTTTGGAGCAGAAGTAAGTTACTACTCCACTTCAGGAGAGAACCATAGAACAGCATATCCTCATCAAAGCTTAGAGTTTCTATTAAAAGACTGTGACATTATTTCTATTCATGCTCCTCTTAATGAGAAGACATACCAGCTCATCAATGAGATAAACCTACCCTACCTCAAAGAAAAAGCAATACTACTTAACTTAGGACGTGGTGGTATCATCAACGAAACTGACTTGGCTTTTGAGCTTGATAGGCGTGAAATTTATGCAGGTCTTGATGTACTCGAAACCGAGCCCATTACGCTTGAAAACAGGCTAAATGAAGTTAAGCACAAAGAACGTCTTCTCATCACACCTCACATCGCATGGGCAAGTATAGAAGCTAGAAAAAAGCTTCTTGATGGCATAGTGAAAAATATAGAAGCGTTTCTAAAAAAAGATAAGGTTTAAAATGATAGATATCTTAGTAATAGGTTCTGGTGGTGCAGGCTTAACTGCTGCACTTTCAGCAAAAGACGTAGGTGCATCAGTACTTGTAGTAGGGAAAGCCTACCCTACGAACTCTCAAACTTCCATGGCACAAGGTGGCATGAACGCGGCTCTTGGAAATGCAGGAGTAGACAGCATTGAAGCACACATAGAAGATACCCTTAAGTCTGCACGTGAACTTTGTGATGAAGAGAGCATAAAACGTATGTGTTCTTCAGCTCCTTCTGCCATCAAGTGGCTAGAGAGTATTGGAGTACCTTTTTCAAGACTAGATAACGAAAAATCAGGCATTGACACCATTGCTCAAAGACAAATGGGTGGAGCCTCTGCAAAACGTGCCTGCTACGCCCAAGACTATACAGGACTTAAAATACTTCATACCTTGTATGATACCTGTCTCAAACATAAGGTAGATTTTCTAGATGATCACTACCTCCTCAGTCTTATAGTTACAGAAGGCATATGCAAAGGAGCCACTTTCTTAGATATCCGCACAGGGGAAGTAAAACAAATTAACGCCAAAGCTGTCATTGTCGCTACAGGGGGGTATGCTGGTTTTTATCATAACTACACCACCAACATGACTGGAGCCACGGGTGATGGTATAGCAGCAGTGCTTCGTGCAGGAGGTGCAGTGAGCGACATGGAGTTTGTACAGTTCCACCCTACTGCACTTAAGAGCTCTAGTATCCTCATATCCGAGAGTGCTAGAGGTGAAGGTGGCTACCTAGTAAACACAGATGGCCAAAGGTTTATAGATGAGCTTAAACCTCGTGACGTGGTGGCACGTGCAATTTATGAGCAGTTTCAAAAAGGGCAAGAGGTCTTTTTAGATGTACGTCATTTGGGTGAAGAAAAGCTCATGGAATTGTTGCCTCAAGAAGTGGAGCTTTGTAAACTCCATGAAAATATAGACCCCGCAAAAGAACGCATACCCATAAAACCAGTCGCTCACTACTCTATGGGTGGCATAGATGTAAATTCCACCTTGGAAGTTGATGGTATTCAAGGATGTTTCGCTGTAGGTGAATGCTCCAATGCTAAAGTGCATGGAGCCAACCGTTTAGGAGGTAACTCTCTACTAGAAATTACCACTTTTGGTAAATTTGCAGGAGAATATGCCCATAGATACGCAACGACTGCTGATGTACCCCAAGCAGATGAAACACAACTAGAAAAAGACAAACAATACATAGCAAATCTCTACAAACAAAATGCCCCTCTAAACTTCTATGGACAAAGAGAAAAACTTGGAAAACTTCTTTATGAGAATGTTGGCATTGTACGTAACAACAAAGACTTAAACTATGCACTAGATGAAATAACACAAATGCAACAAAATATTTCACGTATGGGCATCGAAGATAAAAGCATAACAAACAACACCAATCTCATAGACTTTTTAGAATTTGCTAATACCATACTCCTTTCTTCTACTATTGTCTCCGCAGCCATCGCTAGAGATGAGAGCCGTGGAGCACACTACAAAGAAGAGTTTAGCGAGCAAGATGATGAAAAATTTAAAAACCATATTGTCTTCCAGTGGCAACAAAAACAAGGAGCATAGATATGACCATATCTGTACCAAGAAGCCAAAACAATACAGCACAAAGCTATACCATTGAAGACAAAGAGATGACACTTTTATCTGCGCTTACAGACATTAAATCTTCACAAGATGCCACACTTACTTTTACAGCTGGATGTCGTGCTTCTGTCTGTGGTACCTGTGCAGTGAGAGTCAATGGCAAAGAAGAGCTTGCCTGTGCCTATAAAGTGCAAGATGGTGACATGATAGAACCATTGAACTACCACCCTGTGCTTCGTGACCTAAAAGTAGACAAAAACAAAGCAAAAGAAACGCTACTAAAAAGTACTGCATGGCTACATAGCACAACAGAAGCATCGCCCACCCCAAAAGATGAAAAACTGACAGAACGCCAAACAGACTGCATACTTTGTGACTCGTGCTACTCTGCTTGTCCTGTGTATGCTGTGATGCCTGACTTTTTAGGGCCTTTTGCACTCACACGTGCGTACCGTTACAGTGTAGATAAACGTGAGGAGGATGTAAAAGGAATCATAGATAATGTGCAAACCAATGGTGTGTGGGACTGTACTTTATGCGGAGAATGTACCCTAGCCTGTCCAAAGGGCATAGACCCAAAAATGGATATTATGATGCTTAGAGGAAAGTCCCTACAGCATGGACATAAAGACCCCTCTTTTTCTCAGCAAAGTTTTGGGGAACCTAATTTTGGATTTGATCCAAATTTTTAGGCTAAAAGTGTTGCAATTTTAGTGGCAACTGCAACTACTTTTTGAGACTTGTTCATCTCTTCAGCAAAACCCGCATCTAAAAATGCTTGCATCTTATCTTCAGGATCAGTAATAGGTACAAAGTCCCCACCCTTTCTTACCATAATCGCATAAGTCGTGCTATTTGCAGAGCCTACGATGATGGAATCAAATACTTTTCCTTTATTGGCTACATGTACACCATCAATCTCTTTAAGTGGGGTAAACCCCATTTTTTTACATGCTTTGGGTATATTTGAAAGGTTAGAATTCAGTACTTTTTGTAGCTGTTTACCTTGTACTTCTTCTATTTTATCTTTAAATGAAATTGCCATCTTTTTATGCCTTTTTGGTTTGTAATATTAATTAATATCTCTAGGATCTACTATCTTGCCTGCTATAGCAGATGCAGCTGCCACGGCTGAGTTAGCCAAGTAAATCTCAGAAGTTCTAGCACCCATACGACCTACGAAGTTTCTGTTTGTTGTAGCCACACAACGTTCACCATCACCAAGTATACCCATATAGCCGCCAAGACAGGCTCCACATGTTGGGTTAGAAACTACCGCACCTGCTTCTATAAGGATTTTCATTAAGCCTTCATCTTGGGCTTGCATCAGAATCTTCTGTGTAGCAGGGGTGACTATCATACGTGTGTGACGGGCTACCCTGTTGCCTTTCATGATTTTAGCTGCGATACGTAAATCTTCTATACGTCCATTGGTACATGAGCCTATCATCACTTGGTCTATTTTGAGGTCATCTTTTACGGCTTGCTCTACTGGCTTACCATTGGATGGCAAGAAAGGGTAAGCAATGACTGGAGAAAGTACAGAAGTGTCTATGCTAATGACTTGACAATACTCTGCATCTGCATCTGAACTATGAATTTTAGGTTCTGCTCTAAGCCCACCATTGACTTCTTTTCTGTCTTCCAAATACGCAAGCGTCACATCATCTACAGCAAATATACCGTTTTTAGCCCCAGCTTCTATGACCATATTGGCAATGGAAAATCTGTCTGCCATGCCTAAGTGTTGTATGGCATCGCCCACAAACTCGATGGCTTTATATAACGCTCCGTCGACACCTATCTGTCGTATAAGCTCTAAGATGATGTCTTTCCCATAGATGTGCTCTCCAGGCTTGCCTGTAAGTTCTACTTTTATAGTCTCAGGAACTTTAAACCAGTTACCTCCAGTAATCATCCCAAAGGCAAGGTCTGTTGAACCCATACCCGTTGAAAATGCACCTAACGCTCCATGCGTACAAGTATGAGAATCTGCACCGATGATGACATCTCCAGGCAAAACAAGTCCTTTTTCTGGAAGCAAAGCATGCTCTATGCCCATATCTTTTTCATCAAAAAAGTACTTAAGGTCATGCTTGTAGGCAAACTCTCTACTTATTTTGGCTTGGTTGGCTGAAGCGATGTCTTTTGCAGGGATATAGTGGTCCATCACCAAAGCAAAACCATCTGGATGAGCCAAAGTTTCTGCTCCAGATTCTTCAAAAGCTTTTATGGAGATAGGCGTAGTAATGTCATTACCGATAATCATATCGATGTTTACTCTTACTATCTCTCCTGCTTTAACTTCGTGTCCTGCATGTTCTGAAAATATCTTTTCTGTCATAGTTTGTGCCATGTTCGTCCTTCTTGCACATATAAAGTGCTTGTATAATTAGGCGAATTATAGCGAAATAAAATTATGCTAGAATTGCATTATCCAAATCTCGTAGAGGCAGACCTGAGTGTCTGCCCTATCCAAGTGTTTGTCTCTTCCTGTAAAGAGTTAACACATGGGTTGACCCCTACGCAATAAAGACGAATATGAAACTCTACGAACTCAAAGCCATCGCCAAACGATTAAGTAACTTTACATTTATTTCCCGTGCACGTCGTATAGAGGACAATACCGTAGAAATTATGTTTGACAAATCTGAAAGCTATTTTTTCAATATGACTCGGGGAAATAGTACTATCTACAAGGCCCCTACCCAAAGACCATTACAAGGATATAATGCACCCTTTGACACACTCCTTCACTCACTCCTAAGTGGCTCTAAACTTCGAGCTGTTGATGTGTCAAATAATGATAGAGTCTTACGCTTCACTATCGCACCAAAAAGTTCTTATAAAGACCAAATAGTCTATTTACAACTAGAATTTACAGGTAAAAATACCAATGCTATTTTAATAGATGATAATGAAGTCATTATCGAAGCCTTACGTCACATAGATACTGATAGCTCTTTTCGTGTCATCCGACCAGGTATGGAACTACTAAGCATCCCCTCTCTTGAGCGTAAAGAAGAGACACAAAACATAGATGATGTAGATGTATATCTTCAAGATAAATTTACCCAAATGCAAAGTAAAAAATTAGAAGAGATGAAAAAACAAAAGCTCTCCATCGTCTCTAAAAAAATCAAAAAATTTGCACAACTTTTAAACAAACTCCCTAACGAAAAAAAACTAAAAATACAAGCTAAAGCACACAATGCAACAGCCCGTCTTATCTTAGCAAACCTCTATCAGATAAAACCTTACGACACAACACTAAAAACCTACGATTTTGAAGGCAGTAAAGTAAACATACCTTTACCCAAGGATGTAAAAGTAAACCGTATGTCTGACTATTATTTCAACCTCTCTAAACGTGCAAAATCTAAAGCCAAAAATGTACATATAGAGCAAGAAAACCTTGCTTCTAAAAAAACATTTTATGAAAATATTTATACTGCATTAGAAGAAGCAAATACACCCTATAGTCTCGAACTACTTGTCCCTAAACGAGCAAAATCTTTACGTAAAAAAGAAAAATTGCGAGAAGGTGAACTCTTCTGGATAGAAGACTATAAAGTATTTGTAGGACGAAATTCCAATGAGAATCAAAAATTACTCAGACTAGCAAAAAGTAATGATATCTGGATGCACACGAGAGAAATACCTGGTTCTCACGTCATCATTCGGACAGATAAGCAAAACTTGCCTGAATCCGTTTTGAAAGCTGCAGCTAAACTCTGTGTTGACTTTTCTACTGGACAACCAGGTAATTACCTAGTAGACTACACCAAGCGAAAATTTGTCAAAATCCAAGAAGGTTCAAGCGTTGAATACGATAAGTACCAAACACTCTCTGTACTAAAAGAAGGGGTTGAGATTAGGCTTTAACGCAAAGCGTGCTATAATAAATGTATCATTTAATTAGGAAAATACATATGCTTAATAACCTCAGTTCTTTACAACAACGTTCACTAACGGGCATAGGGCTTTTAATGCTTGCCGCTTTTATAGGATGGATGGACAGCTTTTTTGTAATGTGGGTCTTTTTGGGTTTCTTTTATATCTTTTCTTTTTATGAAGCTATGAAACTTTTTAAACTTAGTTCAGCAAGTGCTTATCTTTGGGCGGTACTCCTATGGGTATTTGCATATTTTTATCCAAACCCTGATGATTTATTTTTCCTCATTGCTATCATTTTTACATCATCGTTAGCCTATTTTCATAATTTTGACAAAAGACTTATCCTCCCTTTTCTTTATCCAGTAAGTGGTCTTTTATTTCTCCTTGTGCTGCATGTAGATTATGGTATACCCACAATGTTTTGGCTCTTAGCTACTGTGGCTATAACAGATGTAGGTGCGTATTTTGTGGGCAAAGCTATCGGAAAAACAAAGTTTTCTGACACCAGTCCTAACAAAACCCTTGAAGGTGTCTTTGGAGGCATAGTCCTATCTGCTATTGTAGGTACCTATATAGGTCTCTACATCGCACCATTTTGGGTAGCTCTCATTGTAACATTGGTCACAGCTATAGCCTCTATTTTTGGTGACTTGTTTGAGTCTTATCTTAAGCGTGAGGCTGGGGTAAAAGACTCTGGAGATATACTGCCAGGTCACGGTGGCATACTTGACAGAATAGACGGCTACCTTTTTGCTGCTCCAATGATGATAATAGCACTAAGAGCGTTCCTATAAATGGACGAAAAATGAGCAAAGCCCATTATTGTCTTTTGCCAAAAAACTGTCATCAAGGCAATTTTTTCGGCAAAAGATTGCTAGCGCTGTGTTCTCTCCAGCAGAGGGCTCACGTGACTAGTCACTCTCGGTGTACACATGTCTAGCATTGTCCTCTTAGGTTCTACAGGTTCTATAGGTGTCAATACGCTCATCATAGCAAAACGATACAACATCCAAATAGAAGCCCTTGTGGCTGGTTCTAACATTGATTTGCTTAACCAACAAATAGCCATACATCAACCAAGAACAGTTGTCATCGCAAACGCATCAGACAAACACAAAGTTAATCATCCAGATGTACGCTCTGGTAATGCTGCCATACTCACACTCATCGAAGAGTCTCAAAGTCCAATGGTGGTCAATGCCCTTGTAGGATACACAGGATTAGCACCTACACTCAAAGCCACAAGCCTAGGCAAACGCGTAGCACTTGCCAACAAAGAGTCTTTAGTGGTGGCAGGCGAGTTCATAGATATGTCGCTCATCACTGTCATAGACTCTGAGCATTTTGGACTTTGGTACCTCATTAACGAACGTCCTGTCTCCAAGCTTTACATCACAGCAAGCGGTGGTGCTTTTAGGGACTGGGAACTGGGCAAAATGAAAGACGCGAAGTTTTCAGATGCACTCAAACACCCCAACTGGTCTATGGGTAATAAAATCACCATAGACTCCGCCACCATGACCAACAAACTTTTCGAACTCCTTGAAGCTAAATGGCTCTTTGGTACCTCAAACATAGATGCAGTCATAGAAAAAAAGTCTATCATCCATGCCCTATGCGAATTTAAAGATGGCTCTACCACAGCACACTTTGCAGGTGTAGACATGAAACTCCCCATAGCCTTTGCCCTCAATGGTGAAACAACAGAGGAAATACTCCCTCCTACAGATTTACTTAGCATAGGAGCTTTAGAGTTTTTGCCTATAGAGCCCGAACGTTACCCTATTTGGCACATCAAAGAGCAACTACTGAAAAACGCTCACTTAGGTGTGGTAGTCAATGCTGCAAATGAAGTAGCTATAGAATCCTTCCAACAAGAAAAATGTTCATTTTTTGGCATGAGTGACATTATTTTAGGTGCCTATGAGAAGTTTAGTGATGTGAAAGCTAAGAATATTGATGAAATTGTTGAGATAGATGCAGAGGTACGACATTATGTGCAAAGATAACTCTCTTTTTATAGGGTGTTGTCCCATGACAACACCATTAATCGTGCATTCAAAACATATAGGTGTTGTAAGGGTACAACACCCTACGGAAATCAGCTGTGTCTAAAACCCTCATACTTCATGGATGGGGAGGGTCAGATGCTCCTCATTGGCAAGCAGAGCTTGCAGCAGAGATAGCCAAAGACTATGGAACTGTCTCTTTTCCGCTACTGGACAACTGTCATTTCCCCTCTAAAAACAGATGGGTAACCCAAGTGAAACAAATACTCTTAGACTTCAAGCCAGACACTGTTGTTTGCCACTCACTTGCAAACAACCTTTGGATGTGGCTTTGTGAAGAAGATGATATAGTAGAAGTGGATAGACTTTTTATGGTCTCAGTACCTAGTTTAAAGACAAAAGAAAAAACCATAAAAGCGTTCTTCCCTTGTCCTCTTCCTGAAAACATTTGTGCCAAGGAAGTGCATATCATAGTCTCAGACAATGACCCTTGGGTAAAAGTTGATGAAATAAAACATATAACATCTCATTTTGGAGCATCATTGACTGTACTCGAAAATGCAGGTCATATCAATGAAGACTCTGGGTATGGGAAGTGGAAATTTATAGAAAATTTGGTTTTAGGAAGAAACAATGAAATATAATCAAACCGTAGGTCGGGGTGTCCTCTCCCCGACATTAATGTGTGTAAGAGAAAAGCTTTATTTTTCAATTGAATATATATTGTCGGGGAGAGGACACCCCGACCTACTGGAAACAAAATGATACTAAGCATCGAATCTAGCTGTGACGACAGTTCTATATCTATCACAGAAATAGCCACAAAAAAACTCATTTACCACAAAAAAATATCGCAAGAAGAACAGCATTCTTGTTATGGTGGCGTAGTTCCTGAACTTGCATCTCGCCTACATGCTGTAGCACTGCCTAAGATACTAGCAGAGACCAAACCCTACTTTGACAAACTAAAAGCTGTGGCTGTGACCAACCAGCCAGGACTTGGAGTTACTCTACTAGAAGGCATTGCTATGGCAAAAACCTTAGCTGTACTACTAGACATTCCCCTCATCCCTGTGCACCATTTAAAAGGTCATATTTACTCCTTATTCCTCGAAAAGGAGTCTACTCTACCCTTGCTAGTCCTTCTCATCTCTGGAGGGCATACACAGATTATACGGGTAGAAAGTTTTGAACACATGGAAATACTCGCTACTTCTATAGATGACTCAGTTGGAGAAAGCTTTGATAAGTGTGCCAAAATGATGGGTCTTGGCTACCCAGGAGGACCGCTCATAGAGACACTCGCACTTAAAGGCGATGAAGACCGCTTTGATTTACCTGTTCCCTTACGAAACTCTCCTCTCATAGCCTTTTCACTCTCTGGTCTTAAAAATGCTGTAAGACTCAAAGTAGAAGCCTGTGGAGGTAAAGAAAATATGTCTGAACAAGATAGAGCTGACTTAAGTGCATCTTTCCAAAAAGCAGTCAAGCTACATTTACTACAAAAGAGCAAAAAAATCTTCCAAAAAGAGAACATAAAAGACTTTGCCATAGTGGGTGGAGCATCTGCGAATACATACATACGAAATGCCTACGAAAAACTCTGTCAAGAGTTTGGGAAAACATTACATGTCGCCCCTTTAGAATACTGCTCAGACAATGCAGCCATGATTGGAAGGTATGCCTTAGATGCTTATGATAAAAAACAATTTATAGACCCCAATGAAATCAATATTTCAAGCACAAAAAAACAACAAGCTGGCATGCTACTTTAGCTATTCTAAAATACCTTCTTTTTTACCCTCTTTCCTAAGCCAAATTTAGATAAAATAATTACTATTATAAACCCAATAAATGGAGTTACACATGGCAGAATATGGTGCTAGTAATATCAAGGTCCTCAAAGGACTCGAAGCAGTAAGAAAAAGACCTGGAATGTACATCGGTGATACTTCTACAAAAGGGCTTCACCACTTAGTTTACGAAGTCGTAGATAACTCCATAGATGAAGCAATGGCTGGCTTTTGTGACACTATAAAAGTGACGCTTACCAAAGCAGGCTCTGCTGTCATAGAGGACAATGGACGTGGTATTCCTTACACGGAGCATCCTACTGAAAAAATATCTGCTGCTACTGTAGTCATGACCGTACTCCATGCGGGTGGTAAATTTGATAAAGATACCTACAAAGTTTCTGGTGGTCTTCACGGGGTTGGGGTCTCAGTAGTCAATGCACTTTCTAAAGATTTACATCTTACCATTTTTAAAGACAAATCTATACACACACAAAGCTTTCAAGAAGGTATCCCTACTGCTATTTTAAACTCTGGAGATAACACCAATAAACATGGTACTAAAATAGAATTCTGGCCAGATGATTCTATCTTCACAGAAACAGTGACCTTCAAGAAAGAAATCTTGATGAAAAGGTTTAAAGAGCTTTGTTACCTTAACCCTAAAATTACTATAGATTTTAAAGACGAACGTGATGGCACAAAAGAACTTTTTCATTTTCCAGGTGGTATCAAACAATTTATAGAAGATATGAACACAAAAGAGCCTATTTCTCAGGCACAGTTTTTCCAAGGGAAAGCTGATGATATTGAAATAGACATTGCTCTTATGTATTGTGATGCAGACTCTGAAAAAGCACTCTCTTTTGTAAACAACATTAAAACAGCAGATGGTGGTACACATGAAGCAGGTTTTAGAGCAGGACTTACACGTTCTATGTCATCTTACATCTCAAAAAATGCTAATGCTAAAGAAAAAAACACTAAGATTACAGGAGATGACTGTAAAGAAGGTCTCATCGCTATCGTATCTGTACGTGTCCCTGAACCACAGTTTGAAGGACAAACCAAAGGAAAACTTGGTTCTTCTTATGTACGTCCTTTAGTACAGAAGTTTTTCTCTGAGAAATTTAACAAATACTTGGAAGAAAACCCTATAGAAGCAAAAGCTATTATGGCTCAAGTACTACTTGCTGCTCGTGGGCGTGATGCTGCCAAACGTGCCAAAGACCTAGTAAAACGTAAAGACTCTATGAGCATTGGTACACTTCCTGGAAAACTTGCCGACTGCCAAAGTAAAGATCCTGAAGTCTCTGAGATTTATCTAGTGGAAGGGGATTCAGCTGGAGGTTCTGCAAAACAAGGTCGAGATAGAGTATTTCAAGCCATTTTACCACTCAAAGGTAAAATCTTAAATGTTGAAAAAGCACGTTTAGAGAAAATTCTTAAATCTGACGAAATTAAAAATATGATAACTGCACTTGGTTGTGGTATTGGTGAAGAATTTAATGAAGATAAACTGAGATACCATAAAGTCATAATCATGACCGATGCCGATGTAGATGGCTCTCACATTCAAACCTTACTTATGACATTCTTCTATAGATTTTTAAAGCCTGTCATAGAAAAAGGCTATCTTTACCTTGCACAACCTCCACTTTACCGTTATAAAAAAGGGAAAAATGAGATTTATCTTAAAGATGAAAAATCTCTCAATGATTACCTTATAGAAAATGGTATCACTACCATCGAAAGTACTACTATGGGAGAAGCTGATTTAATAGATCTGTTTAAACTTGTTGCTTATTACCGTATGACACTGAAAGAAATAGAAAAACGTTTTGCTCTGCCTGAAGTACTCCGTTACATGATTGAAAATCCTGATGTAGTAGGTACAGACAATAAAGCTCTCGCAAAAACAATAGAAAAGTTCATTGCCGACTTAGGCTACAACATTTTAAATAAAACCATCACAGATGACACTATCCACCTTTTTGTACAAACCAATGATGGACTTGAAGAACTTGTAGTAGATGATATACTTTTTACCAATCCACACTATAATGAAGCCATTCATATCAACCAAAAAATACAAGAACACATCACAGATGAGTTTGAAGATCAAGATTTACTGGCACTCTTTGAATTGGTAGAGTCATCAGCTAAAAAAGGTGCGTATATCCAACGGTACAAAGGTCTAGGGGAAATGAACCCAGAACAACTTTGGGAAACCACAATGACACCAGAAAACAGGAGACTCTTGCAAGTGAAAATTGGTGATGATGAATCTGCTGCAGATACTTTTGTACTCTTTATGGGTGATGAAGTAGAGCCACGGAGAAACTATATAGAAAGCCATGCAAAAGATGTCAAGTACTTGGATGTTTAGATGTTACTCTCAGAATTAAACGAAAGAGAACGTCGTTTTAAACTGGCTCTTCGTGCAGGTATCCCTGTACTGCTACTTACATTCTTAGTATTTTATTCACTTTTTACACAAGAAGGTAAATTTACATTTAACTTAATGAATAGTTCTCTTATTGCTGCTATTGTTTTTATTACCATTTATTTTAACTACTTTCTTATTGAGATGAGTGTACAAGAGAGTATTATTGACAACACCACACAAAGCTTTAACGAAAAAGCCTTTCTTGATAAGCTACATCTATACAAACCAAAGACTCTTGTCCTGCTTGTTGTTGATAACCTTTATACTATTAATGATACCTATAGTGCCGATAAAGTTGATCTTCTACTCTACACTATTATACATAAACTCAATACAACCCTCAATCAATACGGTGTTCATTCTCCACTTATAGGAAGACGTTATGGAGCCGAATTTCTCATAGCTATCAATAAAGAAGACCATGATGTAAAAGAGATTTTTGAAAAATTTATCTCAGAAAATCATACTATAAATGACATAGAAGTTGACTATGCATTTTCAGCAGCAACCAACACAAGTGAAAATATAGAACAAGTCTTAGGGCAACTTAAAGATATTCTTGTGACAGAAGAAGAGAACAATGAAAAGACTAATACAGTAAAACCTGCAGAAGAACTAGGAAGAACGGAACAAAGTATCATTGAAGCACTAAAAAATAAACAGTTTAAAATGTCATTTAGACCGCTTGAAAATACCCAAACAAAACAAGTCGATATCTATGAAATAGTTTCTAAATTAACAGGGTCACAACAAGAAGATATTTTACCTAGAGTCTATTTACCTATTATCAATAGGCTTGGTATGGGTGTAGAGTATGATTTATCTCTTGTTGAACATATTATCAAACTTCTCCCTCTCATTGATGAAAAAATATCGTTTACTTTTAACCTTTCTCCATTTTCATTAAGAAACAAACATTTTCAAGAAAAGTTTTTCTCTCTATTGGAAGAAAATAACATTCAAGCATCTCGACTTATTATTCAACTTTATGAGCGAAAAACACACCATGACCTTTCTTCATACTTTAAAACACTTTCAACTTTCCGTGCCAAAGGTGTTCGCATCTGTATAGATAACTTTGGTTCATCCAATGCTTCCATGGAATATATGAAAAACTTCAAGTTTGACATGGTACAGTTTGACAGAGACTATGTCACAAAATTAAAAGATACAACGACACTGACTATGCTTTCCTCCCTTATAACCATGTCTAATGATTTAAACATCCTTACTGTAGCCAAATGGGTAGATAAGGATGAACAAAAAAATACACTAAGTACGCTAGGCATCTCTTATCTTCAAGGTTTTGGTATTCGTAAACCGCTAAGTGAACAAGCACTTATTCAAACCTATAACTAAAGGAATCCAATGAAATATGGTGAAAAAGAGATACAAGAGTTTGACATTAATAATAGTGAAAATTATTGGCCAAATACGCATAAAAAAAACTATTCTATTAACATAGAACTCCCTGAATTTATGTGCTTATGCCCTCGTTCAGGCTACCCCGATTTTGCAATACTTTCGCTTTCTTATGAACCTGATGAACTAGTCATTGAACTAAAAGCACTCAAACTTTATATTAACTCCTTCATGAATAAACACATCTCACATGAAAATGCTACCAATGAAATTTATGATGCACTCTATACCAAACTAAAACCAAACTCTATGAAACTTATAGCCAATTTTAACCCTAGAGGTAATGTGCATACAAGCATAGAAATAGATAGCTCTAAAAATTAAAATTTATATAAAAATATGTCAATATGGCATATTTTTACCCCTTTCTCGAAAAGTATATTATCATACCTCCATATGAAAATGAAGGATACCCATGATAGACTTTTATGAAGTTATGAAAAGAATGAAAATCA
>Ga0256840_1001265_pt1 | contig 24283 bp, 25 predicted proteins | sample 355202metaG_FD_185969 | JGI IMG/M metagenome (GOLD analysis project Ga0256840, IMG submission 185969) | Hydrothermal vent microbial communities from Mid Atlantic Ridge, Atlantic Ocean - 355-202 | ecosystem: Environmental > Aquatic > Marine > Hydrothermal vents | place: Atlantic Ocean: Mid...
TGAGATGATGATGAGTTGGATAGCACTATCCGATTTGATGCGTATGTATCAATATTTAGTGGAGAACAAATTAGAAGGTGTGTTCAATGCTGTTTCGCCAACCCCTGTAAACAATACAACTTTTACAGAATCACTAGGAAAAGCACTACACAGACCTACCTTTCTACCTTTACCTGCGTTTGTATTAAATTTACTTTATGGTGAAGGTGCATCTGTTTTGCTAGATTCTAAAGAAGTATATCCTCGAACTATATTGGATAAAGGCTTTGTTTTTCACTTTGACAATATAACTACATTATTTACTAAGAATGATTTTTTGTAAAGCGAGAATCCTTCTTTAATACTATTTTGCTACTATCACACTACTAAGCAACAAAGGATAAGTATGCAAACAGGAAAAGTACTAAAACTCTATATGACTATGGCAGATATGATGCGTTCGGGACACCGTATGGAATGTGATGATTTGGATGTAGATGAGGGTGGGGTCATAGGTGATATGAACCATGAAAAACAAGAAGAAAATGTGATGCTACTCACGTGTAAAAAAAGTTATGACATTGTAGAAGAAGCAGAACTTGTCATAGACGTGGGTGTGCTTTTAGAAAACATATATGTAGATGTAGACTTGTATGGACTCAAACGTGGTTCTGTTATAGAGATAGGTGAGACATTTTTAGAAGTGATGGCACCTTGTGAAGCGTATGGTTATCTGATGGCATTGGCACCAGAACTTCCAGAGTTACTCAAAGGAAACAGAGGGTTGTTTGTGCGTCCAATGGAGTATGGTACTATTGCTTTAGGTGATGAAGTCAAAGTAGTTAAAGAAGTTTAGCTGCTGCTTTAGTGTGGGATTATGTTCAGATTAAAATTATTTCGATAAAATAATACCAAAATATACACATAAGGTAAATTAATGAAAATAGTAGTTATCCAAGGTCCAAACCTCAATATGCTCGGTGTAAGAGAGCAAAACATTTATGGTCCAATGAAGTTAGAAGATATTCATTCACAAATGAAAGCATTTGCAGAACAAAATAAAATGGATATAGAATTTTTTCAGTCTAACTTAGAAGGTGAAATGGTAGACCGTATACAAGAGTGTATCGGTGAGGCTGATGGTATCATCATCAACCCTGCTGCGTATACACATACGTCTATTGCTATACGTGACGCGATAGCTGCGGTGCAGATACCTACACTTGAAGTACACCTTTCTAACATTTACCAAAGAGAAGAGTTTAGACATAAGTCACTCATCGCTCCTGTGTGTTCTGGTCAAATTACAGGTATGGGACCATTTGGTTACCACCTAGCAATGGTTGGGATGACTCAGATACTCAATGAAGTTAAAATGATGAAAGAACAACAAGCTAAAGCACAACAGAAATAACACTTTTCTCTTCTCCTCTTCCTCTGAGGAGGGAGATTCTTCACCTATTTAAACCTAAAGGCTCTTTATGAACTACATGCTAAAAGACGAAAATGCCATCTATTATGAATGCGGCTATAGCTGTGACAATGCACTTTTTCTACGTTTAGGTAAAGAAGCATTTTTTATCACAGACAGTCGTTACACACTTGATGCCACTGATAATGTCAAAAATGCACACGTAGTCATAAACGGTGACCTCTATGGTGAAGCTGTGAAGTTACTCAAAAATGCAAAAGTTAAAAAAGTCACTTTTGACCCTAAAGAGTGGACAGTAGATGGATTTGATAGGGTACGCACAGAGTTAAAAATAACGTTTAAGCCCGTACTAGATTTTTCGCATAAAAAGCGTATCATCAAAACAGATGAAGAGTTGAAAATCATCTCTAAGGCAGCAAAACTTGGGGCTAAAGCATTTAAACACTTAGCAAAAGAGTTTAGAAAAAATGGTTTTGGTAAAGATGAGTATACGCTTACACATATGGCAAAAGGCATTTTAGGTGACTTTGGGAAGTATGAACTTAGTTTTGACCCCATTGTAGCTATAAATAAAAATGCAGCAAAACCTCATGCAATGCCTACCGCTACAGTGTTAGAAAAAAATGATTTACTCCTAGTAGATGCAGGACTCAAATACAAGCGATACTGCTCAGACAGAACACGTACCGTACAAGCAGACAAGTACCTTATGTTTGACACCAATCAAAGCTACAAAGGCAAAAAGATACAAAAAGCCTACGACACAGTACTCAAAGCCCATGACAATGCCATAGCAAATGCACGCTCTGGTATGAAAGCCAAAAAAGTAGATGCTCTTACGCGTGATGTGGTGACAAAAGCTGGTTTTGGAGAGTACTACATCCACTCGACAGGACATGGTGTGGGGCTAGATATACATGAAATGCCTTATATATCTGCTAAGTCTGATACCATCATAGAAGATGGCATGGTCTACACTATAGAACCAGGGATTTACATACCAAATGAGTTTGGTATACGCATAGAAGACATGGTTGCCATGGTAGATGGTAAAGCGACAGTGTTAAGTAGCAACTAGTAGAGCATGTGGAGTAGGTATGATACAAAGGAAGATAAATACAAAACATACTTTGTTAAAGACACATCTATATCCTGCAGCCTATGCTAGCAGAGGTGGATATAAAGCACTATTGGGCATAGGTGGAAATGTCGGTGATGTACTAAGACGATTTAACCATCTTTACTGGTACTTTAAACGTAGCCCTTTTGTCCATGTAATAGAAACGGCTCCTATTTTGAAAAACCCAGCATTTGGATATACTGAACAAGCTGACTTTTATAACTCTTTGCTGTTGGTAGAAACAAAACTTTCACCAAAGGCACTCTTACGTTATGTGCTGAGAGTAGAAAAAATATTTGGACGAAAACGTCTTTTTAAAGATGGACCAAGAACCTTAGATATAGATATAATATTTTATGAAAATGTGACGATGCAGACTAAGCACTTAACACTTCCCCATCCTGCATGGGACAAGAGAACTTCAGTGTTGACACCATTATCATATATGAAGAAGGCAATACAATGATAAATGAAACATTTATAGCAGACACACCTAAAGAAGCATACAGTGAAGCTATAGCGAAGTATGGCAGTAACATAAAACTGATTTCTGCGAAACAAGTCAAGTATGGAGATGGACTGTTACGATGTGAAGTAGCCGTAGGAGTACCAGAAGATGTATATATGCAAAAATCTTCTTTAGAGGTAACCGAAGAAGAACCTGTAGTCTCAGAAGAAGCATTACTCTTAGAAGAACTAGGCGAACTTAAAAAACAACTGGCACTCATGAAAGCAGACATGTTGAGTCATGAGGGTGATAGTGTAGTAGAAAAAGTCAAGGCACTTTTTATAGAAAAAGGTATCGCTAAAAAATGGTTAGATGAAGTACTTTCCTCTTTGATGGGTAATAATATTTTAAGTGATGCAAAACTTTTAGTCTCCTATATACTTGAAGAGATAGATGAATCTTTAGAGATACAAGATGAGTCACTAGATGTTGCTAAGATTGTCATGCTTGTAGGACCAACTGGTGTGGGAAAAACCACAACCATAGCTAAGTTAGCAGCACGTTACGCCTACATGATGGACAAACCATACAAAGTAGCATTTTTAAATTTGGATAGCTATAAAGTAGGGGCATTTGACCAGTTAGGACATTATGCTGACATCATGCAGATAGAGCATGTGACAGTAGACTCTCTAGAAGCCTTCATGAAAGGTCTAGAACAACTTCAGGACTATGACATTATACTTGTAGATACTGCGGGTATGTCGCCTTATGATACTAAAAAGTTCATACGAACAATTGAGTATGTACAGTCAGATATACCTAAAGAGATAGAAGTAAACCTAGTTCTATCTGCGACAGTCAAATATGAGGATATGGATGATATTTATAAGAACTTTTCATTTTTAAATTTACATTCTGTCATCATCTCTAAATTTGATGAAACAAGACACTTAGGAACATTACTTAATTTTATGTTATTATATAATATACCTATGAGTTATTACTCTATAGGGCAAGAAGTTCCTGATGATTTATTGCTCGCGTCTAAAGAGTATTTGTTAGAACGGTTTATCGGAGATTTGGATGGGTAGTTAGCCATGCATGGTGAAACACAAGCCAATCGTTTGGCTGCGTTAATGCAAAAAAAAGCACATCTTCCTAGCTATGAACTTGCACTGCCCCTTGTCACGGTGAAACGTTCAACTCTAGCCAGACTAAAAGTAAAAGATATTTTTCTTTTTGGCTTAGAACAGTTAGAGTGTGTACTAGTTAAAGATGGATGTATCTGTGCAACTGTTGTATTGACTATAGAAAATGGCAGATATTATTTAAAAATAGAAAAAAATGATAGTGAGACAATATTAACTAGTGATGGTTATAAATATGAAACACTATTATGTATATTGGGAACGCTGAAGAGTCGTACACTAGAGGTAGGACATCAAATAGAGATGTCACAGATTAAACTAGATAAAGTGACTGTGATACACAAAGATAAAAAAATAGCAGAAGGCACCCTCATAAATGTTGAGGGTGAACTTGCTGTACAAATGGACAAGGTAGAAAGATATGAGTAAAGTGAATGCAGGTAAAAAAGGAAAAGTGTTAGTAGGTATGAGTGGAGGTGTAGACTCTACTGTTACAGCCATTCTTTTACAAAAAGAAGGCTATGAGGTGGAAGGTGTATACATGAAGTTACACCACAAACCAGGCTACCATGAGTCAAACTTCACAAAGGCACAGCGTGTTGCTGAGTATTTGGGAGTCAAAGTGAATTTTCATGACCTCTCAACTGAGTTTAAAGATGTGGTCTATGACTACTTTGTAGAGGGCTATAAAGAAGGTTTGACACCAAACCCATGTGTGATGTGTAACAGAAACATAAAGTTTGGGAAGATGGTCGAGTTTGCTGACACAGTAGGTGCAGACTTTGTTGCAACAGGACATTACATCAAGTGTGATGGCGAGTTTATCTATGCAGCAGAAGATGAAAACAAAGACCAGAGTTATTTTTTATGTGAAGTAAAAAAAGAAGTTTTACCTCGACTTATCTTTCCTTTGGGTACGTGGGTTAAGCCTGATGTCAAAGCGTATGCAGCAAATATAGAAGTGTTAAAAGATTTTGCAACACAAGCCGAGAGTTCTGAGATATGTTTTGTAGAAAATACCTATGATGAAGTCCTTGCAAAACATATGGATATAAATGTACCTGGTGAAGTCTTAGATACAGAAGGTAAAGTAGTCGGTGAACATAAAGGCTACATGCATTACACGATAGGAAAACGTAGAGGGTTTACAGTCGACGGTGCCCATGACCCACACTTTGTCCTAGAGATAAAACCTGATACCAATCAAATCGTAGTAGGTACAAAAGAAAAACTTGAAGCAAATGCTTTTGAAGTAAAGCACCTTAATATGTTTAAAGAACTCAGTGAGTTTGACTGTACTGTGAAAGTGCGTTACAGAACCACTGCAGTACCTTGTAGTGTGAAGATAGATGGAAATGGGGCTTCAGTCGTACTAAAAGAACCGGTTTTTGGTCTAGCAAAAGGACAGATAGCTGCTTTTTATGATGGAGCTAAACTTCTTGGTGGCGGGGTTATTTGTTAAGGTTCCATTAATACTTCCTTGAAGTTTTAGCGAAACAATTTTCTTTCATACCCATAGATATCTTCTCTAAACTGAGGAATACCTTCATCATCTATCCATACTGTATGGTACTCTACATACACAGGGATAGTTTTGGGTAGGGTGAGCCATTTATTCTTTTTTGTGTTGTACTCATAACCAAGAGTGTTGAGTAAGTTGTGAGGTTTTTCAAGTCGTATACAGCCATGCGAAAATGCACGTTTACTTTTGTGAAAGAGAGACTTTGCAGGTGTGTCATGCATATAAACATTAAACTTGTTTGGAAACAAAAACTTCACAGTACCTAAGGCATTTCTACGTCCAGACTTCTGATAGAGTTTTCCTTCACTATTAAAGTCAAAACCTTTTTTTTGTAAATCTTTGTATGATTTATGTGCGTACTCTTTTTTGTAGATGGAAGAAGGCACATTCCATCTTGGGTTGAGTACAACATACTTCATGTCTCTGTGAAATACGGGGGTTCTCATCTTACTTTTTCCTACCACCACTTTCATGTCGAGTATCGGTTGGGCATCACGAAAGTAGTACATCATAAACTCTGGGATATTGATAAACACATATTCATTTGGTTTTCTTGCTGAGATTCTTTCAATCTCAATATTTTTTCTCACCTTTGTTATAATGCTATGTATAGAGGGTTTCAAGGCTCTTTTTGTAGCAGGTCCTACCTCTGCATCCATCTTCAAACCATGACGACGTTGAAACTCTACTATCTCAGCTTTAAACTCTTGGGTATACTCAGTATCTTCATAAAGGTCAGCACCTTGTAAGAGGTTAAATATACGTTTCATTGCTAAGATATCTTCCTCTGGGTTTCCCTTAAACTTAGGGCTAATATATGATGTTTTAATGGCATAAAGATAGTCTAGAAATACAAGAAGATCCTGATAACGTCTTGTTTGAGGTAATAGAGAAAAAACATAGTCGGCTAATACTCCTTCTTTTTCAAGCTCTTTTATCTTACTGTAGGAGATTTTTTTTGGCGTATACAGATCACCTCTAAGAGCTACGAGATTAATGTTACCATTAAGGAGACAGTGGGTGATTTGATAGTTATTTCTTTTTTTACATAAAGTATATTGGTTTTGATACTCTAGCAGTTGGGGGTTAGGCAGTTGAGAGTTAGGATTGCGAGCAAAGAGTGTAAAGGGTATTAAAAAAAGATAAAGATTTTTCATACAATCATCATAGCTTAAATAGTGGCATAAGGCAAATAAATACAGTACTTTCGTAGATTTTCGTTGGAAGCAGAGTTGCATTTATAGATTTTTGATATAATAAGTTAATTATATCGATATAGGATACTTTCATGCAACAATTTGACAAACAAAACAGTACATCATGTATTTCTCACTCTTTAGCAATCTTGCTTATACCATTTTTGTTTTTACTTGGTTTAGTGCTTGCATACATAGGTTTATTTACCCTCAATGTTGAGTTACATACCTTAGGAATAGTTGCCTTCATTTTTGTAATTTTTGCCTTTTTTGTTAAACACAATGCTAACTATGCAGTCTGCCATATGAAAAGTTCTTTCTTTCGTATGGAGGAAGACTTACAAGCAGCACTACGTTCCAACGCTTTAACCATCATGGGTAAAACAAAGTCTACTTTGCACGTAAAAGACTTCATCGCAGAGTACTACCAAGACATTCGCAATGATAACTTTGCAAGGGTTGCCCCTTCAGTCTTTCCTATGCTTGGTATTTTGGGTACATTTATTGCTATTGCACTGTCTATGCCTGACTTTACAGTCAAAGATACAGGGGCATTAGACCGTGAGATATCTGTACTTCTTTCTGGTATAGGTACTGCATTTTATGCATCTATTTACGGGATCATGCTTTCATTGATTTGGACGTATTTTGAAAAAAGAGGTATCGCTAAAGTTGATAGACAAATTTTTGACCTTGAGAAACTATATGGTAAACGCGTATGGAAAAAATCTGAACTTATCAAGCATGAACATATGCAGTCAGAGCTAAAAGATCAGCAGATTGTTCAGACGCTTAAAGAGACATTTAATATGGACTTCATTAAAGAGCTTAATGACCAGTACCTTAAAAACTTTACAACGATTATAAATGACACAACAAACAGCTTTACGAAGCTTACTGTACATATGCAAGAGGCTTCTTCCGAGTTACGTGATACTTTAGAAAACTTAAATAGAAGAAATGAAAGTAGTCAAGCTGTAGATAGTATGGAAAAAAATATTGCAGGATTCAATCAAAATGCGAAGAGTCTTCAACAAACTATTGAACGTTTCGACGGTTCAGTGGATCATACATTTGAAAAGATTGATGCAGAACTGGGGCAAGCAGTTGAAAAACTTGCTACCTTTGCACGTATCGTGTCTGAGCAAAATCAATTGATTTTGAAAAACATGGCTACACTCAAACAACAAGAGAAGTAAACGAAATGTTTAGAAACGATAACACAAGCGAAGAGAGTAACTTCTGGATATCTTACGCAGACTTGATGGCAGGGTTACTTTTTGTCTTTATATTATTGATAGGGGCGATTATCTCAAAGTCTATGATTTTGAAAGATGATTTACATAAGAAAGAAGACAGACTGAGTAGTATCTCTGAGTCTTTAAAAGATAAAGAAAAAAGATTAGAAGATGCAAAAGCTACTTTATCTAAAAGTAAAGCACTCATAAGTGAGAAAGATGCACGTATTGCTGAAAATAATGCACATTTAACTGAAAATGAAAAGTTGTTGTTAGAAAAAGAAAACTTGCTTACACTAAAAAATGCACGTATCTCTGAAAATGAAAAGCGTTTAAAAGATGATGAAAAACTTCTCCAATTAAAAAATGCACGTATTGCAAAAGATAAAATGTTATTGTCGGAAAAGGAAAGGATGTTTAAACTTAACATTTCTGAAATAGAGAAGTTAAACAAATTACTTTTGGCAGCTAATACTCGTGCATCACAATTGAATGATAAAATTATCATTGTTCAAGATTTACTAAATGATAATAAGAAAAATTTAAAAGATAAAAAAGATTTATTGGCTAAAAATAAAAAGACACTTGATGACTATAAGGGAAAGGTACTTATATTATCTAAAGACTTGAGCAAGTCAGAGGAAAAAGTACAAATTACAGATGAAAAATTATTGGTGCTACTCAACGCTATGGATGAAAAGAAAACTAAGTATGATGAACTTATGGCAAACCTTCAGTCACAAAAAGCGAAGATAAAATCACTCACAGGAATCAAGCTAAAAGTAGTTGCAGCACTCAAAGAAGCTTTAGGTAACAACATAAATATAGATAAAAAGACAGGCTCACTTAGACTGGCTTCAAACATTCTATTTGGCTCTGGCGATGCAGCATTAAAGCCAGAAGCGAAAGTAGAACTTAAAAAAGCATTTGAGGACTACATAGGTACATTGGTTCGAGACAAAGAGATTAGACCACACCTAGATAAAATTATCATTGAGGGGCATACGGATAGTGATGGATCATACATTTATAATTTGAACCTTTCTCAAAAACGTGCATTGGCAGTTATGGAATATTTGTTGACATTAGACTTCACTAAAAAGTACAACATAAGACCACTTATGACTGCTTCAGGTCGTGCTTATCTTGATAATATTGTTAAAAATGGGGTAGAAGACAAAGAAGCATCAAGACGTATAGAAATCAAGTTTAGACTTAAGAATGAAGATGCCATGAACGAAATAGAAAAGGTCTTAGATGCAAACTAGCTTTGAACCTAAACATCTTAAGCGGGCAAATATAAAACTAGATAAGCATGTACTCTCCGCACATGCACATAAGAAAACAAATGATGGCTATAAAAAAAAGATTTTTAAAGATACACTTTGGCATAAATTTATAGGTTTTTTTAAAAAAGTATAGCAATTTGACATACTTTGAACGTACTAGATATTTTTCTAGTATACTCTGTTTATGTTTCTCCATATAGATATAGATTGTTTTTTTGCCTCTGCTGAGCGTTGCGTTAATCCTAAACTAAACAACCTACCCATCTGTGTAGGTTCTCGATCAAATCTAGAAATATTTAACAAAAAACGTACACATATCAGACTTATGCATGAGAACTCAGGTGCTTTTGTAACTCCCGTGTTTTACTCCGATAGAGTAAAGACATTTGAAAACTACTTTGTAGATGAGATAAATGGACGAAAAAAGATACGAGGCATCGTCACCACAGCTTCCTATGAAGCTAGGGCAAAAGGTGTAAAAACAGCCATGCCCATAGCCCAAGCACTACAGCTTTGCCCAGAGATGATAGTCATCCCTTCAAACTACCCACTGTACCATAAACTATCTCACCAGATACATGCATTTATGAGAGCCCACATCCCTAAAGTAGAACAGTTTAGTATAGATGAGTTTTTCTGTGACGTAAGTGGATGGAAAACTGATGATGAAGTTTATGCCTTTGCAAAAGAGATACAAACAAAAGTATGGGAACATTTTAAAATACCAGTGTCTGTTGGTATCTCAAAAGCTAAATGGATAGCTAAGTTAGCCACAGAGTCTGCAAAACCTTATGGGGTCTACGAGGTAAAAGATATAGATGTCTATATAGAAAACATCCCCATCAAAAAATTTCCGGGTATTGGTAAAGGCTTTCAAAAAAGACTAGAATCTCACTACATTAAAACACTAGGAGATATTAAGCGTAATCAAGCACTTTTTGAAACATGGAAAAAACCAGGTATTCAGCTCTACGGAAGGGTTACTGGCACAGATGCAGAAGGTATAAACATAAAAGGTGAGAGAAAATCCATTGGCATTAGCCGTACCTTTGATGTGATACATGATAAACAAGAGATACAAAGACGTATTATGATTATGGCACGACATATCATCTATATGGTGATGGCAATTAAAGTGAACCCTACTAGTTATTATTTGAAAATAAATTATGAGTATGGTGTACGGGTTAAAAAGACTGTGACTGTAGATAGAGTGTTTTCAGAACGTGTGTTTAAGGAAGTTTTACTCGAAATGTATACAAGCATAGTGCCAGCCAATAAAGGTGCCATTAAACTTAGTATTAATGTCTCTAACTTTTCCTCTGCAAAATTAAAAACCCTATCTCTTTTAGATTTCAATGATGACAGTAAAGATGAACAGTTGCATAAAGATATACATACTTTACGTGAACGTTTCGGTTTGGATATTATTAAAACGGGGAATGAATTGTAGTTTACACTCTCATTTACTAAGATTTTTCTGTATAATATGCAATGCTTTTTCATAATATATTTGAAACTTTTAAAGATTTAGAAAATATCAATATGTCAATGATGAATACATTGTATACTATTGCTCGTAGAAATATATATATTATGTTTATTTTGACATGCCTTACCACAGTGATGTTGTATCCAGTTTTATCATATAAAATCATCTATTGGGCCATTTTTGTATTTATTTTGCTGATAGTACGTATCTATAGTACATTTAGGTATACATCTCATAAAGATAAATATCCTTTAGGGTATTGGTATAGATGGTATCTTATTTTTGCATTTATGACGGCTTTTTCATTTTCTTCGTTAAGTTTTTTATTTATTAACCAAGTAGATTTTTATTATCAGTTATTGATTGTAACTATTTTGATGGGCTTGTCATCGGGAGCCGTCACCTCACTTGCTACTGATTTTCGTTTAGCGATAGTCTATTTAGCGATTATCCTTTTCCCTCTTATAGGGACAATAGCACTTACAAATACAGTTACAAATTATTTTTTGATGTTAGCATTGTTACTTTACTTTAGTGCCCAAGTGGGAATGATACTGAGCACCTATAAACATGAAATGGAATTTGCAGCACTTGAAACAGAACAAACTTTCTTAAATAAACTATTTAAAGAAGCTCCGTTAGGGATTTTCCTTTATGATAAGAAATTAATCATAACAGAGTGTAATCAACAGTTTTTAACCCTATTTGACAACACGAGAGAAAATATTATAGGTTTAGATCTCAATAATATTCCCGACAGTTCACCTATGGGAGCATTTAAAAGTGCCTTAGATAAAGGTGCACAACAATATACTGGACCTTATACTTCTATCAAAGGGAAAAAGTTTTGGATTGAAGCAAAAATATTTCCTTATAAAAATAGATTTAATGATACGGTTGGAAGTATTGTCTTACTTGAAGATAAAAGTAATGAACACAGGATAGAGAAAGAGCTACAGTATCTAGCTAACCATGATACGCTTACAGGACTGCTCAACAGACGTGGTTTACGGAATACTATGGAAAGTATTATGAGTGATGCCTTGCACCATACATATTATTCATTACTTTTTTATCTTGATCTCAATCAATTTAAAGGTATCAATGACTCTTTAGGTCATACTATTGGTGATGCGGTACTACTAAATGTGTCTCAGAGACTTAAGTACTTACTAGGTAACGACTGTCATATTAGTAGGTTGGGTGGTGATGAATTTATCGTAATTGTTCCTTATGTATCTGATAATGAAAACGCTACAAAAAATTTAACACAGAAGTATGCAAACCGTATTCAAACTATTTTTGATGATCCTTTTATTATAGAAGATTTACATTTACATATTCAAGCAAGTATGGGTATTATCATTATGGAGCCACAATATAATAATATTGAAGAAATCATACGTCATGCTGATATTACAATGTATCATGCTAAAAATACAAATGGCCATATTTCTTATTATAATGAAGCTTTGGATCAACAGCAAAAAGAGTTGTTTGTCCTTCAACATGATTTGGCATATGCAGTCGATAAAGATCAGTTTGATCTTTTCTTTCAGCCTATCGTTACGATTAAAGATGAAAAAATTTACTCTGCAGAAGCACTTATTCGCTGGAAGCATCCAGAAAAAGGCCTTCTCTCACCTGATGCATTTATACCACTTGCAATTAAAGCGGGATTGTTGTCTAAAATTACATGGTGGGTACTTCATGAAGCATGTCATCAGATATCAGAATGGAAAAAACTTGATCTTTGGCATCTGGAGTATGTATCAATAAATGTAAATGCACAACAACTCATAGAAAATAATTTTGCTGAAACATTCTTAGAAATTTTAGAGAATTATGGGCTTGAAACTAAAGATATTATTGTAGAAATTACAGAACGTTCTCTTATCGATAACTTTGATAGTACACAAGATGTGATTAACCAATTAAGAGGTCATGGTATACGTTGTGCGATTGATGATTTTGGGGTAGGGTATTCTTCACTCTCTTACTTGAAAAAGCTCTCTTTTCATACACTTAAAATAGATAGAGAATTTATAAAAGATATAGAGTCAAACCCTAAAGAGTTGTTATTACTCTCAACTATACTTGACATAGGTAGACAGTTCAATTATCATATTGTCATTGAAGGGATAGAAGATAAAAAACAAAAAGATTTACTCTTTGAGTTAGATGAAGAATTGAGTTATCAAGGGTTTTATTTCTCCAAGCCGCTTCCTGCTAAAATATTTAGAGAAAAGTTTTTAGCATGATAGGACAGTCAATGAGCAGAGTCTGTTGACTTTAACTCAGCGTAAGGCTCACATGACTAGTCATTTAAAATACAATTTGCCCATCATTTTGCATTCTAAAGATAATACCTTGGGCTAGTTTGTGTCCTTGATGGGCTGCTTTTCTACACCACTCTATGGACTTTTCTTTGTTCTCTTCACAGCCTAAACCTGTGTCATACAAGGCACCTAGGTTAAACTGTGCTTTTGCATTGCCTGCATTGGCAGCTTTTGAGAAGAGGGTAAAGGCTTTTTTGTAGTCTTGAGGGACACCACGTCCTTCTTTGAACATAGCACCTAGGTTGTTAAAGGCATCTATGTTCCCACGCTTGGCAGATTCCTCATACCAAAAGGCAGCTTCACTTTCATTTTTCTCACAGCCTTCTCCGTTTTCCAACATGAGGGCTACTTCAAACTGGGCTACAGGCACTTCACGTGTTGCGGCTTCTAGGTAGTATTCAAAAGCTTTTTGGGTATTCTGTGTGACTGCATGACCATGAAAGTGTAGAAATCCAAGGTAGTAGTAACTTGTCGGCTCATTGTTGTTTGCTAAAGCACTGTAGAGTTCTAGTGCTTTGTCGTATTCTTTTGCCATGAGTGCTTCATAAGCAGATTGTATTAGTTCTTGCATTTAGACACCAAACCCTTCAAGTTCATTTGTTACTTTTTTCATTTTGTTGTTTGCATCTTCAAGAGCTTGTTTATTTTCTGCGATGACAGTTTCAGGAGCATTGGCAACAAATCTTTCGTTGTTTAGCATGCCTGTTAGTTTTGCTATCTCTTTTTCAAGTTTTTCTTTTTGACGTGTAAGTTTCGTAATGATAGGCGTCATGTCTATCTCACCTGTAGGTAAGTAGACCTCTAAGTTATCAGACACATCGGTGATGCTATCTGCTACTTTTGCATCTACAAATTCTATGTCTATTACTTTTCCAAGTTTTTCTATAAATGGTTTTGCCATATCTGTGTCTATGTTCGCGTTTGCATCTAGCTTTATGTAGGCTTTATCTATCTTCGAGTTCCCCATGTCTATGATGACTTTTGCACGACGAAGTGCTGTGATGGACTCTTCGATGATAGAAAACATCTTTTCTGCTTCTTCATCTGCTTTTATCTCTTTTGGGAAAGGCATAATCATCAGTGATTTTCCCTCTTCAAGTGTAGTACCACTAAGCTTGTGGTACAAATGGTCCGAGATAAACGGCATAAATGGAGAGACCATTTTAAGTGTCTCTTTAAAGATGGCTCCAAGCTCTATGATGCTCTCACGGTCTGCCTTAGAGTATTCTATGCCCCAGTCACAAAACTCGTTCCATACGAAGTTGTAAAGTGCTTTTGCTGCGTCTGAGAAGTTGTAGGTATCTAAACTTACCCTCACTTTTTCTACAGCTACTGCCAAACGACTCTGCATGTAACGTCCAAGAGGAGTAACAACTTCGATGTCCTTTAAGTCTTTAAATGTTGCATGGTTGAGTTGCAGATAGTTCGTTGCATTATAAAGTTTGTTCGTAAAGTTTCTAAACTGTTCTAAGTTCTTAGCACCTAGCTTGATGTCACGTCCTTGCACGGCTAGGTACGCAAGGGTAAACCTGATGATGTCAGCAGAGTGTTCTTCTACCATGTCAAGAGGGTCTATAACATTGCCTTTAGACTTTGACATCTTAGCCCCAGTCTCATCACGCACAAGTGCATGCATATAGATGTCTTTAAACGGCAGTTTACCTTGGAAGTGCTCTCCCATCATCATCATGCGTGCAACCCAAAAGAACATGATGTCAAACCCAGTGATGAGCAGACTGTTTGGGTAAAAGTCTGCCATGTCTGTATCATTATAGGTCTCAGCCATCTTGCCATTGTTTCCCCAGCCAAGTGGACTCATAGCCCATAGTGCAGAGGAGAACCATGTGTCTAGTACATCTGGGTCTTGTGTCATCTTTTTAGAGCTACATTTTGGACAAGCTTCAGGCTCGTCTGCTTTGTCTGCCCATGTGTGACCACAGTCATCACAGGTAAACACAGGGATGCGGTGTCCCCACCAAAGTTGACGGCTTATGCACCAAGGTCTAAGTTCATCCATCCATGCGGTGTAGGAGTTTATCCAGTGAGGAGGGTGGAAAAGGCTTGAACCTTTTTCTACTCTCTCTTTAGTCGTGTCTTTTGCTTTTTGTATGGAGTTTTGTGCCATATCTGAAGACAAGAACCACTGTGTAGAGATGAACGGCTCTACGATGTTTTTACATCTATAACAGTGACCTACTTGGTGTACGTGGTCTTCTATCTTCACGATGTACCCAGCGTTTTCTAGGGCTTTTACGATGACAGGACGAGCTTCAAGACGTTCAAGTCCTGCAAACTCTCCACAGTAGTCGTTGAGTATGCCTTTTTCATCAAAGACTTTGATAAACTCAAGGTTATGACGCTTCCCAACAGAGTAGTCATTTTGGTCGTGTGCTGGAGTCACTTTTACCACACCTGTACCAAAGTCCATGTCTACATGCGTATCGGTGATGACTTTTATGCTTCTGTCTGTAAGTGGAAGCAGCACTTCTTTACCTACGATGTCCGTATAACGTGCATCATCAGGATGTACCATAATGGCAGTATCTCCAAAGTACGTCTCTGGTCTGGTAGTAGCTACTTCTAGTTGCCCTGAACCATCAGCAAATTTATACACCATCGTATAAAACTTACCGTTTACTTCTTCATGTTCTACCTCGATGTCAGACAATGCTCCATCGTGCGTACACCAGTTTACCATATAGGTATTTTGTGTGATTTGACCTTCATTAAAGAGTGAAACAAAGGCTTCTTTGACTGCTTCTTTGAGTCCTTCATCCATGGTAAAACGTTCACGTTTCCAAGCAGGTGTGACTCCGAGTTTACGCATTTGATGGACTATGTTTCCACCAGATGTTTCTTTTTGTAACCAAGCACGCTCTAAAAACTTTTCACGTCCTAGCTCTTCTTTAGTAGTTCCCTCAGCTATGAGTTGTTTCTCTACGATGTTTTGTGTGGCTATCCCTGCATGGTCAGTACCAGGCTGCCAAAGTGTTTTATATCCATCCATACGCTTGTAACGGGTAATGATGTCTTGCAGTGTAAAGGTAAGGGCATGTCCTATGTGTAGTGACCCCGTTACATTTGGAGGTGGCATCATGATAGAGAAGTTTTTAATTGTCCCGTCTTCTGCATCTTCTTGAATGTCCTTGTTCCCATCAATTTCAAAATATCCACGCGCTTCACAGAGTGCATAGTACTTGTCTTCAACTTCTTTTGGGTTGTATGTTGCTTTTTTTTCAGTTGTTTCACTCATAGTTTTATCCTTTGAGGTCAGGTGTATGAATTTTTTACAAAAATTACAACACCAAACCCCTATATAATATTGTCGCGATTATAGCGTATTGGTGCTTTTTGTTTTATATTATGTATGACTTTTGGGTACTTTAGCTTGAATACTTTGAGGCATAAAGTTCAATAAAAAGTTTCGTGCCTGAGACCAGTAACCTGTGAGTAGCAACAAAGAGAAACCTATAAACATGCCACCTATGGCAAAACTATTACTCTCAAGTCCATAAGTTTTAAAGAGTTGGTTGAGTGCAAAGAGGACATAAATGAGTGATGACACCATAAAAGTACGTCTGTCTACTATGAGAGAAATGGCTGAGAGAACAAGGTAAAGTACTACGATGATGACAATGCTACCCATACCACTTTGGTTGTCAAATATACCTAAACTAGAAAAGATGGGATGCACTATAAGTGGAGAGGCTAAGAGATGCAACCAAAAAGCCACATCTGAGCGGTGTGTAAGACGTTTAACATCAGATGCATCCCAATACATCGCAACCCCAAAGGTGATAAGTCCTGTAAGAAAGATGAGTATAGATGCATAATCTTGTAATGAGTCATCTATGGACAGTACAAGTGAGACAAGAAAAATGGCAACAGTAGCCATGCCTGCAGCCACGGTGATAGGCACTGCAAAACGTTTCCAGTGTATCCATGTAGCGATGCCTGTGATGGCTGCTGCTATGCCAAAGGAAATCTCAAAAGGGTTTTCCCAAAATGATATTACGAAAAAGAAGATATTTGTCACATAAGAAATGAGCAGGACGATAGCAGGAAGTGACATGCGTCGTTTTCGCACAAAGAACTCTGCTAAGCCCCAAGAGAGTCCAGCAACTACAAGCATAGAAAAACCTTTTCCCACACTTGAACTTACCCACGCAGCCGAACTTAAAAGAAGTATGGACGCGATAACCACAAAGATATCGTTAAACCCAGAGATGAGTTTGAAGTTTTCTTCGTCTACTAAAGAGCTGTGTCGTTCATCTTCCATAAATAGATAAAATTTGTCGATATCATCTTGTGCAAATATGCCTGCTTGGGTTGCTTTGTGTAAGTCTTCGTTCGTGTACATCGTTACCTCGCCTTATTTTGGTTAAAAGTATATCAAAACATTGACAATAATGCTAGAATGAACTAAAATAATGAGACCACATAATACAAAGGATTCATCATGGAAGAAAAAATAGAACAAGCCGTAGCAAAAATAAAGTCTTCATCAGACATAGCAGATATAGATAAACCACTCATCTTAGAAAAGATAGAAGAGTGGAAACAAGAACGAACAGCCATCTCTGACTTGAACAATAAACTTGAGGCTTGGTGGCTAAAAGTAGAGCCTATCTTCGCAGAAATCGGGCTAGTATAAGCGGTGGATATTTTTACCCAATACACCTACGAAAAAAAATGGACTAAAACCTCCCAAAAAGAAGCACTACGTATGATAAGTGAAGAGATGCCAGATACAGATGCAGAAGGTACACTGGCCTATATAGTCTCTGAAATTGCTAAGGGTAAGATGGTGACACTTGGTGGGTGTCGGTTTAAAGGGAAGGATTAAGATTTTTGATTAAAAACCTTTAGGTAGCTTTTCCCCCATTCTTGCATTGTGTTTAATATGGGGATAAGCTTTTTTCCCTCTGTAGTGAGACTGTACTCAACTTTCGGCGGTACTACATGATACATCTTTTTTGTAACTATTTTGTTTTCTTCTAGTTTTTTAAGTTGTTGTGAGAGCATCTTTTGGGTAATGTCTGGGAATACTTTACGAAACTCATTAAAACGTACAACCTTTTCTTCTCCTAGATGAGTGAGTAAAAGTACTATCCACTTTCCACTCAATATTTCTGTGGTTATTTCTATTTCTGAAGTGTAATTTTTACAATGTACTTTGTTTTGTCTCAAGTTTGGCATAGTCTCTCATTTCTTTACATCTCTAAAGTACCCTAATCTACGTATTTCCGACCTTTTGGTAACTATCTTACCGAAGAGGAACTTCTTGACTTAGGAGTCTTATTGGACTAGTATATTAGCAGTATTTCGCAAGAGATAAATTAAATAAAAAGGAATTAAAAATGAAAAAACTAGCAATAGCAGCATTATTTGGTGCATTTATTACTTCGGCATTTGCCAACACATTACCAACACAAGCAGAGGTTACAAAAGCACTAAAAACTGTAGTAGCAGACAAAAATGGAGGTTTTGGACTTCAAATGTGGGCTACAGTTGTAGACAGAGATGGTGTCGTTACATCTGTATCTTTTTCAGGTAAAGATAGAGGAGACCAGTGGCCAGGAAGTAGAGCAATCTCAGCTCAAAAAGCAAACACTGCCAATGCATTTTCACTTCCAGGACTTTCACTCTCAACAGCAAATCTTTTCACTGCAACACAACCAGGGGGAAGTCTTTTTGGATTACAGTTTTCTAACCCAGTAGATACCACAGTGGCGTATGGTGGTGACTCAGAGAAAATAGGAACTGTAAATGACCCAATGGTAGGTAAGAAGATAGGTGGTGTAAATGTATTTGGTGGTGGTTTAGCACTCTACGCTAAAGATGGCACACTTCTAGGAGCCTTGGGTGTGAGTGGTGACTCTTCATGTGCAGACCACAATATCGCATGGAAACTTAGAGCAGCTCTTGGACTAGCTACTATCCCTGGAGGTGTAAGCCCAGCGGGGAATGACAACATAGTAAATGACATAGTAGATGGTAAAAGTACAAGTGGCTGGGGACATCCTACATGTACAGCAGCTTCAGCAGATATTGCTAAAGCATTTGGCACAACACATCCTATTACTAAGAAATAATGTATAATCAACGAGAAGAAATACTTTTCTCGTTGTGACACATAAATATAATACTTTATTTATTTATTTATTTATTTATTTTATGGAATCTTATAATAACTCTTATCATTCGCAAATTTCATAGAGCCTCTATAGGCTTTACGCACTTCCTTTTTTGTTTCATTTTCTTTCCCTAATGTTCGTAACATTCTATGTGAAAGCACTAGTTTTTTAACCTTAGCAGATGCTGCTATTTGTCCTATGATGTTTGGGGTCATGTGTAGTTGTGCAGCCACACCTCTTGCATTTTTGGGTACTGCGTTATGTGCTACTAGTATGTCTGTACCTGAAGCTAGTTTTTCTAAAGTATGGTAGTCTCCGTTCATGTCACCTGAGAAGGTGATACTTTTGTTTCCTACTGTCACTCTGTACGCTACAGCAGGGATGGGACCATGGTGTACGGTTATGGCTGTGATGCTTATGTCACCTTGTGTGTAGATGGTTTTTACTTTGCGTGTGTCATCTATGTCGTGGGCTTTGAGTTGTAGGCTTGCAGTACCATCTAGGTGGTCTCCTAGGTATTGCCATGCTCCTTTGTCATCTTCAAACAGTCTTTCTATAAAGTCTTCTGTACTTGGCATGGCATCGTTCTCATCTGGCCCAAAGATGTGGAGTTTACCCGAAGCACGTGTAAAAAAACTAGACTTAAGTAGGGCAGGGATGTCAGCTGTGTGGTCAACATGTAAGTGGGTTAGGAGTATGACATCAAGGTCATGTATTTTCGCTCCTACTTCTTCAAAACGCAGGCTTGCCCCTCCACCAAAGTCTACTAGCACACGGCTTTTTCCATTTACCCAGATGACATACGCAGAAGAGGCTCGTTTGTCTCCACTCTCGGGCCCACCAGAGCCAAGGACTTGTAGTGCTATTTTGGGTTGGGCAAGAAGTATGAGAGGTGAAATGAGTAGAAGTAAAAAAAGTTTTTTCAATGTAATATCCAGTGTTAAATTAGTGCATAGAAGCTACACAGTTATCATTGTATACTAACATAATGTAAAACTTGTGTACTCAAAGGATGCGTATGTTAAAAGATATTTTAGGGGAGGTTTCGGTGCTTTTCTCGTATCCGAAACATCTCATTATTTTGGGGGCAAGAATTGTATTGGCCTATGGGTTTGCAAAACCTGCTTTGTTAAAACTCAATGACATGACAGCAACGGCTGCTTGGTTTTATGAGCTATCTATACCATTTCCAACACTTTTGGCCTATCTTGTAACAGGCATAGAAGTAGTGGGGATCGTTTTACTTATTTTAGGCTTATTTACACGACAAATCTCTGTTTTACTCTCTTTCGTGATGATTGGGGCAATGTTGTTTGTACATGGACAACATGGCTACTCCATAGCCGATAATGGCATAGAGATACCCTTGTATTATTTACTATTTCTCATGCTCTTTGCTACATTTGGAGCAGGTAAATACGCGTTAGATAACGTACTCTTTAAGGATGGCAACGATGAATAGTGAAAAACTCTTTGCAAACTTCCCACTACTCTCAGCAGATTGGGGTGCTTTATTTAAAGTGTTGATGGTCGTTGTATTGTTGGTACTCATAGCTATGTTTATATACGATAGATTTGTACAACGTAAAAACCAACTTCTCATCAACTATCCACTCATAGGACGCATGCGTTACTTCTTTTATGCCCTGCGTGGGCCGATGCGGCAGTACTTTGGTGATGAAACTTTTTATGACTCTTTTGAAAAGTTAGAATGGGTCAACAAAGTAGCCTCAGGAGAAAACCCCTACCTCTCTTTCTCACCTACAAAGCCTTATGGCAATCAAAAGGTACTATTTAAACATGCAAACTTTGTAAAAGAAGTCTCAGAAGTAGAAGAGAACTTTTCAGTCACCTTTGGTAAAGAACGACGTGTACCCTTTGTAAGTACAAGCATAGTAGGGCGTTCTGCCATGAGTGATGGAGCCATCTCACCAGAGGGTACAAGAGCCTTTGCTATAGGTGCTAGAAAAGGAAACTTTCCCATAAACACAGGGGAAGGTGGACTTACATCAAACTTTTTAGCAAGTCTAAATGTAGATGACTGTGAATGCACAGACTACCTTGAGATAAAAAAAGGTACTTGGTTTGCCAAAGGTGCTTACAAAGCAATACGTTTTTTTACGAACAAAGAAGTTTCACAACGTGTCTACAGAAAAATGGTGGTACGTCAAAAAGACAGAGGGTCTTTTATATTTGATAATATTAAACTGCTTTATTTTCGTATAAATTGGGACAGTACCTTAGAAAAATTTCCTGATGTTGTACCAAGTTCTGTACCAGACATCACGTTTCAGATGGGGTCAGGCTTGTATGGGGTACGTCACCATGATGGCACGTTTAACCCTGAACGCTACAAAAAAGTCATGCGTTTTGCACAGATGACAGAAGTAAAGTTAGCCCAAGGAGCCAAACAAACAGGAGGTAAACTCTTAGCTGCTAAGGTGAGTGATGACATTGCCTACTACAGAGGTATACCTGCTCATGTTGACCTCATAAGCCCCAACCGCTTTCCCTATGCGACAGATATGGAGACTTTTTTTGACTTCATTTCAGAGCTTCAAGAACTATCTGGTAAGCCAGTAGGCTACAAGATAGTTATCTCGACAAAAGAAGATTTTGAAACCTATGCCAAAGCGTTAAAAGAGCGTAAAGAAGCAGGCAAAAGCATCGCAGACTTCATCACGATAGATGGAGGAGATGGAGGAAGTGCCACAGCACCACTGGAGATGATGTCTAAGATTGGTTTACCTATACGTGAAGCCTTAAACATTGTTGTTCCACTGTTACATGAGTATGGTCTAAGAGAAGACATCAAAATAATAGCAGCAGAAAAGGTACTCACTCCTGATGATGTGATTGAGTTACTTTGTCATGGTGCAGACTTCATCAACATAGCCCGCGGGTTTATGATATCGGCTGGGTGCATACGTGCTAGAGAGTGTTCAGGAGCAGGGGGACGTAACTGCCCTGTAGGACTTGCCACTATGGATGAAGGTAAACGTAGTAAGTACTTAGTGCTTCAAAAAGCAAAAAATGTAGCCAACTATCATAACGAGTTACTTCATGGTGTACAGTCACTTATGGCAGTCATGGGAAAAACCAATGTCTCAGAACTTAGTATGGATGACTTGATGGAAGATTTGGATGAGCGTTAAGACTACCTTACTTTAAAATCAAGCCACTCTTTAGGTACTACATCTAGCGAGTACTGTGCTACATAAAGAGGTGCGATGACCATGGATCTTGCTGCACTGTCACCACCTGACATGGCATTTTGTATGAGAGCTGTTTTGTAGTCATTGTATTTAAACAACAGATGGATGGTGCTTGGGAATGCAAATTCTGTAGGGCAGGCAGAACCAAATGCTGCTATGCTAGTCACTGTGTCTCTGTCTTTGGCTGCGATACCTGTTTCTATGTAGCCTTGAATTTCTTGAGAGTATAATGGCTTTAATGTCAAGATACTTGAACGTATGTCTTTGCTTTCTAGGACTTCAAGTAGAAGTGCAGAAAAAAAGTGCATGGCTTCAAGGACTTGCGGGTTGTTGTGTGTTGCTTTGGCTAAGAGAGCAGTATTTGCTAAAAATTCTTCTTTTGAATGTGATACTTTCAGTAAAGCAACCATGCGTCCGATGACCGACATATCTCCAGAGTTTGAACCACAAGGCACAGTGAGGTTTTTGTCTATGTTCTCCATAGTATCTTTGCAAGAACCATCCATATAGCCTTTAAATGTTTGCATTTCATTATGCCAGTAAGTCATGTAGGCACTTACATCAAAAGTATCTTTGTCTTTTAAAAACTGCTCTAAGATGCGTAACTGGTCACCATAGTGTGTGAAATCACCTTTGTCTTTACCTTCATGCCATGCAACATGAGGAGCATTGAGTGCTTCCCAGTCTATGTCTAAGGCTTTGAGTTCGTCACTGTCATATACCCAGTGAGCACCCAGAGAGTAGCTGTCGGCAGCGAGGGTAGCTTGTAGCAAGTCTTGATATTTTTCATCGTACATAGTGTATCCTTTTCTTGATAAGCTTGATAAGTGAGTCTCTTAATCTATACTAGCATAGTAGCGTGTGCATTTGTATTAAAATTCCGTTAAACTTAGCGTTTTATAATACATCTATACAAATATAAAGGAGCAAGACATGCTAAACAAAAAACAACTACTTTTTGTGTTGCCTCTTGTTGCAACACTTTCCTTGCACGCAAATGACCCGTTTTACAATGACCCTTTTGGAGATAACATCTTCAAAGAGATGATGCAAATGCAGAACAATATGGACAAAATGTTTCAACGTATGCATCAGCGTATGCAACAACGTAGCACAAGACAGATAGCCCCTCTGGGAACTTACAAGATACATGACCAAAGTAACTTTATAGATAAAGGCACACAGTATGAGTATGTGACAAATATACCTGAAAGTAAAGAAAATCATATAGATATACACAGTACAAATGGGATTATCTCTATCACGGCTAAAATCATACAAAAAAAAGAAGTAAAAACAGCTCAGGGTTACAGTTCATCTAGCTCTATGCGTATGTATCAACAAAAACTTGCCTTACCTATGAATGCAGATGAAAAGACGCTAAATATGGGTTACAAAAATGGCTACTTAGTACTCACACTTGATAAGAAAAAAAGTGAAAACAACATAACAAAAGAGAGTAATACTACAAAGCAAAAAGAAGTTAAAAAAGTTGAGGATGACAAAGCAAATAAAAAAGTTAATGATAAAAAAGTTAATGATAAAAATGTGACTGATGAAAAAAGAGAAAAGATTAAACTCTCAGACGATGCGTCTATGAGTTAATCTTATTTCTAATCTATTGGCTATATAGGGATAACGCGAATATTTGGGTCTAGTTTGTCTTTAAGAGCATTTTCTATGGCAAACAGTGTCCCTGTCCCTGAACTTGAACATGAACTACAT
>Ga0256840_1001266_pt1 | contig 24283 bp, 26 predicted proteins | sample 355202metaG_FD_185969 | JGI IMG/M metagenome (GOLD analysis project Ga0256840, IMG submission 185969) | Hydrothermal vent microbial communities from Mid Atlantic Ridge, Atlantic Ocean - 355-202 | ecosystem: Environmental > Aquatic > Marine > Hydrothermal vents | place: Atlantic Ocean: Mid...
TTGTGAAAGGCAGTGTGTAATTGCAGCTGTTAATGTCGTCTTTCCGTGGTCAACGTGACCTATCGTTCCCACGTTCTTGTGTGGCTTGGTCCTTTCAAATTTTTCCTTGGCCATTTTCGCTTCCTCCATATATAGAGTCGTTTGTTTCCCCTTATTTGACTTCAAAAATTTAACATTTAACCTGAAAAATTCAATAGGAATTTGCAAGATTCTTCTGTTAAGTGCTTGACTTTTTCTTATAAGGTTATAAAATCTCATTGAAGGCAGTTTGCGGAGCGTGGTTCTTTGGAGCTTGTAAGGTTATAATAAACCTTGAAACTGTAAATGTGAAGTCTGTGAAAGATGATGTTGGTTTGCATTAATAGTAAAAGTGTTAAAGCCCTAAAGGTATGCCGTTTCTGCCTTTAGGGCTTTTTTATTTCAACACCATATTTTAGGAGAGGTTAGACGTATGGAGAAGCTTACAGGTACAGTAAAATGGTTTGATTCTAAAAAAGGATACGGCTTTATTACGGCCGACAACGGGCAGGATGTTTTTGTTCATTACACAGGTGTAGCCGGAGATGGTTTTAAAACACTTGAGGAAGGTGAAAGGGTATCTTTTAACATCACTGAGACGGATAAGGGTTTGAAAGCGGTTGATGTTGAAAAAGAATAACAAATAATGAATATCTGGAAAGTAATCGAGTTGCCACGGTGATGTCTGAAACGGCGGCATTATCGTGGCAATTTTTATTTTTAACAGATCTTGGTAAATAACATTGAAAAAGCGCTGAAATTTACGTAAATTTTAAGCGAAAACTTAAAAATTTAGGAGAGGCATTATGGATTTTTCATTCAAAGATTTAAGTAAAGATATTCAAAATTCTTTAGAGGGAAGGGGATTTAAGGATCCGACACCTATTCAGAAAGAAGCTATTCCAATAGTTCTTGAAGGTCATGATATTGTCGGACAAGCACAAACGGGAACGGGAAAAACAGCGGCTTTTGGTATCCCTATTATTGAAAGATTGAAAAATGTAAAAGGGGTTAAGGCTCTTATTTTAGCTCCGACAAGGGAGCTTGCCCTTCAAGTTTCGGAAGAGCTTTCTTCGATTGCTAAAAATAGGAAATTAGGTATATATCCTATCTATGGTGGTGTTTCCATAGGAAAGCAGATTTCAACCATTAAAAGTGGTAGATGTAATGTAGTGGTAGGTACTCCCGGTAGAGTTAAGGATTTGATAGATAGAGGTGTTCTTAATCTCTCTGAGGTTAGGTTTGTTGTTCTCGATGAAGCGGACCAAATGCTTGATATGGGATTTATAGATGATATTGAGTATATACTTAAGAAAACTCCGGTTGACAGGCAAACAATGCTCTTTTCCGCTACACTTCCTCCGGAAATTAAAAGGCTTATTTCCCGTTACTTAAAAACAGATTATAAAACCATAAAAGTGGGAAAATCTCTGATTACTCCTAAAGTGAATCAGAAAATTCTTTTTGTTAAAAGTGGTGATAAATTAAGTGCTCTTACGAAGTTGCTTAAGGAGAAAAAAGGGGAAACGACTATAGTTTTTGTTAAGACACGTAAAGATGCCGCTGATCTTGAAAGGAGTCTTCAGCATAAGGGTATAGAGGCAAGAGCGATTCATGGGAATCTTACTCAAAGACAGCGGGAAACGGTAATGAATGCTTTTAGGAAAGGAAGGGTTAAAGTTCTTGTTGCCACTGATGTTGCAGCCAGAGGGATAGATGTTAAGGATGTAGGTATGGTTATTAATTATGAACTTCCTGAAAATCCGGAGATTTATGTTCACAGAATAGGAAGAACGGGAAGAGCAGGAAGGGAAGGAGTTGCTATAAGTCTTGTTTCGGATAGAGAAAAAGGAAGAATGTATAAAATAAAAGCACTTTCAAGGGTGAAAAAAGAGAAATTTAAAGGTTATACGGTTAATGACCTTATTCGTGAAATTTCTTCAACCGATATTTCGGAAAAGTACGAGAATATGGCAAAGAAACTTGTTGAAAATGGTGCTTCTGCGGAAAAAGCATTAGCTTTTTTCCTTGAAAAGATGTTTTCTTGATTTTAAACACAGTCTTCGGTGTTGTATAATAATGTTATGAAGTGCTTTTAACGTTTAAATTTGCTGGAGGCTATGTGGTTTTCTCAAATTTTTTTAGGAAAAAAACAACGGAAGAGTTTTTTCAAGAAGCTGTGAAGGAGAGAAACTATTTAAAAGTAGTTTCTTATGGGAGGGAACTTCTCGAAAAAGGGAATATCCCTACTTCAATAATTAACCATTATGTGGATGCTTTAATAAAACTTGGAAATAAGAAAGAAGCTGTAGAGTTGCTTGTTGATTATGCAGAGAATAAACTTAAAAACGGTTATTATTCTTCATCAATTGCTTTTCTTAAAAAAGTTTTGGCTTATGACGCTTCTAATTTTAAAGCGGTAAAGTTGCTTTCAAATGCTTACATGAAAAAGAAACTTCATTTTGAAGCTTTCAATGTCCTTATATCTTTCTTTAATCGTCTTCAAAAAGAGGGTAAGGACATATCGAAAATTAGGGAACAGATAGAATATTTTTTGGATAAGTATTCCCACCCCGTTTTTTATGAGGTTTATGCTGAAATTCTTGATAAAGCGGGATTTTCGGAAGAAGTTTACAAGAATCTTATGGTAGCGGGGGGAATGTTTGTTTCTGTAAAAAAATATGATGAAGCGTTAGATTGTTATTTGCGAGCGAGGAAAATTAAGCAAAACGATATTATTGATGGGAAAATAATAGAAACCGTTACGAGAATCGGAGATTCTGTTAGAAGAAAAAAAATATTAAAAGGATTGATTTTGAATAATATTTCCGATATAGATTTTCTTCACAATGCCGTTAAAGAGTTTGTTGTTAATAATTTAACGGATGATATTGACCAGGTGATTCTTTCTTTAAAAGATTCCAAGCTAAAATGGGTAATTCTTTCTTTAAGAGATATTGAGGTCGGTGAGATAGAGCAGGCTTTTGGAAATATTGAAAATTTATACAAAATAGATGTGTCAATTGCAGAAAAGATAAAAGGGAAATTGTTTTCAATATGTCCGGAGGCTGCTGATTATGATATTGAAAAATCTTCCCCTTCGGATATTCCGTCTTCTAATGATATTTTAGCTTCCATTTTTTCTGTTGTTGAAGATGAGCTTTCTGATGAAGATTTATTGAATGTTCCGGAGAAATCTGAAGTTTCTATTTCTCGAGATGAGATAGGTGAAGTTGGAGATAAATTTGACAGTTTCCTTCATAAAATATCGATGGCTGAAGCTATGTTGGGGCTTGGGAATTATGATAAAGCTATTTCCCTTGCTCGGGAATGTCTTGAATATCCGGAAGTTAGATTCAGGGCACTTTCACTTATCGCTTCTGCGTATTCTGTAATTGGTGATAGTAATGAAGCCTTGAAAATTCTGATTGATGCTCTTAAGGAGTATTCTTTTAGTCCTGACGAGGAAAAGGCTTTGAAAGAAACTATTGCTAAAGTATATGAAGAGATGGGAGATAGTCCGAAAGCTTCTTTTTGGTATAAAGAGGCAAATTCTATTTCATCATAAAAGTTCTTTTTCCGTTTCTTTCCAGGTTTTCTTAGCAGTAGGAAATTTTTCTTTAAAAAAGTGTTCGTATCTTTTTATTACTTTTTCCCATGTGGGTAGGCTGGTTTGAGCTCCTTCTGCTTCTATTGTAAAAGATGCTACCGTTGATGCTATTTCTCCGGCTGTTTTTATTCCATAACCTTTTAGGAGGGCTAAAAGAAAGCCTGCTCTATGGGAGTCTCCCGCTCCCGTTGGGTCTGCAACCTTTGAAGGTTTTACGGCCGGAATTCTGTGAAGAGTGTTTTTAAATAGAATAATGGAGCCTTCTGCCCCAAGAGAAATACATATTAGCTTAGGTCCTTTTATTTTTCTTATACTTTTGAGTTTTAAAATCTCTTTTATTCTTTTTGCCTCGTGATTGTTCATGAAAAGAATATGACATTGCTTTAGAAGTTTTATAACCCTATGAGGATATGAGAACGTTTCCTGACCGGGGTCAAAACTTATAAGATGCTTTGTCTTATGCTTTTCTAAGAAACTTTTGTAAAACTCAAAGTGTCCCGTAGAGAAGTGTAATACTTTGTAGTCTTTGGAAATCTTTTCCGCAAGGTTTCTATTTTCGTATAAAAGCTGGACAACTCTCTTTTTCTTTTCGTAGTAGTATAGTATCTGGTTTTCACTGTTTTCTTTACTAACTATAAAACTTCTTGATAAAGGGAATTCTTTTGTGTGGAGAGCACCTCTTATATCCACATTCTGTTCCGTTAAGCATTTTTCATAACTTGTTTTTTTGAAATCGTATCCGGATACGGCGAATATACCACTTTTACCACCAAGGCGCGCTATTGCAACGGCAACGTTTGCACCTGCTCCTCCATAAGTATATCTGTACTTTTGAACGGGTATAGTTTCATTAAGAGCAGGAAATTTGTTTACTATAAGTAAATTATCTATAACGATAGAACCAAATGCCAGGACATCTCTTTCTTTCATGGCTTCTCCGTTATTCAAGATATTTGGATTAAGCTTTGGAGTTTTTTAAGGATTGTTCCAATCTTTTTTTCTATTCCCGACGATTTTATATGGAGAACGCCGATAGAGCTTTCCTTTTTTACGGCACTTCCTATCTCATTTTTGGAGAAGATATTGTTGAAAGTGGTGTCTGCTCTGTTTTTCAGATTTCTTTTTGTTCTTTCGCTTAGGTCTTTTGCAAGGATTAGTGTTCCTTTTCCGGTCAGTTTTATGATGTTGTCTTGGCCTAAAACGGTTTTGTGAGATTTATGGGCTATAGAGATTAGGGAGAGTGCTTGTTTCTTTAGCTGTTTTTCCGTTTTTTCCAATATGAAATCGGGGTTAATTTTTCCCTTAAAATGTTTTTTTATTAAACGTTTTATGCATTTTGCATTTGGACAAACATTAAAGCCCCTTCCCGGCAATGTGCCTTTTATATCGAGAAGGGGTTTGTCGTTAAAAATAACAAATCTTATAAAGTCTTCTTTCTTTCCTTTTTTTCCGCATCCTGCACAGGTTCTTTCTATCACTTTATTCTGTGGCATCCATCGATTCCAATTCCTGTATTTTTTTAAAGTCAGATTCTTTTATTATGTCTATACCTACTATCTGACCTGCAAGTTTTGAGGCAAGTCTTGCATTAACTCCGTGCTTTCCAATAGCAAGAGAGAGCTGATCGTCGGGAACGACAACTTCTACACGTAGTTCCCCGTCCTCATCTTCGTAACTTTCGGTACGAAGGACTTTTGCCGGAGATAATGCTCTTGCTACAAGTTCCGCAATGTCTTCCGTCCATCTTATGATTTCTATTTTCTCTCCTGATAGTTCTCTTCTTATTGGCATAATTCTACTGCCTTTAACGCCTATACATGCACCGGCAGGGTCTATATGTTCTTCTTTGGTGTCAACAGCCACCTTTGCTCTTATTCCTGGTTCTCTTGCAACAGACTTTATCTCTACAAGCTCTTCCGCTACTTCCGGAATTTCTATCTCCATAAGTTTTTTGAGAAATTTCGGATGAGTTCTTGAGAGAATTACGTAAGGCGGAGAATAGTCACCTATTCGACTTTTACCTTTCTTTTTATATTGTTTGTAATCGAAAACGATATCATAAATATATGCCCTAATCCTGTTTCCCAAGTTGTATTTTTCTCTCGGTATCTGTTCCTCTTTAGGTAGAATGCCGATAACTCTACCAAGGTCGATAACGAGGTCGCTATTTCTAAGTATCTGCTTAACAGTTCCGGATATTATGTCTCCTGTTTTATCTTTGTAATAATCAAACAGAGCTTTTCTTTCGGCTTCGGTTATCTTTTCGTGAATAACTTGTGCGGCTGCTTTTGCTGCGATTCTTCCTAGTTCTGCAGCCTTTATATCTACCAAAACTTTTTCTCCGATTTTCTTCTTTTCGTCTGTTATTGTTTCGGCATTTTTTGGAGTTATTTGGTAATCTGTGTTTTCTACATTTTCAACGATTTCTTTTTCTTGAAATATACCAAAGTCTTTTCTGTCTTCATCTATTTTAACTACAAGGTTTCCTCTGTATCCCGCTTTTTTTGCTGCATTTATGATTCCGGTTTTAACAGCTTCTATAACGTCCTCTTTTGATATTCCTTTCTCTTTGCATAACATTTCGATTGTTTTCCCTAAACTTTCCATTTCGTTTCCTCCTTATTTACTTGTTGAAAAGGCAATCGATGTCTAACTTCGCAGTTTTTATCTTTTCAAATGGGATTGCTACTTTAGTGTTTTTTGATACGTCATGTATCATTACACTGTTTTCGGTTGCTGAAACAATTTCTCCTTTGAAATTTCTTTGACTATCGATAGGTTCTACAGTTTTTATTTTTGTAATTTTTCCTATATATTTTTCAAAGTCTTTAGCTGTTTTTAGCGGTCTATCAAGTCCCGGTGAAGATACTTCAAGATTGTAAGGGTGATGAATAATGTCTTCGACATCGAGGACAGTTCCGATACGCTCACTTATCCATTGGCAGTCTGAAATTGTTATTCCTCCGGTTTGCCTGTCGGTATAGATTCTTAAAACCCAACCTATAGGCTCTCTTGCAAACTCTATGTCAATAAGCTCAAAGTTCCCTTCTTCAAGAATGGGAGTTAAAAGTTCTTTTACTTTTTCTATAATTTGGGATATTTGTTCCTCTTTCATAATGTTCTCCTAAATTTAGATTAGGTCAAATAAAAAGGAGCGGGTAGGAATACCCGCTCTTCACACGGAATATGAATGCGATGAACACAGACAGCTCTTAACCGCTCTCTATAAATTTAGGACAAAATTTACCAATTAGCAAATTTACAGGTTGATTTTTTTGGATGTTTATAGGGAGGTATAATGCTTTTGGAGTTATTTGAATTACTGTTAAACCGTTTTGGGTATCAACATTGGTGGCCTGCAGATAATTGGTTTGAGGTTTGTATAGGGGCGATTTTAACTCAAAATACTGCGTGGAATAATGTGGAAAAAGCTATTTTTAATCTGAAAGAGTTGGATTATTTATCTCCTGAAAAGATAAACTCATATGATATGGAAATTCTTAAAACAGCTCTGAAGCCGGCCGGTTTCTATAATCAGAAAGCTGATAGGCTTAAACTGTTATCAAAGTTTATTATTGGTGTCGGAGGTTTTAATTCTCTTTCTGCACTTTCTGTTGATGCCTTAAGGGATAAGCTTCTTTCTCTGAGAGGAATAGGGAAGGAAACGGCGGATTCCATGATTCTTTATGCTTTTAACAAGCCGATTTTTGTTGTTGATGCTTATACAAAAAGGTTGTTTTTTCGTTTAGGATTTATAGATAGCGAAAAAGTCGATTATGATTTTTTACGTTTAAAAGTGGAAGAAGTTTTCCCTAAAGAAACGGAGCTTTTAAAGGAGTTTCATGCTTTGATAGTAAGACAATGTAAGGAGTTTTGCAGGAAAAAGCCTTTATGTAAAGGATGCCCGTTATATTCTGATTGTAAGTTTGATGGGAAAGGAAGGGACTGACGAGCAGTCCCTTCCTTGCTGTTATTTTTTAAGTGGTACAATATCAACTGTTATAGTGGCTTCTATGCTTTGGAAAAGGTGAATCTTTACGTCGTAAGTTCCTGTTTCTCTGATAGGTTTTTCAAGGATTATCTGTTTTTTCTCTATTTCTTTAAAACCTGCTTCTTCGAGAGCTTTTTCTATCTGAGAAGTTGTAACGGAACCGAAAAGTTTTCCCTCTTCTCCTGCTTCATGCTTTATGGTAAGTCTAACGGAGGAAAGTTTTTCTGCAAGTTCTTCAAATTTATCAAGCTGTTTTGTCGCTTTTTTCTTGAGAGATTCAATTTCGTTTCTTACTTTTCTTACGTTTGAATTTGAAGCGGGAAGGGCAATTCCTTGTGGTACCAAAAAGTTTCTTCCGTATCCGTCTTTTACTTCTACTATATCTCCGACATTTCCGAGCTTCTCCATATCTTTAACAAGTATTACCTTCATTTTTCTACCTCCTTTTTAAGTTTCCTGAAGTCAAACCAGAAGTCAAACAATCCAAGTAGTGTTATTATTAAAAGTCCCAAAATGGGAAAAATTACAGCGACGAAAAATGTTATTAGTCGTAAAATAGGGCTTAGTTTGTCTATAATGCTTACTGCTATTGCAAATCCCTGAATAAGGAAAAAACCTGCAGCTGCAATGGTAACATTTGCTCCTATAATCTGAAGCTGTGGAAACCATTTTAGGATAGATAGGGCTCCCCCTAATATAAACACAGCAACAGGTATGACTCCAAAGTTTATCTTCCTGAATATGAATTTCTCTTTTCCTATTACGGTTATGCTTCCTATGACTATAACCGCAAAGAAAGCCGATGAGAAAAAGTAAATTCCCCATCTGAACGGAAGTATCATCTGTAACGAGGAAAGGTCTTTCGGAGGTCCGAAATAAAAATCCTCTCCTATGCTAACCAGATAGAAGTAAAGTGTTAGAAGGAGTGCAAGTCTTCCGTCACGGATGTTTTTTTCTGATAGATAAAATACTGCATATCCCGGGATAATCATTTCAGATATACTTATTCCATTTTCGATTCCGGAAATCAAAGAAACTGCAGTAACTCCTGTAATTACACCAATAAGGGAAGTTAAAACACCTTCATTTTTACAAGACAGGAAAATGGTCGCAGGTATGAAAAGAGAAAGCCCCCATCCAAAAGGAGCAAGGGACTCCACTCCGAGAGTGTACCCTGCAACTATTAAAAGTAAAAATGTTATAGCGCTGATTTTAAAAATTTTTGCCATTAGCCCACTTTTACAAAAGGTAGTAATGCGAGATGTCTTGCTCTTTTAACAGCTTTGGCAAGTTGCCTTTGGTGTTTGGAACAAACTCCCGAAATTCTTCTTGGAATGATTCTTCCTCTTTCGCTTATGAAAGGTTTCAAGAGTTCAACGTTTTTATAATCTATGTCTTCAATTTTTTGCGCACAAAACTTACAATATTTTTTTCTTCTGATAAATCTTCTCTGTTCAGCCATTTTACTTCCTCCTTAAAATTCTATGTCGTCAACGTCTTCTGATGCTGTTCCTTTTCCACCGGGTTGGGAAAGAAGTTGAGTTCTATCGGCAACCACTTCAATTTTTGAACGTTTTTCTCCGGAATCTGTCTCCCATGTCGATTGTCTAAGGCGACCTTCAACAAGGATTTCCGTTCCTTTGTTAAATCTGCTTACGGCTCTGTCGGCAGCATCTCCCCATACTACAATATCAATAAAAGATGTTTCTTCCTGCCAATTTCCATTTCTGTCTTTATAGCTTCTGTTTGCAGCTATTGTGAATCTTGTAAAAGGTGTTCCCTGACTTGTGTGTTGAAGTTCAGGGTCTCTTGTAAGTCTTCCGGCAAGAAAAACTTTATTTAAGTTAGCCATTGGTTTCCTCTGAATTGGGTTTCTCTTTCTTGTCTTTCTTCACTTCGGATGGTTTTATTTTGAAAGAGAGGAATCTGATGACATCCTCATTTAATCTGAAAAAGTTTTCAAGATTTTTAATGAAATCTTTCTCGGCCGTTTTGATGTGAAGAAGTATATAGTAGCCCATAGGGTAGTCGTTTATAGGGTATGCAAGCTGTCTTTTTCCCCATTTTTCCGTATGGAGAATCTCTCCGTTGTGTTTTTCTATGGTACCGTTAACTTTTTCCATCACTTTTCCGGCTTCCTCTTCGGAAAGGGTAGGTCTCATTATGTAAACGGTTTCATAATAGTATTCTCTCATTTCTGCCTCCGTTATGATTAGACTTTAGGACTAATGGTTTTTACTTCTATATGTTGTCCTTCGATAATCTCTTCTGTAACTTTTGTTGCCTCTTCTATCGCTTCTTTTATCAAGGCTATTTGTTCCTGAGAGAAAGGTTGTAAAACGTAGTTTGCAACCATCTCTTTTCTTTCCGGTCTGCCTATTCCTATTTTTAAGCGAGGAAATTTATCTGATCCGAGTTTCTCCTCTATGGACATCAATCCTCTATGCCCGCCGTGCTTCCCCTCTTTTCTAATTCTCAATTTTCCGACAGGCATGTCAAGATCATCGGATATTACCAGGATTTCCTCAGGTTTAAGTTTAAAAAACCTTGCTGCTTCAGCTACACTTTCGCCGCTTCTGTTCATGAATGTTAAAGGTTTTAATAGAATGATATTTTTTTCCTGTGATTGGACCTGTGTGATTATTCCTTTGAATTTCTCTCTGGAAAATAGTGTACCGGAATTTTCTGCTACTTTGTCAAGCACCATCCAGCCTATGTTGTGTCGTGAGCCGGCGTATTCTTTACCCGGGTTACCAAGTCCAACCACAAGTTTTATCATTCTTCGGTCGCCTCTTCCGATTCTTCTGTTTCTGTGACAGATGCTTCTTCCTGCTCCGAAACTACAACAACTGCCGTTTCAGAGTCTCCGAGAATTTTAACTTCTTCGGGAATAGGAATGTCTTTTATGTGTATTACTTCTCCTGCATGGAGTTTTGAAATATCAACAACAAGTTTTTCCGGAATTGATTTTGGCAACGTTTCGATTTCAACTTCTCTGAGGAAGATTTCAAGAACTCCGTTTTCTTCTTTCACACCAACGGGTGTCCCGATAAATTCGATTTCCACGGTTGTTGTGATGGTTTCTCCGAATGTTACTTCGTGAAAATCTACATGAAGAGGAACATCTCCAAGGTAGTTGTACTGAACGTCCTTCAAAATGCAAGCTCTCTCCTCACCGTCAAGGTTAATGTAGATAAGCCCCGAGATGTGTTTGATTCTTTTTAGGTCGCTTGTTTTTATGGCTATCGGTGTAGCCTCCGGTCTTCCTCCGCCGTATATGACAGCTGGAAGAAGGCCTTCCCTGCGTAGCTTTCTGGCTATCCCCTTGCCTGTTCCCTTTCTTGGGGTAGCTTGCAGTTTTACTGTTTCCATTCTTACCTCCTGAAAATTTTTTTGCGGGAAAGCACGCAATATTTACATTCAAAACAGGGATTTGTCAAGGTGTCTCGAGAGATAAATTTATGAAATGAAATTCTTTGTTTTTTTGAAGCAAGTAGTTTCTGCTTATTTGTCGGATTGTTAGTTTCCATTTTATCGAAAATACTCTGCTATGCTAACGGCTCTTAATTCTTTTGTTTCTTTAGGTTTTTAGACAAAGGCTTTCGTTTTATAGGTCTATGTTGGAGATTTTTTTGACAAACCGGTAGGGTTGCATATAATTTCCTTTTACAAATTATAAATCTGCGATTGTAGCTTTTAATTTATAGAGTTAACGGAGGTGTATTTTGTCAACGAAGAGAACATATCAGCCAAGTAGAATACATGGAAAAAGAGTTCACGGTTTTAGAGCGAGAATGAAAAGCAAAACCGGAAGAGAGATTCTTAGAAGAAGAAGGAAAAAAGGTCGTAAGAAGTTAACGGTAAGTGACGAGTGGAAGAGAAGATAAGCTTCTCCTTTAAAAAAGGTGATAAGATAACGAAGAGTTATGATTTTAAAGATGTTTTTGAAAAAGGTAAGGGCCTTGGTGCTTCCACCGTGGCTCTTTATTTTATTTTAAAGGAGTCGGGAAATCCGAGAGCCGGATTTATAGCTTCCAAGAAGATTTCAAAAAAGGCTGTTGATAGAAATAGGGCGAAAAGATTGATGAGAGAAGTGTTTAGACTTAACAGACATAAGCTTGTTCCTTGTGATATAGTCTTTATTGCAAGGGGCAGAATAAAAGATGCAAAATATGCCGATGTTGAAAAGGACTTTATGTTCCTTGTGAAAAAAGCAGGAATTTTGAAACAGGGAAGATTAAAGGATGTTTAAAAAGATGTTTATAGGTTTTATTGGATTTTACAGAAGATTTGTATCTCCTGTATTGCCGAAAAGTTGTCGTTATTATCCGACCTGTTCCGAGTATGCGATTCTTTCTGTTAAGAAGTATGGAGTTTTTAAAGGTTCTTTAAAAGCTTTCTGGCGAATTTTAAGATGCAATCCTTTTTCCAAGGGTGGTATAGATTATCCATAAAAATTATTTAGGAGTGTGAAAGAATGGCTGATTCGGGAAATAAAAACAATAAGCTGTTATTGATAGTTCAGGTGGTAGCTGTTACTTTTCTTGTGTTTGCTATTTTTAGTCGGTTTAACAATAAGGAAAAGAAAGTTGCTGTTGCAAATCAAACTTCGCAGGTTGTTGAGGCTGAAAAGGTTAAAGAGACTTCGGTTATTCCTTCCATAAAAAAGGAAGGAAAAACGGTGAAAATTGAAACACCTCTTTACACTGCTAATATTTCTACTATTAACGGAAATATCAGAAGTTTCTATGTTAAAAAATATAATGCCCAGCTTGTTTCCAAAAAAGCTAAAAAATTGGCTATTTATCCTTTAACAACGATTGCGGATGATGAAAATGTAACGAAGCAATTGCTTTCCGTTTCTCTTTCTCCTTCATCGGATGTTCTTAAAATTGAGGCTAAACCGGGAACTTTGATTTTAAAAGGGGAACTTAACGATGGTAGAGAGTTTGTTAAGCAGTTGACGTTTTACCCTGATAGTTATGTTGTCGATGTAAAAGAATCCCTTAATGGAACATCCCTTTCCGTTCTGATAGGTCCTGATATAAAAGTTAACGAAGCTCATACTTCAAGAATGGGTCATATAGGTCCTGTTGTTGAACTTGTGGATGGTAAGGTTGAAAGAATTGATGTAAAGAAGGTTAAAAATATTTCTTTTGACAGAGCCAAATGGGCGGGAGAGGAGGATAAATACTTCCTCATGGCAGTAAAAAACAGCTCTTTTTCCGTGGATATTTCATCCGTTAACGGGGCTTCTATAGTTAGAAACAAAATTTCCTCTTTTAAGGCCTTCTTCGGTCCTAAAGAGTTGACTCATCTTGAAAAGCTTGGAATGGATAAGGCGATAGATTTCGGTTTTTTCGGTTTTCTTGCCAAGCCTCTTCTAAAAGTATTTCTTTTTCTTCACAAATTTATTCCCAATTACGGCCTTGTTATTATAGTGCTTACTCTTGCTATCAAAATCATAATGCATCCGTTGACTCATAAAAGTTACGAATCTATGAAAAAGATGCAGGTTATAGCTCCGAAGATGGAGGAGTTAAAAAAGAAATATGCAAATGATTCGAAAAAGCTTAACGAAGAGATGATGAAGTTTTATAAAGAACAGGGTGTAAATCCGATGGGCGGATGTCTTCCTATGGTTCTTCAAATTCCGGTGTTTTTCGGGTTGTATGAAATATTTCTTAATGCAGTGGAACTTAAAGGAGTTAATTTTTTATGGATAAAAGATTTGGCAACTCCTGACCCCACCTATATGCTTCCCATACTTATGGGGATTTCCATGATTATCCAACAAAAGTTAACCCCGAGTGCAAATCCGGAGCAGCAGAAAATATTCTACGTTATGGCTATAGTGTTTACTTTCATGTTTGCTAATTTTCCGGCTGGACTTGTTCTTTATTGGTTGACAAATAATCTGATTACCGCAGCTCAGAATTTTATAATTAACAGGATGATACATCACGAGGAAGCATAAGAGATGGACTCGGGCAGTAGTAGCGCTATTTTCGTAGAATTGTTTGTTTTAATTTCTTTTGTGGGGCTTTCCGCCCTTTTTTCTGCTTCCGAGACGGCATTTTTTTCTCTTAATAAGCTTCGAATGGAAAGACTTGCTCTTGCAGGAGATAGAATTGCCAAAGATATTTACGGTTTTCTTAAAGATCCAGCTGAATTGATTGCGACTATTCTGATAGGTAATGAGATGGTGAATATTGCCATCTCCTCTACCGCCGCTCTTCTTTTTATAGATCTTTTCGGCGAAAAGGGTGCCGTTTATTCTGTTCCTTTTACTGTTATTGTTCTTCTTGTTTTTGGAGAAGTGACGCCGAAAACTTTCGCTGTTAAGTATAATGAGAAGTATGCTTTCTTTATTGTTAAATTTATCAAGGTTATAGCGTTCTTTTTGAAGCCTATAAGGGCGGTTCTTCTCGGTTTTGTTTCGCTTGTTTTAAAACCTTTCGGAATAGAGCTTTTCAGTGAGCAGAGTGTTGTTTCCGATGAGGAGTTTATGATTTTAGTTGAAGAAGGAGCAAAAGAAGGAGTGATAGCTACTGAGGAGAAAGAGCTTATAAATAGGACTCTTGATCTTGATGATAGTGATGTTAAAGAAATAATGGTTCCAAAACATGAGATTTTTTCTCTTTCTGCCGATATGAGGGTGAGGGATGCTCTGGAAAAGATAAAAGAAAAGAGGTTTTCTCGTATTCCGGTTTATGGAGATAATCTCGATGATGTAAAAGGGATTCTTTTTACAAGGAAGATAATTCCTTTGCAATTAAAACAGGAGGATTTTGACAAATATATATCTGAATTTCTTGAGGAACCTTTTTTTATTCCCGAGTTTAAGGAGATAGATATTCTTCTTGAGGAGATGCAAAGAAACAAAAAGCATCTTGCTGTTGTTGTTGATGAGTATGGAAATACCGTTGGGATAGTGACGTTAGATGATATTCTTTCTTCTCTTATTGGAGAGATACCTGATGAGAGGCAGGTTGTTGATAGAGATTTTGAGAAGATAGGGAAAGATAGGTTTAGAGTTGACCCGAGTGTTAGTATAGATGATTTTAAAGAATTTTTTGGGGTTGATGAGGAAACGGAAGAGGAAAAGGATGTGGATACTGTGGGGGGACTTGTTATGAGGATTCTTGACAAAATTCCGAAGGAGGGGGATGAGATAGATTGGCTTGGGTTAAAGATAAAAGTTGAGAAGATGGAGGGTAACAGAATTAAATCTCTGGTGGTGGAGCGGTTGTGAACGTTTTTTATATATTTGCGATAGTGTTTTGTGTGGTAACGGAGGCGTTTTTTTCCGGAAGTGAGATTGCCATAATTTCAGTTGGTAAAGTTGAATTGAAAAAGAGGTTGAAAAAGGGAGATAAGGCGGCTGTTCTTCTTAACGAACTTCTAAAGGAGCCGGAAAAAATATTGGCAACAACGCTTATAGGGACTAATGTTTCTACGGTAATGGCTGCTACTCTTTTTACATCCTTTATAGTGTCATACTATACAGATATATATCCGTTTGTAAGAGATTATCCGGAGCTTTTTACGGTTATTTCGTTAACTCCTTTGACTATAACTTTCGGGGAGCTGATTCCGAAGAGTCTTTTTCAAAAATATGCTAATACTGTGGCTTTTAAAATAGTTTTTCCTCTCTATTTTTTTCATAGAATTTTTAGGCCTTTGGGGTTTCTGATAACTTTTATTGCAAAGCTTTTGACGGATCTTGCGGGAAATTCGTCAACTAAGAATCCTTTTGTAACCAAAGAGGAGCTTGAACTTCTTGTGGAAAGTGTTTCCCGTTCGACTTTTGAAAAAACCGAAAGAAAAATTCTTAAAAATGTGTTGAAATTAAAGGAAAAAACTCTCGGTGATATATATGTTCCTCTTGTTAATGTTGTTGCCGTTAATTACAATTCACGGGTTAAAGATACTCTTAAACTTTTTAATAAAACCGGTTTTTCAAAGTTACCGGTTTATAAAGAGCGTTTTGATGATATTATAGGTTATGTACTTATAACGGATCTTCTGGATGTATCGGATGAATACGCTTCGGTAAAGAGATTTATGAGGTCTATACTTATTTTACCGGAATATATGAGCCTTCTTGATGCGATGAAAGAGTTTAAAAAAGCTAAAACTCAGATGGCCGTTGTTGTTGATGAGTTTGGTTCTACTCTTGGTATTGTTACCATAGAGGATATTTTGGAGGAAATTGTCGGCAGGATAGATGATGAATTCGGAAATTTTGACTCAAAGGTTAAGAAGTTGCCGGATAACTCTATTATTGTAGAGGGAGATATTGAGATACCGGAGTTAAATCGGTTTCTTAAAACATCTTTTCCATCTGACGGAGATTATGTAACGGTTTCCGGTTTTATTCTTAAAACTCTCGGTAGGTTCCCTAAAAAAGGGGAGAAGTTGAAATTTCATAATCTGGAGATAGAGATTAAGGATATCGGGAGAAAGCGGATAGAAAAGTTGAAGATTCGTGAAGTTTAATTTTTATCTTTTTTACACTTTTTGCAAGAGTACATTTTTTTGTCAGCTTTAATAATAGCGTCTTTTGCTTTTTCAGGTTTTTGAATAATTTCATAACCCATGGAAACAGTTAAATTGAAAGGAAGATTATGGATTTTTTTTACTTCTTTAATATTTCTTTCAATTCTATAGATAATTTCCATGACTTTTTTTTCTGAGAATCCGGGGAGAACTATAATAAATTCATCTCCGCCAAGTCTGACAACTATATCGTTTCTTCTAACAGCTTCCTTTATTGATTGGGCTACTGCATAGATAGCTTTATCTCCTGCCTTGTGTCCGTACTTGTCGTTTATCTTTTTTAGATTATCCATATCAATTAAAATAAATGCGACAGGAGCGATTTTAAGTTCTTCTATCTTTGATATCTCTTCGTCAAGAACATATCTGTTGTAAACGCCTGTCAAGTTGTCGTGATAAGCTTTCCATCTTATCGATTCTGACATAGCTATATCAAGAAGCTCCCTACAGGTTTCCTTGGCAATTTCTACAAGCTGCTTTATAAGTTTTTCTTCCGTTATTCCTTCAGTTTCACTATTTTTCGAAAAGTTACCGGCGATCATATATTCAACGGCATCGGCCAGCTCATAAGTGTATTTGCATTCGGTTTTGATTTTTTTAAGTTGAGCTTTTATTTTAAGTGTTCTTGCAAATCTGTTTAGTATATTGATTAAATTTTCTCTATTTCTTATTTCTCGGAAAAATATATTTTTATGGGTGGTTGTAAAGTATTTCCTGCTTAGAAATTCGTTTTCTGCAACTTTTAACAGTTTTTCTTCCGGGATATTTGCTTCTTTTGAGATTTCTATTAGGGTTCTTCGCCTTCTTCTTGAAAAACTTGCAAATCCGACCGAGCCTATTGCAGCACCGAGAAACTGGTTGTTTTCGTGTATAGGTATAGCAAAAACCAGTTTTCCTACGGGACATTTTTCGATGAAAGGTTCTTTTGTTTTTTTTGTTTCGGAAAATATCTCTTCCATGAAATTTTTGCAGATAGCCGGTGCTTTTGTAAGAAGGATTTTACATAGTGGAGAAGGTTTGGTGTCGTAGTGTAGGTGCATGTTTTTGTCGAAAAGCTTAAAAGAACCGCCTATCGGAAGAACGAATTTCTCCAGTGTTTTTCCTATTTCTTCGTATGTTAGAGTCATAGTTTTTTCCTTCATTTCTTCCTTTTGATAAAGATTATTAAAGCTCATTCTATCAATTATGCCAATTATCTTCAATCGATAAATACCATATCGTTCCGATGGATGCATTCCTTATTGAATGAATTTATATCGTTGCTGTTGCATCTGATTATTCCTTTTAATAATATTTTGCCGTTTTCTGATAAAACAGCTACAGTATCTCCTTTTTTGAACTCTCCCCTTATTTCTTTAATTCCTTTTGGTAACAGGCTTTTTCCTTTGTTCAAAACGGCGTCTTCCGCACCTTTGTCTATTAGTATGTAACCTTTGGGTTCTTCTATGTATAGAATTCTGTAACTTTTAGCTCGGAGTTCTTTTTTAGGCAAAAATAGGGTTCCTTTATTTCTCTCATTGAGAATATTTAAAATAATTTCTTCCTCTTTTCCGTTTGCGATTATTACGGGAATTCCCTTTCTGGCGGCTTTAAATGCGGCTTCTACTTTGGTCCACATTCCTCCTGTTCCAAAGGAGGATTTTCCATCAAAATTGCAGGTTAGTTGAAGTTGGTTTATGTCACTTACAACTTCAACCTTTTTTGCATCTTTAAATATGTTAGGGTCTTTGTCAAAGATACCGTCAGTTGTTGTTAGCATTATAAGCAGATCTGCTTCTACAACTACAGATACGTGGGCGGCAAGGTTGTCGTTGTCTCCGATTTTTATTTCTTCAACAGAGACAGTATCGTTTTCATTTACAATGGGAATCACATTCAGCTTAAAAAGGGAGTTGAATGTGTTTTTTGCGTGAGTAAAACGCTCCTTTGACCTTAAATCTTCGGCTGTAAGAAGAATCTGGGCTATCTTTTCTCCGTGCTTTGCGAAAGCTTTTGTGTATTCTGTCATAAGATATGGTTGCCCTATTGCTGAAAGTGCCTGTTTTTCCTGAATGGATTTAGGTTTTCTTTTAAAGCTCAGAAGTTTTATGCCTCCAAGGACAGCGCCAGAGCTGACGAGGACAACTTCTTTTCCTTGTGATTTTAATGCAGATAATTCGTAGGCTATTTTATCTATAAAATTTTTGTTAAGTCCATTTTCTCCAGCTAATAGTTGACTTCCAACTTTTACAACAATCCGTTTAAAGCTTTCTTTCACTATTACTCCTTGCAATCTTAGGTTAGCAAGATAATAACATTTTTTCTTTATTACTTGAGCTACTTGGAAATGATAATATATTTAATATTAGAGATGTGCTAAATCCATTTCAAAGGGAGGAGGGATGTTTCCAAAGACCTTTTTAAAGAGTATTCTTTTGCTGTTTTTGCTTTTCACATTTTCTTCGGAGGTGTATGGAAGTAAACCTATGCTTTCATCTGTTTCAGTTCCTTTTGTGAAAAATGGAGGACAGATGAATAGAAAGGTTAGTTTTTATGCAAGACTTTTTAACGGAGATCTGTTTGTAACCAAAAAAGGAGAGATGGTTTACTCTTTTTCATCTAAAGCAAAAGGGCGATTTGTTATTAAGGAAATTATAAGTAATCTTACTCCGGAAGTAAAAGGTTTAAAGAGAGTAGATGCTAAAGTTACCTATGTAAAGGGAAATAAGATTTTTACAGAATTGCCAGCTTATGAAACTGTTTTTCTTGGAGCTATAGATAAGGGGATAAGAGTACATTTGAATGCTTATGGTTCAATGGAAGAGTTTATTTAGTGGGTGGAACTGCATCTCCTGATTTTCCTACTACCGATGGAGCTTTTGAAAACTCTACTGATCTTGATAATACAAGATTCATAACTTCTTTTGATGTTAATAGTTTTAATATGCTTGCATCTACCTATTTTAATGAAGTAAATGGCATAGAATCTATTGATGTTGATAATGCGGGAAATGTTTATGTTACTGGTGTTACTTATAATTCAGATTTTCCAGCTACACCTGGTGCGTATAATGGAACACTTTCAGGAACTTGTGATGCTTTTGTTGCGAAATTCAATTCTGGTCTTTCAGGTCTTATTGTTTCAACTTACCTTGGAGGGACAGGTTATGATTATGGAAGAAATTTAGTTATAAGTGATGATGCTGTGTTTGTGGCAGGAGAGACAGCTTACGGTGATTTCCCTATTATGGAAAATTCGTATCAAAAAACAAATGGTGGGGATTATGATTTTTTCATTGTGAAAATGGACTTGAATCTTTCTAATCTTTCCGGTTCTACTTTATTAGGAGGAAATGGTAAGGAAGAGAGTCGTTCTTTAAAAATAGATGGAGCAGGTAATATTTATATTGGCGGAAGATTGGGTTCTTCAGATTTTTCTGTAAATATGACAGAAATTTCGTCAGAAGCTTCTGCAACTGATTTTTTTGTAGCAAAGCTTTCCCAGGATCTTTTAGGAACTGTAGAAACAGGTTCTGATTCAAATAATCCGCCTGATATAAACGCTATTACCATTCTTTCGGATATTCACTTGCCACCGCCTCTTGAAGTTTCATTTGAGTGTTCAGCATCAGATAGTGATGGTTCTATTGTTTCATATCAGTGGGATTTTGGAGATGGTAATCAAACAGATACATTAAGCAGTAACGTTTCTCATACATATTATTTTTCAGGAACTTTTAATGTTACATGTACTGTCAAAGATGATAATGGTGCTTTGACAACTTCAGATCCGGTAGTTGTTGTAGTTGAAAGCAATGAGGCATCAGATGGAGATACGTCGTCTGATAATGGTTCTGCTGAAAATGATACTGCTTATGAGGATTCTGTAGATGCTGGCAGTGGAGAAGTTTCAAACTCATCAGGTGGTGGATGTTCTATATCTTCAATTTCAGCTGGTGAAGGTATCTTGAATTTCATGATTTTTGTGCCTGTTATTTTAGGTGGCATTTATTTTGGTAGAAGAAAGTAATGGATTGAAGTTTTAAGGGAGAAGGAACTCTTTCTTCTCCCTTTTCCTGTTATTTGATAATATCTCTTTTAAAAGTTTAAATAGATGGGGATTTGTTATGTCAAAGGCTTTTATGGAAGTAAAAAATCTTTCCGTTACTTTTAGAAATGACGGTATTTTCTCTTCGGGAGAGGTAAAGGCCGTAAAAAATGTAAGCTTTTCTCTTAGAAAGGGTGAGGTTCTTGGAATAGTCGGTCAGAGCGGTTCGGGAAAAACCACCGTTGGAAGAGCTATTCTGGGGCTTGTTCCTTATAGCGGGAATTTAAATTTTTATGGAAAAAGAACTTCATGTATGTTTCAGGACCCCCTTGCTTCCCTTCACCCTTATCTGTCTATCAGAAGGCAGCTTCTTGATATAGTTCCTGATGAGGAGAGAGTTAAAAATCTGTTTAAAAAGTTTAATCTGGATTATGAAACTATTGGTAAAAAGAAACCTTCTCAGCTTTCAGGCGGTCAGAGACAACGGGTTATTATTATAAGATCACTTTTAAATGAACCTGACCTTATAATAGCTGATGAGCCTATATCTATGCTTGACGTTACTCTAAAGATGTGGGTTCTGAAGGCGCTAAGGGAGCTTAAAGAAACTTACGGGCTTTCAATGTTGTTTATAACTCATGATCTACTAACAACCAAATATATATGTGATCGTATTATGGTGATGAAAGACGGTGAAATAATAGAAATGGGAACATTGGAAGAGATATTTTCATCTCCGAAAGAAGATTACACAAATGAGTTGCTTGAAGCGATACCGAAAGTTTGAATTGGTTGCGGGAGGAGGATTTGAACCTCCGGCCTTCGGGTTATGAGCCCGACGAGCTACCAGACTGCTCTATCCCGCGTCGATTGGTAACCCATAATATAGGCAGTTCTTATAATATGTCAACATTTTTAAGGCTCGTTAGCGGGATAGGTGGCTTTTAACTAATATTTTTCTATAGTATGACTGGTGTTTTTACGGAGTAGGGCTTCATAAATTTGTGCTAAATTGTTGAAGGTTTTTTCCCATGAAAAATTCTCTTTTATGGTTTCGGATATAAATCTTCTGTAAGCTGGTGTAAGGAGTTTTGCTGCATAAATGATATTTTGAATGAACTCGTCCGTATTGTTTGCAAGAAGGTTTGTGTTAACGACAATTTCCGGCAAAGATGCAGTATTAAATGCAACTACGGGTAACCCGGCAGCTTGGGCTTCTATAATTGCAAGTCCGAATGATTCGGCTTTTGAAGGTGTTACGAAAATATCGCAACTACCGTAGATGTGAGACAGTTGCTCCCTGTCTTTTATGTATCCCAGGAAAGTTACATTTTTCTCTATTTTTTCTTTAAGTTTTGCTCTGTCTGGTCCGTTGCCGACAATTATCAGATGGTACTTCTCGGGAAACATTCCGTTTAGTTTGTTTACTATGTTTGCCAGCTCTAAAATGTTTTTATCTGTTGATAGTCTGCCGGTATAGATGAGAAGGGTTTTGTTTTCTGGAATATTGTATTTTTTTCTGAAATCGAGAAACTTTTTGTTTGGCGAGAAATTTTCTGTGTCTGTTCCAAGATAAACGGTTGTAGTGTCATTGATGCCTATTTGATGAAGGTAGTTTTCCATATATTTTGATGGTGCAATTACCAGGTCAAAATTTTTGTACTCTCTGTGGAGATATTTTCTAATAAGGTGGGATATTTGAGAACTTTTACTCCTAAATATCGATTTTAGGCTTTCTTCAACGTTGGCATGAAAGAAACCGATAGTTGTAAAGCCTTTTTTTCTGCTGAATTTACATATCCACTTTGGTAAAAGGTAGGGAGATCCTATTTCGATGATGTCAGGTTTTTCCTGCTTTATTACAGAGAGGATTTTTCTTTTGTCTATTAACAGTCTGTAAGGTTTCCAGAAAGGGATAAGGGGGGATTTTAGAAAGTATTTTCTGTATCTTTCTCCTTCTTCTATTCTGTCTCTGTCTGATGGGAGAACCATAATATGCTCCATATCGGTGTTTTCGAGAATATACCGATGTTTTCTATCTATGTAGGTTTTTACGCCTCCACTTTCACAGGCATAAAAATGGGTAATATCAAACAGTTTCATACATAACCTCTTCCATAAATTCTATCTCTTCGTATTTCTTTCTTATTCTTCCCAGTGACATAGTTTTGATTACTTCCATAAGTAGTTTTTTGTACTCTTTATCTTTTACATAGTTTAGAGCATTTTCCCTTATGCCGAGGTAATAGTCGTTATTCGCAAGAAGCTTTTCCATTATTTCCACATATTTTTCGATTTTGTTGCCTTCTATTACAAATCCGGTAATGTTATCAATTACGTTTTCTTTTGAAGCTCCTTTATCTGAAATTAGAACCGGAAGTCCGCTAGCCAAAGCTTCTAAAATTACATTACCGAAGGTTTCCGTTGTACTTGGGAAAAGAAAGATGTCAGATGATGCGTAAACGGTTGAAAGCGTTTCCTTTTCAAGATATCCTGTAAAGATTACGTTTTCCGCTTTTTTTTCTGCTTCTTTTCTGTAGGGACCGTCGCCCACGATTACAAACTTAACATCCTTTCTATTCTTCATCCTATTAGCTACTTCTATAAAGGTGTCTATTTCCTTTTCTTTTGAAACTCTACCAACATAAAGGACGATTTTTTCTCCGTTATATGAAGGGTCAAATTTCCCGAAAAAGTTTGGGTTTTTGTATGAGGGATTGAACTTTTGAAGGTCAACACCTCTTGAAAACACTTCTATCAGTTCTTCTTTAATATTGTTTTCCTTTAGAATCTCTTTGTAGCAAAAAGACGGAGATAAAATTTTTGTAGAGTTATTATAAAGAGCGGAAAGAAGTTTCCATGTGATATCTTTTGCTATGTGGTCTTCCGTATATTTGTAGATGTATTCGGGGATATCCGTGTGGAAGGTGGTTACGAATGGAAGATTTAGAATTTTGGCTATCAGGAATGCCACTATTCCTAAAACTCCCGGAGTAGCAGCGTAGATAACGTCAAAGTTTTCCTTTTCTATATAGTCCAGAATTTCCAGAAAGTTAGGTATGTTTATCGGTATCTCTTCATATTCCGGAAGGGGAAAAGAGGTTATAGGACGAAAAATTTTAAGGTATTCGCTTGATTCTCCTCTTGTGTCTGTTACTATTACTTTTAGGTTAAGTTTTTCCTGATTTGCAACGTCAATTATTTTTTGATAAGTTTTCGCTACACCGTTTATTTCAAAAAATGTGTCTGTAAAGCATGCCATCTTTCCTTCTATGTACTCTTCTCCGGTAAGAGTGTTGTATATCTCTTTCGATTTACTTTTTTCGAGGGCTCTTTGCCAGTAAGTCGCTCCGTAAGTTGTCATAGGTAAAAGCGAAAGTACGCTTAGTCCCAGAGATGATGTCAATGTTGAGAATGTGATACTTTCTTCTTTCTTTATTTTGCCCATAGCGTAGGGGAGCAGGGAGTTCGCAAAGGTATATATCCTTTCGTGAAGATTTTCTTTGGCGTTTTCGTAAGAGTTTCCCATTATCTTTTTTATAAATTGTTCGCTTTTTCCGTTCTTGATGAATTTTGATAGGGAGAATTTCTTGTTCCCATCTTCTATATTAAAAAGACTACAGAAAATATGTTTGAATTCTCCCATATCGTATTTGTTGCTTGCTCCTTGAAATGCGATATTCATAATAGTATGGGTTAATTTTTTAGGGGAGCCGTGATTTCCGGATGGTAGGGTTCTGCATTCCTCAATTGCCAACTTTAGGTCATTAATGGTTTCTCCGACTTTAACAAAAGTAAAAGTTTTTCCTGCATCAAGTCCGCTATGGTCGTCCGAGCCACCTATGAAAGATATTTTTTCTCTCTTTCTCTTTATAAATCCGTGTTTGTTTGCAAGTTTAAGTATGTCATTCCACTTGAACTTGAGAGCCACTTTTGCCGTTAGTACTGCTGAAAGCCTTGAGCGAGTCCCGTTGTATATTTCCCATGTGTCAAAAAGGAGAAGAAATTTTTCTACATGTTCTCTGGAAAGTTTTCCAACCATGTCATAGAACGGATGGGCAAGTGCGAAAGTTAT
>Ga0256840_1001267_pt1 | contig 24275 bp, 24 predicted proteins | sample 355202metaG_FD_185969 | JGI IMG/M metagenome (GOLD analysis project Ga0256840, IMG submission 185969) | Hydrothermal vent microbial communities from Mid Atlantic Ridge, Atlantic Ocean - 355-202 | ecosystem: Environmental > Aquatic > Marine > Hydrothermal vents | place: Atlantic Ocean: Mid...
GCGATTTTATTTTGGCAACAGGAAATGAAGATACCCCCAGCTATTTTAAGAAAAAAGGATTTCAAACCGTAATTCCGTATCAAGATTTAATTTTATAAAATGTTATTTTGAAATTGTCACACTGAGCTTGCCGAAGTGTTTTTAACAATAAGTGAATAGGATTAATTATTATAATGATAACCTGAATTAAGTTAAAGCTGATAAAGAATATTAGATGAAATTATAGATGAAGAAAAAATTCATAATTATTGGAGGTGGTGCAGCAGGATTTTTTGCAGCCATAAACGCAGCAGAATTAAATCCAGAAATGGAAGTTACTATTTTAGAAGGAAGCAATAATGTATTGCAAAAGTTAAAAGTTAGTGGAGGAGGAAGATGTAACGTAACACACGCTTGTTTTACTCCAAACGAGTTGGTGGAGTTTTACCCAAGAGGTAAAAAAGAATTACTAGGACCATTTCATCAGTTTATGACGGGAGATACTATGGGATGGTTTGAAAATAGAGGAGTTTCTTTAAAAATAGAAGATGATAATCGGGTTTTTCCTGAATCAAATTCTTCTCAAACTATTATTGATTGTTTTTTGGAAAGTGCACAAAAGGCAGGAGTTAAAGTAAAAACAAGTACAAGAGTTGAGGCAATTAAAAAAGAAGAAGATACATTTATAGTAAAAACGAATTCTAATGAATTTATAGCCGATTATTTATTGATTGCTTCAGGAAGCAATTCAAAAGTATGGCAAATGGTTTCAGCATTAGGGCATAAAGTTATTCAACCAGTTCCTTCATTATTTACTTTCAATATTGAAGATAATAGGTTGAAAGATATTCCTGGAACTTCAGTGCCAATGGCCTCAGTAAAAGTATTGAATTCAAAACTTGATGAACAAGGTCCTTTATTAATTACACATTGGGGTTTAAGCGGGCCTGGAATTTTAAAACTATCAGCTTGGGGTGCATTAGAATTTCACCAAAAAGAATATCAGTTTGAAATAGAAGTTAATTGGTTGTCTAAAAAATTAGAAACTGTTTTAGAAACATTAAAATCAACTAAAAAAGAGCATGCTAAAAAACAAGTTATTTTACGATCCGTTTTTGAAGTAATTTCAAAACGTTTATGGGATAAACTAGTAATTGCAGCTCAAATATCTTCAAACTCTCAATGGGCACAATTAAATAATAAACAATTAGAAGCGCTGGCAAAACAACTAACGAAGTGTACTTTTAAAGTGCATGGTAAAAGTACGTTTAAAGAAGAGTTTGTAACGGCTGGAGGGATAGATTTAAAAGAAATAAATTTTAAACGTTTTGAAAGTAAGCTACACAAAAACTTGTTTTTTGCAGGTGAAATTTTAAATATTGATGCGATTACCGGTGGATTTAATTTTCAAAATGCTTGGACTGGTGGGTGGGTTGTGGCGAATTCAGTTGGAAGTTAGTAGTAAATCATACGTTAACCTGAATTTATTTCAGGTTCTTACAAATAATATTACCCACATATTTAGATTCTGAATCAAGTTCAGAATGACGGATTTAAAATAACTAATTTTTGTAAATGATATTATTATTCAGCCAATTGTCCTCTATGCGGTTTTAAAGCATCTCTATAAATTTTCATGTGAGATTCATCTACAATTATATATGCAATGCAATGCATTTCAGAAAGTTGCGTAAAATTACTTTCGTAAAAAGGTAGTTTTTCTTTCAATGCAAATTCTTTTAAATGAATTGCTTGATGTTCAGCAGTTTTTAAAGCATCTTCTCCTCTGAAATCCCAAATAAGTTTTAATTTTCTGTTCAATTTTAATGAGGTTTAGTTATGACTAATATAAATAAGTAAATCGCCTTTTTCAAGAGAAATTTCAACTTCATTTTCAGATGCTTTATTTCTAGCTCCAATACGTTCACCAAAGGTTAATGTTTCATTTTTAATAGGGTATAATAATCCTTCTGTTACAACTCCACTTGCAATTGGTAGTGGAATTAATGAGATGTTTTTCCCAATTATATTTGTCAAATAGATACTTTCTTCAACAAAAAAGTATTTTCCAAAGTCATCAAAAAAAGTGATATTTAAACCTATTTTCCATTGTAAGGCAGTACTTATATTGCCTAAAAAATGGTCATGTTCTTTGCCGCTTCCACCATAAACATCAATATCATAAAACCCACGGTGTTTTAAAATTTGTAATGCTTTTTCAAAATCGGTAAAATCTTGATTGGGAGTATTTATAACTTCAACAGTTGTAGGAATGTTATGGATAGAATCAAAATCGCCTGTTACTAAATCGGGTATAATATTATTAGATTCAAAATAATTGTAAGCACCATCAATAGCACAAACAATATCGTACTGTAATAAATTGGGTAGCTTTTCGGGTGGTGACCCGTTGAGTAAAATAAATGCCTTTTTCGTTTTCATAGATTACAAAAATAACGAAAAAGACATATAATTTTAAATAATTATTAAATTTTTAATGGAATTAATCTTTTTGCATCCAAGTAAGTATAATTATTCCTAATCTACCAACTAAGAAAACAACCATTCCAAAAACGGGACTTAACAAGGCAATTTTTAGTCCTGCAGCTAAAACGGCAGGTGAAATATCACCAGCTGCTTCAATTGCATCAAAAGCTCCTATAAGTCCAATCATTTGTCCTAAAAAGCCCCAAACCAATGCAAATAAACTAATATGACTTATTAATTTTCGAGCTTTGCCATCAGCATCACCTTTGATAAGAGCTTTTACAATCAATGCTATACAAATTAGAAGCATTGCAAAAGTTGGATATGAAAAAGCAGCTCCACCATCGTTTAATAAATTTAAAAATAAAGGTTTCATAAAAAATGTTTTTAATGTTAATATGCTTCAAATATATTTTGATGTTAACTACTATTTATTTAATTGCGATAGTTTACAAAAAGAGAATTAAAAACAACTTGTTTTTAGGTTCTTTTGGTAAATAAGTTATTATAAAGGTCAAATATCGTTACTTTTTTGAATTTCATCGCAAAAGCATTTAGTTTTGGTTAGAAAAACAGATATTGCAGAACGTATGAAAATACCAAAAGTGGTTTTTAAATATAGTGTTGAGGTAATTCTACACCTACTATTTTGGGGAGTAGTGTATTTCTTTTATACCTATTTTTTAGGTTATGGAAGTAATAACACCAACTATGTAAACCGATTTTCAGCATTTTTAATGCCTATAACAATTGGCATTAGTTACTTTTTTTTATACTTCCTTATTCCTAACTATTTATTAAAACGAAAACGTGTTTTATTTTTAGTGTATAGTGCATATACATTTATTATTTCGGTGTTTTTAATTGTTCTTTCTATATTATATGGATTGGTTTTTTTAATAGAGTTAAATTCTAATGATACTTCTCCATTAACCAAAACACTGCCTTTTATGGTTTTAGGTGTATATTTTGTTGTGTTAATTGTGGTTTCGTTAAGTTTAATAATGCACAATTATAATTCAATAGTAAACAATGAAAACCTGAAGAACAAAATATTAGAAACACAATTGCAAATAAAAGATCAGGAATTACGGTTTTTAAAGATGCAAATCCACCCTCATTTTTTGTTTAATTCGTTAAATACAATTTATGGCTTTGCTTTGGAAAAAAGGGATGAGGCTCCTGAAATGATTTTAAAACTATCCAACTTATTAGATTACATTTTATATCAAATTGAAAAACCTCAAGTGTTGTTAATGGATGAGATAAATCACTTATTAGATTATGTTTCGCTTGAAAAAATGCGTTTTCATGATACACTTGAAGTTGAAACAACTATTGACGTTTCTAGCAATACAATTCAAATAGCTCCAATGCTGTTAATTCCTTTTGTAGAAAATGCCTTTAAACATGGAGATATTGTCAATGGAAGTTTAACTGTTGCAATTCATATAAAAACAGAAGAGGATGTGTTATTTTTTAGAATTGAAAACACGTCTATTAAAGAAGGTAAAACCAATAATGGAATTGGATTGGAAAACATTGAAAAACGATTGGAAATGCTGTTTGCCAATTCGTACACCTTAGAAACCAATCAAACAGCTAATTATTTTAAAGTGAAATTAACTATTCGTAATTTAAAACAATTTAAAAATGAGTAAAATAGTAAATTGTATTATAGTTGATGATGAACCAGTTGCACGTGATATTTTAAAAAGTCATTTGCAAAAAGTTAATGCTGTAAATCTTGTTGCAACATGTAAAAATGCTGTGGAAGCTTTTAATGAAATTAGTTTAAATAAAATTGACCTAATTTTTTTAGACATTAATATGCCAGAGATTTCGGGCCTGTCTTTTGCAAAATCAATCAATAAGAATATCAAGGTAATTTTTACAACCGCTTATAGAGAATATGCGATTGACGGTTTTGATTTACAGGCTGTAGATTATTTATTAAAACCCATTTCGTTTGAACGATTACTTCAAGCGATTAACAAGTTTTTAAACGAAAATATAACTGTTACAACTCAATCAACTTCAGAAATACTTCCGCAGGAAACCAATTTTATTTTTGTGCGTTCAGATAGAAAAATGATAAAAATTAATTTTTTTGACATCTATTATATTGAAAGTTATAGCGACTATATAAAAATACACGTAGCTGATAAAATAATTGTTACTAGAGAAACCATTACTAATATTGAAGCTAGACTTCCCAAAAATGATTTTATGAGAATTCATCGTTCTTTTATTGTTTCAATACTTAAAATAGAATCCTTCACCAATGAATTTGTTGAGATTGGCAGAAAAGCCATTCCAATAAGTAGAAGTTACAAAAAAGAAGTGCTTCAAAGATTGGAAACTATTTAGTTAAAACAATTATCTTTGCTCAAAATTTTTATTTTGACGGAAACTGATTTTATTTTAAATAGTTTTGATACAGCTAAAATTCCAAATGGAAGTATCACTTGGAAAACGCCAAGTAATATTGCTTTAGTAAAGTATTGGGGAAAGAGAGAACCTCAAATCCCTAAAAATCCCTCCATTAGTTTTACGTTAGATGCTTGCTTTACGTTGACAACGTTGGAATATTCAAAAAGAGAAACACATCTACCTAAACTTGATTCAGGTTCTCATAATGAGATTCTGAAACCAGTTCAGAATGACGATACTAAATATAACTTCGATATTTATTTTGAAGGTGAAAAGAAAGAAGATTTTAAACCAAAAATTCAGAAATTCTTTGAAAGAATTGAAAAATATGTTCCTTTTTTAAAAGACTATAGTTTTGTTATAAAATCTAGAAATTCTTTTCCGCACAGTAGTGGTATTGCGTCTTCAGCAAGTGGAATGAGTGCATTGGCGTTAAGCATTATGAGTTTGGAAAAATTGGTCACTGAGCGAAGCCGAAGTGGAGTTGAAATGATGGATGAATATTTTTATAAAAAAGCATCTTTTTTAGCACGTTTAGGTTCAGGTAGTGCTTGTAGAAGTATTGAAGGGCCAGTAGTTGTTTGGGGAAAACATAAAGAAGTTAAAGGCAGTTCTAATTTATACGGAATTAAATTCCCAAGTAAAATTCATGAAAATTTTAAAAATTATCACGATACAATTTTGCTAGTTGATGAAGGAGAAAAACAGGTTTCAAGTACTGTAGGTCATCAACTAATGAATAATCATCCGTTTGCAGAACAACGCTTTTCACAAGCAAATGAAAATAGTTTAAAACTGTCAAAAATTCTTCAAAATGGAAATTTAAAAGAGTTTATTAGTTTGATTGAAAGTGAAGCTTTAACCTTGCATTCAATGATGCTAACCAGTAATCCGTATTTTATATTGATGAAACCAAATACGTTGAAAATTATTCATAAAATTTGGGGCTTTAGAGCAGAAATAAATTCAAATATTTGTTTCACGTTAGATGCAGGAGCTAATGTTCATGTGCTGTTTCCAGAAAGTGAAAAAGAAATTGTTACCAATTTTATAACAAGTAAGTTGCTTAAATATTGTTATAAAAATCACTATATTTGCGATAGGGTTGGAATTGGGGCAAAACAATTATCAATTTAAAAAAATTATGAAAGGACCACTTTTTTACGCAAAAATTTTACTTTTCGGAGAATATGGAATTATAAAGGACTCCAAAGGATTGGCAATACCGTATAACAGTTATCAAGGAGCTTTAAAAAAAGCAGACGTTTTAACTGAAGATGTAAAAAAATCAAATAAAAAATTACAAAATTTTTATGAATATCTTGTAAATTCAAATCAAGAGTTAGTTTCATTAAGGCTACAAGACTTAAAAGCAGATTTAGAGGAAGGGATGTATTTTGATTCTAGTATTCCTCAAGGATACGGTGTGGGTAGTTCAGGAGCTTTAGTGGCTTCTATTTACGATAAATATGCCAATGATAAAATTACGGTTTTAGAAAATTTAACACGTGAAAAACTACTAAAATTAAAACAGATTTTTTCTTTCATGGAATCGTATTTTCATGGGAAAAGCTCTGGTTTAGACCCTTTAAATTCATATTTAAGTTTACCAATATTAATCAATTCAAAAGATAATTTAGAACCTACTGGAATTCCATCTCAAAGAGAAGGAAAAGGAGCCGTGTTTTTGTTAGATTCTGAAATGATAGGTGAAACAGAACCTATGGTAACTATTTTTATGAATAAGATGAAGAATGAAGGATTCAGAAAAATGTTGAATGAAGATTTTGCAAAATATACCGATGCTTGTATTGATGATTTTTTACACGGTAATGTAAAATCGTTATTTGGCAATGTAAAACAACTATCTAAAGTAGTACTTGAAAATTTTAAACCAATGATTCCTCAAACATTTCACAACGTTTGGCAAAAAGGAATTGATTCTAACGATTATTATTTGAAGCTTTGTGGTTCAGGTGGTGGTGGTTACATTTTAGGTTTTACAGAAGATTATATTAAAACTAAAAATATTTTAAAAGATTATAAATTAGAATTAGTTTATAGGTTTTAGTACTTTATTATTTACATTCATAAAGTATTTATATTGTTGAATTTTCTTATTTTTTTATGGATTTATTAGAGATTTCTAAAAATAACAGTAAAAAGCAGGCTCCATTCTATATAAAAGTGTTGAGTTTATTTTCTGTGGTAAGAGGGTACAATATATTATTAATAGTAATAGCTCAATATTTAGCGTCTATATTTATTTTTTCTCCTGAGAAATCATTGCGATATGTTTTACTTGACATAAATCTATATTTTATTGTGCTTTCAACAGCTTGCGTAATTGCATCAGGCTATATTATAAATAATTTTTACGATGCAGAAACAGATAAAATAAACAGACCTGTAAAAGCTAAAATTGATAGTATTGTTGATCAAAAAACAAAACTAACAATTTATTTTTTGTTTAATTTCATAGGTGTCTTAATTGCTTTATTGGTTTCTTGGAGAGCAGCTTTGTTTTTTTCTGTATATATTTTTTTAATTTGGCTGTATTCACATAAGCTAAAAAAATATCCTTTAACAGGTTTGTTCTCTGCAGCTATTTTAGCATTACTACCTTTCTTTGCTGTTTTTGTATACTATAAAAATTTTTCGGAGATAATTTTTACACATGCAGCATTCTTATTTTTTATTTTATTGATACGGGAATTGATAAAAGATTTGGAAAAAATAAAAGGAGATTTTGTACATAACTATCAAACGATACCTGTAAAATATGGTGAGTACTTCACTAAAATACTTATTAGTCTTTTAACTGTTTTAACTTTAAATCCAATTTATTTTTTACTAAAGTACCCAGAAATTGGAGGGATGAAATACTTTTTTTATACAAGTGTTGTTGTTCTTTTATCATTTGTAATTGTATTGTGGTTTAGCCACAGTAAGCGTAATTATGTTCTATTGCATTTGATTTTAAAATTATTGATTGTTGCAGGAGTATTTAGTCTGGCACTTATAGATTATTCAGTAATAATTAATAAAATACTACTTAAATAGGTGAATATTTATTTAAGTGTCAGTTGAATAAACTACTTTTGCAAAAAATAACAAAAAATGAATTCAAGTAAAAACTCGTCGAGAGGACGACAAGGGAAAAAGAAGCCTCAAAATTCTTCTAGGTCTGGTTTTGATAGCAATAAGAAATTTGCAAAAAACTATAGACCTAAACCAATTCATAAAAAGAATAAACCAACTTCTACCGAAGGAGCTTCAAGTGGTCAACAAATTAGAAAAAATAACGAAAGCGAAAGTATTCGTTTAAACAAATATATTTCTAATTCAGGTATTTGTTCTCGTAGAGAAGCAGATGTTTATATAAAATCTGGAAGCGCTTCAGTTAATGGTAAAATAATAACTGAAATGGGGTTTAAAGTTTCACCTACAGATGAAGTTCGGTTTGATGGGAGTTTAATAAGTCCTGAAAAAAAACGCTATGTATTATTAAATAAACCAAAGAATTTTATAACTACAATGGATGATGATAGAGGGCGTAAAACTGTAATGGAACTAGTTGCAAATGCTTCAAAAGAACGTATTTATCCAGTTGGTAGATTAGATAGAAACACCACCGGGTTGTTGTTGTTTACTAATGATGGAGAATTGGCAAAAAAATTAACACATCCTAAGCATAACATCCAAAAATTATATCATGCATCATTAGATAAAAAGCTTTCAATGCGTGATATGCAAAAAATTGCTGATGGATTTATATTAGACGAGAAAAGGGTTTTGGTTGATGAAATTTCATATATTATTAATCAGCCTAAAAGTGAAGTAGGAGTTAAAATTCATTCAGGAAGAAATAGAATTGTAAGAAGAATTTTTGAACATTTTAATTATAGCGTAGTTAAATTAGATCGTGTAATTTTTGCAGGTTTAACAAAAAAAGATTTACCAAGAGGCCATTGGAGACACCTTACGGAAATGGAAATAAATACATTGAAAATGCTTTAATTTAATTGTTAAACGAGGCGTTGTTAGATTTTATAATATTTAAAACATTATCTTACAGGTGTTTAAAAAGATTAACTTCGTATAATTAAATATGATATTGATTAATATTTTTTTCTATATTTGAATCAGAATATTTAATTAAAACTAATTTGCTTTGAACAGAATAATTGTAGATTATAAAAAATTAACTCCTGAAATTTTAGATTTACTTGTTGAAAAATTTCCAGACGGGTATGGAATAAGAGATGTTATTAAATTTACAAACCCTAAAGGTAAGTACGTTGAAGCCGTAGAGGTTAGAACAGAAAGTACGATTTATCTTGTTAAAATAAGTGATGAGTTGGTTGATAGTATGGAAAACCATGAAGAAGAGGTATTACTACCTCCAGAAATTATAGATGATATAATAATAGACGATGTAGATTTAGATACAGATTTATAACAACAAATTTTAAATAAAAAAACCCGAACAATTGTTCGGGTTTTTTTGTGGTACCTCCAGGAATCGAACCAGGGACACAAGGATTTTCAGTCCTTTGCTCTACCAACTGAGCTAAGGTACCATTTCATAGCGGGTGCAAATATAAATGTATTTTTTATACATAACAAAACAATTTTAAAAAAATCTGTTGTATTTTTGAACTGCTTAATAAATATAGATGAACTTAATAATTGACATTGGTAATACGAGAGTTAAAATTGCCGTTTTTGAAAACAGCAAACTCATTCACTCTAAAAGTATTAACAAAGAAAATATTGTAATTGAAGCTGTACAGCTTATAAATAAGTTTGGGTGTAGTAACGCAATAATTTCATCAGTCGTAAAAATTAAAAAAACACAAATAACGAAGTTACAAGCTATAATTAACTTAATTATACTAAGCTCTGAAACAAAAATACCTTTTATTAATAAGTATTCTACCCCAAAAACTTTAGGAATGGATAGGGTGGCTTTAGTTTCTGCAGCTGTCACTTTATTTTCTAATAAAAATGTATTAGTAATTGATACAGGTACATGTATTACTTATGATTACGTTGATATAGATACTTGTTATTACGGAGGGGCAATTTCTCCCGGAATACAGATGAGGTATAAATCCTTAAATAAATTCACGGAAAATTTACCTCTTTTAGAACCAAAATATACAAACCAACTCATTGGAGAATCAACAGATTCTTGTATTCATACAGGAGTCATTAAAGGTACTATAAGTGAAATTGATAGTTTTATTAATTGTTATAGAAAAAAAAATAAAGATTTAACAGTAGTTTTAACAGGAGGGGATACAAAATTCTTGGCAAATAGATTAAAAAATAGCATATTTGCCAATCCTATTTTTTTATTGGAGGGATTAAACGCAATTTTGACCTATAATATACAATAAATGACAAGAAAAATAATAGTAGTAATAACGCTATTTGTTTCGGTTTTTGGTTTTGCACAAAAAAATAATACATCAGCTTATTCTTTTTTTGGAATTGGAGATAAAAACAATATAAATACCGTAGAACAACTGAGTATGGGAGGAATTGGAGTTGCTTTCAACGATACATATCACCTAAATTTTTCCAACCCCGCATCTGTGGCTTTTTTGTCATTTACAAACTATACCTTAGCCTTTGAGAACGTAAATATGAGTGCTAAAGATGGTAACGATAAGCAAAAAGCTGGTACAACATATCTTTCTTATCTAGCCTTTGGAGTTCCAATAGGGGATAAAGCGGGAATGTCTTTTGGATTATTACCTAATTCTTCAGTAGGCTATTCTTTAGTGGCAAGTATTTTTGATAGCGAGAATATTTTAAGAGAAGCTACATTATATAATGGTGATGGAGGAACTAATAGAGTTTTTTTAAACTTTGGTTACAAACCATTTAAAGGATTTAGTGTAGGTTTGCAGGGGAACTATGTATTTGGTAAAATTGAAAATAGTATAATTAACCAACAAGAAGGAGCTTCACTAGCTACTAAATATGAAACACGTTCTAATGTTAAAGGTTATTCTTTAGATGTGGGCTTTCAATATAAAACAGCTTTAAATAAAAATGTAGATTTAAATTTAGGAGCTAGTTTTGAACTAAGTAACACCATAGATACTGAAGGAAATGAGTATTTATATTCAGTATCTATAGTATCTTTTGAATCGCCTCGGGATACAATTTTGAGTGTGGAGAGTGTTGGTTATCTAAAATCACCAGTAAAAACAAGTTTAGGAATAGGTGTTGGAAAAGAGTACAAATGGTTTATTGGTGCAGATTATAGTTTTCAAAATGCGTTAGAGTTAGAGGGTAGTATTTTTAATAGCTATTCAAAAATAAAATACGATAAATATAATAAAATAGCAATTGGAGGATTTTATATCCCTAAATTTAATTCCATTTCAAGTTATTGGGAAAGAGTTACATATAGAGCCGGACTGAAATTTGAAAAAACAGGATTATTAATTGATGCTGTAGGAAATGGAGTAAATTTTACAGGTGTTGATGATTTTGGCATATCTTTTGGAGTAGGATTACCATTGAGTCAACAATTATCAAATATTAATCTTGGATTTGAATTTGGTAAAAGAGGTAAAACAGCCAATGGTTTAGTAGAAGAAAATTATTTTAACTTTAGGTTAAGTCTTTCGCTAAATGATAAATGGTTTAAAAAGATAGAAATATTTTAATTAAAAATGATAAGAAGATGAAAAAAATGAAACAAATTTTAGCTTTATTATTTGTGTTAATTTCAACAACAATGTTGTTTTCGCAAGAGCAATCTGAAATAGACAGAGAGAAATTAATGAAATATAATCTCTTTAAAGGAGATTTCAAAGCTAAAAAATACGACGCTGCCTTTGAAAATTGGATGTGGTGTATGGATAACTGTCCTAAACTTTCAGTTAATATATATAAGTATGGTATAAAAATTGCCGAGCACAAATATAAAAATGCACCAGAAAGTGAAAAAGCAGCTGCAGCTGATTTGGTTATGAGAGTTTACAACCAAAGATTAAAATATTTCCCTAAAGATGCAGCAAAAATATATGATAAAATTGCTACGTTTAAGGCAGAACAAGGAGCATCAGAAGAAGAGGTATATAGTTGGATTGAAAAATCTTTTAAAGAAGATCCAGCAGAGGTGTCTCCTAAAAATTTGTACAAATATTTTGATATTATTTTGAATAAATATAAGGATAATAACCCTCAAAAAGTTTTTGATACGTATGATGAAGTAGGAGAAGGATTAGAATTAAAAAGAGCAGCATACTCAAAAAAAATAGAAGCAATTAACGCTAAAGATTCTACGACATTAAGTGCTAAAGACAAGAAAAAAAGAAAAATTTATCAACAAACACTTACTAACTTGTCCATTGTTGAAGGAGGTTTAGATGCTAAATTGTCAGCTATTTCAACTTGTGAAAATTTAATTCCTTTAAATAAAAAGAACTATGAAAAAAACAAAAATGATAAAATTTGGTTGAAAAGAGCTGTATCAAGAATGTATAACAAAGAATGTACAGAAGACCCATTCTATGATACGTTAGTTGAAGCTTATGTAGAAGCAGACCCTTCTTCAAGTGCCTATGTATATTATGCGGGATTCTTGCTCAAAAATGGTGAAACTAATAAAGCAATGGAATATTTTAAAAGAGCCATTGAAGAAGAAACAGATTCGTATAAAAAAGCAGGATTCTTATTAAAAGTTTCCCAAATTTTAAGTAAGAAAGGAAGAAAAAGTGAGGCGAGAAATTATGCATATAGAGCTTTAAAAAATGCACCAACTATGGGTAAAGCTTATTTAATAATTGCCTCTATGTACGCATCAAGTGCTAATTCATGCGGAACAGATGTAGTTTCTAAAAGAATGGTGTATGTTGCAGCGTATAACAAAGCAATAAAAGCAAAATCTGTTGATCCAAGTATTAGTAGATTAGCCAATAAATATATTAGAGCTTACTCAGAGAATATGCCTTCTAAAAAAGATTTATTTATTGCTGGTGTTAAACCAGGAACCCCTCATAAAATAGGATGCTGGATAAATGAAACAGTGAGAGTTCGTTCAAAAGATTAGATTTAAAACAGTATAATTGATATATTTGTCAAATGACAAAATCAGTTGTAAATAAAATTATAAACATTGCTATTGTGTTAACAGTAGCAATGTTTTTTTCATGTACAAATGATCCAAGGGAAGTTAGAGATTTTTTAGCTGATAAGAACCTACCAATTGGAGAGGCGTATAACATAAACCTTAGACATACAGATTCAGGAAGAATTGATATTAAAATGAGGGCTCCACTAATGCTCGACTTTAGTAATAGAAATTTCCAACCATACTCTGAGTTTCCGAAAGGGATAAAAATTACATCTATTGATAAAAATGGAGATTCAGTTACAATTGAAGGAGATTATGCAAAAAGTTATAAAAAAACAGCAGTATCTGAGATAGAAAATAATGTGATAATTATTAATTATGCCCAAAAAAATAAGTTAACTACAAGTCAAGTTTATTGGGATCAAAAAACACATTATTATTTTACTGAAAAAAAATTCATATTCTATACGCCATCTGATACAATAAGAGGTACAGGGTTTGAAGCTTCTGAAGATTTAAAAAAGTGGTGGGTTAAAAATCAAAGTGGTATTATTAATATTAAAGATTAAAAAATGCAAAAATTTTGGAAAATATTTGAATATGGTTATTTAATTATAGCCGTTGTGTTTATTATTGAAACCTATATAAATTGGGGTACTCAAAAATCGTATTTACTATTATTGTTTTCGGTTTTAGCTATTTTTATGTATTTTTTTAGGAAACGATTTAGAAAAAAATTTGAAAATAGAAACAAAAAATAAATGGAATTTCAAATTGCTGTTATATTAATCTCTATTCTGCTTTCTGCCTTTTTCTCAGGAATGGAAATAGCCTATATTTCAGCAAATAAATTTCAAATTGAAATAGAAAAAAAGAAAGAAGGTTTTACATCCAAAATATTAAAGAAGCTAACACTAAAATCTTCTAAATTTATTACTACAATGCTTGTAGGTAATAATATAGCTCTGGTAATTTATAGTTTCTTTATGGGGAAAGTTTTACTTGAGTTTTTACCGGTAAATCAATTAAATGAGTTTTCAGTTTTATTAATTCAAACTACAATTTCTACAATTGTAATTTTGGTAACAGCTGAATTTTTACCAAAAGCAATATTTAGAATCTATGCAAATGAATCTCTTCTAATTTTTGCACCTTTAGCTTATTTCTTTTTTATTATTTTTCATTATATATCAGATTTTATTACAGCTATTTCAGATTATTTTTTGAAAACTTTTTTTAACTCTCCTAAAATTAAAAGTCAAACAGAGTTTAGTAAAGAAGAATTAGGGAATTATATTACAAAACAATTAGAAAACACCGAAAATGAAGACGAGGTAGATTCTGAAATTCAAATTTTTCAAAACGCATTAGTATTTGATAATGTTAAAGCACGTGAAATTATGATACCACGTACTGAAATTGTTGCTGTTGATATAAATGAAACTATTGAAAATTTAAGAAATTTATTCATAGAAACAGGTTATTCTAAAATTTTGATATATAATAATTCATTAGATGAAGTTTTAGGATATGTTCATGCTTTTGAATTATTCAAAAAGCCTAAAAATATTAGATCAATTATACTATCTGTAGATTTTGTGCCTGAAAGTATGATGATTAATGATGTATTGAATATTTTAATAAAAAAGAAGAAAAGTATTTCAGTTGTTTTAGATGAATTTGGAGGAACATCGGGTATTATTACCGTTGAAGATGTTGTAGAAGAATTATTTGGTGAAATTGTAGATGAACACGATACGGTTGATTTGCTTGAAAAAAAAATTAACAATAGAGAATTTGAGTTTTCAGCACGTTTGGAAGTTGATTACCTTAATGAAACTTACAATTTAAATTTAGAAGAAAATGAAGCCTATGAAACATTAGGAGGATTTATAGTTTACCATAATGAAGACATTCCAAAACAAGATGAAATTATAGAAATAAATAATTTATATTTTAAAATGTTAAAAGTAGATGCCTCAAAAATTAAGGAAGTTTACTTAAAAATATTAGATAAAATTGATTAATTGCGGGCAATAGCTAAAATACTTTGCTTTTACCGTTAATTATAATTATTTCACTTTCATAATTAAATACTTAATTGTATTTTCGCACACTGTAATAAAAGAAATAACATAATGGCAATTTTATCAAAAATTAGAGATCGTTCAATGTTCCTAATCCTAATAGTAGGTTTAGCACTTTTTGCATTTGTACTTGATCCACAGTCAATTCAAAGTTTTTTTAGCTCAAGTAAAATCAATTCAATCGGTGAAATTAACGGTGAAAATATTGATAGAGAAGAGTTTGCAAGGCAGGTTGAAGCTTATAGATCACAAAGTAGAGGTAGAGCAACTCAAATGCAGGCAGTAAATGCTGTATGGAATTCAATGTTAAGTGATAAAATATTTGAATCTGAACTAGAAAAGGCTGGAATAGTTGTAGGAGAGAAAGATATATGGGATGCAATGATTGCACTACCAGAAATTCAAAACTCACCACTATTTAAAAATGATATAAATCTTTTTGATCAAGAAAAACTTAAAGAATATATTGCAAATATGAAAGATGAGGCTGAAGCTGGAAACACAAAGGCTTGGTCTAATTGGTTAGCAACAGAAAAAAGTATCAAACAGAATTTACAAAGGTTAGCTTATACATCATTGGTTAGAGATGGACTTGGAGCTTCACTAAAAGATGGAGAAAGAGAATACCTGTTTAATAATACTAAAATAGATGCTGAATTTGTTTTTGTTCCTTACACATCAATTCCAGATAGTTTAGTTAATGTTACAAAAAGTGAAATAAAAAAATATATTGAAAAATTCCCGAAAAATTTCAAATCAGAAGGAACGCGTACATTAAAATATGTTAAGTTTGATATAGAACCATCTAAAGAAGACGAAGAAGAGATTAAAAATGTTGTAGCTAGTTTTATTAATGATAGAGAAGAATATAGCAATGCGGCAAAATCAACAGTTAAAGTTGAAGGACTTAAGAGTACCACTAATTACGAAGAGTTTTTGAATGATAATAAATCTGATTTATCAATAGATAATAGCTATAAGTTTAAAAATCAAGTTCCAACAATTGTTTCGGATGCTATTTTTGAGGCTTCCTTAGGAGATGTTGTTGGGCCATATAAAGATAATGGATATTATAAAATTTCTAAAATTGTTGAAATTTTACAATTACCCGACTCTGTAAAATCAAGTCATATTATTGTTCCTTATATTGGAGCAACTAGATCTACTTCAACAAAAACTAAAGAAGCAGCTAAAAAAACGGCTGATAGTATTTTTGCAATTGTAAAAAACAACAAGTCTAAGTTTGCTAAAATTGCTAACGAAATAAATTCTGATGGTACAAAAGGTAAAGGTGGAGATATTGGTTGGGTTAGAAAAGATCAAGCTTTTTCACCAAGTTTTGATAAGGATTTTGCAAATTTTATCTATAAGAACAAGAAAGGAAGCATAAAGGTTGTTGAAACAGCATTTGGCTTTCATATAATAAAGATAGATGACCAAACCAAACCAGAAAAAGCAGTAAAGTTAGTAACTTTTGCACGTTTAATTGAACCTTCTGAAGCAACAGAAAACGCTATTTTTGAGAAAGCTGAAACATTGGCTGCCAATTTAGATGAAGGAAAAAATATAGATGACATAGCAAAAGAATTAGGCTATAAAGTTCAATTAGCACTCAACTTGAAAGAATTAGACGAAAATGTTCCAGGCATAGGAAATCAACGACAAATTGTTACTTGGGCTTTTAAGAATGATAGGGAAGTTGGAGATTCAAAACGCTTTGACGTTGAAACGGCAGGAAAAAGAAGTTATGCAGTAGTTGTGTTAAGTGAAAAAACTGAAAAAGGAGGTTTAGTATTAAGTTCTGTTGTAATTGAGGAAGTTCTTTTAAAATTAACGAAAGAAAAAAAGGCTACCATAATTAAACAAAAAATGAATGGAAGTACATTGGATGAAATAGCTAAAAATAGTAATACAAATGTGCGTACAGCATCATCGGTAACTTTAGCGAGTCCGTTAATTTCTGGTGTAGGTAAAGAGCCTGTTGTTGTAGGAGCAATGTCAACTTTAGCAATAAACAAAATATCAGATAAAATTGAAGGTGAGAAGGGTGTATTTGTTGTTAAAGTAATAAAACGAGAAGTCCCAACCAAATTGGAAAACTATAATACCTTTAGTAAAAGGGAGGCTAACAAACTTAAAGCCAAAACATATCAAATATTTAGAGTGTTAAAAGAGACAGCAGATGTAGTGGATAATAGGAGTAAATTCTTTTAATAATAAAGAGAAAAACAAGAGGTATAAAAAAACCTGTTCATTAAAAAATTGAACAGGTTTTTTTTTATGTAAAATTAATTTGTAGTTCTAGAATAAACTTATTCTTATATTATCCATTCATTGAAATTAAAAACTCTTCATTTGAAGTTGTAAACTGTATTTTATCTTTAATAAACTCCATTGCTTCAACAGGGTTCATATCAGCTAAGTATTTTCTTAATACCCACATACGCTTAACAGTTTTAGAATCTAACAGTAAATCATCTCTACGAGTGCTAGATTTTACAAGATCAATGGCAGGATAAATTCTGCGATTAGAAATATTTCTTTCTAACTGAAGTTCCATGTTTCCTGTTCCTTTAAACTCTTCAAAGATAACCTCATCCATTTTTGAACCGGTTTCAGTTAAGGCAGTGGCAATAATTGTTAATGAACCACCATTTTCAATGTTACGTGCAGCACCAAAGAAACGCTTTGGTTTGTGTAAAGCATTAGCATCAATACCACCAGATAAAATTTTGCCTGAAGCGGGAGCTACAGTATTATAGGCTCTTGCCAAACGTGTAATAGAGTCTAATAAAATAACAACATCATGGCCACATTCAACCAAGCGTTTTGCTTTTTCTAAAACAATGTTGGCTACTCTTACGTGTTTGTCTGCAGGTTCATCAAAAGTTGAAGCAACAACTTCACCTCTAACACTTCGTTGCATATCAGTCACCTCCTCAGGTCTTTCATCAATTAATAAAATAATTTGATAAACATCAGGATGATTAGCGGCAATTGAATTGGCAATATCTTTAAGTAACATTGTTTTACCCGTTTTTGGCTGGGAAACAATCATTCCTCTTTGTCCTTTTCCTATTGGAGAAAACAAATCAATAATTCGTGTTGATAAAGTACTTGATTTACCAGCTAAATTAAATTTTTCTTCAGGAAATAGAGGTGTTAAATGCTCAAATGAAACACGATCTCTAACAACATTAGGATTTAGTCCGTTTATTTTTGAAACACGGATTAAAGGGAAATATTTCTCCCCTTCTTTTGGAGGCCTAACCACACCTTTTACGGTATCACCAGTTTTTAACCCAAATAATTTCACTTGAGATTGAGATAAATAAATATCGTCAGGTGAAGATAAATAGTTATAATCTGAAGATCGTAAAAAACCATAACCATCAGGCATCATTTCTAAAACTCCCTCACTTTCAATAATACCATCAAATTCATAATCAGGATCCCTGTATCTATTACCATTATTTATACGTTGTCCTTTGTTATCTCTATTGTTTTGTCTTGGTTGTTTATTTTGTTGTTTAGGGTGATTTACCTGCTTAGGGTGACTTTGTTGTTTAGGTTTGTTATGTTGGGTAGTCTCATTTTGAGGCTTTTTCTCTTGTTGATTTTTTTGTTCTACTATAGGAGCAGTACTGTTTTCAGGTTTTTTAACCTCGCGTTTAGTAATAGGCTTTTTAGTATTGACTTTTTGAGATTCTTTTACCTCTTTTTTCTGTTCAACTTTTGTTGTTTGCTCTACCACCTTATTAACTTCTAAAGCAAGTTCTTTTTGAGGATTCTCTTTGTGAGTTGCTTTGCTGTCTTTTGCAATAGTTGGCTTTTTTTGAATTCTTCTTCGTCTTGGTTTGCCATCATTAGTTGAAGTGTTTTTAATAACTTTTGATGGGGTTGAGGCTTGAATGTCAAGTATTAAATAAACTAAGTCTAGTTTTTTTAATTGACTAAATTTTTTAGCTCCAATAGTTTTTGCGATTTCTTGTAATTCTACAAGGGTTTTCTCCTTTAATTGGGAAATTTCAAACATTATGTTTAATTGTAATTAATATTATTATGTAAAGACTATCTTAATTATTCTTTAAAGAATTTTGTGGATTATACTTTGAGGTGATTAGTCGTTTTAGTTGTAGCTTTCCTATACCGTAAAGGAATAAGAACATTGCAAATATATGAAATTATTTTATATAAGTAATCTTTATTCTTTAAAAAAGAAAATGTATTTTTGCTCCTAATTATTTTACGAGGTATGATTCAAAGAGTACAATCAATTTATTTATTAATTGCAACACTCCTTTCAGGAGGGTTAATATTTGTATTTAAGCTTTGGGTTGATGATAAAGGAAATGACTTTTTTGTTGTAGATTCCTTTAGTACAGAAAGTGTACCATTAAAAATAATGGCTGTATTATTCTTTGTATCTGCGGCTTTAACATTGATTGCTGTTTTTCAATTTAAAAATAGGCAGTTACAATTTGTGTTAGGCAGATTAGCAATTTTGACCAACTTTATTTTATTAGGTATTGTCGTGTATTTTTCACAAAACTTATCTGGAGAAATTAAGATTTCTGAGAAGGGTATTGGGTTGTTTATTCCAATTTTAACAATTTTATTTGTAGTAATTGCAAATAAGGCTATTAAGAAGGATGAAGAGCTTGTAAAATCTGTTGATAGATTACGATAAATCTTTTATCTTAGTATATTTAGTGCATAAAGCCATTTCAATTTTAATTGAGATGGCTTTTTTGTAACGGTTTACAGTTAGAAAATAATTTCACTACTTTTGGGTATAAATTTAGTATTATTTAGTCATAAATTTGGAAAAGGGAAAATATTGGAAAAGATAAAAGTTTATATTGCAGACGATCATCAACTATTAATAGATGGTATTGTTGCAGTGTTGGGATCTGAAAAAAACATAGAGGTTATTGGCTATTCGCTTAATGGTGAAGATGTAATTAACTGGTTTAAAAAAAACACTGCTGATATTCTAATTTTAGATATCAATATGCCAAAGATTGACGGTGTTGGCGTACTGCAATATTTTTTTAAAAATGGGTTGCAACAAAAGGTTATTATATTATCGAGCTATGATGATACGAAACTTATTAAAGAAGTTCTTAAAATTGGAGCTAGTGGTTTTTTAGCAAAAAAATGTGCAGCCGAAAACATTATTGAAGCTATCAATATAGTTAATGGTGGAGCACAATATTTTAGTAAAAGTATTCAGGATAAGTTAATAGCAACTTTCACAAATAATGCTATAAAAAACAACAGAGAATCCATAGAAAGCTCATTTTTTAGCTCTTTAACACCACGAGAAATTGAAGTTCTAAAATTAATTGCAACACAATATAATTCTAAAGAAATAGGTAAATTACTTCATATTAGTATCAATACAGTTGAAACACACAGAAAAAATTTATTTAGCAAATTAAATGTTAAAAATGTAGTAGGTTTAGCTATTTATGCTGTTAAAAACAATATTGTTTAATTTTCATTAAAATCTTATAATGAAGTTTGTAAAGCGAATATTATTTATAATTTTTATTAATTTAATTTTAATAGAAAGTGTTTTTGCAGACAATTTAAATCATCCAATTGAATTTTCAATTGATTTAAAAAACAAAAAATTAATTTCTATAAAAGAGTTAATTAATCAAGGAAAAACCAAGGAAGCTCTTCAGCAATTATACGAAGTAATTGACGAGGTTGAAAATCAAAAAGACACAATAGCTATTATTAATAGCCATAGAATGTTAGCTGATATTTTACGCGATAATGGCGATTTTAAAAAATCAAATTTAAACTACAGTAAAATAATTCCATTAATTAAATCAGATTACGAAACACTTCAATATATTTATTTTAAGAAAGGGGGTAATTTTCAATTAGACGGTATTGTTGATAGTGCATTGGTTAATTACATTAAAGCTATTGAGATTGGAAAAAAAATTAAGAATAAAGAAAATTTAAAGGCTAAAATACATGCGAATTTATCAGGTGTTTATTATTTGAAAGCTAATTATGATAAGGCAATTGAACATTCGAAAATTGCAGCAAATTATCAAAAAAAATTAGGTAATTTGGATATTGAGGCTGGTATAATAAATAATTTAGGAGGTATTTATTATATGCAGGGAAAATATAAAGAGTCTTTAAAAATGTTTCAAAAAGCATTATCTATTGTTGGAGATGGAAATAAAGAACTAGATAAAAAAACAAAACGATCAGCATATATAAATATGGCTTATGCATATAGTGCCTTGGGTGATTATAAAAAAGCGTATGAATATCAAGATAAATATGCCGTAATTGATGATTCTTTAAAGCAAGAATTAAAGTATAAAGAAATAGCCGAAATAGAATCTAAATACAAGGTTGCTAAAAAAGAAAAAGAAGCACAAATAGAAAAAAATAAACGATTAAAAGCTGAATACTGGACGGTTGGCTTGAGTATTGCTTCTGTTATTTTATTGCTGGTTATTTATATAATTTATAAATTATACAAGCTATCTAAAAAGAATTATAAACTTCAAATAGCACAAGAACAACTTATTTATAAAAGTACCATTGAAAAAGTAAAAATCGATGCGCAATCTAAAATATTAGTAGCTACCTTAGACGGTAGAGTAGAGGAACGCAAACAAATAGCTTCGGTTTTACATGATAATGTTAGTGCATTATTATCGGCTGCAAATTTACATTTATACGCAAGTAAAAAGCAGTTAAAAGGTAGTGTTCCCATAGAAATTGACAAATCTCAGGCTATTATATCTGATGCAGCAGACCAAATAAGAGATTTGTCGCATAAATTAATGTCTTCAGTTTTATTAAAGTTTGGGTTGGCTGTAGCAGTTCAAGATTTATGTGAAAAAGCATCGAATTCTACTTTAAAAATAAGTGTTAATTCTAAAAATATTACCAGATTTAATCAAAATTTTGAAATTAAACTATTTAATATCATAACCGAGATAGTAAATAATATGATAAAACATAGTGAGGCTCAAAATGGAGTTATTAAATTAGAACAGCTAAACGGTAATTTACAAGTTATTATTTTTGATGATGGAAAAGGCTTTAATGTTGATAATATTCACAGTAAAAAAGGTGTGGGATTAAGTCAAATAGAAGCTAGAATTCATGTGCTTAATGGGTTAATAAACATAACTTCATCAAATTCAGGGACTCGAATTTTTATTTCAGTTCCAATAGTTTATTAACGTTTGTTTAATTCTATAATTTCTAAATTAGAAATAGTTCCTTCATGAATTTCAAATCGAACCATGGTTCTTATGTTATGAAATCCATGTTTTCCTGCAGCACCCGGATTTATATGTAATAAATTAAGTTTTTTATCGAAAATTACTTTTAAAATATGAGAATGTCCACTAATAAATAATTGAGGAGGGTTTTTTATAATCTTTTCTTTAATTCTTTGATCATATCTATTTGGATAACCGCCAATATGTGTTATCCAAACGCTTACTTTCTCAATGGTAAATATAGCGTCTAATGGGTATTCAGTTCTTATCAAAGCATTATCGATATTACCATAAACAGCCCTAAGCGGTTTCAAATTTTTTATAGTATCAATAACTTCCAAAGAACCAATGTCACCTGCATGCCAAACCTCATCAGCTTGTTTTACAAATTTTAATATTTGGCTATCAATAAAGCCATGGGTATCAGAAAGTAATAATATTTTTTTCATAAGTAAATAAAATCCAAAATAACAAATATGATGTATATTTGCAGCTGTACAAAAATAACATTTCAATTGAGATATTTTATTGAATTATCATATAAAGGAACAAATTATCACGGTTGGCAACTACAACCAAATGCTATTAGTATTCAGGAATTAATAAACAATGCTTTTACAACTATTTTCCGAACAGAAATAAATGTGGTTGGAGCTGGGAGAACAGATACAGGTGTACATGCTGAACAACTTTTTGCGCATGTAGATTTTGATGAAGAAATTGATAGTAATGATATAATTTATAGATTAAATTCCTTATTGCCAAATGATATTGTTATAAATAATATTTCAAAAGTTTCTAAAAATGCTCATGCACGTTTTGATGCAACTAGTAGAAGTTATGAATATCGTATTTTTTTAGGAAGAAATCCTTTTTTAACTGAAACTACTTGGCAGCTTACTAATAAAAAGTTAAATATTACTAAAATGAATGAAGCGGCAAAAATTTTATTAAATTACACTAATTTTAAAAGTTTTGCACGTGCCAATTCTAATGTTAAAACATATAATTGTGAAGTTAAAGAAGCAGTATGGATTGTAACAGATAAAATGCTAACTTTTCATATTACAGCAGATAGATTTTTAAGAAATATGGTGAGGGCAATTGTAGGCACATTACTTGATGTTGGTAATAATAAAATAACATTGGAAGATTTTAAACAAATAATTGAAAGTAGAGATAGATGTAACGCAGGGACTTCTGCACCGTCTCAAGGGTTGTTTTTAACAAGCGTTACCTATCCAAAAACAATTTTTATGAATGAGTAAGAAAGTTACAGGGAAAGCTTTTGACGCAAAAATATTTAAGCGTTTAATGGGTTTTGCATCCAACTATAAATGGCAATTTATTGTTAGTACTATTTCTGCAATTTTAATGTCAATTGTTTCAGTAGCAAAACCAATTTTATTGCAAAAAATTGTCATGATTTATTTTGAGAATAAAGATAAAGAAGGCCTTTTAAATTATTCTTTATTAATGATTTTGTTTTTACTTGCAGAAGTGATTTTACAGTTTTTATTTATTTACATTGTAAATTGGATGGGGCAGCATATTATTAAAGATATAAGAGTTCAATTGCAAAAACATATGTTGCAGTTTAAAATGTCTTATTTTGATAATTCTTCCGTAGGGAAATTAGTTACACGATTAGTATCTGATACTGAAACCATAGCGCAGTTTTTTGGACAAGGATTGTTTATGATTATAAGTGATTTACTTAAAATGCTAGTTGTTGCAATTGTAATGTTATGGATGAACTGGAAATTAGCATTCATTGCTTTTATAATACTTCCTATTTTAATTTATGCTACTAAATTATTTCAAATAGCTATAAAATCGGCCTTTCAGGAAGTTAGAATGCAGGTAGCTAATTTAAATGGCTTTGTACAAGAGCGAGTTACAGGCATGAATATAGTA
>Ga0256840_1001268_pt1 | contig 24258 bp, 21 predicted proteins | sample 355202metaG_FD_185969 | JGI IMG/M metagenome (GOLD analysis project Ga0256840, IMG submission 185969) | Hydrothermal vent microbial communities from Mid Atlantic Ridge, Atlantic Ocean - 355-202 | ecosystem: Environmental > Aquatic > Marine > Hydrothermal vents | place: Atlantic Ocean: Mid...
AGGCGGTAGTAGGTATTCATATTCGGATATGAGCTGTTGTCATTACAATTCTCTGTGAATTGAAAATATCGAAATTCTAGCTAAAAACCATGTCAAGAAATATCTTTTATATTCGCTGAATAGTTACAAAGCAGGTATCTTAAATATAAGAACGGATGGTTGAGTTTTAAGGAATCTATGGAGTAGAAAGATTTGATTTTGTTGGATTATCGATTTTAACCGACTTTTTTGAGGTTTTAGTTTGGCTTTGAGTGGGATAAATCGCACTTGCCGATGAATTTTAATCGGTTGGGTTTGAGTGTTTGATGTTCTTATAATTGTATATCACGGTTACTTAAGGAGGTTGCCGCGTCGCTGCGGCTCCTCGCAATGACGGGAGTTTTTTTATTGCCTTTGTGTACTTTGCGCCTTCTTTGCGACCTTTGCGTTACGCTTTTGATTTTCGCTGTGACCTCTGTGTCGCTGTGCGATAATTGCTTTTAATTTTTAATCTAACTGATGGGTCGGAGGATTTGATTTTGTTGGGTTGTCGGTTTTAACCGACTTTTTTTAGGTTTTGTTTGGTTTTGAGTGGGATAAATCCCACTGACCGATGAATTTTAGCCTACTCTCAACTAAATTGATGAGGTTCTGATATGAGATTCAATAAACCTTGTAAAAAACATCAAAGCCATTATAATGTATGTACAAACGTAAATATAGAGACAATAATGCGGTTTGAATGGGATGATGACAAAAACCAAATAAATATTCATAAACATGGGATTGACTTTAATGATGTCAAAGAAATGTTTAATCATGAAATACTAGCAAACCTCGATTTAAGAGAGGATTATGGTGAAGAAAGATGGGTGGCAATTGGTTGGTTGAAATTATTTTTAGGAGTGGTTGTCTATGTTGAAAAACAGGATGATATAATGCGTATAATCTCTGCACGAAAAGCAACAAAATATGAGGTAAAAAGATATGGTAACTACATCAAAAACTAATTGGAATCGTTTAAAAAACATGAAAGATGAGGATATTGATACCAGTAACATACCTGAACTTGGCGATGATTTCTTTAAAAACGCAATGATAAAAACCGTAGGTAAAAAGCCAATCACAATAAGGCTAGATAAAGATGTTCTTGAATGGTTCAAAAGTCAAGGACAAGGTTACCAATCCAGAATTAACCAGTTGTTACGTCGTTATATGGAAACACATCAATAAAAGAGTTAGCAAAAGAAAAGTGGTCAAGTGACTTGTTTAATAGCTAAGAACAAAGTGGTCAGAAGAACAAAGTGGTCAGGTGACTTGTTTAATAACTAAATACATATTTCGATTTTTGGCAAAGCTTTAGCATCGCTCCCGTATTAGACGACTATTAACTTGACTGGTTATAAATTACGGCTTCTTTGGGAGGTTGCCGCGTCGCTTCGGCTCCTCGCAATGACGGGAGTTTTTTATTACCTTTGAAAAGAAAAGAGAAAAGAAAAGTGGTCAAGTGACTTGTTTAATAGCTAAGAACAAAGTGGTCAGAAGAACAAAGTGGTCAGGTGACTTGTTTAATAACTAAATACATATTTCGATTTTTGGCAAAGCTTTAGCATCGCTCCCGTATTAGACGACTATTAACTTGACTGGTTATAAATTACGGCTTCTTTGGGAGGTTGCCGCGTCGTTTCGGCTCCTCGCAATGACGGGAGTTTTTTATTACCTTTGTGTACTTTGCGCCTTCTTTGCGACCTTTGCGTTACGCTTTTGAAAACTCTGTGTAACTCCGTGTTATCTCTGCGTACCTCTGTATTCCTTAGCAATTTAAATTGAAACTAAGTGATTAAAAGTGGTCAAGTGACTTGTTTAATAGCTAAATATATATTTCGATTTTTGACAAAGCTAAAGCATCGCACCCTTATTAAACGACAATTAACTGGACTGGTTGTAAACTACGGCTTCTTTGGGAGGTTGTCGCTTCGGCTCCTCGCAATGACGGGAGTTTTTTATTACCTTTGTGTACTTTGCGCCTTCTTTGCGACCTTTGCGTTACGCTTTTGATTTTCGCTGTGACCTCTGTGTCGCAGTGCGATAATTGCTTTTACTTTTTAATCTAACTGATGGGTCGGAGGATTTGATTTTGTTGGGTTGTTGGTTTTAACCGACGTTTTTTTCATGTTTTAGTTTGGCTTTGAGTGGGATAAATCCCACTTACCGATGAATTTTAATCGGTTGGGATTGAGTGTTTGATGTTCTTGTAATTGAAAATTGCGGTTACTGGAGGAGGTTGCCGCGTCGCTTCGGCTCCTCGCAATGACGGGAGTTTTTTATTACCTTTGTGTACTTTGCGCCTTCTTTACGACCTTTGCGTTACGTTTTTGAAAACTCTGTGTAACTCCGTGTCATCTCTGCGTATCTCTGTGTATCTCTGTGTTCCTTAGCAATTTAATTTGAAACTAAGTGATTAAAAGTGGTCAAGTGACTTGTTTAATAGCTAAATATATATTTTATTAGACGACAACTAGCTTGACCGATTTGGCGACAACTAACTTGAACGGTTGGAAATTACGGTTTTTTGGGAGGTTGCCGCGTCGCTTTGGCTCCTCGCAATGACGCACTAGTGTCCGGTTAAATATTTTCATGTGAACTCCAGACTAAACTGGAGTTCGTCTATCAACTTCTGTTTTTGCCTTCGCCTTCGATAATAATTGGTATTTATGCTGTCTTTTGCAAATAATCCATGTTGCAACCATGTTTGTAAATCAATTAATTTTGACCAAGTTTTTGAGGCTTGTTGCATTAATTTCATCAGCAAATAACTAATTAAGGCAGTGTATATTTGAATTTTAACTGCGTTTTGCGATTGCCCAAAATAGGTTTTTAGTTTCAGTTTTTGTTTAATCCATTTGAAAAATAATTCTATTTGCCAACGTTGTTTATACAAATCAGCTATCTCTTGAGCATCTCTTTGAAAGTCATTTGTGATGATTTCCATCGGTGTTTTATCTTCTCTGAATATTGTGACTAGACGAATATCTTTGTTGGCATATTTGTTCTTCTTGCCTGCTCTTGGACTAACATTTGTTAAGTGGATAACTTGATCGGATTTAATTATTGCTTGATTTTCAAGTGAAACTTCTAGTTCCTTTACCACCTTTTTAGCTGTATTTGTTTTAGTTCTAGTTACAAAAATAGCTTCTTCTTCGTTGATTTCATGCCACCAGTCATAGTCCACATAGCCTTTATCTATAACGTATGTGTAGCCTTTTTGTATTTGGATGTGGTTCTTTGCATCTGTAATATCATTGATGTTTGGTGGCGTGATATTCACATAGGTCGGGCTATTGGTATCACTTCTTAATTCCAAATGTATTTTTAGTCCAGTAGTTCGGTTGGTTTTGTTTTCTAATGCCCATTCGAATCCTTTGCCTTTAAGACTGATTGGCGTGGAATCAATTATTGATATAATTTCTTCACATTGTTTTTTCTCTTTGCTATTTACTTTTGCCATTAATAATTCACAAATTTGTTTAAATGGTCCAACACTTCTTTTGGATAGAGCTTCTGAAAAAGTGGAGCGTTTTAGGGTGCTTGTATTCAGATGATAATGGCAATTGCTGTGCGAGTTAAATCCTTCGATAACTCTATGCATGGATTTGGCTTGGACAATTTGTCCATAAAGCATGACGTTCATTAAATTCATGGTTTTGAACTTTTTGACGTATTTGTCAGCTTGTTCTTCCTTTATGATTTTTTTAAATGTATTTGTTGGAAAATAATTCATTAGTTGTGAAAATCGTGTAATATTCTTCTTCATTGCAATGTAACCGTTTTTTAAGTCTAGTAACAGGGTTTATAGCCCTTAAAACCTTACATTGCAATACCTTTTTTAATATAGTCATTTTTTTAACCGGACACTAGTGCGCAATGACGGGAGTTTTTTTATTACTTTTGTGTACTTTGCGCTTTCTTTGCGACCTTTGCGTTACGCTTTTGAAAACTCTGTGTAACTCCGTGTTATCTCTGCGTATCTCTGTGTTCCTTAGCAATTTAATTTGAAACTAAGTGATTAAAAGTGGTCAAGTGACTTGTTTAATAGTTAAATATATATTTCGATTTTTGACAAAGCTTTAGCATCGCACCCGTATTAAACGACTATTAACTGGACTGGTTATAAATTACGGCTTCTTTGGGAGCTTGCCACCTCGCTTCGCTCCTCGCAATGACGGGAGTTTTTTTTATTACCTTTGTGTACTTTGCGCCTTCTTTGCGACCTTTGCGTTACGCTTTTGAAAACTCTGTATATATTGTGTGAACATAAAAGCCTCAAGGTTGGTTAAAATTATTGTATTAGGTGTAGTAACGGTGTATTATTGCACCATATTCATCATATATAATATTATGTCTAGACAAAGTATTTCATTTACAGAACCCAATAACAATTGGTTAAGTGCGCAAATTGAGGCACAAGAATACCGAAGTAAAAGTGAATTAATCAATGATTTGATTCGCCAAGCGCGTGCCAAAGAGGAACAATTAAATATTATCCGAGCAAAACTCATTCAGGCTGAAAAAAGTGGTTTCACAACACAAGGACAAGCGGATATTTTATCAGAATTTAAAAGGGATTTGAATCTTGAGACTGAATTATAAAATTAACCTAGAGGCCAAAGAAGACCTATTTAATATCTATAGGTTTGGGTTTCAAAAGTGGGGTGTTGAACAGGCTGATGTTTATTTTAATCAATTATTTATTTGTTTCGATAAAATTTGCCTAAATCCGGAACAGTTTCCTTATGTAAATGAAATACGCAATGGTTACCAAAGATGTGTTTGTGGCGTTGATAGTATCTATTTCTGTGTCAATAACAATACCATTGAAATAATGCGTATTTTGGGTTCTCAAGACGTTAGTATATAAGAAGCTGGTCAAGTGACTTGTTTAATAATCAAATATATTTTTCGATTTTTGACAAAGCTAAAGCATCGCACCCATATTAGACGACTATTAACTGGACTGGTTGTAAATTACGGCTTCTTTGGGAGGTTGCCGCGTCGCTTTGGCTCCTCGCAATGACGGGAGTTTTTTTTATTACCTATGTGTACTTTGCGCCTTCTTTGCGACCTTTGCGTTACGCTTTTGATTTTTTTTACTTATCCAAAATTTCATGAAATTTGAGTTGATACTGTTGTTGTTTTAGGTATAATTGTCCTATGTCCCGGGACACGGGACTTGGGGTAAATTATGAAAAGTCAAGATGTTGTAATATTGTTTAAGCTAGTATCGTTACATGCTAAGCAAGAAAAAGAGGGTTCATCTCTGTTTGGCGATGAAGATGAGGCACTTTTTTCTGTTAGATCCTTGGAGCGGTATACTGGTATTAGTAAATCGCAGGTCAATCTGAGTTTGAATCGGATGTATGATGTGGGTTTGGCAAAAATTGGCAGTGATATGGGCAATCCAAAGGTTAACAAACAAGCTTTATTGGAGTTTGTTGTTTATGGCATTCGTTATGTGTTTCCTGCAAAACTCGGGGTATTGACTCGGGGTATTGCTACATCTATTGCTGCTCCAGTTTTAAATCAACAAATAAAGTCATCGGGTGAGTTGATTCCCGTTTGGTCAGATGCACAGGGCAAAGAAAAAGGCTTGGCTGTTGAACCATTGCATAAAAATATAAGACAAGCCATTAAAAACGATGATTTAATGTATGCTTTTTTGGCATTAACCGATGCCATTCGGATTGAACAGTTAAGGACTCGCAAAATCGCAATTGATAAATTAACCAAGTTGTTGAGTTAAGAAATGGCTGAGTTAAGTCTTCAAATTGATATGATTACTCAAGTGGCTAAAGCTTTGGGTGATTTGCTTGATGATGTGGTTTTTGTTGGAGGATGTGTGACGGGCTTATTAGTTGATGATGCTTTTACATTGGAACAGATACGCTTTACCGATGATGTTGATCTGATTGTCAACATCATTACCCGTTCTGATTGGAATCAATTGCAGAGTAAATTGAGGAATCGCGGGTTTAAGGAGAACATCGAGGATACGGTTATCTGTCGGATGCGACTGGCTGGATTAAAAGTGGATATTATGCCAATTAAAAAAGAAATATTGGGATTTACCAATCAATGGTATCAAGACGCACTGAAACATCCTATGCCTTACAAACTAGCTGATATTAGTGTAAACATCATTTCCCCCGTTTATTTTATAGCAACAAAACTTGCAGCCTTTGAGGGGCGAGGTAATAAGGATTTACTTTCAAGCCATGATATCGAAGATGTGGTTACCCTTTTTGATGGACGCGAACAAGTGGTCAATGAAATAAAAAAGGCAGAAAAGAAAGTACAGCAATACATTTGCAGTAAATTAAATTCCCTGTTGCAGTAAATTAAATTCCCTGTTGCAGAATGAAAATTTTGAATACGTAGTTCAAGGAGATGCTCGAGGCGATTCACAAAGAGAACTAATAATCATTAGCCGATTACAGGCATGTCTTTCTTAGATTGGAATCAATCGGGTCGGAGGATTTGATTTTGTTGGGTTGTTGGTTCTAACCGACGATTTTTAGGTTTTAGTTTGACTTTGAGTGGCATAAATCCCACTTACCGATGAGTTTTAATCGGTTGGGATTGAGTGTTTGATGTTCTTGTAATTGTAAATTGCGGTTACTCAAGGAGGTTGCCGCGTCGCTGCGGCTCCTCGCAATGACGGGAGTATTTTTTATTACTTTTGTGTACTTTGCGCCTTCTTTGCGACCTTTGCGTAACGCTTTTGATTTTCGCTGTGACCTCTGTGTCGCTGTGCGATAATTGCTTTTAATTTTTAATCTAACTGATGGGTCGGAGGAGTTGATTTTGTTGGGTTGTTGGTTTTAACCGACGTTTTTTTCATGTTTTAGTTTGGCTTTGAGTGGGATAAATCCAACTTACCGATTAATTAACGTATGATTGGTTAATTGATTTGCTGGACTGTTGTTAATTAACCATGAAAATGTTAATCCTGAGATAAATCCCAATACATGCGCTTGTTTTAATGAGTGCCATACAATGCTTTGGGTTTGGTGTTGTTTTTCTGAAAAAAGAAACACATAGACGAATAAACTTACAATTATTAATAAGACTTTTTTAATTTTTTTTTGTTCAAGCAATTGGTAACAAGCCAAACCAATTAAGGCATAATTGCTGCCTGAAAAACCTGCGTAATACTGAACATTAGACAGGAGTAAATAACCATCAATTGTGGCTATGGCTATTAAACAAACGCTGAGTTTTTGTTTAGCATTTGCAGGAATAAGGTAAAGCAGCATAATTAATGCCATTAAATTTAAGCCCAAATGCATCCAGTCGTAATGGTACAAATGGGCTGTGATTAATTGCCACCAGTGAAAATCATTGGCTTGGTACATGATTTTTTCTTGTTTGGTGGGCTTTGTGTAGCGTTAATGCGATTAATGCAAACAATAACAGCAGTGATACAGAGCCTCCGCTGTATCCCTGACGGTAATTCACTTTTATATTTTCATTGGCTTGTTTGTTTCGCAATCTTTGCTCAAATTTATCCAATGCCAAAACTAAGTTTTCTTGCATCTGTGCCATGGCTATTTCGAATTCTTGATTTTGTTTGTCTCTAAAGGCTTTTTTATGTTTGGCAAAGGAAACTCGTTTGTTTTGTGAGGTGCTTGTGCCTGCGGCACGAAACAATATGCTCTGTGAATTGACATCGACAACAGCTAAGTCCATTAAGGTATTGACGTTGTAATCGGTTCCATGAAAAATATAGGCTCCAACAATGGTTAAATAAGAGAGGCTTAATAGGTTTTCTTGGCTGTTAAGTAATTGGTCATAAGAAACTAAAGCGATAACGTCTAAGTTGTAGAGGGTTTTGATTTGTTGTAGTGTTGAGTAGCCTTGATTGCTTTGAAGGTACAGTTCTGGGATTATTGTGATTCTATCTACGTATTCTTTCTTCTCAAACGAACTTTTGACATTTTCTAATAATTTGTTTTTGGTGACAGGTGATATGACGGTGGTTGTTCGTTTATCTGGAATAAATGCCAAACCCACATTTAACGGCAGATTTAAAACAGGATTTGTTTTATCGATTAAGGGTAACTTTCCATCAGGGTACAGAAATTGAACCAACGAAGTTGAACGTGTGTGTCGTTGCCTGTATTCTCCCATGAGGCAGCCGCTTAGGGTAAGTAGGGTTAATAATAAAATAATTTGTCGCAAAGTTCTCTCCTAATATTAATGGAGTATGCATCATCATTTATTCACGCATAGGTTTCAATAATTAATAATTTAAGCGCGTATTAGTAACCTAGAGTATCAATTAGTTATACTTTTATGAGTTTGGTTGGGAATTATCGGAGTTGAGTTCTGAGTTTTTATTTTCTACTTCTATTAATGTTTCGCCGATGGCTTGATGGGTTATAGGGGTAGAGAGCGACAGATTAAACTCTTCTTGCAAATCAAATGCCACACGATTGATGGCGTATTTTGCGGCTTTGAGTTGGTAGATATTATCCAACGGATAATGAAGTCGCCATAAAATGGCATGGTCACCGGCTTCAATAAGTGAAACTTTAGGCTTTTTTTCTATGTTTAAGGCACTGTTTTTTTCACACGCAACTTCCCAAACTTTTTCAAAGTAATCGCAGACGGTTTTTGCTGTGGTGGAATAGCCAATTTTGTATTCTATATAATCATTCCAAGTGGTGCTTCCAGAACGATTGAGAACTTCAATTTTGGTGTTGCGAAGCTTGGCATTTGGGATGACAATTTTGTGCTTTTGCACTAAGTCGCGAAAGGTGGTTTGGGTGAGTGATACTTTGCGCAAGATGGCTAAAATGTTGTATTCTGGAATGCGACAGACTACGCCTGGTTCGAGGTCGTTGTTGTAAAGGAGGATTAATCCATGCGCACTGTCAACAGCCCAGGCATCTTTGGTGGCGAATAATATAACTAATAATCCACCGAGTACACCTGTTGCTTGCAACCACTTGGTGACATTCCAGATATTGACCAATAAAAGTATGGCAGCTATAAAGGTGATGGCAATAATTAGGATATGCATCATCTCAGATTTGTAGGTGCTGGCACTAATTTCTTCACCATCGACTGTTTTTTCTTTGCCGTAATGCTGCAAAGCCCAAGCGTGGGAAAATTGGATAAACAGGTAAGAGATAAGAAAAACCAGGCCAGTTTGCGAGGCTTTGAGCAACCATTCGTTATCGTTGGATTTACCGTTAATAAAGGCGTCAACCACATAAATCATCAACAGTAAAAAATTTAAAAAACGCAGCCAAAATATTCGTTTAGAATTTTTTTCTTCGTCATCTGTGGGTTTTACAATGTACTTAAAGATAACACCCGAAAGTACGAAGAAAAGGATGTTCAATATAATAGCTGTTTTGCCAAAATTTGAAAGGTGGTGAAAGTATTCTAGTATAAAGTTCATTGTTATTTCCCTATGGCTCTTGTTGACGGATAAAATACTGATTGTTGTTGTGGTCAATACTTAATCTTTTGCTTGAATTTATGGATTGAATAAAGGCGTCAAGTGCCTTGTCATCAACAAAGTTTTTCCAGTAGGTTAAACCCAGCTTCTGATTAATTTTGTGCAGTGAAATATAACCTGCATAAACGGGTTGTTTAAAATTATTTATGGAAATGGGTTGTTGCCATAAATGCAAGGCTATTAAGTCCTGATTGTCGGCTTTTGTAAAAATCATGGATTCTATCTTACCATTGTTTGTGCTTGGAATAATGGCAATTTCATCATTGTTCTCATCCGTTGTTAAGGCCTTCCATACGTCTTTCCAGGCACTGGGCTTTAGAGTCGTCCAGTTTTGCTGAGCCAATTCCTTGCTTAATTCGGATAAATTTCCCATGTAATGGATAGAAAAAGCTTGTTTGGGTCGATTGAGCCAATCCGTGCGTTCCACAAGTTCACAATTTAACCATTGTTGCTCTGATAAAATTTTGTTAGTCAAGGGTTGAGTTTCTTTGAATTGTCCTGCAAAAAAGATGAGAACAAAAATTATTGCAATGCCTTGAAAGCTAAAAAACAGTGCGGAAATGGGCCAACCTAAAAATTGTTTGCGTGCACGCATGCGGTAGGCAATCGCAACCACTGATGCCCACAGAATGGAGCTAAAGATTGAGATTAATACAACACCTAAACTCATTTGGTGGAAAAACAACTGAGCAAAAGAAACCACAGCAATTAATAGAGTGGCTAAGGTATAAGGCCAAGAGCGCATTTTATGTGGTAAAGCACCAGATATAAGTGCTGCCCAAAAAGCGATAACAGTTATAAACCAGGTCAAGTGATGGTAGCCGAACCAACTTTGGGTGTTTTCGTGAGAAAAATAATTAATTAATAAGGAAAGAATATAACCGGTAATAACGACAAATGCCCAATGCCCTGCAGCGACACCTCTCTTGCGCCGAATTAACCATAAAAAGACAATTATTGATGGAATTAAAATGGCCAAATCATGGGTAACTGACAGGATAAATAACATGACGGGTTCTGTCCAATCGGTATGAAATGCGAGCATAAAATTATCAACTTGCAAAGACCACGTGCTAACGGTTTGGCTATTTAAACTAAAAAATAAAGCAGTAATTGTGATGCCAACAATAAAAGTAGCCATCAATGCCAAAGATCCTTTTTCAGGTTTTCGAGGGTCAATTAATCCAGAAGTCAATTTGCCAATGTGAGGGTGTTTTTGTGTCCATATCAAAGCATGACTTAAGATGCGATGTGTGCGTGGTAATAAAAAGGCATATAACAAATGAATAACCCAATAGACTAAGGCGACAGTCGCCACAAAAATCAAAACTAAGATAGCGAGTTTTCCAGCAACTTTTGACATGACACCCATGGCATTACCAAAGAGCATACCAGGTAACAAATAAAAAGGTGACCATAAGATTGCGGCAATGGTACTAATGGCAATGTATTTTTTGATTGGCATTTGCATCATGCCAGCAATAGCGGGGATAATTGGACGAACCAAGCCAACAAATCGACCTATAAAAACACTCAATAACCCCCATTTCTTGAAAAACGATTGCCCTTGTTCAATCAATCGAGGGAATTTGTACATGGGCCATATTTTCAATAACCTTTCTTTGTAATGATGCCCAATCCAAAAACTAACCCCATCCCCAACAAAAGCGCCAAGTGATGCCGTAATCCATGCCAATTGAAAATCAACGACGCCAAGCCCAATTAAAGTTCCAAGTCCAATAAGTAAGGCAGCACCTGGCAATAAGATGCCAACAAGCAGCAGAGATTCGCCTAAAGCAACAAGAAAAATCATCCAACCAGTGGCATGTGGGTGCAATTGCACCCAATCCAAAACTGCTTGTAGCCAAGATGATTCGTCCATTTCCGTGTCCTAGGTATTTAACTCAGAAAAGGCAAAGGTTGCGGCTTTTAATGTTTTACTTAAGGTCACCTCATCATGTGTAGAGGAGACAAAACCCGCTTCAAAAGCCGATGGAGCAAGATAAACACCTTGTTCAAGCATGCGGTGAAAAAACTTTTTAAAACGTTCTTCATCGCATTTGGTTAAGTCATCATAGTTGTGAATGTTTTTGTCTTCTGTGAAATACATGCCGAACATACCACCGACATTAACCGTTCTAAAGGCAATGCCGTTTTTATCCGCAATAGCTTGCAGTCCATCAACCAAATTTTGAGTTTTGACCGCTAAGTCATCATAAAAACCATCGGCAGAAATAATACCTAACATTACCGAACCAGCCGTCATGGCAACGGGATTACCTGATAAAGTCCCCGCTTGGTAAACTGGGCCAAGGGGAGCAATATAAGACATAATGTCTTTACGTCCACCAAAAGCACCAACTGGCAAACCACCGCCAATGACTTTGCCAAAAGTGGTTAAGTCAGGGGTAACGCCATAAACTTCTTGAGCCCCACCTAATGCCACGCGAAAACCCGTCATGACTTCATCGAAAATTAATACGCTTCCGTATTTGTCACACAAATCGCGCAGACCTTGCAAATAACCAGCTAAGGGTAAAATCATGTTCATGTTACCTGCAATCGGTTCAACAATAATAGCCGCGACATCTTTGCCATGGGTTTTCATCATTGCCTCTAAAGCATCCAAATCATTATAAGGCACGGTTAAAGTTAAATCGGCAACTGCTGATGGAACACCAGGAGAACCTGGAATGCCAAGGGTTAAGACGCCACTGCCAGCCTTGACTAAAAAGGAATCGGCATGGCCGTGGTAACAGCCTTCAAATTTTATAATTTTGTCGCGCTTGGTAAAACCCCGTGCTAGTCGTATTGCGCTCATGGTGGCTTCCGTTCCTGAGTTAACCATTCGGACCATATCCATTGATGGAATGAGATTGCACATTTTTTCTGCTAGGGTAACTTCTTGCTCGGTAGGTGTGCCAAAGCTCATGCCATTATCAACGGCTTTATGCACGGCTTTTAAGACCTTTTTATTGCAGTGACCCGCAATCATCGGCCCCCAAGAACCGATGTAGTCGATGTATTCTTTGTCATCGACATCGTAGATATAGGGTCCTTTGGCTTTTTTTATGAATAATGGATCGCCACCAACTCCTTTAAAGGCTCGAACGGGTGAATTAACACCGCCAGGAATAAACTTTTGTGCTTGTGTAAATAAATCGTGGTTATTCATAGTTGTTTTTTATTAAAAAAGGTTATTATAGGTGCAATTGAAAATTTTGTGAAAACATAACAGATTATTAATGAAAAATACAAAAAACAAAGCGCGCATTTTAATTGATTGCGCCGACGCGAAAGGGTTGGTCTATCTTGTCTCAAAAATATTTTTTCAACGGGGTCTAAATATTGACAGCAACCAAGAGTTTGTGGATAAGGAGTCGGGTAAGTTTTTTATGCGTACGGTGGTCAGTGGTGATTTTAATGCAAACGATTTGAAGATGGAACTAGGGCGTGTTTTACCAAGCCATGCCAATTTAAGGCTTGTTATTCCTAAAAAGAAAACAATAGTTTTACTGGTTACCAAAGAATCCCATGCATTGGGAGACATTCTTATTCGCCATTCAGCAGGTGAGCTGGATGCAGAAATTAAAGCGGTCATTGGCAACCATAAAACCTTAGAACAGTTAGTGGTACGTTTTGATATTCCGTTTCATTATGTGTCTGCACAGGGAGTTAATCGCACGGAACACGAATATGAGGTCATGAGAAAAATAAATAGCTACGATTTTGATTATATTGTTTTAGCCAAATATATGCGTATTTTGACTGAACATTTTGTTTCACATTACACTCAAAAAATTATAAATATCCACCATTCTTTTTTGCCAGCCTTTATCGGAGCTAATCCTTATAAACAAGCTTTTGAACGCGGTGTTAAAATCATTGGTGCAACCGCTCACTTTGTCACCAGTGATTTGGATGAAGGCCCAATTATTGCTCAAAATATTATTCCCGTTAATCACCGTTTTGATTGGCGAGATATGCAAAGAGCAGGGCGTGATGTAGAGAAGTCAGTACTTTCTCGTGCTTTGTCTTTAGTGCTTAATGATCGTGTGTTTATTCATGGAAATAAAACGATTGTTTTTTAAAAAAGCACACCGTCCTTGGCGTAAAATCCATCCTGAAATTTTTGAGAACAAATATAATAAAAAGTAATCTACTTTGTATTCATTTGAATATTTATTATATACGAAGATATACGTACCTAGCAAGAGGTATTGCAATTGTTTTCATTATTATGTGACTAAAGTGTTTAGAAGTTTATTTGTGTAGAGCACATGCATTAACCTTAATAACTAAAATTATTAGGGTTAATAAAACTGAAAAAGCTAATTGTTTATGAAAACAATTAGCTTTTAGATTATTTTACTATTTGGTTTCAGATATTAAAAATCATATTTGAAATTTAAGTAATAGTTTCTGCCACGGATATCATAGAGAGCCTGATCAAACCAAGGCCACCCTCCAGCTGCAACTTCTGAAAAAGGAGGTTCTTCGTCGAGTAGATTTCTTACTCCAAATGTTAGCTTTGATTTTGTAAAATTATAACTAACAGATGTACCAAATTCAATATAATCATCTACATCTTGTGCTGGTCGTGTAGGGTTGACATCGCAAGTATTATTGGCAGTATCACGCCCACCAGGCAAGTCTCTTGTATCACCTATATAACGGAAATCTAAGGTAGCTTCCCAAGCATTATTGCTCCAATTACTCTGTCCATTCCATCTCCATTCGGGTTCACTAGTGGTTCCCTTATCATCACATAAAGGTTGTAATGTTGAAATTTGTCGTTCATGACTAATAAGATAGGCTGCTCTTAAATCAAACCCAAAACGCCCATAATCAGTATTAAAAGTGTACTTTGTTGTAAAATCGATGCCCTCACCATTTTCTTGGTTAAGATTTTGCAGATTTGACCTTACTTCCGCACCTGGTGATGTCAAGGTTCCATTGACTCGGGTTATTAAATTTGGAAACAATGCCTCATTATCTATAATTTCTTGTACTCCCAAGGATCCTATTTTGTTTTCAACTTCAATATTATAGTAATCTAAAGAAAAACTTAAGTTATCAATAGGCTCATAGACAACTCCTAAACTATAAGAGGTGGAATCTTCTGTTTCTAAGTTAGAATTTCCACCACCTACAGATCTGATTTCAAGTAATCTGCAAGCACTGTCTATATCTTGTTGAGTAGAGGTAGGATCTGCAGTTACTTGATTACAGATTGTAGTATCGACAGCTCTTGTTACACCAAACGAACGACCTAAAAATAAATTACCAAGAGTTGGTGCTTTAAAACCTGTACCATAAGAGCCACGTATCATAAAATTATCGGTGGGTTTCCAGGAAGCAGAAAACCTATATGTGGATTGACTATCACCACCAGAGGTGAAATTGTTATTCCAATCGTAGTCATCGTACCTACCAGCAAGACCTAATTCAATGCCTTTCAACGGAGAAAATGACAATTCAGCATATAATGCTTGAACTTGTGCTTCTCCAGAACCATTGGAACTGGCTCCTCCTGCCACATCACCTGTTGTAGAGGCAACATCTGCTCTATCAACAAATGATTGATCTTTACTCTCAAAACCTACTGCATAGCCTAATTCACTATTACCAAAGCCAACGTCAAAATAACCATCTAAATCTACTTTAAAAATATCTTCATTGCCAATTGCTTGACGTTGAGTAGAAATAGTTAATCCATTAACGTCATAAAAATTAGGGTCATAGACTTGAGTTGGATCAAAAACACCGCTTTGAACAGCCGCTTCCAATGCAGATATTGAAACTTGTCCACCAACACCGATTCGATTTTGTTCAGAATCAACTGCTTGATAACTAACATCTAAAGCATGTGCTCCAAAAGTATGGGTATAACCAATAACAGCGGAAAGTGCAGTATTGGTATTATCTGTTGCTCTTGGGCCTGCATCAACTGATCTCCTTAGTATAAAAACAGGAGACGAATTGAAAAGATCGGTTCCAAGTTGTTGATCAATACCAAGTAACGCAGAGGCTCCTGTTATATTGAAAAAAGCAGGAGCAGCTCCATTACGAACTTCAGTTACATTTCGACTGTATCTAAATTCACCATAAGCCATACCATTTTCAGAGGTCTGGTATTCTCCAGTAGCAAGAATAGATTGTCGTGTTTGAGCTGGAATTGCATCATATAAAGGGGCAAAGTCAAAAGCACATTCCGATCCTTGGCTTGTGAAGGAAGCGGGTCTTACACTTGAAGGATCACAATTTGGATCAGGATATGAGACACCTGTACCAAAATCAAGAAAGGATCCAGGTAACCCAGTTGGACTTCTCCCATCTGTACCATCAGGTGCAACTGCTGAGCCTATTAAAGGCCTGGTAGATGCATCAATGTCGTCTTGTTGTGACCAGTTGAATCCAATGAACATATTGCCTTTATCAAAGGTAGAACCTATTCCTATTGAAATGTCACTGAATTCACCATCATTTTTAGAGGTTTGAGATAAACGAACATTTATATCAGCACCATCGAAATTCTTTTTTGTAATGATGTTGATAACACCTGAAATAGCATCAGCACCATAAATTGCTGAGGCACCATCAGAAAGGTATTCGATTCTATCAATAGCTCCAAGTGGTATTAAATTAATATTTGTGGATGAGCCCCCACCTAAAGGGTCTCCAGGTAGTCTTCTGCCATTAAGTAGCACAATGACATAGCTTGAGCCAAAGCCCCTAGTGTCAAAATTTGCTGTCCCAGCAGTTTGTGATAACGTACTGTTTTCATTAAATAATCCGGGGCCGGCAATGTTTGATTGGAATAAGAAATCTTGTACTGTAGGGGCACCAGATGCTTCGATAAATTCAGCATCAAAAACTTGTACGGGCACACTTGTTTCTAGATCTAATCTTCTTATGCGAGAACCTGTTACCACAACTCTATCTAAACTTTCTTTCTCAGACTCTTTTTTTTGTTCTTTAGTTTGAGCGGTTGAGACTCCGCCAACAGCAACTGATGTAAGCAATGCGGCATAGAGTATGTTTTTAATTGCATAAGCAATTGGATTACGTTTTATTTTCATTTTTTTCTCCAGTTTATTGAGTATTTAGCAATAGCAGCTCCTTTAGTACTAATGAAACCGTATATACTAAATATATACTACTATATACATCGTATATGTCAACATTTAATTGCTTGTCTTAACAAAAATTTAACAGTTGTGGAGAAATTAATAGTAAAAGTTCATCTTTTAGTACTCCTAAAAGACGAACTTTTTTTTGGTGGCTAAAGAAATGTGAGAGAGGTTACATAAATTCAAAAGCAAGTTGGTAGGTTGCTAAGTTTTATATTTTATTTTTAAGACTGCTGGTTAGTTGATCGGTAAACTGCATCACTGCATCGGTTGCTTCATCAGTGGCATTTAGTGCCGTGTAACTGAGTTTTGAACCATAGCCAGAACCAATGCTATCACCGGTTTTAATTTCATAGGCATCAACATCTAATTGTGCGTTGATTAACTCACTGGAACGCCCTGCATAGTTTAATTGTTGCGAACCCACGTAATTTACATTAGCAATTACCATTGCTTGACCACCATTTTTTTGGATAAGCTTTTTTAACTCGGCTAAATCCAAACCATTATCAAGAAGTTGACGCATGCCAGGAATAAACTGCTCATTCATGACTTTGATGCCTTGTGCTTTTAATTGGCTTTCGAGAATTTTCTCAATTGGATTGGCAACTGCAGGATCACCAAAGGCTATTACCACAACGCCTTTATTTAATGGCACGGCTTTGGGAATGTGTCGTTTAGGTTTTTGTTGTACGCTTTTGGCAACACGTGAACTTGATTCTACCGTTATTGGAGGAACAGAGGTTTTACTTTCAGCAATTGTGTTCTTTTGTGTCGGTGTATTAACGGCTAAAGCCTGCAAATCACTTTGGTTAGGTAACGAAATGGCTTGAACATCTGAGACTTGAATGCCTGAAGGTTTTTGACTGGCTTGTTCCGCGAAAGTTTGAGTTGAGCTCTCCGAATCTTGCCCTGGTTCATTGTTTTGTGGTAGTGTTACTGTGTCAGCCGTACTAACAAGTGATTGATTTTCATTGGAAACGGGTGTTTCACTATTTGACTCTTCTTGAATCTCTATTTTAAAGTCTGCCTGTTGAGTGGACGCAAGAGATTCATCAGGGAAATCAATTTGACTTGAGTCTTGTACAGTTGCTTCATCTTTGTCATCAGATTCGCCAAACATACTGGATAAGCCCACCATTATACCCTTGCCTTTTATTTTTGAAGAAGACTTTGGAACTGATGCATTGGGTGCAGATGAATCAAGAGAGTTTGTTGATGCATCCACAGGAGTATTATTGGCGGAATCTGTAAGTGTTACAATTTGTTGGTTGGCAGAAGATTTTGGAAGGGGGAGGTAACCGCCATAATAACCAAAAGCTCCAGCTCCCAGAACAGCAAAAACAGTGGCTGCCATCAACCATTTTTTAGCATTTCCTGATTTTTGAGTGGAAACAGGAGTTAAGTTTTGAGCAGTAATCGCATCAATACTTGGCAGAGTATTTTGTTCTGATATTTTTGGTTTAATGGTTTTAGCTACAACTGTTGCATTGGATTTTATATTAGCAATGGTTTCATTATCTATAATATTGCCTAAATCACGAATAACTTCATTGCAACTTTGGTAACGATCATCGGGTGATTTGGCAATCATTTTATTAAGTATATAAGATGTCTTTTTATCCACTTTTTTATTTAATGCGCGGATATCAGGGATGTCAGATTGAACCACTTCAAGCATAAGACCTAATGGACTATCGTTCTCAAAAGGAACTTTGCCAGCAAGCATTTCATAAAAAACAATACCAAGTGAAAAAATATCAGAACGTTGATCCACTTCTTTGCCGATACAAACTTCGGGAGATAAATAACCTGGTGTACCAACAAATTCACCGGTGTTGGTGAGTTTGTCACCATATTCACGTGTGCGAGCAATACCAAAATCAACAATTTTAAGCGTACCATTTTTTGTTAACATAAGGTTGGCAGGCTTTATATCGCGATGAACCAAATCTTTTTCATGGGCGGCAGCTAAACCTAAGCATGCTTGTTTGAGTAAATTTTTCGCGTGTTTTACTGTTAAGGTATTTCCTCCTTTTAAAATATCATCAAGGGATTGCCCTTCGATGTATTCCATTGCGAAAAAAGGCTGCCCTTTTTCTTCACCAATAAAATAAATTTGAATCACATTGGGGTTATTTAACGCTGCCGTGGCTTTAGCTTCACGTGTAAAGCGTTCCACTAAGTCTTTGTCGTTTAATAAATGTTCACCTAAACATTTAATCGCAACTTGGCGATTCAACGAAGGTTCCCAGCCTTTATAAACAACTCCCATGCCACCACGACCCAGTTCTGCTGTTACTTCATAATGTCCAAATTTTTTCATAATTATTCCCCTAAAAGTCTCTCATACAATTTCAAGCGTCCATCATATAATAACATATTTGAATAATTACTTAACCATTTGAGCTGTGATTTGTGATTCATATCACATTACACTAGATATGATGGACAGGTCAAAACACCATATCTAGAGAATAACATGCATATGTAGGGATATTAAAATAAGAAAACTTGTTAGAAAAACTTAATATTTTTCGGAATTAACTTATAATTGCGCTTTGAGTCCTTATATATGGGATAAATTTATTAGGAATAAATCTATTGTTAGATAAAACAAAGCCAAGTTTTTGCACTCTCCCCGATGTTGCAGCTGATGTAAAAGCAAAAGTCGCTGGAACATTAGAGTGGGTTGGTATGTCAGAAATTGAGATGCCAATAAACCTCAATGCCGATACAAAGATACCACCAACGGTGGCGCGAGTTCGTGCGGAAGTATCTCTTGACCATGAAAGTAAACGAGGCATACATATGTCTCGACTTTATCTTGCTTGTGATAAAACTTTTTCACATCAGAAGATTGATTTTGCTCGTTTATCGCAATTAACCCAAGAGTTTCTTGTCTCCCATGCTGACTTAAGTAATAACGCCGTTATTGAAGTGGATTTTGATGCGTTAATCCGCAGAAAAGCCCTCATCAGTGACAACTCAGGATGGCGCAGTTATCCTGTCTCTTTATTAGTGGTAAGAGAAAAACGAGAAATAACGCATATCGAGTTAGATTTTAGTGTCACCTATTCCAGTACATGCCCATGCTCTGCGGCATTAGCTCGAAGCCTTATTCAAGAAAATTTTAGCCAAAGTTTTGATAAAGAAAATTTAGATTATGACAAGGTTTTAGCGTGGATAGGCAGTGAAGAGGGAATTAATGCAACGCCACATTCACAGCGTTCGACCGCCCATATTCGCACCTTTCTCAAACCAGGTACAAAACAAGTTCCATTAAAGCAATACATTGACTTGGTTGAAGAGTCCTTACAAACAGCGGTACAAGCCGCCGTTAAACGAGAGGATGAACAAGAGTTTGCTCGCATAAATGGCAAAAACTTCTTGTATTGTGAGGATGCCGCTCGACGAATAAAGCATGTTTTGTGTCAGCAAAAAGACATCGAAGGGTTCTGGTTGCGTGTGCACCATCATGAGTCATTGCATCCGCATGATGCAACCGCAGAGGCAAGCAGTGATTGATATTGTTGTTGAAGTTGCCCGCTTAGAGGAAATAATTGACGTGCGTCACCAAGTGCTTCGACAAGGGCAGCCACGTAGCAGTTGTTATTATCCGGAAGATGTGTACAAACACACGGTGCATTTTGCTGCAAAATTAAATGATGAGGTTATTGGCTGTGCATCCATTTACAAAGAATCACACCCTGATTTTTCTTTAAAACAATCGTGGCGCATCCGTGGCATGGCAGTGCGTGAAGTTTATCAAGGTCAAAATATCGGAACGCAGTTATTAGAAACCTGTATTAATCACGTTATCAAGCAAAAGGCTGGTGTTATTTGGTGCAATGCACGATTAAGTGCCGTTAAGTTTTATAAAAACAGTGGTTTTAAAATTATTGGTGACGAGTTTGAATTGCCTGATATTGGTCCCCATTATTTAATGGCGAAAAATTTAGGTATTCATATTGGTCAAACGCGTTTTGTGGAAATTGCTAAAAAGCTTTTTGCTAGTAAAAACCCAATTCCTGCTCCTCAAGCCAAAATAAACATTGAAAAACACTAAAGCATCCCAATTAACCCAATTCTAAATAAACATAACATAGCAAAACAATGAGTGAAAATTTTAAACAATATATCTGCGTAGTTTGCGGACTAATTTATGACGAAGCAGAAGGCTGGGAAGAGGATGGAATAGCTCCAGGCACCAAATGGGAGGATGTCCCGGATACGTGGATGTGCCCAGATTGTGGTGTCACAAAAGAAGACTTTGAGTTGTTAGAAGATTAGAGATCTTCATCGGAGTTAATATAAGGATTTTTCTCTCCACCCTGAGTAGTTTTAAAGCGTTTATGTACCCATAAATATTCGTGCGGATTCTTTTTGACCATTATTTCAATCTCCTGATTCACTCTTTTGGTGTCTTCAAGCGCATCTTTTGTGGGAAAGTTATCCATTGCTGGCGATAGTGTTAAGGTGTAAAAAGGCGGTTTGTCGTTGCGTTGCACATGAAAGTACAAGACCGCACACTTTGAAAGTCTCGCCATTTGATGGGTTGCCGTAATGGTTGAAGCCAGATGGTTGAAAAAGGGCACAAATACCGATTGCCCTCTGCGGTAATCTTGATCGGGAGCATACCACAAAATACCACCCGATTTTAAATGTTTAATAATTGGACGCAATTCTTCACGTTTAAACATCTTTACCGCATATTTCAGGCGTGATTTAGTCACAATATATTCGGTCAATGGGTGTTTGTGCTCTCGGTACATTCCAGCAATTAGAAATTGCTTGCAGAGGATTTTTCCACCAATGTCTAATGAAGTGAAGTGACCTGCCACTAAAAGTACCCCTTGGTTTTTATCTAAACAAGCTTGAATGTGTTCCCCACCATGAATAACACTGTTTTGTTCAATTTTTTTTGTTTGACTTAAAAAGGCTTTAAGGGTTTGGGTAACCATTATTCCTAATTCTTGATAATGCTTTTTAATTAATTGTCTTCGTGTATTAATATTTAATTCGGGGAAGCAGATTTTTAAATTTGTCACCACTACTTTTTTTCGCAACCCAAAAGTGTGCAATAATCGTCCAAACACTTTACCAATAAAGACAAGAATACGATAAGGTAATTGAGCCAAAAGCCAGAGGAAAAAATAAATTATCCAACTGAAGGCAAACTTAAAATAAGAAGGTTTTGTTAACATTGCGCAATTATAACAATTTTTACGAGCGGTTGTTCTTAACTTTTGTTGACAAATTGTTGTAAAATGGTTTTTTTATAATTTTTAGGAGTTATTGTGGATATTGTATTAAAACAATTTCTAGGCAACAGCCCAAAGTGGTTTAAGTTGGTTATATTAGGCTTTTTGGTTATTTGTTATCCAGCAACTTTATTGTTAGGTAAAACGGTTATGGGTTGGGCTTTTATTGTCATGTTTATTTTTACATTAGCCATGGCCCTTAAATGCTATCCATTGCAATCAGGTGGTTTGTTGGGTTTAGCTATACTGGCTCTAGGCTTAACAAGCCCAGAAACCGCTTGGCATGAAATTCAAAACAACCTATCTGTTATTATGTTATTGGTGTTTATGGTCAGTTTTATTTACTTCATGCAACCCTTGCTTATATTTCTATTTGGCAAGATACTGGTTAAAGTTAAAAATAAAATCATTTTATCCTTAATGTTTTCAATGTCCGCCGCTTTTTTATCTGCATTTTTAGATGCTTTGACAGTTACAGCGGTTTTGATTACTGTTTTTGTTAGTCTTTACGGCGTTTATGAGAAAGTTCATTCCAATGCCAAAAATACAGATTTTGATGACAATGATATTAATGACTCCAAACAAATGGGGGGCGATGTCTTAGCAGAGTTTCGCGCATTTATCCGTTCACTTGTGATGCATGGGGCTGTTGGAACAGCATTGGGTGGTGTAACCACAATGGTGGGAGAACCACAAAACTTATTGATTGCTGACAAAATGGGATGGAATTTTACAGAATTTGCATCAAATATGTCACACGTGACGATTCCAGCGGTTATTGCTGGATTAATAACTTTGATTATTGTAGAACAATTTAAATTATTTGGTTTTGGTGGCAAGTTGGACCCAAATGTTAGAAAAATTCTAAAAGGTTATTTAACTAAACAAGATGAAAAAAGAACACGCAAAGAAAAATATGCGCTGATTGTACAAGGTGTTTGTGCTCTATTGCTTATTTATGGTTTGTATGCACATATCATGCAGCCTGGTCTAATTGGTTTGGCACTAATGGTTGTTGTGACTTCGTTTACAGGAATCATTCACGAACATCGTATTGGTAAAGCCTTTGAAGAATCCTTGCCCTTTGTTTCCTTGTTGGTAATTTTCTTTATTGTTGTTGGCATGATTCATGACCAGCATTTATTCCAACCCATTATTCATTGGGTGCTAACATTGCCAGTAGAAACACAACCCAAAGCATTTTTCTTAGCCAATGGTATCTTATCGGCAATCAGTGACAACGTATTTGTTGCAACGGTTTATATTAATGAAGTCAAAGCTGCATTTGATGCAGGGCAGTTTGATCAACAGCATTTTGATGCGCTAGCAGTTGCCATTAATACAGGAACAAACTTACCATCAGTAGCAACGCCCAATGGACAAGCCGCTTTTCTATTCTTATTGACATCAGCACTGGCACCGGCTATACGCCTTGGTTACATGAGAATGGTTGTTATGGCTCTGCCATATACAATAGTGTTAACTGTTGTTGGCTATTTTTTCCAATACCACAGGTAATTTATTTTTCGTATATTTTTGCAAAGCACTCATTAATTGAGTGCTTTTTTTTTGCCAAAATTTAATCAAAAAAAACCCAGCAAAATAAATTGCTGGGTAAATATAAAAAAATTGATTGGGGAAAACCAATTTTTACGATTCATTCAAAAAAGGGGAGAATGAATCATATGAATAGCAAGGGATGCTACTCATGGGCGTATGAAAACATTTTTTATTTTAAATTGCAAGTGTTAATTTAGCATTTGCTAATATATAAGGAGCTTTTAACAATTGTTTACATGATTTTAATTTCTTGTGAACTAACGTAATCGTCAACTAAACAGCGTTAATGACATTTACAATGTTTTAAAATTCCATGGTAGAAGTTTTTCATAATCTTCGACAGTTTCGACCAAAGGTAGTTTTTTGAAGACATAACCCAAGTATTCTTGTGGGTTAATTCCATGGGCTTTAGCCTGAATATTTCATAGCCCAGTTAAAATACAGTCGTGGCAGCGGCTCTTCACCGCTTATGTGAGTAAAAAAAGGATACGAGTTCAAACTTAACTCGTTGTATTATAAGGTTTCTAACAACTTTATAAGCAGAAGAATAAATGAGCACAAGTATCCCCAAACATATTTTAGGAATAAACGCCCAAGTAGTCAACACAATTCAACAGCAAGAATCAGGTAAAATAATCATTGTCTGTAACCGCGACAAACGTACCAGAATCATTGACCCTATTTCAAAACTAAAAACAACTGTTAATCGATATATTCGCCGAACAGTAAAAGATTTACCTTTATTTGGCCACCCTTGTTTGGTTGAAGTAGAGTTAGCTCAAGTTAACACATGATG
>Ga0256840_1001270_pt1 | contig 24236 bp, 24 predicted proteins | sample 355202metaG_FD_185969 | JGI IMG/M metagenome (GOLD analysis project Ga0256840, IMG submission 185969) | Hydrothermal vent microbial communities from Mid Atlantic Ridge, Atlantic Ocean - 355-202 | ecosystem: Environmental > Aquatic > Marine > Hydrothermal vents | place: Atlantic Ocean: Mid...
GACGAATTATTTTCCAACTTAATGGGGGAAAAGGTAGAGCCAAGAAAAGAATTTATTCAAAGAAATGCTATTTTAATTAAAGAATTGGATATCTAAATGGAGTAGAAAATATGATTTATTCGCTTAAAATAGAAGATGAACTGAAAAGGGCGTATTTAGAATATTCGTTAAGCGTAATCATTGGTCGGGCCCTTCCTGACGTTCGCGATGGTTTAAAACCAGTCCACAGAAGAATTTTGTATGCAATGTATGAGCTGGGTAATTTTTACAATAAACCTTTTAAAAAGTCAGCTAGAATTGTCGGTGACGTTATAGGTAAGTATCATCCGCACGGAGATTCAGCGGTTTACGATGCCTTGGTTAGAATGGCTCAAGATTTTAATATGCGCGAGCCGTTAATTGAAGGACAGGGTAACTTTGGTTCTATTGACGGTGATGCTGCCGCAGCTATGCGTTATACTGAAGTAAGATTAGCCAAAATCAGTTCTGAATTTTTAACTGGTTTGGACAAAGATACTGTAGATTTTCGTCCTAATTACGATAATACGTTAAAAGAACCAGTGGTTTTACCGACCAAAATTCCCAACCTGCTCGTTAATGGTTCTTCTGGGATTGCCGTGGGAATGGCTACCAACATCCCGCCACACAACCTAAAAGAAGTAATAGATGCTACCTTATATTTATTAAACAATCCAGAGTGTACTGTAGATGATTTGTTAAACTTTATTCAAGGACCTGATTTTCCAACAGGGGCTTTTGTTTATGGTCAAAAAGGTTTACAAGATGCCTATAAAACAGGGCGAGGCAGTATAAAAATTCGCTCTAAAATAGAAATTGAAGAGAAAAAAACGAAATCTATCATAGTTAAAGAAATACCTTATGCAGTTAATAAATCCAATTTAGTTGAAAAGATAGCCCAATTAGTTAACGAAAATAAAATAGAAGGTATTGCTGATTTACGTGACGAATCGGATCGCAATGGAATTAGAATAGTTATTGAACTTAAAAAAGGAATTTACGAAGACATTGTGATCAATAAACTTTATAAATTTTCTGGGCTTGAACAGGTTTACGGCATAAACTTGATGGCCGTAGTCAACAATAAACCAGAGCTTTTAAACTTAAAACAGATTTTAGAGCACTTTTTAGAACATAGAAAAGTAGTTATTTTAAGAAGAACTAGGTTTGAGTTAAATAAGGCAGAGGCCAGGGCACACATCCTGGAAGGTTTAAAAAAGGCTTTGGACATTATTGACGAAGTTATTAAAACCATTAGAAGTTCGAAAACACCTAGCGAGGCCAAAGATAGATTGGTAAATGATTATCAATTTTCTCCCATTCAAGCTCAGGCTATTTTGGATATGAAGTTACAGCGTTTAACCAATTTAGAAAAACAAAAATTAATTGACGAATACACAGAATTAATCAAAAGAATAGAATACTTAAAGTCAATTTTAAGTAATAAAGAAGTGTTAAAAACAGTTATTCAAGAAGAATTAGAAGAGATTAAAGAAAATTATAGTTCAGAAAGAAAGACGATTATTTTAAAACAAGATCCAGATAGTATTGATCTAAAAGACATTATTCCAGATAGTGAAGTAGTAGTTACATTAACCAAAAATGGATACGTAAAAAGAACCTCTCTGAGCAATTATAATCAACAAAAAAGAGGTGGAAAAGGAATAGTTGGAGCAAACGTTTCCAAAAATGATTTTGTGATAGATTTAGTTACGACTTCTAATCATCAGGACTTATACTTGTTTTCCAATCAGGGTAAGTGTTATAAAATAAAGGTTTATGACATCCCAGAGGCAAGCAGAACGGCTAAAGGAATTCACATTAAAAATTTATTACCATTAGCGGAGAGTGAATTTATAACTAAATTAGTTTGTTTAAGGAATTTTCAAGAAAATAATTATTTCTTTTTTGTAACTAAAAATGGTTTGGTCAAAAAAACAGATTTATCTTTATTTAAAAATATTCGTCAAAATGGAATTATTGCCATTAATTTGCGTGATAATGATGAATTAATAGACGTTAAAATTGTTCACAATAATTCAGAAGTAATGTTAGTTACCAAAAATGGCTATTGTATAAGGTTTAAAGTTAATGAAATTAGGGAAGTTGGAAGAAGTGCTATGGGAGTAAAGGGAATAGCTTTACGTAGTCAGGATATAGTTGTTTCTGCAGTAGAAATAAATGGTGACGATCGCAAAGAACTTTTAACCATTTCTGAATATGGATATGGTAAAAGAACAGCAATAGACATGTATAGAATACAATCCAGAGGTGGTAAGGGCATTAAAAATATGAAAATAAATGCTAAAACTGGATTAGTTGTCGGTTCAATATTAGTTAAAGAAGATGATGAAATTATTATTTTGAGTTCAGAAAACAAAATTATTCGCATTGCAGTAAAAGATATACGCAAAGCTGGCAGAGATACTATAGGAGTTAAATTGATAAATATTGAAAATGGACAAAAAATTATTTGTTTTGATCGAGTGATTCAAGATGAGTTTTTAACTAAATCATAAATTACAAACAATAAAAAATTATGTCTTTTCCAACGTATTCAGGGTAGGGGCAATTCATGAATTGCCCCTACCCTGACAATCTAACGCAATTTTTGTTTTTTGTAGTTGAGTCTTATAATTCTATTAAATTACGCTTCTGCAAAAAGTCATTTGACAAAACTGTTCGCTTGTAATAAGTTAAAATTATTTGGCTTTTTATTATGTTAAGCTTTGTCAACTTCTCCCAAAAACACTTTTGCAGAACCATCAATTAATTTAAAAACAAATCCACCAACGTAAACTTATCTACGTCCACCAGCCCCTTATCCGTGAGGCGAAGGCTTGGAATTACGGGCAAGGCCAAAAAGCTTAAAACCATCAATGGATTTTGTTTGGCTCCAAGCTTGAAAGCCATTTTTTCTATTTGTTTGACTTTGTTGCTTACTTCCAAGAGGGGTTCGTCACTCATTAGACCTGCTATGGGCAGTTTTAAACCTGCTAGAATGCGACCGTCTTTAACCAGGACAAAACCTCCACCCCAATCTGTTAAAGTCTTTACACTAAATTCCAGGTCAGAGTCATTGGTTCCAGCTACGATCAAATTGTGCGAATCGTGACTTACAGTGCTGGCAATGGCTCCTTTTTTTAAACCAAGCCCTTGGACAAAACCAAGGCCAACATTACCCGTTCCTTTATGTCTTTCTATGACTGCAAGTTTTAACAAGTCTCTTTCCGGATCTGCTACGGCCATACCGTCTTTGATTGTTGGCTCTAAGATTTTGGTTTTGGTCAGTATTTGTCTGGGAACCACTTGAATTACTCTGATGTACTTTCCTTGCACTGGAATTTTGAAATTGAGATCTGTTTTTATTTTTAAAGAATGTTTGGGCAAAGTACATTGATTGGGTTTAAAATCCAAAACCTGACCCTGATCCACGACTAATTTTCCCTTGGTAAAGACTTTATCTATCTTTATTTGTCTGAGATCGTTTAAAATAACCAGGTCTGCCTTGTAACCAGGGGCTATGGCTCCTTGGTTTTTCAATCCAAAGCGATGGGCAGGACTTAAGGTAACCATTTCTATGGCTAGCATTGGATTTAAACCGTGCTCAATGGATAAACGCAAACCGTGATCCAGGTGTCCTTGGGTTAACAAGTCATGAGGATGTTTGTCGTCTGAAACCAGCATGCACCTTTTGACAGTGCTTGGATTGACCAAGGGCAACAGGTCCACCAAGTTGTGTTCCGAACTTCCTTCTCTAAGCATGATGTACATGCCAAGACTTAATTTTTCTTTTGCTTCTTTTAAGGTTGTGCACTCGTGATCAGAGTCTATGCCTGTCAGGCAGTAGGCCTGCAGTTCTGCACCAGTTAAACTTGGAGCGTGTCCATCCACAAGTTTGTCATAATTTTTAGCCAGCAAAATTTTATTTAATACTTGGGTATGTCCAGTTATCACCCCTGGAAAGTTCATTACCTCTGCCAGACCAAGAACTCTTGGATTTTCTAGCAAACCCACCAGGTCCTTGGCCTCTAATTTAGCCCCGGACGTTTCCAAATGAGTAGCAGGCACACAACTTGGGAGCATAATAAAAATATCCAAGGGCAAGTTTTGACTGCTTTCCAAGATAAACTTAATTCCGTCTATTCCTAAAACGTTGGCTATTTCGTGCGGATCGCAAATCATAGCCGTAGTTCCACAAGGCAAAACTGCCTTAGCCAATTCCCACGGAGTAAGTAAGGTGCTTTCCAGATGGACGTGGGCATCAATAAAACCCGGACAAATAATTTGATCAGAAACGTCTATAGTTTGTTTGCCAACATAATCCTGACCTATGCCCACAATGGTATCTTTAAGGATAGCAAGATCGGCAGGAATAAGCTCGTGCGTAAATAAATTTAAGACCTTTCCTCCTTTAAGAACCAAATCCATGGCTTCTTTTTTTAAGGCAGCGTTGATCATTTTGCGTACATTCACTTTGTACTCTCCTTTTGTCTGTGCATGGTTAAAAACACCTTGGCCAGCAACCAATCGAGAACTAGAGCAGGGTTGACCTTGGTCTGTAAATAGTAGATGCCTAAATTTAAAATTTCACTTAACTGATAAAACTGACTAGGCCTTAATGGAGGATAAACAGCAGAAGAGTCTATTTGAGCTAAAATAAGTTGAGACTGGAGAAAGTTGATCAGGTGCTCTACTTTTTGAGGAGTTACTTGGTTTTTTTTTAAACTAAAAAAATTTTTTCCACTGCGCATAAACTCCTTTATCCCAGCAAATTGTTCTGGCAACTCCGGTTGAGTAAAAGCGCCTAGATTCAAGACAAAACTTCTGGAAACAATGGTTGGCAACATCCCTTGACGCTGAGGGACAAGAAAAACAAAGATATTGCCCGGAGGTGGTTCTTCCAAGACTTTTAAGAGGGCGTTACAACAGTTTAAGTTAAGATGCTGGGCCTGATCAAACCCAATTACCCGGTAGTTCAAACTTGGAACGTTGCCAAGGATTGCTTTGAGCTCTCTGATTTCTTCTATTTTGGTTTCTAAACTAGAAAAAAAGTAAACATCTCTTGCCTCAAGCTCATCTATACCCTTACAGAGATTGCAATTACATCCACTTTGAGCACAGTTTAAAACTTTGGCTATAAATTTAAAGGCCTCTAATCTAGTGGGGGGGCTTCCTCCTTCCAAAATTAGACTGGAAGGAGGGTTTTGTTTTAGACTTAAAAGATAAGACTTAAGTTTGGGAGTAAGCATGGACCCTTAGCGGAAAATGGTTTGTTCCCTGCCTGGTCCTACGGAAATGATCTTAATGGGTACGTTTAAAATTTTTTCTATAGTTTTAATGTAATTTTGGGCATTAGCTGGCAAGTTAGCAAAGTTTCTTACGTCACTAAGATCTTCCTTCCAACCAGGCAAGGTCTGATAGACCGGTTCAACCAAAGACAAAGCGTTTTCTTCCTGAGGAGGATAAAAAATGGTTTTGTCTTGATACACGTATTCAGTGCAAATTTTGATTTCAGGCAACCCTCCTAATACGTCCAACTTGGTTAAGGCCAATTCAGTAAGCCCATTTAAACGAATAGACTCTCTTAAAATAACCAGATCCAGCCAGCCACAACGCCTTTTTCTGCCGGTAGTCGCTCCAAACTCGGCCCCATTTTTCTGGAGGTGTTCTCCCTCAGAGTTATTTTGTTCGGTAGGAAAAGGTCCACTGCCAACTCGGGTTGTGTAGGCTTTAACAATGCCTATTCTGCGCTTTAAGTATTGGATAGAACAGCCGCTTCCTGTAGCTGCATTGCTGACTACGGTATTGGACGAAGTTACAAAAGGATATGTCCCGTGATCTATGTCCAGATGTGTGCCCTGAGCACCTTCAAAAAGCAAAGTCTTTCCTTGCACAACAGCAGTTTCTATTTCTGTACTTAAATCGGTCAAATAAGGAATAAGTCTTTGGGCATAGGGTTTAATTTGCTCAAAAACTTCTTGGACTGAAAGTTGTTTTTGTTGATAAAGATGGGTAAAAAGAACGTTTTTTTCTAATAGGGCCTTTTCTATTTTTTGTTTTAACAGTTCTAAATCTTGAAAGTCTCCGGCCCTGATTCCGATCCTGGCCATTTTGTCTTCGTAGCAAGGACCTATGCCTCTGCCAGTGGTCCCGATTTTGTCCGTGCCTTTTTTAAACTGCTCCCTGGCCTTATCCAACAATTTGTGATAAGGCATAATAACATGGGTTTTTTTGCTTATTTTTAGTCTGGAGGGAACGACTCTAACCCCGGCTAAGGCCAATTCGTCTATTTCCTGGCATAACACAATAGGATCCAAAACTACTCCATTGCCAATCAAACAGAGTTTATTAGAATGTAAAATTCCAGAAGGTATGAGATGTAAAATAAATTTTTTCTCGCCAACAACCAGGGTATGCCCGGCGTTGTTTCCTCCTTGAAAGCGAATAACCAGATCTGCTTGCTCGGTTAGAAGATCTACGATTTTTCCCTTTCCTTCGTCTCCCCATTGAGTACCAATAACGATCATATGTTCCATAATTCCTCCTGACTCACAAACTAAGTAAAAAAAGCTTAAAACTAACTTAGACTATAAGTCAACTTTCCTTATAGGAAGTAAATGGTAATTAAGAAAAAAGTTATATTTTAAGATGACCCTGTAAAAAGTGTTTTTGGAAGAAATTGACAACGTTTAACGTATAAAAAGACAAATAATTTCAAGTTATTACAAAAGAACAGTTTTGTTAAAAAACACAATTTTTTACTTTTTGCAGTTACGTCTTTTAATAGATAGTTTTTACTTGACTAGAGTTAAAGTTTAAGGATATCCAAATAAATTTTAAGTCGTTGAGTTAAAAAGAGGAAAATTCTATGTTTGATAGTTTATCAGAACGCCTGGATAAAGTTTTTCGCAAAATAAAAGGTCGGGGCAGGCTGGATGAAAACACCATTGACGAGGCTTTGCGCGAAGTAAGGCTTGCCCTGTTAGAAGCTGACGTCAACTACAAAGTAGTTAAAGATTTTATTTCCAGGGTCAAAGAAAAGTCATTAGGTCAACAGGTCCTAAAAAGTCTAACTCCTGGCCAGCAAGTAGTTAAGATAGTTCATGAAGAACTAATTGAGCTTTTGGGTGGAGAAAACATTGGCCTAAATTTACAGGGTAAAAAACCTTACGTGTTTATGCTCGTAGGTTTGCAAGGTTCAGGTAAAACTACTTCTGCGGCCAAATTAGCTTTGTTCTTAAGGCGGACCAAAAAATTATCTCCGTACTTGGTCCCTGCAGACGTATATAGGCCAGCTGCCATTGAACAGTTACAAAAACTTGGTTCAGAAATAAACGTGCCTGTGTTTGCCTCTACTGTTGAAATGAAGCCTGTAGAGATCGTCAATCAGGCCATAGAAGAGGCCAAGGAGAAGAACTGTGATTTGGTTATTTTGGATACTGCTGGTCGATTGCACATAGATGAACCTTTAATGAATGAGCTGGCAGAACTTAAAAAAGCCTGCACTCCCCAGGAAATTTTGTTCGTAGCTGACGCCATGACTGGTCAGGATGCAGTCAACGTAGCAGCCAAGTTTGACGAACTCTTGGACATTACTGGGGTTATTTTGACCAAGATGGACGGTGATGCCCGAGGTGGCGCGGCTCTTTCCATCAAGTCAGTTACGGGCAAGCCCATTAAACTAATTGGTGTCGGTGAAAAATTAAAAGATCTGGAAATTTTTTATCCGGATAGAATTGCCTCCCGTATTCTGGGGATGGGTGATATCTTGACCTTGATTGAAAAGGCCAAGGAAAGCATTGATGACGAAGAAGCAGTTAAATTAGAAGAAAAAATTAAGACCGCCAAGTTTGACTTGGAAGATTTTAGGACTCAAATGCGCAGAATCAGAAAACTTGGGTCCATAGAGGGTTTGCTCAAACTCATTCCTGGAATGGGCAGGTTACGCGATCAACTCAAAAACGTAAAAATTCCTGAAAAACAAATGGTCAAAATAGAGGCCATTATCAACTCCATGACCAAAGAAGAACGTAAAAATCCAAAGATCATCAATGCCAGCCGAAAAGAAAGGATTGCCAAAGGAAGCGGAACCACGGTCCAAGACGTCAACAATCTTCTTACCAATTTTGAACAGATGCGCAAGATGATGCAACAGATGATGGGACAAATGGGCGGTCGGCACGTAGGGCCTAAGGCAGGCAAAAAAGTAGATCGCAAAAAACTAAAACAAAAACGAAAAAAACTCAAAAAGAAAAAAAAGAAATAATTCTTCAAAAGATGCCCACATTTTGTTTTTGTGGTGGTGGATAAAGTTTAGACAACAAAAAGTTCTATTTTCAGTATGTTTTATAAACAAGACGCAACTGCAAAAAATAAAAAATTTACGTTTTTCTCAATAAACTTGTCTATAACTTATTTAAATAATTAAAGTTTATTTTGCAATTTTAAGCCAAACTGGGAAAAGCAAAATTTTTGCAGGCACATTAAACAAACGATTTTTTAAAAAAACACTGTTTTTTTACTTTTTGTAATTACGTCAAAAATTGTTATCACGTACTCGCAGATAATTTTTACCTCCAGCCAGTCTAAAAAATAGGGATATGGGCAAAATCTTAGTTTTAGGCGGCACTTCAGAAAGTGTCCAGGTCGTAAATCAACTAATTGAACGCAATAAAGAAGTCGTAGTTACTACCCTAACCAACTGGGACATGGCTTTGCCTGCAGGAGTCAAACGGATTACAGGCGGATGTACCCGGGATAAACTTTTAAAAATTATTGCTCAAGAAGATATAAATCTTCTGGTTGACCTTACTCACCCCTATGCCTGCGCTGTGAGCAAACTGATCACAGAGGTCAGCCAACAAACCTATCTTCCTTTGTTTACGTACATTCGTCCAGAATACGTGCCTTCAGGGAAAAACGTTTTTTTGGTCAAAGATCACCTCTCTGCCTTAAAATTGCTTTTACAATTCGAGGAAACCACCCTTTTAACCGTTGGCATAAAAAATCTGGCCGCGTACAAAGAGCTGCAACAAGCTGGTTTTGCCTACTGGATAAAACTATTAGCGCCAAGCCTAGGCAGTGCCTTGGATCTGGGATTTGACCCAAAAAAAATTTTAATCTTGCCTCCACGCTTGAGCTTTAACCAATGGAAAGAGTTGATTCACACCAAACAAATAAAAGTAATAGTTAGCAAGTCCAGTGGAGAACAAGGCGGAGTTAAAGATAAGTTTGAACTAGCTAAAAAATACGAGCTTAAATTTATTTTGATTAAAAGACCTGTAAAGCCTGGTGGAGAAAAGTTTTTTGACCTTAACACATTGGTTAAAAGGATTATTACATATTGAAAATTTATATCAACTAAAAACAAAAGAATTTTATTTCCTTAAATAAAGCTATATTTTTTATTGTCTGCATAAAAAACTAGACAAGAGTTTAAGATTAGGTTATGTTTCTTTTTCTCTAAAATTTTAGAACAGGGAAGGAGAAGAGTAATGGCAGTGAAACTGAGGTTGACGCGATTAGGTTCTAAAAAGAGACCGTTTTATCGCATTGTGGCGATCAATAGTGAGACTAGGCGCGATGGCAAGGCCTTGGAAGTGGTTGGTTATTACAACCCTATGACTGAGCCGCCAGAGGTTAAAATTGACTTGGACAAGGTAAAAAAGTGGGTGGAGATAGGAGTAGAAATCTCTCCTACGGTCCGTTCACTTTTAAAAAAAGCAGGTTGGCCTGAAACCAGCAATGAGGCCACAAATTAAAGAACTGTAGTTAAAAGCGGAGGTGAGTATGTTAAAAGAATTGATTGAGTACATTGCTAAGTCTTTGGTGGACAATCCAGATGCCGTTAAGGTTTCAGAAATTGAGGGTGAGCAGACCTCAGTGATCGAATTGAAGGTAGCCAAAGAAGATTTGGGTAAAGTAATTGGCAAACAGGGACGAACTGCTCGGGCCATGCGCACTATTTTGAGTGCTGCCTCGACCAAAGCCAAAAAAAGGGCCGTATTAGAGATCATAGAGTAAAAAATGGGCCACAACCTTATTTTGTGTGGAAAGGTTGTTAAGCCGCACGGTTTAAAGGGAGAGTTGGGAATTATTTTTTATTCTGACTCTCCCTTTTTTATTCAAAACTTTTCGCTTCTTTATTTAAAGTTAGGACGTAACTCGCCTCTACCTTTTAAAATTCTTGGATGGCGTTTACATCAAAACAAATATCTGGTCCAGTTGGCTAACATTTCCGACCGGACTGCTGCCGAAAAGTGGCGCGGAGCAGAGGTCTATGTCTTAGAAAAAGAACTCCCCCCCAAAGAAGAAGGAGAGTTTTACCTCTACGAACTAATCGGCTGGCAGGTATATTTACAAAATGGTGATTACCTAGGAATTATTAAAGACATTAAAGTAATTGGTGAAAATGAAATCTGGGAAATAACCACCTCCCACCAAGAAGAAGTCCTTTTTCCAGCCACAGAAGAATTCGTAATAGAGCTTGTGGAACAAGAAAAAAAAGCGATTATTGCTCCCCCAGAAGGTTTGTTAGAAATTTACTTAAAATAAAAAATGCGTTTTTACATCGTAACTATTTTTCCTGAATACTTTGAATCTGCCTTAAACTGTGGCCAATTAAAAAAGGCTAGAGACAAAGGCTTGCTTGAATTTGTTTGGATAAATCCCAGGGATTTTGCCAAAGACAAACACAAAACCGTAGATGACAAGCCCTACGGAGGTGGGGCTGGAATGGTTATGCTGGTAGAGCCGCTAGATAAGGCCTTGACTACGGTAGCTCACGTGAGAAAGAAAATTTTACTCTCTGCTCAAGGTCAATTGTTTGAGCAAAAAACAGCTAAGCTTTTGGCCCAAGAAAAAGAAATAGTCCTGGTCTGTGGGCGGTACGAAGGGATTGACGCCAGATTAGAGCAACTGCACGATCTAGAACCCATCTCTATAGGCGACTACGTATTAAACGGGGGAGAATGCGCAGCGCTGGTTTTGATCGAGGCCGTATCCAGATTTTTACCTGGATTTATGAGCAAACAATCCTCTGTAGAAGAAGACAGCTTTAGCCACGGCTTGCTAGAGCATCCTCATTATACTAGGCCTGAACAATACAAAGGATTAAGGGTGCCAGAAGTTTTACTGTCTGGACATCACGCCAAAATATCTTCCTGGCGCAGACAAAAATCTTTAGAGCTCACTCTAAAACGCAGACCAGAACTGCTTAGCCAAACCCAACTTACCCAGGAAGAAAGAAGGTTTTTAAAACAATTGCCCAAAACGAGTTTAGGTAAAAATCTTTATCTTGCCCTCTTACACCATCCTGTTTTGGACAAATTTCAAAAAGTGAGCACAACTTCTTTGACAAACTTAGACATTCATGATATAAGCCGCGTTTCTGCAACGTTTGGTCTAGGAGGTTATTTTTTGGTTACGCCTCTTAAGGACCAGCAGAATCTGGCTAAAAAGCTCATTAAACATTGGACCGTTGGCCCTAGTTCTCAATTAAATCCGGATCGGGCCAAGGCCTTGGCAAAAACTCAGGTCGCAACCAATCTGGAAGAGGTAATTACTCGCATTGAGCAACAAACAGGACAAAAACCGGTGTTGGTTGCTACCTGTGCTAGAGAGGGAAGTGAGCCTTTGTTTAAGGTGAGAATGCTCTTAAAAAAGCATCCGGTTTTGTTAGTTTTTGGCACGGGCTATGGCCTGGCCAAAGAAGTTTTAAAACAGGCTGAATTTATAGTTCACCCTATAGGACTTGCTCAGCAATACAATCACCTTTCCGTGCGTTCAGCCGTAGCCATAATGGTTGATCGAATTTTAGGTGAATTTTATTAAAATAAAGCATGGGAGTATAAAAATGAACATTTTACGAACCATTGAACAAGAACAAATGCGGATGGACCTGCCTAGATTCAAGGCTGGAGATACGGTTAAGGTTCACGTGCGCATTATTGAAGGGGAAAAAGAGCGGATTCAGGTTTTTCAAGGCACGGTCATTCGGGTCAAAAGAGGTACTACCAATAGTACTTTTGTGGTCCGCAAAATCAGCAATGGGATTGGGGTAGAAAGGATTTTTCCTTTACATTCTCCTTTTATTGAAAAAGTTGAAGTCGTTAGCGAAGGTAAGGTTCGTCAGGGCAGAATTTACTACTTGCGTGAACGCAAAGGTAAAGCCGCTAGGATCAAACCTAAAACCACCTGGAATTAACCAGTTGGGTTTAAACTTACTTGGTAAAAAACAAGCAAACTAGTTTTTCTCTAATTGCAGGGGTAGATGAGGCAGGACGGGGCTGTTTGGCTGGGCCTGTAGTAGCTGCTGCTGTTATCTTACCTGCTGATTTTGATTTGCCTTTACTTACGGATTCCAAAAAACTAACGACCAAACAACGCCAGGAATTGGCCATTGCCATTAAGGCCCAGGCAGTTACCTGGGCTTTTGGTTTTTCTTGGCCCAGAGAAATAGAAAAACTAAACATTTTGCAAGCCAGTTTAAAGGCCATGGCCCTGGCTGTAAATAATCTTAGTTGCAGACCATCCAAGGTTTTGGTTGATGGCAATCAACCCATTCCGCGACTTGACATTTTTCAGCAAACCATCGTTAAAGGAGACGTAACGGTTCCTCAAATTTCAGCAGCATCTATCTTGGCCAAGACCATCCGCGACAAGGTTATGCAGGGGCTGGACAAACGCTATCCTGGTTATGGTCTGGCCAGACACAAAGGTTATGCTACTTCAGAGCACTTGGCTGCTTTGCAAAAACTTGGTCCTGCGCCTATTCACCGCTTTACCTTTAAACCCATAAGGCAAGAAAAGTGGCTGCCCCTCACTTGATTACTGGCCAGCAAGGAGAAAAATTAGCCCAGGAATATTTACGAAGCCAAGGCTATAGGATTTTGGCTGCCAATTTTCGCTCACGTTACGGAGAAATTGACCTTATCTGCCAAAAACAAGAAAATATAGTTTTTGTAGAGGTCCGCGTGCTTAAAAAAAGCACTGAAATTTGTCCAATTCAAACGATTACTCAAAACAAATTACAAAAAATACTTAAAACCGCGGCTTACTACTTAAGCAAGCACCAGCTATGGGATAAACCGTGTCAAATAGACTTTATTGGTATTACTTACAGCCGGGGGGAGTGGAAGGTTGAGCACTTGCCAGAAATCTGGAAAGGGGAGACTGTTTGTGGTAGCAACTCCTCTTGGCAACCTTGGTGATCTTAGTTTACGGGCTAAGGACACCTTAAAAAACGTAGATAAAATTTTGGCTGAAGATACCCGTACCGCTAGTCGTTTATTAAGTGCCTTAAATTTACCCCCTAAAAGCTTGGAAAGTTTTTTTGAACACAATGAATCCCGCAAATTATCCAAAGTTTTAAACTGGTTGGAACAAGGTTTGGATTTAGCCTTGATCTCAGAAGCAGGCACGCCTTTAATTGCCGATCCTGGTTTTCCTTTGGTTAAAAAAGTGCGCTTAGCTGGTTTTAAGGTTATTCCTATTCCTGGCCCCAGCGCGCCTATTGTGGCCTTGATGGGGGCAGGAATTAGCTGCTTGCCTTTTACTTTTTTGGGATTTTTACCCAAAAAACCAGAAGAGATCAAAAAAATTTTTTCTCTGTACGCCTACCCTGCCCAGACCTTAGTCTTTTTTGAACGCAAAAATAGAGTGTTAACTACGTTAAAATTGGCCCATCAAGTTTTGGGCAAAAGAGAATTCTGTTTGGCTAGAGAATTGACCAAAATCCACGAAGAGTTTATTAACGGCTATTTAGACGATCTCTCTAGTTTGGACGAGACCAAACTAAGAGGCGAATTTACGGTTGTAATTGGACCTGGTCTTGAAGTGAGTAAAACGCCTGAACAGGAAGTAAAACAACTTATCTTAAATTTACGTTCAAGATATAAAGTCAAAGAACTGGCCAAAATTATTTCCGAACAGGTCCAAGGCTGGTCAACCAAAGAAGTCTATCAGCTCTGTTTACAGTTAAATCAAGGGCCACATAGGCAAAATTAGGGTAACTGTGTTTGACGAGAATAGACATTTTATGCCCTAATTTATAAAAGACACAATGGCAAAAAGTTAAAAATAGCATTTTCCTAAAAAAAACAGCCTGTTGACAATATTTTGAAATAATTAAATATTTTTCGTTTAATCCTAATTAAATGAAAGATGTGTCTGCAAAAACTTTGGTTTTCTCGGCTTAAATTAAAGTCGTAAAACAAATGTTCAATTATTTAAACAAGTTACAAATCAACTCATTGAGGGAAAACGCAAATTTTTGTTTTTTGCAGTTACGTCATATATTGCCTTTTTTGATTTTTTTAACTAGATAGCAGTTTGCTTAATTTTTCTTAGTTTAAGAGTTAACAAAGCATTGGTAAAATCAAAGGTAAATCCCAAGATCACTAGTGCAAAAAGTTTAATAGAAAAACGTAGCACTAACTACGACATGTCTTTTGATCAAAAAAAATACTTAATTCTTTTAGCTTGTTTTTTAAGAACGTATTTAATTAATAGTGTGTTTAATCTTAAGGGACTACAAAGCATTGGTTTTTTGTATGCATTAGATCCGGGGTTAAAACAGCTTTATCCTGATTCCAAGGCCTTAAATCAAGCAAGACGCCGTTATCTTACACCTTATAATTGTAATTATTTTTTTTTGCCTTTGCTCATAGGTCTGTTTTTACATTGCGAGCAATTGATGTGCAACCAACAACTTTCTGTCCAGCAATACCAAACCCTAAAAGCAACAACCATTTCTACCCTTTCAGCCATTGGGGATTCTTTTTTTAGTGGCAGCTTAATTCCCTGCTGGTCCCTTTGCGCTGCCTTATTAATAAGTCTTGGCTGGTATAATTTCTTGATTTTTTTTATAGTTTTTTCTGTTTTATTTTTTCAATTAGTTCGGTTATACTTTTTTTATCTTGGTTACACCAAGGGGTTGCTCATCGTAGTCCAGCTTAAAAAATGGAATTTGATCAATTGGGGACAGTACTTAAAATTTTTAAATTTGGGCTTAATTCTTAGTTTTGTCCTTTTGAACTTACCGCTTGGTTTTGGCCACTTATGGGATTACGTTTTTATTTTGGTGAGTTTTGTTTTGATTATTGGATTAGAGCGTTATTTTGACTTGAGAAAAGTTGGTTTGCTTTTGCTTTTGTTTTGGATTGGTTTAAAATTACTTTTTAAGTAAAAAAGCAAGCGCAAAAAAAGATGTAACTGCAAAAAATAAAAATTTGCTTTTTTTCTCAACAAGTTAAATTGTAACTTATTTAAATAACTTAACATTTATTTTGCAATTTTAAACCGAATTGGGAAAAATAAAGTTTTTGCAGACGCATCAAAAAACAAAAATTTGCGTTTTATCCTCAAAAATGACTTACGACTTTTAAAGAATTGAACGTTTATTTTAAAATGTTAAGTTAAGTTGGAAAAAACAAAGCTTTTGCAGGCAGATCATTAAATTCAGAGTTGATATTCTAAAATTGCAAAAAAGGAGTTTGGCAGGAAATGGAGGAATTGAGCAGAGAAGTAACGGTCTTAAACAAATTGGGCTTGCACGCCAGGCCCGCGGCCAAATTGGCCCAAGAGGCAAACAAATTTCAGGCTGAGATCAAGATTCTTTATAACGATGTAGAAGTAGATGCCAAAAGCGTGTTAGACGTTTTAACCTTGGCCGTACCTATGGGAGAGACTTTGACTTTAAAGGCCAAAGGTGAAGACTCTAACACAGCGTTAAAAGAGTTGGTTAGTCTATTTGAGCAGCGTTTTGGAGAAGACAAGTAATGGCTAGAAAAATTTTGCGTGGAATTCCTGTCTCCGTAGGCATAGCCATTGGCAAAGGTTTTTTTTTCAATCGCCGTAAAGGGTTCGTTACCCCTAGATTGGTTATTCCTAAAGAAAAAGTCCAACAAGAAATAAACAGACTTAAGCAGGCTATAGCTACGGTAGAGCAAGAGTTAAAAGAACTGGTTGGCAAAATTCCAGCAGAATTAAAAGAACACGAGGCTATTTTAAATTCACATTTAATGATCCTAAAAGATAAGAAATTGTTTGGCGAGGCTCAAAAAATTATTGCCCACCAACAGATAAATGCTGAATGGGCCATTGAAAAGGCAGTGTTTAAACTTAAGGCCATTTTTCAAAAGATAGACAACGAATACATTCGCCAAAGAATGCAAGACGTAAATTTGGTTGCAGATAAAGTCTCAGCCGTGCTTTTAGGCTCGCAACTCCAAGTGCCCCACATCTCTGAACGGGCTATTCTTTTGGCTCACGACGTTGCCCCTAGTGACTTTACGTCCATAGAAGTAGATAAAATCATGGCCTTTGCCACAGTGCTTGGAGGCAAGACTTCTCACGCTGGGATTATGGCCAGATCCTTGCAAATTCCAGCCGTAGTCGGCGTAGAGCATCTGGAAAGCTATGCCATAGATGGTGAAGTAATTATTTTGGACGGTTTTGAAGGAAAAATTATTTTAAATCCTTCTGAACAAGAACTAGCTGAATATACTCAACTTAGTTATCGTTTTGAAGACTATCAAAAAACTATTTCCAAGTATCGCCACTTGCCTGCTGAAACCATAGACGGCTATCAAGTCAGGATATTGGCCAACGTTGAGATGTTTGAAGAGGTCTCTGTAGTCAAAGAAAGGGGAGGAGAAGGCATTGGTTTGTACCGCACTGAATATGGTTTTTTAAATCGCAACCAATTGCCTGACGAAGAAGAATTGGTGGAAGAATACTTAGACTTAGCGTCGATTATGTATCCCTTGCCCGTAGTTATAAGGACTTTGGACATTGGAGCGGATAAGACCAGCTCTATTTTTTCTTCCATAGAGGAGACCAATCCTGCTTTGGGACTTAGAGGGATTAGATTTTGCTTAAAGTATAAAAGTTTGTTTAGAACTCAGCTCAGGGCCATTTTGAGGGCAAGCGTAGTTGGCAATCTTTCTATTATGTTTCCCATGATCTCAGGCTTGCACGAACTCTTAGAAGTCAAAAAGTTTTTGGCCCAAGTCCAAGAAGAATTAAAAAAAGAGGGATTAGAGTATAATCCTGAACTTCCCCTTGGAATCATGATAGAGTTGCCTTCAGCTGTGTTGATTGCAGACCTGCTGGCTCAGGAGGTGGATTTTTTTAGTATAGGAACCAACGACTTGATTCAATATTCTCTGGGCATTGATCGGACCAGCAAGTACGTTTCTTACTTGTATCAACCTTTACATCCAGCCATAGTTCGCAGTATAAAACACGTCGTAGACGTAGCCCACCGGGCAGGAATTGAAGTAAGTTTGTGTGGAGAGCTATCTGCAGATCCATTTTGCGTACCTATTCTAATGGGGATGGAAGTAGATAGTCTCAGCCTAACCCCCCAAGCAATTCCTGGGATCAAAAGAGTAGTGCGTCAGGCCAGTATGGAAAACTGTAAAGAATTGCTTCAAACCGTTTTAAATTTGAAAGACGTAAAAGAAAGCAATAGGGTGGTCCGCGAAAAGATCTTTAGTCAATTTCCTGAAGAACTTACTTTTTATTCCTCGTTAATTGGAGATTAAATGGGTAGAGAAAAAGGTATTAAAATTATTGGAGTCAATAAAAAGGCCAAGCGAGAATACGAAATCTTAGACACCTACGAAGCAGGACTGGTGCTCACTGGTTCTGAGGTTAAATCCTTGCGTCAAGGTAGGATCAGTTTTAAAGATGGATACGTGCGTTTTGAAAACGAAGAGGCGTTTTTGGTGGGGGTGCACATTGCCCCTTATGAAAACGCAGGTTATGCCAATCACGAACCAGAACGTGAACGCAAGTTGCTGTTGCACAAACGGGAAATAAGAAGTTTGCGGGGAAAGGCCGAACAAAAGGGACTTACCGTTATTCCGCTTAAGGCCTACTTTAAAAACGGCAAGGTCAAGCTAGAAATTGGTCTGGCCAGAGGCAAAAAAATGCACGACATCCGCGAAGAATTAAAACGACGCACCATTGCCAGGGAAACCGCCCGCGAAATGGCTAAATTTAAATAAAAGACGCACCTGCAAAAAGTGTTTTTGGGAGAAATTGACAAAGTTTGACGGATAAAAAGCCAAACAATTTCAATTTATGACAAGCGAACGGTTTGATCAAAAAACACAATTTTTGATTTTTTTTAGTTACGTCATAGAATGACGGTTATCAGTGAGTTAAAAGTTTATGTTAAGCGAAAGACAAAAAAATTTTATTCGCTCTCTTTTTCCTGCCCAGGATCTTATTGAAGACAAGTGCAATTTAATGGCCTATAGTCAGGACAGCAGTGAATTATTTGGCCAGCCTGACCTCGTGGTTTGTCCTACCTGCATTAGTCAAATTCAAAAACTGCTTCAGTTTGCCTATGCTGAGCAAATTCCCATCATCCCTAGAGGAAGTGGTACGGGGCGGGTTGGCGGAAGCGTGCCGGGTTTAGAAGGCGGCATTGTCCTCTCCTTGCTTAAATTAAATAAAATTTTAGAAATAAGAGCACAAGACTTCGTAGCCGTAGTAGAGCCTGGAGTTATTACTGGAAACTTGCAAAAAGTTTTAGCTACGCAAAATTTATTTTATCCGCCCGATCCTGCCTCTAGCGATTATTGCACTCTTGGAGGAAACGTTGCTACCAATGCTGGCGGAATGCAGGCCCTTAAGTACGGGGTTACAGCCAACTACGTTTTGGGATTAGAAGTAGTCTTAGCCAATGGTGAGTTATTGGATTTGAAAAATTACTGCCACAAAAACGCAACAGGACTTAATTTAAGCCAGCTTTTTGTAGGTTCAGAAGGCATTTTAGGAATTATCACCAAGATTTACTTAAAGCTTTTGCCCTTGCCTGAATCCAGTGGAACCCTGCTCGCAGGGTTTTCCAGCCTAGACGAATTAAATCAAGGTTTGAGCAGATTTTGGCAGTCAAATTTATTCCCTTGTGCCTTGGAGTTGATAGATCACAATGCCTTAAAGGCGATTTCACAAATAAATGCCTTACCCTGGAATAAAGAAAACGAAATAAAAGTACTCTTATTGATAAAGTTTGATGGAAGCGAATCAAGTGTTTGTGAACAACTGCAAGAGAGCCAAAATACTTTAAAACCTTTTTTTCATTTGACCAAAACAGGAGCAGAACAAGATAAGCTTTGGGAGATAAGAAAAAAAATAAGCCCTGCCGCTCTTAAGTTAAAACCTGCCAAAATAAGTGAAGATTTTACCTTGCCTAGATCTAGGCTAGGAGAATTTTTACTTTTTGGACAAGAGTTAAGCGCTCGTTATTTGCCTATTCTGATCTTTGGTCACTTGGGAGACGGCAATCTCCACGTAAACATTCTGTATGATCCCAAAGACAAGATTGAGCGACTAAAAGCCAAAGAAGTTCATACGCGTCTTTTGGATAAGACTTTGGAGCTGCAAGGAACCATTAGTGGAGAGCACGGCATAGGCAAGAAAAAGAAAAAGTATCTTTCCAAACAACTGTCGCCAAAGGTTTTGGCCGTAAGTAAACAATTAAAGCTTACTTTGGATCCCAAAAACATTTTAAACCCAGGCAAGGCTATTTAATGTTATCTATTTCTGAACTGGAAGTTAGTTTTTGGAGTCCTAATCAGCTCAAAGTTTTAAGAAGGATCGAACTGGCTTTGGCTGAAAAGGAAAGTTTTGGTTTGGTTGGCGAGTCAGGGTGTGGCAAAAGTATGCTGGCTTTGGCCATTTTGGGACTCTTGCCTAAAAACGCCCAAATTACCAAGGGATGGATTAGTTTTGAAGGGCAAAATTTAACCCAGCTGAACGAGCAGGAATATACCAAAGTTAGAGGAAAAAAGATAGGATTTATCTTTCAGGATCCCCTCACAGGCTTAAATCCTGTTTTTACTGCTGGCGAGCAGGTCTCAGAAGTCCTGATCAAACATCTTGGTTTATCTTCCAGAGAGGCTAAAGTCAGGACCCTTGAGCTCTTTACTCTGGTAGGTTTTAACGAGCCTAAGCGCGTTTATGCGAGTTATCCGCATCAGTTAAGTGGCGGCATGCGTCAGAGGGTAATTATTGCCATGGCCATTTGTTGCCAACCCAAGCTCTTAATCGCAGACGAACCAACTACGGCTTTAGACGTTACAACTCAGGCTCAAATTTTAGATTTATTAAAAGCGCTTAAAGCCCAGCAAGCTAGAACGACTTTGTTTATTTCTCACAATCTAAGTCTGGTTGCTGATTTTTGCCAACGTATAGCTGTGATGTACCTTGGTCAAATCGTCGAGCAGGCCAAAACAGAAGTTTTGCTAGCTCAGCCCCTGCATCCTTATACCCAAGGGTTAATCAACTCTATTCCTGACTGGGAGCAAACTAGACCACTGCGACCAATTCCGGGCAATGTTCCTTTCCTAAGAAACATTCCAGCTGGTTGTTCTTTTCATCCACGGTGTGAGCAGAAAATGGACATTTGCACCTGTCAGGAACCACCGTGGCTGGAAGTTGGAGATGAAACCAAAGTCCGGTGCTGGTTGTATGCCTAATGAGGTTGACCAAATGTTAGAGCTTAAAAACGTATCCAAAACCTACCGCCAAAAAAAAGGGCTGCGGACGAAAAAAATAGAAGTATTAAAAGAGGTCAATCTAAAATTGGCCAAAGGAGAGGTCTTAGGTTTAGTTGGAGAATCTGGAAGTGGAAAAAGCACGTTGGCCAAAATAATCGTTGGTTTAGAAGCGCCAGATCAAGGAGAAGTGCGTCTAGAAGGTAATTTGCTTGGTTTTCCGCGTAAATTCTGTCCCACCAAAATCCAAATGGTTTTTCAGGACCCTCTGTCTTCTTTAAATCCAAGACAAAAAATTGCTGCTATTTTGGACGAACCGCTTAAGCTCAACACCAATTATTCCAGGCCAAAAAGATTGGCTCTCATCAAAACTTGGTTAAAGCGAGTAGGCCTGAGCCCAGATTGTTTGAATCGCTTTCCGCATCAATTCAGTGGAGGTCAGCGCCAGCGAATAGCTTTGGCCCGCTCCTTTGTCCTGGAACCAGAGTTGTTGATTTTAGACGAACCAGTATCAGCCTTAGACGTTTCTATTCAGGCTCAGATCCTTTTATTGCTTCAAGAATTGCAAAAAAAATATCAAGCTACGTATATTTTTATTTCGCACGACCTGGCCGTAGTTAAGTATCTGGCGCACAAAGTTGCAGTGCTCTGGCAGGGACAAATAGTTGAACAGGGTCCGGCTCAAGAGGTATTTATTAACCCAAGACATCAATATACGCGTAAGCTTATACTTTCTGTCCCTAAGTTTAAAAAAAATTATAATTAGTCGATATGATTCAATAAGGGTTAAATTTTTGCTTAGATAATATTGGCAAGTTTTTTTAATTTTAACTATGACTTTGATTTAAAAAATATTATGCTTAAAAAAATTAGTGCTATCATTATGTTGGGTTTACTCCTAATTGTAGGTGGTTGTAGTAAACAGGTTTTTGACGTTAGTAGCAGTTTGTATAGGCAAAGTTCATCCAAAAAAAAGGTTTATTTTTTTAAACTAATAGAAGGAAGTTATTATTTAGGAGATAAGTTAGCGGTTCAGTTAAAAAATTATAAGCAAGCTAAACAACCATTTTTAATTGCCTATGCTAGTTTTTTTAACTGTTCAGAATCTAATTCTACTTCAAAGCTGGGTTTAATTTTAGCTGAACAAGTTTCTTCGAGATTAGTTCAACATGGATTTAAGGTCGTAGAAAGGATTATTCAGCAGAAAAAATTAGATCGAGTTACAAATAAAAGTAAGCTTTTTTGGCCAAATTATTTAGCCAAGTTAAAAAGAAGTTGCCCTCATCAAAAAATGTTAATAGGAATTTATAATCAGATTGGAAATAAAGTTTTGGTTAATACAAAAGTTATTGATTTTAATAATAATGTTACATTAGCATCTGCTGATTGTGTATTTTATTTTAGTCATAGTCAATTAATAGAATTGAATTTAATCAAAAATGAATAAGTTGGGAATCAAAATTATTGTTTTTGCATTTCTTTGGGTGAGTATTCTTGGTTGTAGTATCCCAAGGTCATTTGGACCAAAAATCGCCGTGCGTAAAGAAATTTATTTTGCTCCTCAGTTAGATTTGGTTTGGCGAACTAAGTTATTAGTGTCTTATATTTATTTTGCCCCAAAAAGAGAAGATATATCTTTAACCAAACAAGCAGCTAAAATTGTGTTTAACGAATTACAACGGTTAGATTTATTTGAAGATGTAGAGTTTTTTGACAATGTAGAGCAATATGATCTCGCGCATTTACTAGTCTTAGCTCGAGCCAAGGGATTTAAAAGTTTTGTAGTAGTTAAAATTAACCCGTATTATTTTGAGGGTGACTATTTATCTGACTCTTTTTTGGAAGAAAATATCAAACTTTATTATTTAGAAATAAACAAAAATACGCTTCTTGTGCAAGCCAATTTAATTGCTAAAGGTAATTTCTGTCCACGTGAAGATTTTTTTCTTTTCCAAACAGCTAGATATCCTGCTGCTTCTTTAAGGGAGTTAATTCAGACTAATGCTCAAGTTTTTGCTAAAAGTCTCGCCAAGCAGAGTGGATTATTGCCCTAGAAACAATAGTTATTCAATAAGTAAGGACAGCTAGGCGGGGTATATCCGCCTAGTTGGGTTAAGATAATACTTGCTCAACAGGAGTGTAGTCCAAATTAAAGGTATCAGCCACAGCCTTGTAGGTTATTTTGCCTTGAATAACATTGGCGCCTAACTTTATTTCTCTATTTTCTTCAAGGGCTTTTTTCCAGCCTTTGTTGGCTATTTCCAGGGCATAGGGCAAAGTGGCATTGGTTAGGGCCAGGGTTGAGGTTTTGGGAACTGCGCCAGGCATGTTGGCTACGCAATAGTGGATAACTCCATCTATCTCATAGATAGGCTTAGAATGAGTGGTTGGCTTTGAGGTTTCAAAACACCCACCTTGGTCTATGGCTACGTCAATTAGAACCGATCCTTTTTTCATAATTTTTAGGGTTTCGCGATCTACCAATTTGGGCGCCTTGGCTCCAGGAATTAAAACAGCTCCAATAATTACGTCTGCACGTTTGGCCAACTCACGGATGGTTGCAGGGCTGGACATAAGTGGAATGCAATTGCTGGGCATAATGTCACTTAGATACCTTAAACGTTCCAAACACATGTCCAGAATATAAACCTTTGCGCCAAGACCACAAGCCATTTTCGCCGCATTGATTCCTACTGTGCCTCCGCCAATAATCACTACTGTAGCAGGCTCAACTCCAGGCACACCTCCCAAGAGAACTCCATACCCACCATAAGCTTTCTCCAAGTACTTGGCTGCTTGTTGCGTTGCCATCCTTCCAGCAACTTCGCTCATAGGGGTAAGCAGAGGAAGGGTACCATCCGCTTTTTGGATGGTTTCATAGGCAATACAAATGGCCTTGCTTTTGATTAAGGCCAAGGTTAACTCCTGGTTGGCTGCCAAGTGCAAATAGGTAAAGACGATCTGGTTTTCGCGAATCAAGTCATATTCTGAAGGCAACGGTTCTTTGACGTGCATAACCATTTCTGCACGAGCATATACTTGCTGAGGGGTGTCTATGATTTCAGCCCCTGCCTGGGCATACTCTTCATTGGAAAAGCCACTACCTAGCCCAGCATCTTTTTCAATAAGCACTTGATGGCCATTTTGTTTAAGCACTTCAACTCCAGCTGGAGTCATGGCCACACGATTTTCTTCTGGTTTGATCTCCTTTAAAACTCCGACGATCATTTTTTTTAACCTCCTTAAAAAAATATATGCCTGTAACCCAAAACCAGCTACAGGCAGCTATGCATTGCCCTTAAATTTTATCCATAATCGGAAACAGTGCAATAAAAATCTATGGTTTGAATAAATTTTTTGCAATATGCTTATTTTATTAGAAGAAATTTAGAGGCATGGTCGTGCAAAAATGTTTTTGGGTAAATCGTTTCCGCTCAAATTAAATTCTCTTAGAATTTGACCAAACTGAGATATATTAATAGTTAACAATTTTAGTTTGTTAAGGATTAACTTAACTCTGTAAATTTAAGTCTTACATTTTTTCGCTTGGTTAAGAGTTAATTCCTAGACAGTTAGGGGTTTAAGTGCAAATAATTACTGTTCAAGTTTTGAATAAAAACTGGAAGCTGGTCAGACCAGATGACTTAGAGTCTTATTGGGAGCGATTAAGTGATGAGCTGGCCAGCGGAGATGATCTTCCTT
>Ga0256840_1001271_pt1 | contig 24232 bp, 25 predicted proteins | sample 355202metaG_FD_185969 | JGI IMG/M metagenome (GOLD analysis project Ga0256840, IMG submission 185969) | Hydrothermal vent microbial communities from Mid Atlantic Ridge, Atlantic Ocean - 355-202 | ecosystem: Environmental > Aquatic > Marine > Hydrothermal vents | place: Atlantic Ocean: Mid...
TTTCAAATTCTTCATTACAAGTAAGTATGTACTTAGCACTAATTATTTTCAAGCTACCCCTTAAAATATCTTTTTTAAAACCTTTAAAACTCTATTGAAAAATTTTTTATCTTCAATCTCTTTTTTTTCTACAAGATACTCAACATACTTTCTAACTCCAACTATGTTTTTAGTAAAATTATCTTGCCAAAAACTTTTCGAGTTCTTCAATTGCTTTTTCATTTTTAATCCTGAATTTTATCTCTATTCTCCTTGAAGCATCCTTATCTTCTACCCCATTCTTGTAGATCAAATTTGCATAAGATCTTCCACTAGCACTTAGGTATTTTCTAAAAAGCTCTCTATTTTCTGGAAAATTTTCATATAAAAATTTCATAACCTCTAACGCTCTTTTTTGTGAAAGCTCTAAATTGTGTAGATATGTACCATCTGAGTTTGTGTATCCTTCGATGATAATTTGATCAATATATTGCTTAATTTCATCATCTAAGAGTAGTGCATTAATATACTTTTCAAGTATGGCTTTTAACTCCTCTTTAGAGTTTTCTTTTAGTTTAAAGCTGTTTTGTTCAAATAAAATGTTTGAGCTAAACCTAATGGCACCACTATTTTTATCTATATCTATGCTACCTTTAAGTTTTTCTTTAAGTTTGGAGATTACTTTGATTCTAATTCCTGTCAAGCTTTTTATTTTATATTTTGTTATGTTTAATTCATCTACCAATGCCTGATGCTCTTTTGCTTTTATTAGAAGTCTGTTTTCTAACTGAGCTAGTTCTTCATTTTTTAGAGTTAAAGTTTGAGCATCTTGCTCGATTTTTACCAATAACTCTCTATTTTTATCTTTTAGCTCCTTCTCTTTAAGTTCATACTCAAAAAGTAGATCTTTTAGCTTTTGAATCTCCTCTTTATTTAGTGCAATCTCTTCAATTTTTGTGGCTATAAATCTATTTAATGACTCATTTTGCATATTTGATTTTTCCAAATCTTTTTTTGCCATCTCAAGTTTTGCTTTTGCACTGTTTAATTGAAAAATTAGATGTAAATTTTCCTGTTGAGTATTTTTTAGCTTTTGGGTGATCTCTTGGAGTCTTCTTTTTTTCTCTTTGAGTGCCTCTTCACTCATGCCAAGTGCTGCTTTTTCCTTTTCTAAATCTGTTCTAATTGCTTGTAGGTCGGTTTGTATAAAAACATACTTTATAACTATAGCACCAACAAGTAGTATAAAAACAAAAAGTAAACCAGCCATTAAGTCCGCATAGGAGATCCAAAAATTACTCTCTTGCTCCCTATTTTTTATATTTTTATACATTTTAACTCTCTAATTGTCTAACTTTTTCTAAGGATTGAACTATCTTGGCTACTTCACTATCTATTACATGAAGAGTCTCTTTTAATCTGTTGTAAAATTTTTCATCAAACTCATTTAAATAAGCGTTAAATGTGTAGCCAATTTGCTCTGTATCTTTTTTCATAATTTCAAAATTTTTGACAATACTCTCATAAATTTGCTCCATATTTTTTGCATCAATACTCTTAAGTGAATTTGCAATATCTGCTAAATTTTCATCTTTTATCTTAAGAGAGTTAGATATGGATTCTAGCGAGTTAGAACTTAGTTTCATAATTGAAGATGCTTGTTTGAACTCTTCAACTACCTCTTTTAGGTTGGATATAACCTCTTGAGTGCTACTTTTTGTCTTGCTAAGCAACTCTACACTACTATTTAGCTCACTATTGACACTTTGTAAAGCTTTTTGTTCATACTCTATTATCTTTTCAAACATATTGATTCTTTGCTCTAGGGTTTTATTCATACTCTCCACTAAATCATCTTTACCTAAATTTTGAAATAGTTGATTGAGTTTTTCATAATTTTCCATACTCTTTTTAAAGTAGGTTTGCTCAATCTCCTCTTTTGTCCAAAAAAGGTTTTTTGTCTCTCTTTTAATTTTGCTTATAATTTTTTCAAATTTACTTAATCCATTTTTATCAAACAGCACCCACCATATAGATAAAAATATACCATAAATCGAAACATAAAAAGCTGTTCCAACTCCACCCAAAAGAAGAGAAATTTCTTGCTCTAGGACAGCAGAAGTTTTTGATGAAAAATCGGGCATGGATATAGCAATAGATATAAATGTACCTAAAATTCCTAATGTTGGAAAAATGCCGGCTGCAACAGAAGCAAAGTTGTCGTTTCTTAGATCATAAGTAAACTCTGTTACAAAGTCATCAAATTTTGCGTTTGCCTTTTTTGTATGGGAAATTTCTAGCCAATTTTTCTCTATAAATTTTTTAAGTTCTCTCTTAAAAATGTCTTTATCTTGTAAAAATTTACAAGTAGCGTAAAACGCATTGTGTTTTAGAAAAAAGAGATAGATTATAAAAATTGCTCCAATCATTGCTATACTATGCGATTCAACTCTAAATGGAATCAAATTTAAATACCCTGCAACTATAAAAAGAAAAAGCCCTAAAGGTACGCTAAGAAGGTACAAAACCTTAGCAAAACAGCTCTTTTTCTCCACTTCAATTAAATCCAAATAAACTTCACTCATAGTAAATCTTCCTTTTATTAGTTTTAACTGTTTATGATTATAGCAAAAAAAAGTAACTATTTGATATCAGCTTTTCAATCCAAATTATGTTAATAATTGGTATAATAAATGTAAAATTTTATACAAAGGAAGAGTTATATGAAGATAGCTGTTATTCAGGGTCCAAATTTAAATCTATTGGGACATAGAGAGCAAAATGTTTATGGAGTTATGAAATTAGAAGAGATACACACTCAAATGGAAAATGTTGCTAAACAAAATGGTTTTGAGATTGAGTTTTTTCAATCAAATTTAGAGGGTGAAATAGTAGATAGAATTCAAGAGTGCATTGGAGATGCAGATGGAATTATAATCAATCCAGCAGCATACACCCACACATCAATTGCAATAAGAGATGCAATAGTCGCAGCAAATATGCCAGTAGTAGAGGTACACATAAGTAATATTCACAGAAGAGAGGATTTTAGAAGCAAGTCAATGATAGCTCCAGTTACTTCTGGACAGATTGTTGGTTTTGGTCCGTTTGGTTATCACTTAGCTATGATATCAATGATTCAAATTTTAGGAGAGATACAAGCAGCTAGAGCGGCTCAGGCTAAACAAGAGGAGAAGTAGTGAATTTTATGCTAAAGGCTCAAAATGCCATTCTCTATGAGTGTGGTTTTTCGTGTGATAATGTGATCTTTTTGAAGTTTGGAGATGAAGCTTTTTTTGTAACAGATGGTAGATATGAAACTGAGGCAAAAGAGCAGATTAGAGATGCAGAGGTAGTTGTAGCAAATAGGCGCAATATGTACCCAAAGGTTGCATCACTCATAAAAGATGCAAAAGTAAAAAAGATTGTTTATGATCCAAAAGAGTGGAGTGTATATGATTTTGAGAATTTAGCAAAAGAGGTAGAAAAAGTAGAGTTTAAAAAAGAGCTTGATTTTTCTCATAAAAGAAGAATTATAAAGAGCGAAACAGAGATAGAGTTATTGAAAGAGGCTGCAAAATTTGGTGCGAAAGCTTTTGATAATTTTGCAACTTTTTTAAAAACAGAAGGTTGTGGATTGAGTGAGAGAAGATTACATTACGAAGCTCAGAATATTTTGAAAAATTATGGTGAGTTCGAACTTAGCTTCTCTCCAATAGTAGCTGTATCACAAAATGCAGCAAAGTGTCATGCTCTGCCTTTAGATAGAGTACTAAGAGATGAAGATTTGATCTTGTTTGATGCTGGTATAAAATATGGGGGTTACTGCTCAGATAGAACAAGAACTTCTAGCTTCAATAGTGAAATAAATTTTAAAAAAGATCAAAGTTTTAGCTCAAAAAAAATTCAAAAAGCATATGACACAGTTTTAAAAGCTCAAGAGAGAGGCATAAAAGAGGCTAGATCTGGTAAGAAGGCAAATGAGATAGATAGGATTTGCAGAGAAGTTATAGAAAAAGAGGGATTTGGAGATTTGTTTATACACTCTACTGGACATGGAGTGGGGTTGGATATACATGAACTACCAATTATATCTAAAGAGAGTGAGACAACTCTTCAAGAGGGTATGGTTTTTACTATTGAGCCTGGAATCTATATGCCAGGTGAGTTTGGGATAAGGATAGAGGATACAGTTGTAATTACAAGTGATGGTTGCGAGGTTATTGGTAGATGATCTTTTTTAAAGATAGATTTTTTCCTATCTTGAAAAAAAAAGGCGATCAATACAAATACAGGGCGGTTATTGGGATTGGAGGAAATGTAGGAGATGTTAGAAAAAGATTTAAAAGACTCTATGTCTACCTGCAAAGATGCTCTTTAGTTTATGTGGAAGAGACTTCTGCAATTTTAAAAAATCCACCATTTGGATATACAAAACAGAGTGATTTTTATAATGCTGTGATGGTTATTAAGACATCACTCTCTCCAAAAGCACTTTTAAAATTTCTTTTACATGTAGAGAAGATATTTGGTCGCAAAAGAAGTTTTAAAAATGCTCCAAGAACATTAGATTTAGATATAATATTTTTCAGAAATCTTGAGTATAAAACAAAAACTTTGCAAATTCCACATAAAGAGTGGTCTTCAAGAGAATCAGTGGTTTTACCACTACTAAAGTTAAAAAGGAAAGTATAGGTGAAATTTTTAACATTTCATGCAAAAACTCCAGCAGAGGCTCTAAAGCAAGCTCAAGTCCAGTGTGGTGAAGATGCTTTGGTAGTAAGTACTAAGCAGATTAAAAAGAAGAGTTTAAACTCTGAAGCACTATATGAGGTTGTTGTAGCAGTTGAAGATTCTAAAGTTTTGAATAAACCTAAAAAAGAGCTTAATCAAAAAAGTACAGAAGATGTGCTTGTTAACATAAGTGAAGCGGCTAAGCAAATCTCAAAAATTGCAAAGGTTACACAAGCACCACTTCCTACGAAACCTAAAATCAAAGTTGAAGAGAGGAGTGGTACAGATATAGATGTTAATGATATAAAGCAAGAGATTACAAAACTTGCAGATAAAATTAAACTCATTCAAGAGATGTTTTGGGAAGAAAAAGCTCCACAAAGAAATAATCTTGCAATTCCTCCAGAGTTTTCTGAAATATACAAACTAGCACGAACTAGTGGTATGGGACCAGATCATTTAGATAATATAATGAAACTAACTTTAGAGCATATGCCTCAGAAGATGCGTCAAAGCAGTGACTCAATAAAGAGATATTTTCAGGTACTCCTTAGAAAGATGGTTCCTGTTAGACATGAGAGTGAAGTTCCAAGAGGAAGTAAAAGACTTATGATGTTTGTAGGACCAACAGGAGTTGGAAAAACCACTACTATAGCAAAATTGGCTGCAAGATACTCATATATAAAAGAAAAAAGAGATAAGGTAGGAATCATAACCCTAGATACCTATAGGATTGGAGCTGTTGAGCAACTCTTTCAATATGCAAAAATGATGAAACTTCCTATAGAAGATGTAGTTGATACAAATGATTTTAATAACGCTCTAAGAAGCCTAAATCACTGTAATGTGATCCTCATAGATACAGTAGGAAGTAGTCAGTATGATAAAGAGAAATTAGCAAAGTTAAGTAGCTTTATAAATAGCAGTGATTATGAGATTGATGTAAATTTAGTTTTATCAGCTGGAAATAAACTTGAAGATTTAAGGGAGATTTATGAAAATTTCTCTTTTTTAAATATTGATACACTTGTTTTTACAAAGTTTGATGAAACAAAAACATTTGGTACAGTTTTTTCGCTCATATATGATATTGATAAACCTGTTAGTTATTTTTCAGTTGGGCAGGAGGTTCCAAATGACATAGTGGTTGCAAATAGTGATTTTTTAGTAGAGTGTATGTTAAATGGTTTTAAAAGGAAGCAAGAAGATGCAAACTCAAGCAAATAAACTTCAAGAATTAGTAAGCTTAAAAAACTCTAAGAGAACCAAAAATACAAAATATATAGCCATTACAAGTGGAAAAGGTGGGGTTGGTAAGAGTACTATTAGTGCAAATATGGCAAATATATTGGCTAAAAATGGCTACAAGGTTGGGTTGTTTGATGCCGATATTGGATTGGCAAATTTAGATGTAATTTTAAAAGTCTCTATCGATAAAAATATTTTACATGTTCTAAAGGGAGAGGCCTCTCTTGGCGAAATTATAGTTCCTGTTAAAAAGAATCTTATTTTAATTCCGGGAGAGAGTGGAGATGAGATTTTAAAGTTTAATGATCAGTTTTTATATGAGAGATTTTTAGATGAAGCTTCCATTTTAGATGAATTAGATTTTCTTATAATAGATACAGGAGCAGGCATAGGAGGCCATACACAACTTTTTTTAGAAGCTTCAGATGAAGTTATAGTTGTAACTATTCCAGACCCAGCAGCAATTACAGATGCTTATGCAACCATAAAAATTACAGCAAAAGTAAAAAACACTATCCATCTCATATTAAATATGACAAAAAGTGCTAAAGAGGCAAATATAATCTATGAAAAAATAAGTAAAGTAGCAATGGCAAATATAGATAATCTAAATCTAAATTTACTTGGTTCACTTAGTGACGATAAGATAGTAGCAAAAAGCATAAAGCAAAGAACACTTTTTAGTGATGATGCACCTAACTCAACAGTTACTTTAGAGATGAAAAAAATTACTAGCAACTTAATATATAAGCTGGAACGAAAAGTGCTTGATAGTTCTAAAGATAGAGGTTTTGGTAATTTTATAAAGAGCTTGATCGATAAGTTTTAGGGGTTAATTGTGTTTCGTCCAGAAAATTTTATATATTTTTTTACAGCTTGTGGTTTTTTTGTTGGATTGATTTTTTCAGTGATAAACTTTATACAACCTGAAGATATTTTGGTTTATACTGGATTAGTAACACTGTTTTTTTATCTTTTTATACATATAGTAATTATGAATTTTGTAGATATACAAAGATTTGGAAAAGCATTTTTTAACAAAGATGAGTATGAAGAGATAAGCGAATATTTTGTAAGTGAACTTGATAGTAGAGAAAAAAGGATGGATGCAATACTACTTGAAGTAGATAAGATGAATAAAGAGCATAATGAGCTATTTAAAAAAAGTGCCGAAAAAAATGAGACGAAAAAAGATGGGAAAAAAATTGCAGCATAACCCATATTCTACACATTTAAAAAAGCAGCAAGATGATTTAGTCTTACAGTATCTGCCTGCTGTGAGGGCTATGGCATATAGACTTAAAGAGAGATTGCCAAGTTCAGTGGATGTAAATGATTTGATTTCAATTGGAACTGAGGAGATGATAAAGCTCTCAAGGCGTTATGATAAGACTCAAAACGACTCTTTTTGGGGATTTGGAAGACAAAGAGTATATGGATCGATGTTGGATTTTCTAAGAAGCTTAGATGTGATGAGTAGAGGAGATAGAAGACTTATAAAAGCTGTCAACAAAGAGATAGAAAAGTATCTAAATGAGTTTGAAGAGGAGCCAAGTAGTGAGTATCTCTCTGAGGTTTTACAAGAGAGTATTGAGAAGATAGAAGAGGCTAGAAATGGAGTAAAAGTTGTTTCAGTTTTGCCAATAAGTGAACAAATGACACTTTTTGGTCAGGAGGATACAGTTTCACAAGTTGAAAGGGATGAGCTTATTGAGATTATAAAAAATATATTGAGTAAATTTAGTCAAAGAGATGGCTTGATTATACAGTTGTATTACTTTGAGGAGTTAAGCCTTAAAGAGATTAGTGCTATACTTGATATAAGTGAGTCTAGAATTTCACAGATCCATAAAAAATTACTTAAAAAAATAAGAGAAGAGTTAAGTCATGGCTGATATACTGAGTCAAGAAGAGATTGATGCTTTATTGGAAGTTGTAGAAGAGGAGGGTGATCCTGCTGTTGCCGAAAATCTTGCAGAGACTGAAGAGAGGCAAATAATTCTATATGATTTTAAAAGACCAAATAGAGTTTCAAAAGAGCAACTTCGTGCGGTAAAGGGGATCCATGATAAGATGGCAAGAAATTTGGCTGCTCAAATCTCTTCTATTATGAGAAGTATTGTTGAGATTCAACTCCATTCTGTTGATCAGATGACCTATGGAGAATTTTTAATGTCACTTCCAAGTCCAACTAGCTTTAATGTCTTTTCTATTAAGCCACTTGATGGAAGTTGTGTTATTGAGATAAACCCCTCTATAGCATTTCCAATGATAGATAGACTTCTTGGCGGGCATGGGGATTCTTATGAGGCCACAAGAGAGTTAACTGACATAGAGCTAAATTTACTAGATGCAATTTTGAGGATAGTTATGCAGCGCCTAAAAGAGGCTTGGGCACCAATTACAGATATGTATCCTGTTGTTGAAACTAAAGAGTCAAGTCCAAATGTTGTTCAGGTTGTAAGCCAAAATGAAATTGTTATTATGGTTGTGATGGAGATTATCATAGGTAACTCAAGTGGTATGATAAATCTATGTTATCCTGTTATATATCTTGAGCCAATATTGTCTCGCTTGGCAAATAGAGATTTGATGCTTGGAGAGACTAGTGCTAAAAAGAGTAGAAATAAAGAGTTAAATGCTTTGGTTAGTAGAGCAGAAGTTTTTACAGAGGCCATAGTGGGAAAATCAAACCTTAGTGTTGGAGAGCTTTTAGATTTAGAAAGAGGTGATGTTATAAGACTAGATAGAGCTGCTGATGATAGAGCTATAGTGGCTATAGATAAAAAAGATCTATTTTTAGCAAGTATTGGGCTTCATAGATTTAGAAAGTCTGTAAAAATTGAAGAGTTGATAAAAACTGATAAAGATGAGGTTAAAACTGTTTTAGAAGAGCTAGAGAGAAAAAGAATGGAAAAAATCTACTCTTCAGAGGAGCAAGAAGAGGAGAAGAAACAGAATGTCTCTTTTTAACCCAAATTGTGCGATAGAATTCATTGTTGAGTTTAAGGAAAAATTATGATGGAAGACTTTTTAAAGATATTAGAGGGTGAAATAGCTTCAACCATAGAGGGGTTAACGGGTATTGCTCCAACTATAAAGTTTTTGAGTGAAATATCCGCAGATTCCAAAGAGTCACTTAGCCCGCCTTTAGCACTTTTAGATATAAGAGTTAGTGGAGATGTTGAGGCAAAAATGAAGGTTACAGTCTCAGCTGTTTTAGCTACCGCTCTTGGTGATATGATGTTGGGTGGAGAGGGATCTGAAAAAGAGGAGATGGATGATGATGACTTAGATGCTACAAAAGAGATAGTATCAAATGTATTAGGTTCTCTCTCAACTGCTCTTGGTGGACAAAAAAATATGCCAAAACTATCATTCAGCGTTGATAGTATCCGCTATATAGAGCCAACTGGTGATATTGAGTTTGATGGTTTTGAAAAGGTATATATTTTTAGCTTAAGCATACAAAGCACAAATGATAATATAGCATTTGTATTTGACAAAAAAACATTAAGTGCTATAAGTCAGGATTCATTAGATGAAGATACCACTGAGGAAAAAGAGCAGGTAGAATCTACAACGACACACTCATCTTTAACTCCTGAAGAGATGAAAAATATTGAGCTTATAAAAGATGTTAAACTTCCAATTAGAGTTAGAATTGGCTCAAAAAAAATGCTTTTGAAAGATGTACTTAGTATGGATATAGGATCTGTTATAGAGTTAGATCAGTTAGCAAATGATCCTTTGGATATACTAGTAGGAGATAAGGTAATAGCTCAGGGTGAAGTTGTAATTGTTGATGGAAATTTTGGTGTACAAATTACATATATTGGAACAAAAAAAGAGAGATTGGAAACTTTAAGATAATTATGAAAATTTTAGTAGCAATGAGTGGAGGAGTTGATTCTACTGTTAGCGCATATAAGTTAAAGCAAGAGGGTAACTATGTAGAGGGAGTTTATATGAAGCTACATAGTGATGAGGATTATCATAAGGAAAATATAAGAAAAGTTTCTAAAGTATGTGACTATTTAGGCATAAAGTATCATGTTCTAGATTTAAGAGATAAATTCAATGATTTTGTTTATGAGCCTTTTGTAGAAAATTATAAAGCGGGTTTAACTCCAAATCCATGCATTTTATGTAATAGAAATATAAAGCTTGGTGCACTTATTGATTTTTCAAAAAAATTGGGTTTAGATGGACTTGCTACTGGGCACTATGTACGCAAAAAAAATGGTTTTATTGCTGAAGCAGTCGATAAAAGTAAAGATCAGAGCTACTTCTTGGCAAATATAAAAAAAGAGAATTTAGAGTATGTAGTGTTTCCATTGGGAGAGATGTACAAGGAGGATGTAAAAAAATTTGCTTCTACTATTGGGGTACTTAAAGAGTTTTCAACACAAAAAGAGAGTAGTGAGATTTGCTTTGTACCCCAGAGTTACATAGATGTTTTACAAAAACATATGGATATAGATCTGCCTGGCAAGGTTTTAAATTTAAAAGGAGAGGTAGTAGGAGAGCATAAAGGGTATATGCACTATACTATTGGAAAAAGAAGGGGATTTAGTGTTCGTGGTGCGAGTGAACCTCACTATGTCGTATCTATAAACGCTGAAAAAAATGAAATTGTTGTTGGATTAAAAAAGGATTTGAATATTCAAAAATTTGAGGTTAAAGATATAAATATGTTTGTTGAAAATAAAGAGATTGAGTGCTCGGTAAAAATAAGGTATAGAAGTCCAAAGACACCATGTACGCTTAAAATAGATTTAAATTGTGCAAGAGTAGAGGTTCTTGAAGATATTCAGGGTTTAGCAGCTGGACAAATGGCAGTTTTTTATGATGAGGATATGGTAATTGGTGGTGGTTGGATTGTTTAATGGAAATTAAAAGAGTTCCTTTTGGCAAAATAGATAGCTCAAAAGAGAGTGCAGTATTTTTAGCAATTTATGTGAGAGAAATATCTCCTTGGAAATATTTTATGGATGACATAAAACATGTTAAATGTCCAGCTTTAATTATGATAGATAGATGGGATGGGCGCATGGGGTTTCCTGGAGGGGGCGTCAATAAAAATGAAGAGCTGTTAGTAGCCCTCAAAAGAGAGATAAAAGAGGAGATTGGTATAAATATTAAGCCAAATTTGGTACACCCTATAGCATCCCATGAATGGAAGATTATAACTCATTTTTTTGGATTAGAGGTAAATGAGTTAGAGTTTTTACATATTTATTATCATATTTTAAACAATTTTTCTCGTTCCATACTTTTACATGCATATGAAGAGGGTGATGAATCGCACTTTATGAGCGAAATTACGGGTATAAAGATTGTTCCCATAGTGCAACACAATAAAAAAGGAATAAATAAATTTTTAGAAAACTCCTTTGCGGGAGCGACAAAAAAAGATTTATTGATTTTTTTAGATGAAATTTTAGGGTATAAAGAGGGTTAAATCCTCTTTATACCTCCATTTAAGTCGTTGATAAAAGTAGTTAAGAGGTAGTCTTGAAAAAACTCTTCTCCATGCTCTTTAGCACCATCTTTGCAAATTTTAAAGTACTTGGGATTTGGTAAAATATTGTTACTTTGTTTTCCCACTTTTCCTTTATAGATTATGCAATTTTTTAAAATAATATTACTATATGTTACAACATTTCCATCTGTTATGGAAACTCTATCATAGCCTATTTCTCTCTCATCCAAATCTCTAATATATTCGCTAGTTAGATTTTTAATAACTATTGCATTTAGCCAAGAATTTTCATCTTCAAAAACATTCATAACAGCCTTTCTTATACCATCAACTTTTCTCCAAGAAGGGAGTTGGTTAAAGACCCTTTTATAGCCTTTAACCTTTATAGTTTGGATTTGATTTAGACCAATATTGTGCTTGGCTAATTCTTTGGTATTTAATAAACTTCCATAAACAACTAAGTTGTACATTTTAATCCTTGTACTTTTCAAATGAAAATGGCTTGTTGTACTCTTCCATAGAGGCATCAGGGTATCTTACTTCTTCATTACTCCAAGGCTTTTTAAGAATTAAATCATCACCCTCTTTTTTAACAACATTATCCCTATGAAGAGGAATCTTTCCTCCAGCAGTTGCTAAATATCGTGGGATAGAGTCACCACTAATGTTTCCATACATACTCTCAACAATATCTCTACCAATTTCAACAGGAACTCTTAAGTGAGCAAACTCTGGATTTCTAAAGCTACAGTTAAATAGATAATATGGTCTTATGTATGAGTTTTGTAACTCTTCGCAAAGTCTCCACATCTTATACTTGTTATCATTGATTCCTCGTAAAAATACAGCTTGATTAAGAATTGCACTTGTGACTCTATTTAGTTTTTTAAATGACTCTTTACTAACAGGAGTCATCTCCTGAACAGAGTTGATTTGTGTTACGAATCTTAGAGGTTTTTTTTCATTACTCTCTTCACAAATATCTAAAAACTCTTGGTTTATTCTTTGAGGGGTCATTATTGGAATTCTACTTCCAAGCCTTTTAGTCTCAATATGATCTATTTTATCTAGTTCATCCAAAAGGTATTTAATTTTTTTATTGGATAGAGCCAGAGCATCGCCCCCAGTAATTAACACATCTCTTATATTGGTATCTTTTCTGATATAGTTTAGTGCCTCTTCATAAGAGTTGTTGGAGCTAACCCAATCTTTTGCACTTATGTGAGCTATTCTTAAGCAATGAGTACAAAACATTGCACACATATTTGTTGCTTTTATGGTTAAAACTCTAGGATAAAATTGATCAATCAATCTTGCAGGAGAGTGATCACTTGCTACAGGCTCAAGTTCAATTCCCTTATTATCTACCATATCGCCAGTTGGAACAGATTGTAGCAAAATTGGATCGTTTACAACATTTGGCATGATCAAACTAGCATAGTATGGTGAAATTCTCATCCTAAATACATGTGAAACTCTTTGAATGTCATCTATAAGTTTTTTTGGAACATCTATAATTTTGGCTAACTCTTCTGCAGAGGTTATAGCATACTTTATCTGTCCTCCATAGCTATCCCAATCTTTGTCACTCATTCCTAGAGCTTTTTGAATTTTTGCTCTATTTTTTAGTATTTTGTCCCACAACTCATAACCAGTTGGTGCTATCTCTTCTCTCACTTTCAAATACTTTTCAACTCTAGCATTAGCTTCTTGGACAATCTTATGAGATATCATAACCCTTCCACCGATGCTTACATTGTGTTCATCTATATTTTTATGCTTTATAGCCATTAGTCTTAAATCATCTTTATCTATGTTGATATCTTCTGGAGTTGCTCCAAAATCATCTTTAATACTTTTTAATTTTTTAAATAATTCCACCATTGGATTTGTGAGCTTTTGTGAAGTTTTACTTAGCTCTAGCCACTCTTTTACTTCGTCTATCTCTTTTTGTGGAACCACTTTTTTTTCGCCATCTTTTGTATATAGATAGTCAAAAAATTTGACATCTAATTTATCTAAAACATTTAAGTCTATACTACCATTTGCTTCACATTGCATTTTTTAATCCTTTAATATAGTATGGACAAACAAAACACCTCTCTTGCGGCGTAAAGTTTGTATCTTCAATATTTTTTATGGTATATTTTAGGATTCTTCTACCCATATCTATACCATCTTCAACATCTTTATGGCTTTTGCCAACTGCTATTACTCTTCCTAAAAAAGAGCCCTCATTTACAAAAAAATCTTGTCCTATATGCTCTACAACCATAAACTCCTTGCTAATCTTGTTTTTTGCTATGTTTTCAAACATTTGAATCTCTCCACTTTGCTGAGGAAGATAACTATTAGTTGTTAATCTCTGTTCTATTTTATAGTTATATGTTCCCCAAAAAACTGGAGGTTTTTCAAAAAAACTCGGCTCTACCATTTTAGGTGCCTTTTTATTTTTGGTTACTGCATATAGCTCTAACTCTGGTAAGTTTGGGCTATCTTTTGGAAGTGTGGTTTTTAGAGTACAGCAAAACTCCATAGTGGTTCCTTGTTTTCTAGGATTTGTTTCAATGAAATAAACTTCTCCTTTTTGAGTCACTATAAAATCACAACCAAAGATGCCTCTATATCCAAGCTGTGCCATCTTTTTTCCAATAATTCTAGTTAGTTTTATTATCTCTTTTTGAATATTTATAGGAAGTTTTGAAGGAAAAGTAGAGCCCTTAAATTTTGTTCCATCTATCCTTTGATCTGCTACACCAGCAATATAAACCTCATCTTCATTTATAACAACTCCTAGTGAAGTAGGATCGCAAATGTGTGGTATAAATTGAGTTATTAAAAAAACTTCATTACCTACTTGAGAAAATTTTTTCTTTAAATCATCTATGGAGTTTGCAATTATGCTATTTGCTCCAGCAGCACTTTTTGTTAAAGAGACAAATAATGATTGATTAGAGTCTTTAAATAGCTTCGTAGATTTTTTGATCATCTCTTCAAAAGAATCAGCTATAAAAAAGTTTGACATAGGTACCAATGGAGCAAATATCTCATAAAGAGCCACTTTATTACTCAAAGTAGAGACTATATCTTTATTGGGTCCAATTAGTTTCACACCCTTTTTCTTATCTAAATTCATATATGGACTTGTTTCAAACATATAGATAAAAAGCTCATTTTGATTTTCTAAAATCGTATCTACTATAGAATTAATGTAACTACTTTGTGAAATCTCTTCCATAAATTCATCATGACTCTTTCTTTTGTTAACTTTTGGTGGAAGATTATTGATGATTATGACATTGTCATAGTTGTACTGCTCAAATAGATCAGGAGATATAGATATAAACTCTATTTTGTTAAAATCAATTTTAAAAGCTTTAGATATAGCCTCTTTAAAAAAGTGACCTATACCATATGCTTTTAACTCTGTTATAAATAAAAAATAGTACTTATTTTCATCATACTTGAAATTTGTAAATTTAACATGAAGGCTATTACTTGTTGATAACGAAGTTTCCATCTCTATTTTACCTCTCTTAAGAGTACTATTTTGGTTCCCGTTTCAAAGTAGTGCTCTCTTATAGTACTCTCTATGAGTGTTTTACTTTGTGACTCAAGTGCTTTTATTATTTTTAAATGTCTTTGCTTTACCTCCTCTTTAGAGTAAAGTTTTGCCCAATTTTTATAAAAAAGTATTTGAGATTTCTTGTTTATTTTCTCTAAAAAGTCTAGTAGAGTCCTATTTTTAGAATATTTTAGTGTTGTTTTATGAAATAGCTCACCAATTTTAACAATCTTTTTTCTATCACTTGTTTCTATGCTCATCTCATCAACATATTCATATAGTTTTTTAAAATCCTCTTTAGAAGCTCTTAAAATAAATTCAAGAGCTAAAAATCCTTCAAGTATGCCCTTTGATTCATATGTATCAAATATATCTTTGGATGTAATCTCTTTTACAAAAACACCCTTTCTAGTTTTTTGCTCCAATATGCCTAAACTAACAAGTTCACTAAGTGCTTCTCTAATAGGTGCTCTACTTACATTTAGAGAGTTAGCTAAGTGAAGTTCTTTTATCTGATCACCACCTTTAAACTCTTCATTAACTATGGCGTTATAGATATGCTCAATGATTTTATCTTTTAAAGGCTCTTTAATTGAATCTGTCACAATTTATCCTTGTCGACAATTTATAAAATATTGTCGACAATTTAACTTAAGTTGGATTAAATATAGCTTATAAAAATAACTATTTTATTTAATTATGGCTTTTTTTTGTTTATAAATATTGGTTTCATTAGGTAACATATTTTTTAATAGACGACTTTTTTTTGAAACTGTTTTGACACTTATTAAGGTTTTTTTTGATATAGTATTGACATATTTCATTTAGAAGGAGTTTTTATGACTAAGAAATTAGCAGCTGTTGCATTAGCAGGAGCACTGAGTTTACCAGCAATGGCAGTAGAGTTTGTTACCATTGGTACTGGTGGTGTTACAGGAGTTTACTACCCAACGGGTGGTGCTATTTGTCGTTTGATGAACAAAAATAAAAAAGAGACAGGTATTAGATGTTCTGTTGAGTCAACTGGAGGTTCAGTTTACAACATCAATACAATCAGAGCTGGTGAGTTAGAAGTTGGTGTTGCACAATCTGATTGGCAGTATCATGCTTATAATGGAACAGCAAAGTTTAAAGATAAAGGTCCATTTAAAGAGTTAAGAGCAATTTTTTCAATCCACGCAGAGCCATTTACAGTTGTTGCAAGAAAGGATGCTGGAATTAAAAATCTTGAAGACTTAAAAGGTAAAAGAGTTAACATAGGAAATCCAGGTTCAGGAAACAGAGGAACTATGGAAGTGGTAATGAAAGCTAAAGGTTGGACAAAAGATACTTTCAAAGTAGCAGGTGAGTTAAAAGCAGCTGAGCAATCAAAAGCACTTTGTGATAACAAGATAGATGCTATGGTATATGTTGTTGGTCACCCAAGTGGAGCTATAAAAGAGGCAACTACAACTTGTGATAGCGTTATAGTTAATGTTTATGATGATGCAATTAAAAAACTAATTGCTGATAATCCATACTACGCTAAAGCGATAGTTCCTGGTGGAATGTATAGAGGAAATCCAGATGATGTTACAACTTTTGGTGTTAGAGCAACTTTAGTTACATCTTCAAAAGTTTCTGAGAAGGTAATTTACAACTTAGTTAAGGCTGTATTTGACAATTTTGAAACTTTCAAAAAGCTTCACCCAGCATTTGCACACCTTAAAAAAGAAGATATGATAAAAGCTGGACTCTCTGCTCCACTTCATAGAGGTGCTATAAAGTACTATAAAGAGGTTGGTCTTTTAAAGTAAGCCCATTTGCGCAAGAGGGGATGATTTATCCTCTCTTGTAAAATTCTTTTTTAAGTTTTTTGAAAAGATTTAAAAATCTATTTTAAGGAGTATTTATGGGCAAAAGTGTTGAGCTAGAAAAAACAGCTCATGAGATGGTTTTGGAAGCCGAATCTGGTGGACGAAATCCAAGTAACCCCTATGTTGCTAAGTTTATACTCTACTTAGCTTTAGCTTGGTCACTCTTTCAACTCTATGTATCTTCTCCTTTGGTTTTAGATTATACTCCGTGGGTAAATGCAGATGTTGTTAAGAGAGTACACCTTATGTTTGCTGGAATGTTAGCCTATCTTAGTTATCCAGCTTTTAAAAGCTCACCTAGAGATTATGTTCCTATTACAGATTGGATTATGGGTATACTCATAGTGATTTGTACTGGTTACATAATTTATGCTCAGGTTTGGGACTCTGCTAATTTTGAAATGAGATTAGGACTTCCTAATCAGATAGATTTAGTTGCTAGTGTGATTGGTTTAGCACTATTGTTAGAAGCTACAAGAAGATCTTTAGGACCGCCACTAATGATTGTTGCTTTGCTAGCTCTTACATATGCTTATTTTGGATTGGGAGATTATGGTGGGTCTTCACTAAATAAAATAGTATCTCACATGTGGATTACAACTGAGGGTGCCTTTGGAATTGCTATTGGTGTTAGTGCTAGTATGGTTTTTCTATTTGTACTTTTTGGCTCACTTCTTGAGCAGGCTGGAGCAGGTAATTACTTTATAAGGGTTGCCTTTTCATTGATGGGACACTTTAGGGGGGGTCCAGCAAAAGCTGCAGTTGTAAGCTCTGCAATGACCGGGATGATCTCTGGTAGCTCCATTGCAAATGTTGTTACAACTGGTACTTTTACAATTCCGCTGATGAAAAAAGTTGGTTTTTCAAAAGAGAAGGCTGGAGCAATTGAAGTTGCAAGTTCAACCAATGGACAGCTAACACCTCCGATTATGGGAGCTGCCGCATTTTTGATGGTTGAGTATGTTGGAATCCCATTTGTTGAGATCATCAAACACGCATTTTTACCAGCAATAATCTCTTATATAGCTCTAGTTTATATTGTGCATTTAGAAGCTATGAAAGCTGGTATGCAAGGGATGCCTAGACCTTACAAAATGAGTGGTAAAGCTAAAATGATAGGAGTTTTAAGTGTTATTATAGTTTTGGGCTTTTTGGTTTGGGTTTTGCCACCAATTTTAGGTTTTATTAAGGCAACAGCTGGAGATAGCACTATGCTTGTTATTTTGGCAATGCTTTTAGTTGCATATGTTGCTTTAGTTTATGTAGCTTCGAAAGTTCCAGATTTGAGTACTGAAGATATAGTTGAGTTACCTGAAGTTGGACCAACAGTAAAAGCAGGGCTTCATTATCTACTTCCTGTTGTAGTGTTGGTTTGGCTTTTGACTGTTGAGAGGCTCTCTCCAGATTTATCAGCATTTTGGGCATCAATCTTTATGATTTTTATAGTTTTGACGCAAAAGCCACTTATTGATTTTTTTAGAAAAAGTGATGAAGCATTTAGAAGGTTTAAAGAGGGATTTCACGATCTCTACATTGGTCTTATAAATGGTGCTAAAAATATGATAGGAATTGGTGTTGCCACAGCAGTTGCAGGTATAATTGTTGGAACTGTAACACTAACTGGAGTTGGACAGGTAATAATTGCTTTGGTTGAGACAGTTTCTGGTGGAAATATCTTTTTGATTCTACTCTTTACAGCCATAATTAGTCTTATTTTAGGTATGGGTCTTCCAACTACTGCAAACTACATAGTTGTATCATCCTTGATGGCTCCTGTTATTGTAAGTCTCGGAGCTGCTAATGATGTTGCTATTCCTCTGATTGCGGCTCATATGTTTGTATTTTACTTTGGAATTTTAGCTGATGATACACCTCCGGTGGGACTTGCAGCTTTTGCTGCTGCGGCTATTAGTAAGGGTGATCCTATAAAGACCGGTATTCAAGGTTTTACTTACGATATTAGAACGGCACTATTGCCATTTATGTTTATTTTCAATACTCAACTTCTTATGATAGGTATCGATAATGCTTTTGAGTTTGCAATAGTTGTTATAGCTGCAATTACAGGTATGCTTCTCTTTGCAGCGGCAACTCAAGGCTTTTGGTTTACTAGAAATAGATGGTGGGAAACTATTTTGTTACTTGCTCTAACATTTGTTATCTTTAGACCTGGATTTATTTGGGATAGGATTGAGCCACCTTATGAAAATTTACCCGGAAAAGAGATCTTCAAAGTGGCTGATAAAATGAAAAAAGGTGATAGATTGCACTTTGTAGTTACTGGTGAAACTATAGAAGGTAAAGTGAGGAAGTATACATTTGCTTTACCACTTGCAGAAGGTAAAAATGGGAAAGAGAGAGTTAATAATACTGGCTTACAGCTAGACGATATGTTTGGACCAATGGAAGTTGCTATGGTTATGCCAGGTCACAACAAGCAGGTTGAGGCAATTAAAAAAGCTGGAGTTGATAGTGGATGGGTTATTGAGAGTGTTAGGATAGATAGAGATAGACTACCTAAGCAAATTGTTCTTATACCTGCATTTTTGATAGTATTTTTACTTGGTTGGAATCAGATAAAAAGAAAAAGAGAGCTAGAATCCAGATAGCTAAATATAGGACGCCTTGCACCCCTTATGCTTCTTAAGGGGTGTTTTGTCATATCTTTTTAAGTAGATTTTTAGTACAATGTTAAAATAAAAACACTACTAAAAAGGTAAAAGATGAGAGGCTACAAAGTCTTTACTGGGACTGCAAATCCAGAATTTTCCAAAAAAGTTGCAAAGTATCTTTCGCTTCCACTTTCAGAGGCCACTATAAAGCGTTTTAGTGATGGCGAGATAAATGTTCAAATCAGTGAGAGCGTTAGAGGGAAGGATGTGTTTATTATCCAATCAACATGCTCACCAGCCAATGTAAACCTTATGGAATTGCTTATTTTGACAGATGCTTTAAGAAGAAGTTCAGCTAGCTCTATAACTGCCGTGATGCCATACTTTGGCTATGCAAGGCAAGATAGAAAAGCAGCTCCTAGAGTTCCAATCACAGCCAAACTGGTTGCCAATATGATTCAAACTGCCGGCATCGATAGGGTTGTAACGATTGATCTACATGCTGGTCAAATTCAGGGCTTTTTTGACATACCTGTTGATAATCTCTATGGAACTATCGTTTTTCACGATTATGTTAGAAATAAAAATTTAAAAGACCCAATCGTTGCTTCGCCAGATATTGGCGGTGTAGCAAGAGCTAGAAGTTTTGCAAATAAACTAGGCGTAGATATGGTTATAGTTGATAAAAAGCGAGAAAAAGCCAATGAGAGTGAAGTTATGAACATAATTGGTGATGTAAAAGGAAAAGATGTCATTTTAGTAGATGATATGATAGATACCGCAGGAACCATTGTAAAAGCCGCAAAAGTTTTAAAAGCAAAAGGTGCAACTAGTGTAATGGCATGTTGTACTCATCCGGTTTTGAGTGGTCCAGCTTATGAGAGGATAAGGGAGGGTCAATTAGATGAGCTTATAGTTTCAGATACGATTCCTCTAAAAGAGGAGTGCAATAAAATAAAAGTTTTAAGCGTTGCTCCAGTTTTTGCTGAGGTTATTAGAAGAGTTTATCATAATGAAAGCGTAAATGGATTGTTTATCTAATGGCTCAAAAAAATATAAGAAACTTTTCTATAATCGCTCACATAGATCATGGTAAAAGTACCCTTGCAGATAGGCTAATCCAAGAGTGCGGTGCTGTTAGCACTAGGGAGCTTGGTGCTCAAATGATGGACACTATGGATATAGAAAAAGAAAGAGGCATAACCATAAAGGCTCAAAGTGTGAGGCTCACCTATGTAAAAGATGGAGAGCTTTATATACTAAATCTTATAGACACTCCAGGTCATGTTGATTTTTCCTATGAAGTGTCACGATCTCTTGCTTCGAGTGAGGGCGCTTTGCTTGTAGTTGATGCCTCTCAAGGAGTTGAAGCTCAAACCATAGCAAATGTTTACATAGCTTTAGATAATGATTTAGAGTTGATTCCCGTTATAAACAAGATTGACCTTCCAGCAGCCGATCCAGATAGGGTAAAAGAAGAGATTGAGCATACAATAGGGTTAGATTGTAGTGATGCTATTGAGGTTAGTGCAAAGACCGGTGTTGGCATAAAGGAGTTGCTAGATAAGATAGTAGATAAAATTCCAGCTCCAAATGGAGATGAAAATGCTCCAACGAAAGCCATAATCTATGATAGTTGGTTTGATAACTACTTAGGGGCCTTGGCACTTGTTAGAGTTTATGATGGCAGTATAAAAAAAGCTCAAGAGATATATGTAATGGGTACAGGAAAGAAGCATGAAGTTCTAAACTTGATGTACCCTCATCCTCTTAGTCTTCAAAAAACAAATGAGATAAAAACTGGTGAAGTTGGCATAGTTGTTTTGGGTTTAAAAAACATAGGCGATGTAAAAGTTGGAGATACCATAACAGACAACAAAAACAAAACAAAAGAGCCAGTTCCTGGATTTGAAGAGATAAAGTCCTTTGTTTTTGCGGGGATTTATCCGATCGAGACCGATAAGTTTGAAGATTTAAGAGATGCTCTAAATAAGCTAAAGCTAAATGATGCTAGTATTTCCTATGAACCAGAGACATCAGTAGCTCTTGGTTTTGGATTTAGGGTTGGATTTTTGGGACTTCTTCATATGGAGGTTGTAAAAGAGAGGCTTGAGAGAGAGTTTGGGCTTGATTTGATTGCAACTGCTCCAACAGTAACTTACAAGGTTAAAAAGACTGATGGCGAGACGATAGAGATTCAAAATCCAAGCGAACTGCCTCCGGTAAATGAGATAGATAAAATTTTAGAACCCTTCGTAAAAGCTACCATACTAACTCCAACTGAATTTTTAGGCAATATCATAACTCTAGTAAACTCAAAAAGAGGGGTTCAAACAAAGATGGACTACCTTAGTGAGGATAGAGTGCTTTTAGAGTATGAGATACCTATGAATGAGATAGTTATGGATTTTTATGATAAGCTCAAATCTGCTACTAAGGGTTATGCTAGTTTTGATTATGAGCCTATTGGCTACAAAGAGGGTGATTTGGTTAAGCTAGATGTAAGAGTCGCAGGAGAGGTAGTGGATGCTCTTTCAATCATAGTTCCAAGGCAAAATGCTACAAGTAGGGGCAGAGAGTTTGTTAAGGCTATGAAAGAGATAGTGCCAAGACAGCTCTTTGAAGTGGCAATTCAAGCGAGCATTGGCAATAAAATCATAGCTAGAGAGACTGTAAAGTCTATGGGGAAAAATGTTACTGCTAAGTGCTATGGTGGTGATATAACAAGAAAGAGAAAGCTTTTAGAGAAGCAAAAGGCTGGAAAGAAAAGGATGAAAGCCATAGGAAAGGTTCAGCTTCCTCAAGAGGCATTCTTGACAGTTTTAAAATTAGACTAAGATGCGTTGCCAGCTCTGCTTAAATTTTAGTTGGCAACCAATCTGTAAAGAGTGTTTAGATAGACTTTTCGTACCAACTCCCAAAAAAAGAGTTCTTCAAGATGGTCTTAATGTTTACTCTTGCTATGCTTATAAAGATATAAAAGAGCTACTTCACACAAAGCATACACTCATAGGATCAAAAGTTTTTTCGATCTTAACAAGACACGCTCTGCTTCCACTTACTCAAAACTTTAAGTGTAAAGATATTTTCTCAATCCCTATAGATGATCACACTAGAGAGGGCTACTCTCATAGTGCCATTATTGCTTATGAATTAAGAACTGTTTTTACTCCACTGTATGGCGCACTTAGAGCTAAAAACAGAGTTAGATACAGTGGACAAAAGAGAGATTTTAGGATGAAGCAAAAAAGAGACTTTAGACTTACATGTAAAGAGGGCATAAGTGTAGTTCTTGTAGATGATATTGTCACAAGTGGCTCAACTCTTTTAGAGGCAAATGCCACATGTAAAAAAGGAGGTGTAGATGTAGCATTTGCACTTTGTCTAGCAGATGCTAGTGGTTGATATGAATTTTCGTTGAGCTACTTGAGTTTTTAGAGATCATCTTTTTGATTTGAGCTTTTGAGAAGATTTTTTCACTACTGTTTTCATTAAGCAAGTCCTCTCTTATGTAAACTGTTAAATTTGAAAGTGCTTTGGATAACTCCTCGGTATCGTTTTTAAAAGTTCCATCTTCAGATATCTTTGCAATAACATTTAAAAAGTTGTTATACTCTTCCAAAACTAATGGAGAGGAAAAAATAGCAAGTCTATGAGTAATAAACTGAAGTTTTGTAATCTCCTCTTTGGTAATGTGAGTTTTCGTAGCCATATTCTCCATAAGCTCGAGCAATTTATCGTATGTTTGGGTTTTTAGATCCAAAAATTTGACATTTTGCTCCTTTTGAATTTCTACTGCAGTTTGCTGATTTAAAAGCAGAGCAGTTATAAAAATTGTTGCTAAAGTACCTAGGATAATAAGCACAATCTCTTGAGTAAACGGAGTAGTATCGGTTACTTTGTAGGCATATCTTAAGTAAAAGTAGCCTGCAACCACTGTAAAGAGGGTTAGTACTAAATATAAAAATTTTTTAGACTCTATAGAGTTCATTTTGCTCCTTGATTTCTTGCTACAAAAGTAGCATAGGGTTTTTTTAAATTGTATTATAATTCCAATAAAAAAAGGATGTATTATGACATTAATTAGATTTACATTTGATAAAGATAGATTAAAAAAATTTAGTACACATACTATAGTGGCTGGAATTTTAATGACCATTGTGGGTGTGGCGGGTATATTTATGCCTGCAGTTTTATCTTTAGTTGTGGCTACTTTGCTTGCTTGGTTGTTTTTAATGAGTGCATTTATTCAAGGATATATAACATTTAAAAATTATAGAGGCTCCTTTAGTGCTTGGCTTAAGCCAATTTTATCACTAATTACGGGTTTAATTTTTATTGTTTTTCCAACAGCAGGAATTGCAGCAGTTGCTATGCTATTGGTTGCATATTTGTTTTTAGATGCTTACTCTAGTTTTGGTTTTGCTATGGACTATAAACCACATAAGGGGTGGTGGGTCTTTATTTTAAATGCAATTGTTTCTGTAATCCTAGCGGCATTATTGACTATAGGATGGCCAGCAAATTCACTCTATTGGGTAGGAATTTTTGCAGCTATTAGCCTACTTTTTGATGGAATTGCACTTCTAACCATAGGCATAACCCTCAAAAGGGGTCAGGGCTAAACTCTAAACTTTTATGGTATAATTAACCAAAAAAAGGTTAATTATGCCACGAAGGTTAAGGGTAGATACTCTAGGTTACTATCACATATATAACAGGGGCGTAGAAAGAAGAGATATCTTTTTGGATA
>Ga0256840_1001272_pt1 | contig 24187 bp, 27 predicted proteins | sample 355202metaG_FD_185969 | JGI IMG/M metagenome (GOLD analysis project Ga0256840, IMG submission 185969) | Hydrothermal vent microbial communities from Mid Atlantic Ridge, Atlantic Ocean - 355-202 | ecosystem: Environmental > Aquatic > Marine > Hydrothermal vents | place: Atlantic Ocean: Mid...
ATTCGGGCTGTTCAGCAAAAAGCTATTTGCAATAGCGGAATTCATCTCAAAGGGTAAACCGGGCTTGTCCAACAAACGGTTCAGATTGTGGCTCGCTTCGCGATCACAATCTAACCTTATTCGTTAGCTCCATTTGCAACAAAACCTCCACAAGTAGACCTTACAAAACCTTCACTACTATTCTGCAAATCATTAAAGCCTTCAACAGCTAATGCATTGCCTGAAAAAACAAATACCATGGGATAAAAAAAACGTTTCAACATATCAGACTCCTACCTTTAATTATTATTATTTTGTGGAACGAAAAAAAACTCACCCGCCTCATGGCCTGCATGACGGATAGGCGCATATTCTGGAACTTGTTCTATACCGTAATCAGCTGCTATTGCCACAATGTTATTGGCAACTTCTCTATATAGCGTTTGTCCTTCTAATAGTTGGCTATTGACATTTAATGCCTTAATAAATGCTTTGGCAAAAACAGAGTGCTGCCCACCGCCCCCATCCATTACAGGCTGCAGTCCTCCAGAAGTAAGCACCGTTCTGGAGCGGGCTTTTAACATGGCCTTAAGCCAGTCATTACGCTGTTTATTGGCCATGCCCGCATCTAACCGGGCCAGTGATGACCTAGTCATTGCTCCTGAATAGCAGGAGTCTGACACCACCATCACATGCTGAGCAGACATGGAATTTAAAATATCTGTGATAGCAACGGTTGATATCCAGTTTGCTGTATTGTCGCTATCGGCATCAATTGGCAGCCAGTGTCCTCGCATATTTACTTTATCTAGCTCACCATGCCCAGCATAATAAATCAGTAAATTATCATCCTCGGTCAAGCTCGCTCTTAATTTATTAAGTTCAGACAAAACTTGATAGCGTGTTCCGTTTAATAGCAGTTTTGTTTTAAAACCATATTTTGTGCGAAGTATTTGTTCTATGGTCTGACCATCTAGTACGGGGGTTTCTAATTTTGGTACTTTCTGATAATCATTATTAGCAATAATTAACGCGTGGTAATTGCCAAAATCAAGCTGTTCCCAATTTTTTTAGGTTTTACGATGGGGTCAGCAGGGGAACTTGCAGCTCTGTGAATAGCTTTTTCCATGGAAAGCACAAAGTCCAAACTGGCTTTTTTACCATTTTGATCAATGGCAACGACTTGAATAGGCGTTTCTTTTCCAAACAGCTTTATCGGCGTTTTAAACAGCCCTTTCTTATCTACCTGTCTTTTTAAATCATTAACAGTTAATAGCAGCAACCCTGCAGGAGCCTTTACCTTGCCAACTATTTCACGCTGGTTGACCACTGATCGCAAAGTGACCATAGGTACACCTCGCGTTAAAACAAAAGGCGGATCAATAATTTCTATCACTGGCTTTTCTGCCGAGGCAACTATCTCGGCCTTAACATTTTGCTTTAATGCTGAGATTTCTTTCTCATATTGCAGCCTTTCAGCAATCAGCTTACTTTTCAGTTTATCAACTTCATTTTTTTTATCGGCTATTTCCAGTAAATATTTATTCTTAAGCTTTTTGCCACTTGTTATCTGTACTGATAACAGACTTTTTTCCCGCTTATACAGCTGTATCTGCTGCTGTGTCTGTTTTAATTTTTGTTCTGCAAGCTGTAGCGATTTACTATCTGTTCCGGCTGTTTGCCTGACTTTATCCAGCTCAGTTAAACGCTGATGAGATAATTCATTCACTTCCAGCAGGCGTTTTTCCGTTTCAGCCAGCTTTGCTTCCGTTTGCAGCAAAGCGATTTGAGATTTACCTGTATTTTTATTTTCTTTTGATAATTCAGCAATGATTCGCTCAGCCCTTTTTTGGGACTCAGCCAGCTTTTCTGTTAAAACAGCAATTTTTTTATTATATTGCTTTTCTAATCTCTCGACGCTAAGTTGCTGACGTTCAATTTCCTGCGTTTTATTAAAAAGGTTTTGCTTTAACAGTGCTATTTTTTGATCATTCCTTGTGCTGCCCGTTTCACTCTGAATTTTTTTTTGCGCCGAAATAAAGTCCCGCTGCAATAAAGCTAGTCTTTCTTTATCGGCTATCAAGTCACCCTGAACACTGGCCAGTTTACTCTTTAAATTTTTAGTTTCTGCCTGGCTGTTTTTTAAACTGGACTTCAACAGCTTTAATTCAGCTGAAAGCTGATTAGATTCTTGCCCCGAGGCTAATGAAGCAGCATAAGGAATGTTATTTTTAAATAGCTTTGATGATTTTGCATACCACTCCATAGCAACAGCCTGATTTTTTTGTACACCCAGGCCTTTTTCGTACAAATAGCCTAAGTTCATTTGCGCTTTGCTATCACCCTGTCTGGCTGCTTTTTTATACCAGACTTGCGCCATCTCATAATCAGGCTCTATCCCTAAACCTTTGTCGTAAATTTCTCCTACATAGTTTTGAGCCTGCGGATCGCCGGCCTGCGCTTTTGGCAGCCAGATTTTTAGAGCGGTTGAATAATTTGCCAGATTATAGGCAACGTACTCTCCCCCTCTGGTTTTACACTCAGCAGCTGATGTTTTAACTGCTCGTCTAGCTGTCAGGTAGGTAGCAATTTGTCCCAACTGTCTTACTTGAGCCGGCAATAGACAATCGACTATTAATAAATCTTCTGCCTGATCAGTCTCTGTAAGATGCATATTGCCATTTTGAGTAGCACAAGAAAATAAAACACTACAAATGAATATGGCAATTATCATTTTTGTTTTCATAACAGACCTGCTTCTTATTCTTAAGCTATTCCAAGTTAATACTACTACAAGAAAAACAAAGACAGCAAGCACAAATGCAAACAATTACCATTTATATTTCAATGCATTAGTTTTTAGCTTTATTTTTCATCTAAATACCAGACACCATCTTCACCTAACAGACGACATCTCAGCCAGGCGGAAATAGTTTTTTTATCCTTCTGGTAACAATCGGGACATGCATATTTACTATCTATTATCCCAAGCTCCATATCATCTAGCCACTGCCCCCATTGCTCTACATTGCTTTTTTCGAAGCACAGATCATCAGCGCAGCCTAAAGCATACAAAGTCTCAGGAAAAAGCCGGCCCTTTACTTTAATTTTACCCAGTCTTCTAGTGACTAATCCAGCCTCTTCTACAGCACCTAAAAAATCACCGGCAATAATAATATCTGCATTAAATAAACGAGTTAAGCCTTCTATTCGGGATACCAGATTCAGCCTGTCACCCAGAATGCCAAATTTTTTAATGCCGTGCCGCGGCCCTAAGTCCCCCATCACAACATCACCCACGGTCACGCCAATGCCTGCATCTATTACTTCATTAATCCTTTGCAGCAGCTTTACATCAATCTTATGCTGATATCTTTGCTGCAATTCTGCAAAAAACTGTTTTTGCAATTTTCTTAACTCTATTGCGCCCAGCAACGCTTTTTTATACATTTTTAATCGGCCGTTTTCTCCATCTTCGATCCAGTAATAGCAAACCATATCGCCCAAATAGGCTTCTAAAATGCCATTATGTTTTTTCTGCAGCACTAATGACGTTTCTTCTAGATAGTCATTCATCAGCTCCAATACTAATTCGGGATCTTTTAGCAACCCAGTTACCGTGGTATATCCTGCTAAATCACTCATTAATATAGCGACATGACAGCGCCGGCTCTTAAATGATTCGTGTATTTTTAAAGCCAGCAACAGTTTATGTACTGGTTCTGAAATATATCGCTTTACCAATTCTCCCTCTTTTAGTCCAATTAGTAAGTGAAAAAATACCATTTGACTAGTACCCATCACAAAAATACCTGTTGCAGCCATGACCGGCCAAAGCTGAACAATCGGATTTAAATAGCATAACGCGCCCAAAGTGGCTGCAAGCCCTGCAAAAAGCAATGGCAAAAATATTTGCTGAAAAAAGGCGCCCGCAATAACACTGATAACTGCAATGCACCCAAACAGCAAAATTTTTGAAGCATATGCCGGTGGCCTAGGCTCATCCTGATTTAATATCGTTTCAACTGCATCAATTAAATATTGCGCGCCAGGCGTCATCAGCTTAGGCCCCAAAATAGCCGTCGTCATGGCTGTCACAATTAAATCGGTGGACTCATTAGGCGCAGCCAATTGAAACACAACAACCTTGTCTTTTAGCAGCGTGGCTGTTTTCCCAGCCAGCTCACCATCACAAGATGCCAAAAGGCTGACCGGCAGCATTAGCTGTTTTCCCTTATCTGCTATTTTAAAGCTGGGCAGACTTTGCCGAAGTCGCCGGCAAGGGTATTTCGTTCCGCATTGAACATCTGAAACTTTTCCTTTATACAAATCATGTACCTGATCAGGCTGACTATACTCTGCCAATTTATAGACGGCGTGATCCCTGCTTAAATCTATCCATCTGGCAATAGGGCTATCAAAAGTTACTAGCCGATCACTTGCTGTAATGCCTTCCTTAGGGATAGCTTCAGCAGCTTCCCAGCCATAAAGCAGCATCTTTGGCAAAGCATTCTGGTTATCCAGATAGGGTGCAATTCGAAAATGCTTAATGGCGGCCACCCCCATTTTTAATGGCGCATTTCCTAACTCACTATTATTAAGACTGCACTGTTTATCAGGAGAGACAGCACATTTAGGCTCAGACCACTGCACCGAACCATTTTTTTCAATGCAGCGGGCATAAGGCATTCGGCCTTCCTGCTCTATTGAAACTCTGGCATCAAAAAAGACGCCTTTAACCCCTGCTTCAACCAGTCTTTCTGTAGCCAGTGCAAATAGAGGAAGCGCCTGTTTTCTGCCTACACTGTACGGAACACGATCATCCAGAGTCACTACAGCTGAATATTTCCACTGCGTTCTATGCTGATAGACCACTGCTGAATCATGTATCCAGTAATCTAACTTATGACCAAAACTATAATCTATGAACAGCCCCACAAGGAATGCATTAACAATGCAAAATATCAGAATTTTTTTGTTAATTGCTAATGCCTTCAACATTTATGCCTAAAAAATACTATTAAAATTTTCTGTTCTTGAAAACATCGGGTATGAAATCGCTGTAACTACGGCTTTCATGCATTCTGACAGGCCGTTGTTATTTAATAATTTAGGCAGTATCACTTCAAACATTTTAACCTTAGTCATTTGAACCACCCAGTTAACCTGAATATCCTGTGAAACTTCATTTAGCTGTTTACATAGTTTGAACTCAGGCTTTAGACTTTCAAGCAATTGCTGTTTATTTAAGCGGGTATTTGTATTAGCAAGTTGATTTTTATCCCGCATCTTTACCGACGATGAACGCTGAACCTGTTCTGTGCTATTTCTTGAAACAGGGTTTAATTCTGCTGAGACACAATAAACGCCTTGGCTTTCACCGTTGTTTCCATCGCAGCTTAACTTATTGTTAACCCAGCCGCTACAGTTTTTCAGTCTTGCCAAACTTAGCCACGGAGATAACGGGCCTGAAAATTCTAGCTGTATTGCCTGTTCTGTTCTATTCTGACAAATCATCTGAAAACCTTGATTGTCATGCACTGTCGCATTTGATTTAAGCCAAAGTCTCCCCCGTGGTGCCATTTCAAAAACAGCTCCCATCGAGACATAAGGCAATTCACTGCATTTATTTGATTTAACACTGATGCCTGAACTTCTATTGCTTTGCAGCTTAAGCACCCCACACTCAGAGGCCTCAGCATTAAAGCTAGACATCGTTATAACACTGATCAAACAAAAAAAACTTAGCTGTTTATTATATTTAAAAATAACCATTGCATTATCCTCCTGTCGCTAATTATTAACCTATCCTCAAACAGGCGCTTAAGATACAATTATTCTGACCGTATTAATGATATTTCGCCAGTTTTATGACTCATAAAAAAGAATCTCACACTGCCAAAGACCAAAATATTGATGATTCAGACAAAACCGTGCTTTTATCTAAAATACAATCGCAAACCAGCCATTCCCAGCAAAACCCTGTTTTAACATCAGATAACAGTGAAGAAACAACAAAAATACATGGAACGGGCAGCCTATTAAAAAATCGCTTTGACCTATTAGAGATTATTGGTTCCGGTGGCATGGGCACTGTCTATAAATCATTGGATAAACGAGATACTGAAGCAGGCAATAGCTCATTTATTGCCATAAAAATCATTAATGATCAATATAAAAATAACAGCAATTTATTAAAAGCCCTACACAGCGAGGCACGAAAAACACAAGCCCTTGCACACCCCAATATCCTAACTGTTTATGATTTTGACCGTGATGGAGATACCGTTTTCATCACCATGGAATTTATTGATGGCGTCCCATTAGGCAAAGTCATAAAAGCCCATCCTCATGGAATGTCTGTCAACAAAGCCTTAAACATCATTGTCCAAATGGCTCGGGCTCTAATATACGCCCATAGCAAGAATATAATCCACCTGGACTTTAAACCCAACAATGTCTTGCTAGACATAAAAAACCACCTCAAAGTATTAGACTTTGGCATTGCTAGACTATCAAACTCGGCCTTATCCAGAGGCTTCGATGCAAGTGTGCTTGAAGGATTAACTCCCAGCTACGCCAGCTTAGAAATGTTTAATAATGAAACGCCCGACCCTAGAGATGATTTATATGCCTTAGCCTGCATCAGTTACGAGCTTCTTTCTGGCCAGCATCCGTTCAATAAAGTCAGTGCTGATATAGCCCAGAAAAAACAGTTAACGCCAAAAAAAATAAAATCTTTAAATAGCAAACAATGGAATACCTTAAAACAGGCATTGGCTTTTAACAGAAAAGACAGAATCAAAGATGTCCATACTTTCTTACAGGGAATGACATCAACAAATGACCGTACTGCTTCTGTTATTATCACAGTAATCATTGCCTCTCTCGCTACTGCATTTATACTCAATGTCTCTCAATTTAAAATTCCGGTCCCACTTTTCTCAGATAAAAAACAGCCGCCCCATGCCTCCACTGAAAAAAATATCACCCCGAAAAAACAGTCATCAGCTAATAAGCCGCTATTAGGCGATGAAAGGGCAAAAACAGCTATTAAAGAATCTGGCAACATCACTATTTGGACTGAAAAAAACAATTATCAAATCGGAGATAAACTGCAGCTCAGTTTTACTGTTGACCGCCCCTTGCATGTCAAAATCGCAATAATAAATTCCGAAGGGAAACTTAGCATGCTCTTTCCCAACCCATATCAAACAACCAGCTATTGCAAACCAAACATCACTTATCAGATTCCGCCTAAAAATGCTGAATTTACCTTAGATATAGACCCGCCCACAGGGCTAGACAGAATCATTGCAATTGGAAGCTCAAACCCTATTTCAGACAGGGCTCTGATCTTAGATTCTGCAGGCAAAATACTTGACCCTAAATTAAGACAGTCTTTAGTTTATAACAGCATTACCTATACAATTAACTAGTACTCTTTTTACTGGCATAGCGTTGTTTCATAAACCCATCATTCCCAATTTTTTCCTCAGGAATGACGATCTAGGATTTCATCACCACTCCAAAGAAGCACTATTCTTTAGACATAATTACCGTAAAATGCTTTCCTTTGGGGTCATAAAGATGCAGTTCATCGTTCACAAACTCCCCATAGACATAAATGCTCTTTCCATTCTCCCGAAACATTTGCCCTGTAACTAGCTTGTCTTCAGAAGTGTCAACAATCACTCTTACATAATTAGAATCTACATAGCCTTCTATCTCAATTTGCGGCTTATTTCTTTCTGTTTGCAACGATATTTTTTCTTTGCCTACCTTTAATAGCTGTTTTTTGTTTGGCTCTTTAACTTCTTCAGCAATATTGACGGTTGCAAAACTTCCGCCTTGCCATACTAGCATGAGTATCATTAGTTTATTTTTCATTAGTGTTCCAGATTTTTTAGGTTTATTCACCTGGTTCAACATCACCTACCCCCGAAATCTGTTTACTAATATTTTGCGGTGATCCAAAGTATAAAACATTGCCTACACCTGTCATATTTACATCCAGTTTACTGTGTGCAGTTACCTCAACATTGCCAGTGCCTTCAAGCTCTACCGTCACAGCATCTGAATCTAAGTACCTTGCCATAACATCCCCTGTCCCCTGAACTATCAACTTTAATGTATTTGCTTTTCCCGTGACGGATACATCCCCCGTACCGGTTATATTAATGGTTAATTGGTCAGTTTTTAAATTATCAAGCTTCACCTCACCCACCCCAGCTAAATTCATTTCCTGCAAGCTTTGCGAGGATATATCAATAGCAATAGGGTAAGAGCTGCTGTACGACTTATCAATACTGAGTCTTAATGTCTGGTTTGTAACCGACGCCAATACATGTTCAATAATGTTAACGTCGCCTGTTATACTTAATGAGGGTGAGCCATGTCGGTAATTGACATTAAACCCGCCTTCTAGGATTACGGATAAAAAGGCACCGACTTTTCTATTAATTGACCGTTTTACACCCGACCCTTTTATCACATCACTTGCACCGCCCATTATTTGACCATTAATAACAATTTGACCCGTATATGCGTTACCGGCCTGAACGGGTGTCATATAACATAGTGCAAGCGCTATAAAGAATGAAAATTTCATTACCTTCTCCCTACCTCTACTATTGAAATTCAGCCACATTAAGGCGCCCTACGAAACTGGACTCTTCTGTTAACGGCTGCAAATGGGCTTATTTTAGGCAGTGACTGACTTTCTCCAAACCCAGTTACCATCAACCTATTAGATGCTACGTTAAAGTGTCCTTCTAAATAGGCCTTAACAGCCTGAGCTCTTTTTTCAGATAAGGACTGGTTATAGCTTTCTGGCCCAGTTGCATCTGTATGCCCTTCAATAATCAACCGCTCTTTAGAATAACCTGGCAGTGCTAGCATTTTGCCTATTTCATTTAAAAATGGTTTTGATTCGTTCATCACTGTGGCTGAATTAAAGGCAAATTTAATTGGCAGCCCAACTGCCGTACTAGGCTGGCTATTGTCGACAGTCAGTTCTGGCAATTTTTTAGCTGTACTCTTGGAACTGCTAAAACTGATTGATCTCATTTTCATCCCTGACACCTGAGTGTTAGCCGGGTGGGAAAAAATAATATCACCCATTTCTACTGCTGACGGTGTTCTGTCGGTAAACATTTTTACATCTTCAGCAACGGCTGAGCCTGCAATCATTAAAGCTAATCCGCAGTTTACTATTGTTAAATTTTTCATAACATCACCTCTTTTTAAATTTATTTATCAATTATTTTTTTGTCCAATGAGTAACTTTCCCATCTGTATCAAAAAATACAATTTGCGTTTGGTATTCCCATGTTCTCGGAACATCCAAACCTTTATGCTTAACCGTTCCTGTGCATGACCAGCAAGGACCTCCCCAGGCAGCTTTTACCTGATCAGCATTCATGCCTGCCGATAAAAAACCTGCTTTTATAATCTTTACTGTATCATCCTGCCACTCAGGGTGCTGTTCAACTATCTGTGCCCGTCTAACAGCAGGTGACTCGCATCCCAGCAGAGTTACTATTGCCATTGTAATAAGTATCGTTTTTTTCATTGCCCTATCCCCTTGCTGTTAATGAATAGCTATGTCAGCAGACGCTCTGACAGAATACTTTGCCATTTTGTTTTCATCAAAACCACCATTCTCTGTAAAGTGCAACGACCCTGCTTCTATTGGTGTTGCGCTGGCAACCGCTCTAATTTTATCGGTTCCTGCCGGACCTCCTACATCCAAGGTAAAATTGGCTTGAAGAGGAGGCACTTGATATAGAACACCCGGTTTGCAGAAACTATCATTTTGATGAATATTAGGAAATAAAGTAGACACTTCTCCTGCAGAATTAATCACCACCACTCTCACATACATTGGCTTATCAACTGAAAAACTGACTGCCATTTTTTCGCCTATCTTAAAGTCTGTTTTATTAGTCCACAATGCCACTTTGCCTCCGTCTATATTCAATACCGGAGCTGAGGTAACGGGTGCAGATTGCCTAACTTGCTGTGCATGAGCAAACGCTGCATTTAATCCCTTCATTACTTTGCTGATATGCTGCGTTTTATAATTGACTGGGATATTTTCGAACAGCGCTAAATAAGTCTGCTGATTGACACCCGTTTTTAGAGCCTGTTTGCCATATTGATCTGAAAATTTTTTTAAAGCGGCCTGTGTTACAGAATCAAATGCACCGGTCAGCTGCACTGAATATCCATATAAATGCAGATACGATTGCATAGTGACTATTTTTTCTGCTTCAGTCATTTCATAGAAATCCTTCAGAACCTGATCTATAACCACTTCATCACGTACGCCCCCTGGCAATAAGCGCCAGTAAGGCACTTTTTGATGACGTCCAACCAATTGCACCATGCTTAACTCGACCAATAATCTGACCGCAGCATGTCGTCCCTGAACTTTCTTGATGGTTCCCTGCGCACCAAAGGTAACGCTTTTAATGGTAAAGCCAAGGCTGTCTTCCTTTACCGCTTTATGTAATTTAATGCCATTTACCGCCTGTATTCTTGGTATGCCGGCTAAAGTATTAAAGTCGATCATATTAAAATCTAAAGTAACCTGTGCCAGTGAACCTTTGTTTTGATCTTCAAAACTCAGTCCATATTCAGAAAATGAAATTTCTGCTTCTGCTGAATCGCCCTTTGTGACCAATGCCCGGTCGAACTCTGTAATGCCTCCGGAAACAACCACATCAGGAATAATTTTATTGTCAAAACTGGAATAGCCTGTGTTTATTGAGTTGGCCAAAAAGTCAGGATCATAGGGAATAAAGGTAACATTGCCACCCACTGCATTCAGCGTACTTTTTACAATTTCTGTTATATCGCGCGGAATTTCCGCCTTCGTTGCCGCTGAAGTCCCCGTATTATCCACAATATTTTTACTCATAATATGCAATGGTGCAGATCCATAAATAACACTCATCATGCCTAATTTTCTAACAGCATCCTGATAGATGCTCAATTTAGCCTCAGGCAGTGTTACATTTAGGTCTATATCAGCTGTTTGGGGATTTAACCCACATGAAGCAACGACTGAAGTTAACCCTAATAACAAAACACTTCTATTTATTTTTTTCATTAAAATTTTCATATGCTTCACATAAGTTACTGGTTATTTTCCGCAAACAGCTACAGTGCCTCTGTTATCGCTAAGGTTTACCACTGTTTTAACGCCTGCCCCTTTTTCGACGACAATATTGCCCGACCCGCAAACCCAAGATCGACTGCCTTTTTCCCCTCTTTTTCCTTTCTCAATTGCCGCTTTTGCTCTTCTCTTTAATGCTGGGATATTTTTACCCAATTTCAAATTACTGCTTGACGAAATATCATCTCCGCCTAAACCATCATCCAAATCATCAGCATAAAGATTCATTGATATACATAAAACAGGTACCAAAAAAAACATTTTTTTCACTATATTTCCTCTTTTATTAATGTTCACAACATACTCCTCTTTATCAGCAATGCCTAAAATAAGGTCTCTTCAATACATCAAAGAGACCTTTTTCATTTATGAAATATTACTCAAATGTCATAGACCCAGTACTTGAGTCACTGTTATAGCCACTCGCTGTTGTTTTAACGCCATGATTTTGTGAACTGACATTTATTTTCACATTTTGAGCCGGTCTTGCATTTTCTAACAATACAGAACCCGTTGCAGCTTTACTGTAACTGCCACTTGCAGTAGTGACTGAACCCTCATTATGCGAATTCACTTTAATTTTTGTATTTTTAAGTGTTGAGTTTTTAATCAAAACTGAACCGGTAGCCGCTGTACTTTCTTTGCCGCTAGCAGTCGTTTTCGCTTCTTGATTGTAGGAATGTACTTTAATTTCTGATCCCTGCAATGCTGACTTGTTAATCAATGCCGAACCCGTTGCAGCTGTACTGCCCACACCAGTAGCATTTGTTTTCACCTTATTATTCTGAGAGTAAACATCAATTTTGCTATTTCTGAGTGAACTGCCTTTAACATTTAAAGAACCAGTAGAAGCAGTACTGTTTTGCTTTGTTGCTGTTGTTGCAACGCCTTCATTTTCAGATCTAACATTCAAATCTGGTTGCGGTCCTGCTAAAGTTGCAGTTGAGCCAAGAGCAACAGCTGTACCTAACGCGATCATCATCATTTTGTTCATAATATTCACCTTTTAAATTGTGTAAGTCTTTAAGTTAATTTTTTAAGCTCAAACTAAGAATCCTAAAAATCATTTTCCATGCCGCTTAAAAGTTTTTACGTTTTTCTTAAAACGTGGGTCTATCATACAAATTTACGGTGAAATACTATGTGCGCCATGCACCTGTTTTTTGTGACTTATTACCTTTCAATAAACGCCTGGTTCTTAAAAATTACTGTAAACCAGGCTGAGAGCAAAAAACTGAAGACTGGGAGGTTTTATCTTCTAAATTGAAATTCAGTAAACAAAGGTGCCCGAATTGGGGTTTTTTTACAGCATATTCGCAATTCGGAGCCCTCGGGTGTTAGGGTTAGAAAAAATGGAAATAACATTATCTGAAATGTCAGAAACGTTAGGTGTCAGTCGGTCAGCTTTACAGCGATGGATAATCCAATCAAAAAACCAGCAATTAGACACATCACACTCTCCTATGCAAACAGTGGAAAACAAAGAAAAACGTCCGCAAGACTGGAATGGCGAAGAACACCTCAAATTGATCATTGCGAGTGACGGATTAAGTGAAGAAGACACCAGTGAACACTGCCGTACCCGTGGCATTTTTCCCCACCATATCAAAGAATGGAAACAGCAAATCATTGCAGGAACCAGATTATCCGGCGAAACAAAAAAACAAGTCTCCATTAAAAAGCTTAGACATGAAATCAAAGAGTTAAATAAGGACCTTAACCGTAAAAACAAAGCCCTGGCAGAAACGGCTGCCTTGCTAGTGCTCCAAAAAAAAGTAAACGCTATTTGGGGGAACGGCGGGGACAGCTTACAATGAAAGAGGATAGAAAAGATATTCTGATTCTAATTGAATAGGCCATCGATGCAGGTGCCAGGCAATCAAAAGCCTCTGACATAATAGGCCTGAGTGAAAAAACAGTACGGTGCTGGAACCGGACGGATAATGAACAGGATGGACGAATAGACGCCCTGCATGAGCCTGCAAACAAGCTGACAGAAGCGGAGTGCCAGCAAATTATTGCGATAGCAAATGAGGCAGAGTATGCAGACCAGCCTCCCAGCAAGATCGTACCCAGGCTGGCGGATAAAGGGATTTACATTGCCTCGGAAGCAAGCTTCTATCGCGTATTAAAAGCCGAAAGTCTATTGAAACATCGACAAAAATCGAAACCTGCCCGTCAGGTCAAAAAGCCCAAAGCACTTAAAGCGACGGCGCCTAACCAGGTCTATAGCTGGGATATCACCTACTTGCCCACCAAGGAAAGAAAAGAGGCAGCATAATTTTACAGCTTTAGGCGACAACTATATTGAAAATCACCGCCTTGCGCCTGCTCGATGGCTATACGAGCTATCTGCAAACTGACGGCTATTCGGGCTACAATGCCGTGTGTCAAAAAAATGGCAATATCCAGCTGGGCTGCTGGGATCACGCGCGGCGTAAATTTAAAGACGCTCAGGATGCACAGCCAAAACCTAAAAAAGGCAAAGTCAGGAAAATCTCAAAAGCCGACAGACTGCTAAGCCATATCAATCAGCTGTATATGATTGAACGGCAAATCAAAGTACCTCCTATTGTTGAAAAGTATCAGCAGCGCCAGCAAAGAAGTGTGCCTGTGCTGAATAAGATTAAAGCGTATCTAGAAGACAATCAGCATAAAGTCCCTAAAGACAGCTTAACGGGAAAAGCCATGACTTACCTGAGCAACCAATGGGAAAAGCTGACGGTCTATTGTCATGACGGCGAGCTCAATATCAGCAATATTCTGGCTGAAAACGCCATACGGCCTTTTGTTATCGGCAGGAAAGCCTGACTGTTCTCTGATACCCCGGCGGGTGCTCGGGCCAGTGCCACACATTACAGTTTAATAGAAACGGCAAAAGCCAATGGAGTCGCAATACCTCTAATAAAGGTTAACCATTTCCCAGTAACATTTACAAAATGGATAGTGTGTCCACTTGTATAGGTTTTAGCCTCAGTTGGCATAAAGCGAGCGAGTTTGATATTCAGACGATGAATAGCAATTAGTAGAGTCAGTGTCACAATAATGGCACTGATGAGTAAAAATGTTTCCATTTTCATCTCCCGGTATGTTTACTTATCCACAGAATCTGTGGGTGAGTATGTGAACTAATATATTTAAGATCTTTTATACCAAGGTCTGGAGTAGATTGTCTAGTTTTTGGTTAATGAGCTTCTTGTATTCAGTTTCTATTATCGATTTAGATGAGTTATAAATCACACAATTGCTCAAGCTCTCTAATATGCCCCATTTTAAAAATACCGATTTCAACCATAGCAACAATTGTCTCCCCAACGGTTAAATTTAATTGTTTATCATAAATGTATTGATTAATCAGAATGTCATAGAGATAAATATGTTCTCCAAAAAGAGTGGTATCGTTTAATTCTTGTCCCCCTTCCATATTACCAACGCCTGCATTAGATAAATCACCACCTTCTCTAATTGCAAGCATAATTGCAATGCGTGACAGTATATTGGGAGTTAGACCCGTTTTGGTTTTTAAAAAACGCAGTTTATCGGTTGCTTTTTTAGATAGCTTAATTCGATTAGGGATCATTTATGCCGTCTCCATTGTTTGCCAAAAATAGCCACTTTCTATATTACTAGAGCCATTGGCTCCATCATAATCAAGCATGATTTTATGTGATATATACTCATCTAGTGAGGCAAGATATGTTTTCCCGATTTCAGTATCAGTTGAAAGAATAATGACTTGATGGCTTGCACTAGGGAAATAGTTTTCAACTAGTTTTTTACGATGTTTTGAATCAAGCCGCCCCAAAGGCGTATCAATAATAATGGGCAGTTTTCGGCCCGATGTTTTAGCTAATGCATCCAGCATGGCAATTGCATATATTTGGCGCTCACCCGCTGATAAGCTATCTTTAGGTATCTCATTACCAAAATCATTAAGCAAGGTAACAGAGAACGTATGCGGCTCAATTTTGGCATTAATATTGATATCATCTTTTCTAGCCAAATGCTTAAATGACTGAATAAATTCCGTCTCAACATTTTTAATCTTATTAACAGCAACCCGTTTAGCAAACTCAGTTAATGCCGCTTTTGCTTTATGAGCATAACCTAAAGCTCTGTTACTTTCGTCGGAATCAACAAATATATTATGAAGTTTATCTAAGGCTCTTACGGTATCAATTGCTTCACGCAAATTATCTTTTATTTTTTCTTTTTGTTGAGACAGCTGTATAGCTAATTCTGATTTTATTACTTGTGCTTCATTCAGCTCCTTTAATCGTTGAGAAAGTAAATCTTGTTCAGGTGCTCTTGCAATATTTACACCTGCGGAATCAATACTTTCATTAAGTAATTTGAGCTTTTGGGCTAATTCATTTACTCTTGGCTGTTGATGATTTATTGCATCTAATGCAGCGGATTCAATTTTCTTATGTAATGATTGAGAGACATCATGAATGATATTCTCACTTCCTTTAGAGGAAAGTAATTCAGAAAATTCATTATCCATTTCTTTTTTTATAGAAGCAAACACAGGTTGCTCAACTACCAAAACGAGTCTTTTTTCAAGAGAAGATATATGTTTTGACAGTGTTTTAGATAAGTTTTGATTTTGTTTTGATTTTTCTTCATTTTCTAGCTGTTGAAGGCAATGGTTAACAAAATTAGGTGCAATAGAAAAAGGAAAACTGCCAGAAATACTTTCTCTTAATTGAGATTGCAGCATGTCTTTTTCTGTATTGAAAGATGAAAGTTTTTTTATTTCTTCTTCCCGCGATGCCACCCATGCACCGCCTTGCGCATTTAAACTATTCGTTAATTGGTCGATTTGTTTGGAAGCATGCGTTAATTGAACTTTAATCGTCTCATAATTGGTCTGTTCAACATCTATAGCGTGTTCTTTGGCTTCTAAAGACTTCTCAAGGGTGTCAATTTGAGATTTAATATCATCTGATAACTGTTGTTTATTTTGCTTACGAATAAAGATACTGATGTCAGCAATTAACTTTTCAATTAAATCCAGACCGATCAGTTTTTTTACCGATTCACCCAGTGCATTACCTTCAGTATCTTCAGCAAGCTGCGCTATTTTTTCACCATCAAAAAAGAATAAGTCAGAGACACCTATAGGAATTAACTCATTTAAAAAACCTTGAGCTTGCTCATAACTTAAATTATTAATCGAACGACCATCTTGTGATATTTTTAAAGACTCAGTAACTTTACTGCCTGTGACAGTCCAAGAGCGTTTAACGTGATAATGACTAATCACCCCCAGGTTGGCATAACTGAATACTAACTCAACAGACGCATTGTTAGCTTTAATCCCTGTTACTTTTGAATTGTGTACTGAATCAGCCAAGAACTGATGGTAATCTTTGATAGTCGTGCCAATGCCTAATGATTGTCGACCGTATAAAGCTAATCGAATAGCAGTAAGTGTTGTTGTTTTGCCTGCACCATTTAGACCACCAAATAAAATAATGGGAGGATGCTGGCCATCACGAGCTTTAGGCGCTAAAGAAAATTCATGAATCCCTTTAAATACTCTAAAGTTAATCACTTTTAATGATTCTAAAATCATTAGTTTAACTCCTCATAACGCTGTTTTAAATCGGCTAATTTATCTTGGTAAACATTTTTCATTTCAGGGTTTAACTTTCTTAGGTTTATATCTTCCAAAGTCCCCCAGTCCTGTTTCAACACTGTTTCAATTTTACTTAAAATGCCTGTTCTACGGCTTAAACCTGTCACAGCCAGTTCAAGATCAATTAACTTCATTACCATTTCAGCAGGTGCACCATGTTCTAATTCAATTTCTTTTAATAATATTGCATCTGGTTCAGTAAATGCCCCTGCATCATTTTCTACCCAATTTATATCTTTATCATAAACAGAACGGTAAATAGCAGGTAAAGAATCAGCCCAATCAGGTTCATTAGGGTCGCGTAACCAAAATTGGCGTATTTGTTGCAGTTCATCTTTTTGAATTAACAAACCTATCAGTATGTATAAATGACTTAAACTATAATTTAAACCTATGTCTTCAATAAGTCTTGACTGATAAAGAGCTTAACAGTAGGTTATAGGCTGAATCGCGTTAAAATCATGGAGTACAAAATATGGAAATTAAACAGTCTCACGATATTCAATACTATATTCATTGCTTTAAGACACTACGCCGAGATAGAAAAAAAGGCGGTGCGCCGCATAAGCCCGTTTTGCTACTCAGCGTTATTCAACTTATTGAGTCTGGACATATTGACAGTCATAAAATCTATTTAAGTCCTGAGTTAGTTAGTGTTTTTAAAACTAATTGGACACAATTAGTCACTACTGAGCATCACATGCTTTTCCCTCTTCCTTTTTATCACATGAAAAGTGAGCCTTTTTGGCGATTAAAGGCTAATGTCGGTTGTGAAAAATGGGTAGAAGCTAAATCTGCAATGCGAACTTTTGCTAATCTTAACGACGCGGTGAGATATGTTGAAATTGATGAACAGTTATTTTCATTATTAAAAGAGCCTCGCTTTTGTCATGAATTAAAACTCTTTCTCTTGGACCATTATTTTCCAGAAACCAAACAAAATTATCCACATAGTATCCGTTTTAATGATTTAGATGAAATTGCTCAGCAAATTATTGAAGAACCCGCACCAGACTACCAAGATAGAATTGAACAGCTTGAAAAAACACTGGATGACAATGAATACCAACAGGAAATATTCCTTAGAAGCCATATTTTTAAACGCGAAATACCCCGTATTTATGATTATACCTGCTGTATTTCAGGCTTACGCATTGATGCAACGATAAATGCTTCAATGATAGATGCTTGTCATATAATTCCTTTTTCCGAAAGTCACAATGACAGCGTTACCAATGGACTGGCTTTATGCCCTAATTTACATCGTGCGTTTGACCGTGGGCTAATTGGTATTGATGATAATTACCAAGTTATCATTAGCCCTATTTTTACTGAGCCTAAAGAGAGTGCTTATAGTATTATGCAGTTTTCTGGGCAGCGGATATTGTTGCCTAGGGTGGAGAGGTATTATCCTGATTTGGAGAGTTTGCAGGTACATAGAAATTAGGTTTACTAAGAACAAATAAGCCAGCCCTAATTTTTAGAAAGAGAAAAATTTACATTGGAATTCTTGAATATATTAAAAATAACCCTATATGCTTAATCTACTTAGTACAAAAGGTAATATTTATGACTAAACCCCATAGCAATCAAGCAACACCTAAGTATCTTGGATATGTCTATCAAGTTTTAATTGCTATTGAACAGTGTTTTCAAGCTAAAAAAAATGAAACGATTTGGATTGAATGTTTTGGAGATGTTTATAACGGTCATACATGTACGGAAGTAAAACACCACTTTAAACCAACTAATTTGATAGGTAATTCAGTTGATTTTTGGAAAACATTAAAAAATTTAGTCAGCGAAGATACCAGATCTTTTAATTCGCTTATTTTGCATACAACAGCAAATATTCCTAAAAATTCAATTTTTTATGAATGGAATATGCTAACAAAAACGGCAAAATACAAAAAACTTAAAAATCATTCTCCAAATGACACCGTAAAACCATTTTACGATGAATCAATAACAAATTACCCTAGAAAAGATTTACTTTCAATACTTGAAAGATTCACCATTAAATCATCTCAGTTAAATATTAAAGATAAATGGAAAGAATTGAGAGATACACGGATTTTTACTCTTATTCCTGAAAAGTACAAAGATGATGCTTTTTACTGGGTTTATGGATATGTACATAAGAGAGCAATAGATAATAGGAATAACTGGCATATAAAAATTAATGATTTTGATGTTGCTTTCGAACATGGTTTATCACAATACAGGCAAAGTAAAATTCCTTTTGAAATTATTGATAAAGAAAATGTTGACTGTAATACAAGGAATTTTAATTTCATTGAAAAAATGGAAGAAATAACATTAAAAAGAAAATTTATTGAGAGTGCTATTTCAGAGTATCTCAGAGCAGAACAAAATAAAATAAAGCTTCTAAAGTATGAACCATTTACAATGTCTAAGGTTTTAGATAACTATGATTCTTCTATATTAGAGGGTATGGGGTCATTAAAATATGAATATTCAGAAAATATTGTAAAAGAAGACTTAGATACAGAAAGAGCATTAAAAAATGCAAGAAACATGTATTTTGAGGGCTTAAAGCTAGAGCTTATAAATATTCCAAATGTAAATAACACACCGAGATATTACCAAAATGGAAGAATACACCATAATGTAAACGAAGGACATTTTATGTGGAATTTTTGCGAGGATGATTTGTTATGAAGTCTGAGGATTTAGTTAATTTAATGCTTTCTCCTCTATGGGTATCTAAATTATTACATCATTTTTTAAGTGGTGCACAGCAGGTTAATCCAAAAGGGATAAAAACAGAACTTTTGTATGTTTTACTCCCTTTTATAATAGATGATGTTACAAGAGAAAAATTATCTAGGGCAATGATCAAAAGCACTTTTAGCAGTATTTTAAAAAATAAAGATACTTTAGAAATTAAAAATTCTTTGCTGAATAAAAATAATCAAGTTGAACAATATCGAGAGTTCACAAATAGAGGGATTATATATTTAGGAAATATAGAAACACTTAAAATAGACAGACTCACAAGCATTGAAAACATAATTAAATTTCAAAAAGAAAAACAAGATATTAATCGAAATTATTGTAAAGCGGCTTATTATCTTGGAGTGATTTTTGCTAAAGAAGACTATCGAAATGTTTTTGTTAAATTAGGAATAACAAATATATGAATGCTTATATTAAAAAAATTGCACTCTTCTCTCAAAGTGGAGAAATGCGAGAAGTTTCCCTTGATGATGGTCTAAATATAATAACAGGTGATTCTAAAACTGGGAAAAGTGCATTAATTGAAATTATTGATTACTGTTTGCTTTCATCACGTTCAACTATACCTGTTGGAAAAATAACAGACTTTACTGAAATTTTCTGTATTATCATAAAAATATCAGAAAAATATTTAGTCATCGCACGCCCTCATTGGAAAAGTAGTAATAGAACAAAAGCTTACTTTTCTTTTGAAGGGCATAGTGATTTTTTAAATTATTTTTCTTTTGAATATTTTAATAATCAGTCATTACGGAAATTGGAAGAAGTAAAACAAGATGTTGAACAACATTTAGGATTGGCTGTTTTAGATACCCGTGAAAGTAGCGAAGAAGACAAAAGAAATGCAGGAAAAGTTACCATGCGTAGTTTTGTTTCACTGTTATTTCAACATCAAAACCTAATTGCTAACAAACACAGCCTATTTTATAGGTTTGATGACTACCAAAAAAGAAAAAAGACTATTGACCAACTTCCAATATTACTTGGTTGGGTCGATGCTGAATATTACAATTTAAAGCAACAACTTGACGCGAAGAAAAAACAATTAGACGCTGAGGCAAAGCGGAAAAAATCATTAGAGTTAAATAAAGATGAGAAAATCAAGCGATTAAGAATACCCATTGAGCAATATTACACATCTATTGGTTATGTTTTAAATACAAACTTTTCTTTAACGGAGCTTAAAAAAATAGCCCAAAATTTACCAGCAGTTCCTAGATCAGTTGATGAAGATAGCGATATTAAACTTCAACTCTCTAACTTAAAAGATAAACGAAAAAGATATAGAGTTGAATTATCAGAAACAACTAACCTAATTAGTCAGGTTAGTGATAATAATACAGAAGCATTTAGCTATGGTAATGCATTAAATCAAATTATTTTGGCGAATGATTTTGAAAATCATGAAGATAAAATTGAATGCCCAATATGTCATCATAATGTTTCTGAAATTGAAGATACGGTTAAAACAATAAGCTCATCAAGAGCAGAACTTATCAAAGAATTAAAAAATGTCGGTAAGTATGAAAATGATAGTTCTGAACACCTAAATAAATTAATTGAAAAAAGTGACTATCAAAAGAAAAGTATTAGAACAATTACGATAGAAATAGAAAATTTAGAAAAATCTAGTGAAGAAATCATTAAAAACCAATCATTGCGTGAAACATTAATGCATTTAAGAGGACGCATTGAAGCGATACTAGAGCAAACCCTTCAAAAGCCAACCTTAGCTCAAAGCCCTGTTGACATTAATGAACTCAAGAGTGAAATAGAGATCCTTAAAGAGAGATTGGCGGGATATGATTTAGATGCAAAATATAAAGATGCTGAGAGTTTCATCAGTAATCGAATGACAGAAATAAGTGAAAAACTTAATTTTGAAGAAGAGCTACAGCCTGGTGTAATGCGTTTTGATTTAAAAAATTTTGATTTTTACTATATATACGAGTCGCAAAAGATTAGGCTTTCAGAAATGGGAAGTGGTGCAAATTGGTTAGCTTGTCATTTATCTTTGTTTTTATCTCTATTGCATCTTAGTTGTAAAGAAAATGAATCTTGTATCCCATCTTTTTTAATGATTGACCAACCAAGCCAAGTATATTTTCCAAAAGTAACAAAAGCTATCATAGAAGGTGAAGGGCAAGAGCAAAATAAAACTAATGAAGAGCCAACTTTTGATGAAAATATTAAGCAGGTAAAAAATATATTTAATGTGATTTTAAATGAAATATCTATTATTAAAGATGATTGTGGTTTTGTACCTCAAGTTATTGTAATGGAACATGCTGATGAAAAAGAATTTAATGAGTATGTTAAAAAACGATGGGCTAATGATGGAGAAAAATTAATATAGCTATTTCTTACTCCCAAGCTGGAGCTTGGGAATGGGAATCTAACCATAGGTTATTATTTGAGGTTTTTTAACGTGAAACTAACAAGAGTCTTAAGCTATAAAAAATTAACATTTAAATCCACGAGATGAATATTAGTGAGTAAAAATATAAAACACATCCCCCTAAATAACCTTAAGCTAGACTTAGAAAATCCTAGACTGCCCATTTCATTCAGAAAATTTCAGCGTATTCAACCAAGCATTATTAACTGGTTACTTGAAGATACTTCGATCATTAAGTTAATGCTGGCAATTGGTCAAAACGATTTTTTTATTGGGGAAGCTTTACTGGTTATAAAAAGCGATAAACCTGAGACGTATATTGTTGTTGAAGGGAACCGTAGACTGGCTTCATTATTCCTTTTAAGTGATTCGAGTTTAGCGGATATTCATACCCGAAAAATAGAAAAAGTCCTTCAAGAAACGAAATTTAGACAGACTCATATACCGTGTATTATTTTTAGCAAAGAAATGAAATTTTACAGTATTTGGGGTGTCGGCATATAACAGGCACTAAATCTTGGAGTTTAGTGGCTAAAGCGCGTTATTTACATAGTTTATTTGAAAACATACCTGAAACTACCTTTACTAAGGCTTCACGAGGGTTAGCTAAAAAAATTGGTAGGCGTTCTGATTACGTGAAAAATATTCTGATCAGTTACCAGGTCTACATGATTATTGAAGATAGCGGTTTTTATAAAATACCGAACTTAGATGATACGACTTTTCATTTTACTTATATTACTGACTCTTTATCTAAAGAGCATATTAGAAATTTTATAGGTGTTGATTTAAGCAAAGAAGATCCGCTTAATGATTTAAATGAAAAACAACTTGAGGAGCTGATTAACTGGTTTTTTCGAAAAAATGAACATAATAACAGTCAGGTATTAGGAAGTAGCGATCAACTGGAAAAGTTAGATGATGTATTATCTAGCGTTGAGGCTCTGAAATACTTCCGTGAGCAAGGCTCTTTAAAGCAAGCTTTAAAATATGTTAAGCAATCTGAAGACACTTTTCATAATGATATTGCTGATGCTTTGCAGTTGTTAAAACATGCTCAGAGCTATATCCATAATGTTGAAAAGCATTGTTCGGCAGTTGTTGATGTTCTTGAAGAAATTAATGGGTTATGTCGAGTGATGCGTGATGGAATACAAGCAAAAGGTGATGAATGGGAGTGATACTAATAATGCGACCCAAGATTATTGGGAGTCTAAAGTTACGGGTTGGTTTGCAAGTTTAGAAGTAAGACAAGATGAATATATAGGCTTTTACCCCTTTGAAATAGATGGCTGTAGTCTTCGATTAAAAGAGAGCCTAAATAAGCAAAACTATTTTTATCTTTTATTGTTATTGTGGAGTCATAAAATATGATCATTGCTGATTAAGAGGTTTGGATATCAACCTTGCAAAGGTGGGCTTTAATTCCGTATTTGTAAGATTTTTTTGTTAAATGCATTATAAAAAGTAGTTCAACAGGTGCATTATTTGCCTGTTATGTCTATAATGTTAGCTATGTTTTTCTGATGTAATGAGGTTTATTTTATGAAGACAAGTACTATCGCAGACGCTAAAAATAACCTATCCCATTTAATTCATCGGCTAGAGGTTGAAGAGCCTATTCATTTAACGCGTTATGGTAAGCCTGTCGCAGTTATGATGTCTGAGAACCAATATCAAACATTGGTTTCACCCCCTAAGAGTTTAAATTTGGCAATTTTGAATTGGCGATCTCAGTTAGATGAAGAGTCTAATGTTGGTCTAACGGAGGGTGAGCTTAATATCATTCGGAAAGAGCCTAGTGGTCGTGATTTTACATGGGACGAATAAAGTATTTGCTGGATACCAATATCCTTTCTGAACCCGCAAGACAAAAACCAAATAACAAGGTCATGCAATGCTTTACTGAGTATGATGGCCAATATGTAACGGCTGCTATTGTCTGGCATGAACTACAGTATGGTTGTGCACTGTTACCAGATTCTAAACGAAAAAAACAGTTACAAGGCTATTTATTAACATTGCAAGATTCTGGGTTAATCATTTTGCCTTATGAGCAAGAGGCGGCTGAATGGTTTGCCTACCAACGAGCTGTTTTAAAAGAACAAGGGAAAACAGCGGCGTATGCTGATGGGGAGATTGCAGCTATCGCGGCGGTTAATAATTTAACATTGGTTACACGTAATACTGATGATTTTAGTGCCTATAATAATTTATCATTAGA
>Ga0256840_1001273_pt1 | contig 24181 bp, 12 predicted proteins | sample 355202metaG_FD_185969 | JGI IMG/M metagenome (GOLD analysis project Ga0256840, IMG submission 185969) | Hydrothermal vent microbial communities from Mid Atlantic Ridge, Atlantic Ocean - 355-202 | ecosystem: Environmental > Aquatic > Marine > Hydrothermal vents | place: Atlantic Ocean: Mid...
AAGAAATGGGGGGGGGGGGGGTTAGATAAGTAGCTGATTTTTATTTAATTTTACTCCGACCCCAATTATTACCTATTTCTTTTTATTAACATGCCGAAAAAAAATAAACACTGTCAATATAACTGCAGTAGTATATTTGCTATATGGATTATCAATAGGCAATCCTCGATAGGTATACATAATATATTCAATTACATAACCAATAGAAAAGATAAAAAAGAAAATAGAAATTGTATAAATGATTTTTTTCATTTACAAACAATACTCCCATACTGAGCGGCATAAATGTTAGACCCAATTCCCCCTGCTAATGCAGAAAAACCAAGACCAGCAGTAGCAAAGAAACCGATAAGAGTTATTAAAAGACTACTAGCAATAGAGATCGCAAGTTTACAAGCTTCAATATCTCCATGTATAAGAGCAACACCAGCGGCAATTAAACTCGCCCCTATACCTGCAACTAATGCTGCTGCTTGAATTACAGCAATACCCACCCCAGACATCACAACAAGACTTGCTATTATCATGAAACTAGCTCCTGCTATAATCAACATTGCTCCATTCAACCCCCCACTAATCTTATAAACCCCATCCCCCACCACAGGATCAGTAATAATATACCCAAAGCCAGACCAGCCCCCAGGTATACTCACCGCATCGGTATGCGTCGTCACTTCCTTACCCGCATTAACGCCTCTGATAATATCATTTCTCGCTTCTTGACCATGCTGTAGAAAAGGCAAGACTTGGTCTATATTATCCTTGGTTATTTTGTAAATCTTCTGCCCCGCCGCGCTGGCTTTTTGTAAGGCTTTTACCGCTGAAATTGCATCAGGTTTTGGTGCATTAGGATCAGTCGGCGCAAACATCTGTTCAGGCGTAATGTGCTCCAATGCCGAGCCTAATGTGCCTACTTGCAGGTTAAACTGTTTGGCTTTTTCTGCATCGCCCTCTTGATTGGCGGCTATATTGATCATCGGTATATCAAATGCCACGCCACCAGTACTGATGCTTTTAGGTTGACCGAAGAAGGTATTTACTTCTGGCTCATAGCCAATCGTGCCATAACCTGCCGCTAGCTGGTAATAGCCTTTGGCTTTTAAGCCGCTAATGTAACTGAGTGATAACAATTGTGCGTAGTATCCTAATCCGCCTGCATAAAACATATCGCCCAGTATATCATCTCTGGTGAGGGCGGCTATTTGTGCCTGATCAGCGGATTCTAGTGTGAGCTTTGTTTGTTCTAGTTTACTTTGTAACTGTTCTAGTTTTACGGGCGAGACACTCCCTGCAAATACATTCACATTTAAAAACGAGCCTGCTATCACTTTATAGCCTCTAGGCTGTGTGATATAGCCTTTGCCTGCAAATTTAATGCCTGTAGTAAAGTTTATCTCTTCACCTATTTGCATAGCAAATCCTGTTTTTACAAGCTCTCCGTTGACTTTAAGCTCTGGAATTACATTGATTGAGCTGGGTATGCTGGTGGGTAATTGACTTGCATCGGTTGCGCCTTCGGGGATTAACGCAGCCAGTGCGTCTTCATCGGTTTGTGAGGCAGGTTTGAAGGATAGGTTTACCTTTTCATTATTAAGTTTGGCGTAGGGGAAGCTGATGGGGTCTATCATTTCACCTAAAAAATCGGTGTTGAGTGCAAACTCTATTTTTTGTTGTAACTGGCTGGGTAATTTGTCGTAGCGTGTGCCGATAATCACAATACGGTTAGGCAGTGATGAGGGCAAGGCAGGATATTCTTTGATAATGGTTTTCTTACCGCCAATCACATCGCCTACGGTGGGGTTATCTAGGGTGGCGATATGAGCTTCTAGTTTTGCTTGTGCGGTTGCTTGGGCGGTTTGTAAAATACTGGGGTCAAAGCCTGTTGCCCAGCCTTCTGTTTCATTGACTGTGCCTGAGTCTACAAAGTCTTGTGCTAATTGTTCCATATCCAGCCCCGAAATCGCGACTACGTCTAGGCCTTCTTGAAATTCATATTGTTTAAAACTGGGGTCTAGTTGTACCCATGTGTCGGCATCTTGATTGATTGCGCCTCGTGAGGGTTGAAAGTCGGTTGCTGCTTCTACCCAGATGTGTTCCATGCGCATGGTTTTTCGAGTCTTTCCTCCTGCAAGGTTGCTGGTCATTAATGTGAGTGGTATACCTGCACTGGAGGCATAATCACCTGCTGCCTGTGCAGTTGTGAAACCACCTGCCCAGTTGTTAAATTGTTCGGGTGGCACATCAATCGTGCCGTGTACATAGCGTGCAGGAATTTGTGAGGCACGTAGTAGTGAGATGGTTAAACTGGCTATATCCATTGAGTTGCCACGCTTGGCTTCTAAGGTTAGCTCGGCATCTTGGATTGCGCCCCAGCTGGGTAGCCATTCGATATTATTGCGTACCCAGTGGTAAATTTTTACCGCATCGTAGTCTAATTCGGCAGCCTTATCTTTTATGGATTGGGTGAGTTGTACTTCATCAGTTTCTGCAAGATAAAGTGGGTTATCCGCTTCTTCTAGCCCATCAAAGGTAAAATCACCTAAAGCACTGAGCTTTATTTGTGGGCTATTGTGCAAGCCACTAATGATAAAATCGTGTTGTGTGGTTTTGGGCGTGTTGTTTTTATCAGGGCGGCGTGAGGTTGTACCCATATTGTTAGGGTCAAAATTTTGATGGGTGCGTTTAAAGTCGGTAGTTTTAAATACCATTTTTCCGTCACTGACGGCGTTACTAAGTCTTTTGTTAGGCTTAGTCTCATTATCGCCCAATAGGTTGTTTATTCCTCGAAGGATATCGCTGATTACCCCTGTTTTAGTTTCTTTACTAAGCAGTGCCATGAAAGCTTTGTTTTTTCGGGTGTAACGTATCACCAAGTCTTTTTGGCGTTTCATCATTTCTTTGGGGAAATTCTGTTTATTTAAGTTTTCCTCTAAAGCCATAGCATTTTTTGTTGCTATCTCGTTTAAGTTCTCCAAACGCGTTTCTAGCGTTTTAAGCTCACCTATCACAGCATCGGTATTTTTATCTTCTATTCTCAGTTGTTTTAGTAGTGCAAGCTTTGTGATAGCTTCTATATATGCCTCTGATAGTTCGGATTCTACATTTTGAGGACCTTCTTGCTGCTTCATTTCATCACGTATTGCCGCTGCAGCAGGCGATAATATTAAAAAGGTATGGAAAAATACCACCAATAAAGCGGTGCTACGCATAAAGAGTTTGGCTTTTTTTAGGCTTGTGATGAATGGGGTTGTACTTATATTCATAATTGTTCCGAATTCGTTGTGTTTTTTTAAAACTTACGCAATGCATTTTCTGCTTTATACAGTGCTCTTATGACTAAGGCGGTTGTATACACCTCATTATCCCAAGACCCATTTGAGAGTTGTGCTGCTTTTAGGTTATCGGTGGCTTCCTGATAGGCTGCTTTATTTTCGGCGGTTAATTCAATCGCTAGGAGTGCGTAGGCGCTTTCCCAGTTTGTAGCCCAGCCACCGCTTGCTATTTGATTATCTAGTAAGAACTGTGAGCCTTTAGTTAGCTCATTGCTCAGGTTATATATACCCTGATAATCCTGTAGGGCTAATAAAGCTAACGCTGTCTCATAGATAGAGTCTTTGTTTTTACTAGAGTGTGAAAAACCACCCTCATTGGATTGCTGTGATTTTAAATAGCTAACGGCAGACCCTGTTATCGTGGTGTCAGTGACTTGTGCTAAAGTCAGTGCTTTCAGTGCAAAAGCGGTATCGATAACACGTGAATGATAGTGTGCTTGATCGCCAAAACCTGAATCGATATTTTGTAACTGAATTAACTCCGACACGATTGCAGAAACATCCTCTCCCGCTTCAATGCCTAAAATAATTTTTCTAGCAAGTGCTTCAACTTTCTTGCTATCTTCAGCATTCATGAAGGTCTGAGCAGGCGCTATACCTGTTGCCGTCTCCTCGCCAACCTTATGATAAGCACGAAGCACCTCTGCGGTCGATTGCCATTCCATCGCTATTTTCGAGTTATTGCTATACGCACCGTTAGATTGCGCTTGTGTTTCTAACCATTCAAGTGATTTGACCAAAAGTGGTGGCAATGTATCGGGTTCATCTGGTTTTTTGGTAATATTTACCACACGGGTTTTAATTGCCTCGTTACCTGCCTTATCTTTTACTTTGTAGGTAACAAGGTAATCTTTAACGATACGGGTATCAACAAAGTTTGAAACAACAATACTGCTTGTGAGATCACCATCAACATCATCAACCGCCGTTGCACCTGCATCGTTATAAACACTGCCTTCAACCAAAGAAACAGTTGATTCACCTTTAAGCGTGATAACAGGTTTAGTGGTATCAATAACAATATTTGGGTCACGTTTCACATTTACAATGCGTGTCGCTGTGCTGGTATTGCCTGCAGTATCTTTTGCAGTATAAACCACCTCATAGCGACCTGGAATGTTGTAATTTACATTGCTATTAAAGCTATATCCAAGGTCTCCATCTCGATTATCTAAAACAGTGATTCCTGCATCGTTATACTCTGCACCTTGAATAAAGTTTACTGGGTTTTCACCTATGAGGGTGATGGTTGGTGGAATAACATCCGCTCCTGTTGCTTCAACTATTGTTATAATTCGAGAGATACTAGAATAATTACCAGCTTTATCGTATACAGCATAAGTAATGGAATATTTACCGAGAACATAAGTTGTAAACAAGCTGTTTCTTAATGTAATGTTTTCGGTAATTACACCATCACGGTCATCTGTAGCGGTTGCTCCTTGATCAATGTAAATATCACCTTGAGTGATAGTTATTTCAGAAGCACCAATAAGCTTAATATTAGGGGGGGTTTTATCAACCTTAGCATCGCTGACAACCGTAATTACTACGTCATCACTAGCTGTTAAACCTGCACTATCTGTAATCTCTAATGTTATATAGTGATCCCCTAATATATCACTTTTATAATCAAAATAATAAGAGTTGCTTATAACCTTATTATTTTCAGTCCACTTTGCACTCGTAATTGTATTATTCAAAGAGTAACTTTCATTTAAGCCTAGTGTCGTTGTCTCACCTTGATAAATATATTTATCTTTTCCTGCATCAGAATATATTTCTTGTATTTTTGGTAATACAGTAATTTCAACCTCATCAGTGTCTTTCAATCCATTACTATCTGTCACGGTCAATGTAACCGTATATTTTCCAACCTCTTCTGCTACATAACCTACACGACTACGAGAGCCATAATTGAGAGAAACGCCATTTTCAGTCCATTGAGTTTCTTTTATAGTTCCGCCAAAAGCGTATGAGAAAACACTATCTAAAAGTGCATAATCTCCTAAATATACTGTTTTATCCAACCCTGCATTGGCATTTACTTCTCTTGGTCTGTCTTCAACAACAGTAATTACGATTTCATCTGTACCTATCACTCTATTAGTATCTTTATCGCTTAAAGTAACTTTAATAGTATGATCACCTAACTCTGTAGATTCAAAATAGAAATAGTCACTAGTACTTAAAACTCTACCATTGTCTGTCCACTCCCTTCTTGCGTTGGGAAGATGAGTGTAACCCGTCGGAGAATCTAATTGAAGAAGGGTCCTTTCATTGGTGTATATAGATTTATTTTGTCCTATTTCTATATAAAGTGGAGGAGGATCTTTAGCCTCAACGACTGTTAGCGTCATCTCATCGGTATCAGTCACTGTACCTGTATCATCCATGACCGTAAGCTTTATGATATGCTTGCCTAGTTCCGTGGCATCATAATTAAGAATAGAATAATTTGTTCCTAAAGTATTGCCATTTTCAGACCATTTATACCTCAGATTTGCATACCGAGATGCACTACCACTAGCTTTTATATAAGTACTCTCTCCTTGAGTAACAGCCATGTCTTTACCTGCATTGGCATAAACCCATTTATCAGGTGCCGCTATAATTTTTAAATTCATTGTATCTGTGGCGGTGAAACCTTGGCTATCAGTGATAGTTAGTTTTATAGGATGTATCCCTATACCTAGGTCTGGAGAATAAGTCCAATTATCATAACCTAGAACCGTATCATCCGCTGTCCACTTATAAGACAGACCTCCATTCACGGAAAAACTCTTGTTTTGAACTCCTATAGAAACAGATTCCCCTTGGTATGTTGCTTTATCTAAACCAGCATCGGCAAAAATGTCTCCGCTCACCACAGGTTTATTAATGATCGTGATCACAGTATCGTCACTAGCTTCTAAACCATGTTCATTGGTTACTCTTCTCGTAAGGGTATGTTTACCAACAGCGAGATTTATATTGCCGTACAGTATGTTAGAGTAGGAACTCACATCAGAAGATGCAAATAACACTTCATCGTTTTCTTTCCACGTTGTTGAAGTAAATAAACTGCCCACAGATAACGTAGAAGCCCTATCCCCCGCCACTATATTATCTCCAACATAAAAACTTTTATCTAATCCGGCATCTGAAAATAGGAAGTGATCTGCAGACTCTATTATTGTTATAACAATATCATCACTTTTTTCTAAACCTTTTTTATTTTTTACCGTTAGTTTTAAAGTATGAGATCCTGCTTGTAATCCTAACTCTTTTATTTCCCAATAAGGTAGCTGTGCCTCGTTAGAACTATATATAGAAGTATCTTCATAGATAATATTGTTGTCTAACGTCCATATGTAAGTAACTGGTTTACTTCCTATAGATTGGAGTATTTCTGTTGAAATATTAAAATGACCAATCTCAGTGGTGTAATAAAATTTATCTACTCCTAAGTCCACATATAATGAATGATTAGTATTTTCTACTATCGTAATAGTGACTTCATCGGTTACCTCTATATCAAGATCATTTGTTACAACAAGTTGAATATTATGAGTACCTATACTTAGATCTGGATTAGTTAACGCATAATCCGTACCCACCGTAATATCGTTATCTACCCATTTAATAGACTTTATAGCACTATGTCGAGTAACAATATCAGGACGAATACTAAATTCCTCCCCAACGCTATAATTTTTATCTATCCCAGCATCTACAAGTAATTTATATGGTTTTTCATGAACACGAATTGTTACATCATCACTACCTTCTAGCCCATGCTCATTTTTAATCAATAGAGTTAAAGTGTGTTCACCTATACTAAGATCAGGTGAAATAAAGCCTGAACTATTACTAATGAGGTTATTTCCTTCCTTCCACTGAACTTGGGTAATACTACTTCCCACAGAAATTGTTCCTGTATCTTTTACACCAAGACTTACTCCTCCTTTAAATACATCCTTATCAATACCTGCATCAACAAATAACCGATGCTTTTGAATATCAACAATAGAAACTTTTACTTCATCCGTTGCCTTTAATCCAAATTTATCCGTAACAGTTAAAATAAAATAATGATCGCCAATACTTAGCGATGAACTAGAATAACTGTCACTAGTTCCCACTATTTTATCTCCCATCCTCCATTCATATTGAGCAATATTATCTCCAATATCAAGGTCGTAACTCAGGTGAGCAGATAAACTAACCGTACTTCCTAAAAAGATAACCTCATCTAAACCCGCATTAGCAACAGGAGGTTTATTTGAAGATAAGTTGATATCTCCCACATTGAATATAGTTTCCCCTTTATTAAGTAAATACTTCTTATATGTCTCACTTTCATTAGACGCTTTTATTATTATATCTTTCCCAAGTAAAGCGACTTCTAAAGCAGTTACACTAGTTTTTTCTATATCTACCCTAAACTTTCCATTTGAATCTGTTTTTGTTTTAACAATGCTTATTAGTCCAGGCTTTCCAAATGTTAAGCCTTCTGCATTTCCAAAAATAGTTATATCAGTGTTAGATAAATAATTACCCGATGAATCAACGACACTACCTGTAATGACAATATCCTGAGTGCTATTATTTTCATCAATAACGATACATTTATTTAGTGTATTTACACCTGCTTGAAGAGATTGAAGGTAGACTGGGTTATCTGCATATACCCCCAAAAAACCCTTATCAGTGGCGGCATAATAATTATAACGATTATTAGCAATAAGTCCTTCTAATCTTAACATCCCATCTACACTGGTTCTGGATATATTTCTCCACGTCTTATTTTCTGGCTCAACAATAATACTTGCTAATACTTTATCTCCATTTTTATCTTCAACACATATATTTTGAGTTCCCAATGCTTCCTGTACACTTGTAAATGCATCTAAATTAAATGCTCTATTAACCGTATCGACCGCAGTTTTATAAGTATTTGTATCAGGGTCGTAGGTTGCTACACCATCCTCTACCCACTTACCTTTTTCCTCATCAAAAAACCAAAAAGGAATTGTCGCGGGCTTATCAAGTGCATCATCTGCTGGAATACTTAATTCAATCTCTTTACCAGGAGCTATTTGAACATCATTTCCATCTTTATCTTTTAAGTCTATTTTAATAAAACCAAAGGAGGTTAATTCACCCGTTTCGCCATCTGTTCTTTCTGCTTGTAAGTCACCAGGGAATTCATTCACTCCTTCCTCTGTGGTAATAGGAAAATAGCTTGACGATAATGTTAATTCCCCATCAACCGTTTTCCCATTCTTGTCCACAAAACCTTCTTTAGGTAATACAATAGTCATTTTTTCAGAAATGATTGTTTCTTTCTTGCTAGGATTTATTTTTGATATTTTTTCAGGTCTTGATAAGACAATATTTTGAATAGTTTCTTTACTTGGTTGTATTTTAATAATATCCGAATTTTGTAAAAAACCATAACGTGACGCCGTCACAGTCGCACGGATAGTAGATTTTAAATCACTAAAAATGTATTTCCCCGATGTATTGGTATTTGTTACTTCTCCCGTTGAGAGAGATACTTTAACATTAGGGATAGGAATTTTTTTTGAGTCAATTATTACCCCAGATAGCGACCCGAGAAGAGCAGCATCTTTCTGAATCGTTATCTTAATTTCATCCGTAGCAATCAAACCTCCATTGTCTGTTACCTTGACGGTAAAAATATGATCCCCCAATCCTAAGCGTGTTAAAACTAGACCTAATTCGCTCCCCAATAGATTGCTGTCTTTATCAAACCACTCCGTTTTTACAATCTCACCATCATCAGATGCTTTTGCTAAAAATGAGACTACAGCGCCCTCATTGAGTACTTTGTCATCTCCAGCATTGACTAATGGTGGCGTGTTATTTTGAACATCTGCAATACAAGTGTTTTCTACCTTGTGATAGCCAGTGCTACAACTCGTTACTTTACAACCTTCATAATCACTCCACAATGATCCATCAGTAGCACACGCTCTGGTTTGTGTGCCTATACCATTATTAATCGCACACTCTTTTGATTCTGTTGAATCTGGCGCACAAACTTGAGTTGAAGAATCAATGACACAAACATTTCCGTCTTTGTGATACCCTGAATTACAGCTCGTTACAGTACACTCTTCGTAACTACCCCATACCGAACCATCGCTAGCACAAACTCTGGCTTGTTCTCCTGAACCATTATCAATACTACAGCTTTTAGAACCGCTAGCATTCGGAGTACATATTCTATTTGGAGGAGCACTCACTGCAATTGCCATAATCTTTAGACTATCGGGAATGCTATTTATCACTCCATCATTTACAGTCAGTTGAAAAAGGTATTCCCCTACCACATCTGGCGTAAAAATAACGTCCATATTGCTAGTACCATTAGTACTTGCAATACTATTTTGTGGTTTTCTTATTAAGGTCCAACGGTATGCTAATTCATCATGATCAGCATCCGTTGACGCAGATCCACTTAACACCACTTTAGAACCTATAGTTACAGTTTGATCCTGTCCTGCTACTGCGACAGGTTTGTTATTCCCTTCTGTTCCATTACCTGTTACTCGAATAATGATTTCATCAGGTACACTTTCTAAGTCCCCATTTTTCACTCTTAGCTCTAAAATATACTTACCCGTTTTATCAGGGGTAAAAAATGGATTAGCACTCTCAGGATTGTTTAATAATGATTGACTTCCCTCTGGTCGTAATTTAATGACCCAGTTAAAGCTTAAATCTCCCCCATTACTACTAGATCCTACACCCGCTAATTTTATTAGCTCACCAACGATACCCGTTTGGTCATCTCCTGCACTCGCTATTGGAAAATTCAAACCATCACTAACAATAAGAACTATCTGATCAGGTCTACTATCCGTCTTTCCATCATTCACAATTAGCTGAATAATGTAAGTACCATCCACATCAGGTGAAAGTGTTGGAGATATAGTATCTTTACCCACAATGATCGCATTACTATTAGCTGGCTTTTCAACAAATTCCCAGCGATATGACAAAACCTCACCATCAACATCTGATGAATCACTCGCATCAAAAGTAATCATCTCCCCTATACGCGTATTCTGATCATCCCCCGCATCAGCGACTGGAATATAACTGCGATCAACAGAATTACCATCACACGCTGCTAAAAACACCGCGATTAAAATTAGCGATAATAAACGGGAAAGAAGGGGTTTAGTGATAAAACAAAGCTGGCGCATACTTAATCTCTTAATAAAGCACATTAATAAGAAGTATTCATATCACCTAAAGACAATATTATCAATCTTTTTGATTTGGCTGCCATTCTCTACAAGACAAAAGGTATCTTCTAGTCCTACTTTCTTATTCTCATTTTAAACACAGACACTCAAACAATTATCCGCCCTATTCTATGAAGACTACCTTGTCCCAATATAAATAGCCGTCGTATCCAAACGACCCCCATGCCCCAATTCTTGGTTAACCGACCCCGCAGCAACATCCCATTTTTCTTTTTCTTTAATCAAAGGGGTCAAGACTCGATTGATACATTTTATGCACCCTACGGGTAGTCGTCGCTACGCTCCAACATCGTTTCGCATACGCTCGGCTCGATGATTTGTGTGAGAATTATTGGTTCTTAGGTCTTAAAAAACGCCTACGTAAGCCTAGCAATAACATTGGGAAGATAACATAGCCCATAGAACCACCACCTGCTGATTTAGTATCATCCTTTTTACCACCAACTTCGTCGTTAGTACTATCATCTACGGCTTTTGCCGAAATAATGACCGTCCTTTTCTTAACGAAAGTATTTCCAGCGGCATCTTTTGCTGTATAGGTTAGTACATACGTCCCTTCTTTATCCACATTTACAGTACCCGTCACAACAACCGATACAATTCCATCACGATCATCAAATGCATCAAAGCCTGGATCGGCAAAATCCGTCCCTACCTCTAGTGTGATTGTTGAATCACCTGTTAAAGTAATAATAGGTGGTGTTTTGTCAGGAGTAGTTGTTACATTTACTTTTCGTGTTAATGACGAAGTGTTACCTGCTAAATCTTTTGCAGTGTAGGTAATTGTATAAGACTTAACGGTACTTATATCTACAGTACCAGAGATAACAACATCCACAGCACCATCACGATCATCTAGGGCTGTAGCACCCAGCTCTACATAGTTTGATCCTTTAGAAACACTTACAACATTACTGCCAATTAGAGAGATTACTGGTGCTGTTGTGTCAGGCACCACCTTCTCTACCACTTTCACTTCTCGTGTTTTAGTTGCGGTATTTCCAGCTAGGTCTGTTGCTTTATAGGTAATTGTATAGCTATTCAATACGGCCGTATTAACAGAACCTGTAATAACAACCGTTACTACGGGATCAATATTGTCTGTCGCTGTTGCACCTTGCTCTGTATAAGTTCCATCTTGCTCTATCGTGACAATACTTGCCCCTGTTAATGTAATAACAGGTGGCGTTATATCAGCAGCAGGTGTGACGGTTACCGTTCGAGTGGCTGTTGCTGTATTTAAAGATGAATCCGTTGCGGTATAAGTAATTGTGTATGTATTTGCAACTGCGGTATTCACTGTCCCTGAGCTTGAAACGGATACAACACCATCAATATTATCAAGTGCCGTTGCGCCTGCATCTGTATAACTTGTGCCTTGAACAATACTGATGGCACTTGAGCCAGTAACTGTAATAACAGGTGCTGTTGTATCTGCTGCTACAGCATCTAATATGGTGATATTTCCTGATGATATTTGGAAGAATGGCTGATTAGCACAAGCAACCATAATACGTGCGCCACTCATCAGTGGCGTAGACACTGGAATAGTCGCGCTCTCAACGCCATCATTCGCCGTTGAAGCCTGTAGAATATTTTCCACACCATTAGAGCGTAATAGCTTTATGTCTACAGAGCTACAGCTTATTGGTGCATTATCCGTACCTGCTACTTGCCAAGCAATATCGATTGTTTGACCTTTAGAAAAAGTTTGCGAGCTTGATTGGGATAGAACCCTAAATGCAACTCCTGTATCTGCTGTCGATATAATAACCGAATCACTCGCTATGCCCCCATTACCATCACGTGCTACAAAGGCAAAATTCATATTACGAACTGTTGCAGGTAACTTTTCACCTTTGCTACTTGTACCCGCAAAAAGATTTGATAAACGAGGAATGTATCTATCCTGATTTGAATTAGGCAGTAATGTACGAATAATCGCATTATCACCCGCATCGACATCAACATTCGTTGCCGTACCAGCATCCATTTGATCCCATGTGTAGCTAGTACCACCCGTTGCAGTACCATCCAGTAAAAAGGGTGTATTAATAGGAATAATATGATTTACCCCCGCATTTACCACTGGTTTCTGATTACCCGTTGAGGCTCTAGTACCACAACTACTACCAATAACATCATTACGCGTGTAATTATTTATTTCCTCGATACTTTTCCAATGGAACATTGCATCTGCATTCGTTTGAAAGCTATCAGTACCACAAATACCACTGTATGACATGATGGTACTTCCACCGCCTGGTTCTACCGCAGCAGTTGCAGCTCGATTACCACCGCCACAATTTCCAAGAACACTGTTGAAGGTATGATTTGCCCCTAGTTGATGACCTAATTCATGCGCAACTAGTTGAATATTAAATATCTCACCTTGGGGTGAAGAAATCCCTGTAGCACCACCTGCCTTTATACCTGTAGTTAATACGACCCCACCTCCTGATGATACATTCGCCTCATTAAGACAAGCGACACCACGATAAGCTAAACCTCCTTGAGAACCTCTAGCAAAGACATGACCAATATCATAATTTGCAGCCCCTACAAGCCCATGTAAGCTTGCCATATTCTCATTAACTAATGCTGTAGTTGAGTTGTCAGTATATGGATCTGTTGTTGCATTGGTATAGATGTATTGCTGACCTGTTACTAACTGTAGTTTTACACCGATATCTCGCTGATAAATTTCATTGACACGATTTATTGTAGTAACCATTGAGGCATATGCACTTGCTGTTGTGCCACCCACCGCAGCCGTATATTCAGCTGTACCTGCTAAGGCTAAACGATAAGTAATCAAACTATCTGCAGGCAACCCGGCAAGCTTTTTAGTCAACAAATTCTTAGTTGATGATTGCAGTAATTTAGTTTTGGATAAGCCTTTGCTTGGAATCAATGAGTGTTTTTCATGAACTTCACATTTAAAGTCTTGATTAAAATGAACAGCGTTATCACGCTTACTTAAACTCTGATAAATATTACGATCATCTTTATCTGGGTCGATAAAAATAGTTTCACCATCCGCTAACACCAACATTCCGTGAAAGCCTTTTATTGTAAAATCAATACGACCCGTGATAGCAGGGTCATCAATACCAACCACACTCCATGTTTTAATCTCAGGGTAACGGGCCGCAAGCTCATTTGACAAAATAGGAGAATCAGTAACGCTGACTCTTACAAAACTCCCATTCGGTAAAGGCAGATTGATTTCAAGAGATGAAGACTCAGAATTCAATGAACGAGAACTTTTCTTTTTTGTGAATAAGCGGTGCTTTAGCGTAGATTCATCCAAGCGCAAAGAACGCCTTTTAAGTAGTCTTTTTACAGAGCCATCAGCTGCACGTGTCTCACGACTTTGCTGATGAGACTGCTCTTTTACTTCAACATCATGCCAAACTGAGTCTTGCATAGGAGTAGAAAACGTATTGGTACAGGCAATAAGCCCAACTAGCATTGCAATTTTTTTCATGGGGATAATTTTTATTATTTAAGGGTGACCCGATTATTGCATGAGAAACCTGAACGCCAGCTAAACGAGCATTACTGCTCGTCAGAAAAAATCAATAGAAGTTAGCTTTTTTAAATCGTTTAAAAACACTCATTAACAGAACAAGCATAACCCAGTCTGGTGAGCCACCGCCTTGTTTTACTTGAGCTGGCTCATCATATTTAGTGTCATTAATCTTGTTAAGATTAATATCCTGCAACTTCAATTCAGGCTGATCTTCATCAGCAAATTTTAGGCGCGTTTTATGATTTTGGCTATTCACATAAAAATTACGATAGGAGACAGCAAAAAAGATATTATCACTACAGCTAATTTTAAAACGTCCCTGAGATGTTGAGCGTGACGATGATGGAATTGTCACCCATGCCATACCTGTATTAGGTAAACCTTCACCCAAAACTTGATCAAAATTGTGTCCACCATCAACAGATAATGAAATATCGACACTGTTGCAATTTATAGGATTCTGATTTGTACCCGCAACATTCCACAAAATTTTATACGACTCTCCAAGCTGATATTGAGAACGTGGCATATTTAAAGCAAACCGACTGCCTGTACGTTGCACTAGCACACTCATTTCATCACTTTGCGTCGTGTTAAAGCTATCTTGAACAACCAATTTAAACTTCATCAAACGTTGCTGAATAGGCAAAACTTCACCTGCTTGACTCGTGTGGTTTAAAATATTGTTTAGCGGAGGAAACATCCTAGATTTTTTAGCTGTTAAAGGATGTACCCGAAACAAAGCATTATCGCCTCTATCACTATTTACAGGTGATAACTCACCCACGTCCACTTGTTGCCATGCATAAATAAGAGCATCACCTTCTGCGTCAGTAGCCCCACCTTTCAACTCAAAAGGTGTTTGCGCAGGGATAACATAATCTATACCCGCTTCAACTTTAGGGAATTCATTTTTAATAATATTAGGGATGCCACAACCATTATTTTCCCCCTCGCTAATATATGAACGAATCTGCTGGATACTACCAATATGAAACATCGCATCAGTATTGGTTTGTAAATTATCTTGCCCACAATAACCTGCATAGGACATAACCGTTGAGCCGCTACCAGGCTCAAAAGCTGTATTTGCTGAGCGCGTTTCACCTGCACACAAGCCCTCTACGCCGTTAAAAGTATGTGTTGCACCAAACTGATGACCAATTTCATGCGCGACAAAATCCAGATTAAAACTATCATTTTGAGGATTACTGATACCTGAAATACCTTGCGCCTTTCGATTGCTATTACAGGCACTCCCAATCGCCGCTAACCCACCACCACTTGCTGAGAATAAATGCCCAATATCATAATTTTCAGAACCAATAACAGAATCGATATTAATTTGATTTTGATAAAGAAGCCCTTTGCTATCACTAGCCATATAAGGGTCAGAACTTGCATCGACATAAATTAACTCATCATTATTTTCAACCAAACTTAGATGAATACCCAAATCTTGTTCAAACACTTGATTCACACGATTGATGGTTGTAGTAATTGCGCTTAAAGCGCCTACCACTGTTCCACCATGTTTAGCGGTATATTCGCCCGTAGCTGCAATTGCTATACGATAATTAAGTAAACTCTTTGAAGATCTTTCTGTTGTTTTTGTGGTACTTGAGCGCAATGCTCTATCAAAAAGATTTTCTCTTGAATGCGTAGAACAAGAGAACCCGTCACCCTCAGATTTTTTCTGATCATGCTTGGCATAGCTTGCATAAACAGAGCCACCGATAGGGTCGATAAACAGCGTTTCACCTTTATGTGTTTGCAATATGGCATGAAAGCCATTTATCGTCATATCCAACTTCCCTGATACAATTTCATCATCAGAAAGCACTTTAAACGTCTTTATTTCTGGGTATTTATTACTAAGACTTACAGGAAGAATGTTACTTTTAATAATCGACACACTAATAACGCGACCATCTGGCAAAGGTAAGTCAATTTTTAAAGGGCTTTGTTGTTTACTACTGAGTGATTTTAAACTTTTAACCCGTTGATTATTTTGATCCAAATAAGCTGACATCTTTTCTATATTCAGATCTAAAAAACGAGCATTTTGGTACGATGACTTTGATGCCTGATGCTTAGCTTTGGTGCTTTTGATTACGTCAGGATTAATATCCTGCCATAAACCTGAATCAGCATAAGCAGGAAGTGTAAAAACAAAGCTAAGCCCTAATAATAAAGTTGTAACTAGTCTGTTTTTAGCTGTATAAGTTTTGATATCCATATCCACACCAATATTCCTTGATTGATATGGTTATTTTGCTCCGTAAACATGACCTTAATAAAACCCTAACCGCTGATAGCCTCAGAACCCAAGATAGAAAACCTGATTATCACTTAATCGTAAGATTTAGACCGTTCAAAACACTTGAAAAGTCCTTTTTTTCATACAAATCATCCAAAAAGAGGGGGGGTGGTATGCTTATTTACTAAAAAATGGGAGTTTAAAGCTATTTTTATTACCCACCCCCCCTTTTTTTCGATGATTTGTGTGAAAGAATCGTATAATAATCGTCTTTATTAACAGGTGAATACTGTGTGGGAAGCTGAATTTAAACTCTATCTTTATCCTGATAACCCTGAGTATCAAATTGATGTAGATAGACTCACGCTACAACTTAAAAAAAACGCCTTGCTAGGCAAAACACTTTCTCCATATCGCTATGCTACAGGTGAAAAATTTCTATCTTTATTCACTTTTATGGGATGCTCACCCAATATTGAATTAGAACCCCAAGATGACAAGCCCTATTGCTATATTGAGATTGAATCCCAAAATAAACCTCGGTTTATTTCAGGGAAAAACACCAAATATCCTCCCTGCCCTCACTGCAAAGAAAAGCTTAGCGCTCAAATATGCACTAACTGCAATCAAAGCCTCGACTTCACAAAAGTTAATTGGCGAAAATCTGCCTTTATTTCCAGCAGTTGGATTTGTATCGGAAATATTTATGAGCTTGAAGCCATCCCAAATGATCAGCTACTCAACACATTAAAAAGTGAAACTGGCTCAACATGGAAAACAGCCTATATACGAGATACTCAGGTAACAAATATAGGAGCCTAATCAACATTGATAATAGATGTCATACCGTATGTTTAAGCTATTGCAACTGTTCCAAGGTTAGTTCTTCTTTGCCAAGAATCGTATCTAATCGGCGTTGCTGAATACAAACTTCTAGTAAGTATTCGCCTTTGTCTGAAATAGTCTCCTGAACAATTGCCTCATCCTCATATAATTGCGCACGCAAACGTGCCAAAGCAGGATGTAATCTCAAGTGTCCTTTAAATACATTTTTAGCAAAAATATCAGATAGCTTTTCTAATAATTCGGGAATTCCCTCACCTGTAACGGCAGAAAGCCAAACACGAGCAGGTAATCCATCATGCTCCTCATCACGGTGAGCTGATTGCTCTGTGAGATCAATCTTATTCATCACCTCTAGCTGAGGTACATCTTCTGCACCCAGCGCACGGATCACGTTATTCACCTGTTCACGATAAAAATCACGTTGTTCGTCACTGCTATCAATAACATGCAAAATCAAATCTGCTTCGATGGTCTCTTGTAATGTTGCACGAAAAGCCGCGACTAAATCATGTGGTAAATCACGAATGAAACCTACCGTGTCTGCCAGAACAATGGCTTGTTGGTCGGGTAAGTTTACTCGGCGCAAGGTTGGGTCTAGCGTGGCAAATAGTTGGTCTGCCGCGTACACTTCAGAACCTGTTATTTTATTAAATAAAGTGGATTTACCTGCGTTGGTATAACCCACTAGCGATACGGTTGGAATTTCAGTCTTTTGTCTAAGCTGTCTACCCTGCTCTCGCTGACTGCTTACTTTCTCTAATCGTTTATTGATTTGTTTGATACGAACATTCAGTAAACGACGATCCGTTTCTAACTGCGTTTCACCCGGCCCACGCATTCCGATACCGCCTTTTTGGCGTTCTAGGTGAGTCCAACCCCGCACGAGGCGCGTCGACATATGTTTAAGCTGTGCCAGCTCAACTTGCAATTTACCTTCGTGTGATTTGGCGCGTTGGGCGAATATATCAAGGATCAGCGCAGTACGATCAAGCACGCGACATTCTACAAGCTTTTCAATATTGCGTTCTTGTGCGGGGGAAAGTGTGTGATCAAAAATCACCACATCGGCATCGTGTTGAATAACCGCTGTTTTTATTTCATCTGCTTTGCCTGAACCGACAAAGAGTTTTGGATCAGGTGATTTACGCGTGCCAACGATTAAAGTCGAATCGCGCGCACCAGCTGACCGCACTAGTTCTTTGAACTCATGCTCATCTTGCATTTCTTGGGATTTATTGGCGTTTCTGCCAAAATCAATTTGTACCAGAATGGCACGCTCAATCAGGGCTTCACCCTGACTGAGTTTGTCAAATAGTTCCAATTATCGAACCATCATTGTGTGACAACTAACGAAAGCGTGCCAACTAATGAAAATATTAATCGTCATCTTCCATCGTGATTTTGATAGGACGAGCAGGAACAATTGTAGAAATTGCGTGTTTGTAAACTAACTGACTTACTGTGCTACCGAGTAGAACAACAAACTGGTCGAATGATTCAACGTGACCTTGTAGTTTAATACCGTTTACAAGATAAATTGCAACGGGGATGCGCTCTTTACGTAAAGCGTTTAGGAAGGGTTCTTGTAGCATATGCCCTTTTGACATGGTGTACTCCTGATTTATTATTGGGTTGTTGTTGGTTTTAGTTTATTTAGTGAACTGAAAATAACTAACCATCAATTATTGGGGGCATCAGTTCGTTCTGCATTCCTTGCAGGAGGTCGATCATAACAGGTTTATTCTAAAAGTAAAAAAGCAATTGATCACTAATTGCCCAACGGTCGTTTCTTATCGAAATGAAGGGAAGACAATCGTGTAATTATCACCCCTCTTCCGTTTATCGCCCAAAACTTAGCTAACTAATAAATATCCTTTATTATTGATAACTAACGGCATGAAAATAAAAAAATTAAAGGGCTCAAATGGCTTACCCATTAAAAACAATCAGAACTACACTTCTATTTATTACACTTACGTTGTTTATATCTGCTTGTGGTGGTGGGAGTAGTGAAAATACCGACAAAACTCCAGAAAAACCTCGTACATCAAAATTTTCTTATGTGAAAATGCATTATGACCTGCTTAATAATCAAGCCATGATTTGGGGTGAATCAAATACTATAAACCACATTCAGTTAACACATCCATCCCCTCAAGGAAGCTCTACACTCCGCATTACAAATAGTGACAACCTAATAAAAAAACAGTTAATCGTGTATTTAGGGACTGATAATAATTATTACGTTAGTCAGATAAAAGCGATTAAAAGCCTCACTGAAATCAGCCTCTACAAACCAATTGAAGCTCCAATCAACGCAGGTATCAACGCTTGGGATTTTTATCAAAATGGTTCACACGCCGATACTTATGGTTTTAAAGCAATTGCTGACTTTGCAATGAAAAGCCTTAACTTTAATAACAAAACGACAGGCACTCATTTACTGTTAGGTGATAGTTGGTTCGATGAAGGAAGTATTCATAATCGTCTCATCCAGAAAATGCCTAATGCCTCAATTATTAATCAGGGCATTGGAGGTAATACCGCTCAAAATTTACTTGATCGCTTTGATAATGATGTAACGCCAAATGCTCCTGATTATGTCTGGATAATTAGTGGAACCAATGATTACTGGCAAGGTGTTAGTACGGTTCAATTTAAAGATAATTTGAAAAAGCTTATCGAAAAATCTAAAGAAATTGGCGCAAAGGTAATTATTATTGATTCTTCAGTTGGCGAGGGCATCGCACCTTCTACTGGTATTAAAAACCAGTTTCAATCAGAGGAATACGTTAGGGTTACAAAAGAGTTACTCTAAAAAAAGTTTAATATCGCTCACAACCGAGTCTAATTGGTAATTTTTCGCATCATAACGTGTAATATCTGGCTCCGAACGCATCCATGTCATTTGCCTTTTTGCTAATTGACGGGTGGCAATTACTGCACGTTCTTTCATTTCATCGGCATCGAGCTTTCCTTCTAGATACTGCCATGCTTGGCGATAACCTACACAGCGAATAGAAGGCAAATCATCATGCAAATCATCTCGCTCATACAAGGTTTTTACCTCGTTTAAGAAGCCCTGCTCCACCATAATTTCAAAACGCTTTTCTGCTAAATCACGTATCCATTCCCGTTCAGGAATTAACGCTATTTTTAATAAGCGGTAGGGCAATGCATCTAATTGCGCTTCTTTTTGTAACTCTGTTAATGGCTTACCTGTTAACTCGAAAACTTCTAAGGCGCGTTGAATACGCTGTTTATCGTTAGGGTGAATTCGTTGCCCTGCTACAGGGTCAACTTCAACAAGACGTTGGTGTAAAACATCCCAGCCTTTTTCTTCTGCCTCATCTGATAACTTTTTACGCACTTCAGGGGCTGCTTCAGGCAAGACGGCTAGCCCATTTTCTAGCGCACGGTAATACAACATTGTGCCCCCCACCAACACAGGTATTTTTCCTTTTTCCGTGATTTCTTGCATCTCACGCAAAGCATCTTTACGAAAATCAGCCGCAGAATACGATTGTGATGGATCAAGAAAACTAATTAAGCGATGTGGCGCTATGGCCAACTCTTCAGCTGTTGGTTTTGCCGTACCAATATCCATATCTTTATAGATTAAGGCAGAATCAACACTGATCAACTCAATAGGAAAATGCTCCATGAGCTTCATTGCCAAGCCTGTTTTACCCGAAGCAGTAGGCCCAATAATAAAAATCGCAGGTGGCAAACTCATTTTTTAAAAACTTCTTTTAAGCGAATTTTTAAACGACGGCGTATCTTCATGAATTTTTCCTTAGTTGTATCATCGCCCGATAAATAGTTCTTTTTTATATATATTTTGACTTCGCTTGTTTTTGTTTTGATGTTTTGATAGGTACCTGTATCCTTGATCCAATCAATCATACGCATCACGAAATTAAATGCTTTTTTAAACCACGCGAATGCCATCAACTTGGGTTTTGTTGCTCGAAACAACCAAAATGTAAAAGCGGCTATAGGGATTTTACCCGCATAAATAACAACCCAAAGGAAGATATGCCCTCTTAGTAAAAGTGTGCCTGCGTAAATTCCTTGGATTTCTGTTATCAAAAACAAAATAACAAATGCTATTAAAATCACCGTGCCATTGACACCTTGAAGGTAAACATCTAAACGCTTCAATAGCTCCAAAGACTGAATATAACGCACAATGGGTTTTGCAAAACGTTCCCACACTAACTCTTCGTAAAAGATATAACCCAACACTATCAAAGTAAAAAGATAGTGGGTGATCGTATTTATTATTTTATTCAAAAAAATACCCTAGCCTAATTACAATTTATTGCCCACGCATAAACAACTTATCCAACTGATCAATACTCATCTGCGTCCACGTTGGCCTGCCATGATTGCATTGCCCACTTCGCTCTGTTCTTTCCATATCTCGCAGTAGTGCGTTCATTTCTGAAATACTTAAACGATGGTTGGCTCGTACTGAGCCGTGACAGGCCATGGTTGATAGTATTTCGTTGATTTCTTCTTCTACACGTTGGCTAGTGCCATGCTCTAGCAAATCTGAGAGTACATCGCGCACCAGCTGTTCCACATTTGAGTCTTTTAATAAGCTTGGCACTGCCCGAATAGCTAACTTTTCAGGTGCTAGGCGGTTTAGCTCAAAGCCTAGTTTTTTGAAAGTCTCTGCAAATTCTTCTGCGCAATCGCCTTCTTTTTGGCTGACGGCTAAAGAACTGGGTACTAACAACGGCTGTGAGCGCACAGTATCCTCGTGCATACTGTTTTTTAAGTGCTCATAGGTGATACGCTCGTGTGCGGCGTGCATATCGACTACGACCAAGCCTTCTGCATTTTCTGCCAGTATATAAATTCCATGCAATTGGGCGACGGCAAAACCCAACGGTGGTACTTGCCCTGTCTCTTGCGATGAGTCTACAGGCATTGATGCTGTGACTTGGGCTGACATCCGTTTAGAGAAATCTTCCGAAAGCGGTGGTAGTTTTGATTGCCCTATTTGTGAGCGTTGAAAACTATCGGGAGACTCGTGCATTCGCCCATAAACAGCCATCTGTTCGGCAACTTGTCCACCCTGCTCTCTTTGAAACCCTGTTGGATTATTACTATTGTTGTTTGAAACAGGAATACTCAAATTTTGTTGCGTAGGCGTGTATTGAAATGAAGCCGAGTGATTCGCCTGCTCGGGTAAATCAGGCGCATCCATTTGCGAAGAGTCTACATTTGGGCGAACATCTGCTAACGCCTTGTGCAATGTGCGATACAAAAAATCATGCACTAAACGCCCTTCTCTAAAACGTACTTCGTGTTTTGTTGGGTGCGCATTTACATCGACTTTCTCGGGCGCCATTTCTAAAAACAGCACATAAGCGGGATGCCTGCCGTGATAGAGCACATCGCTATAGCCTTGCCTTACCGCATGAGTCACAAGGCGGTCTCGAATCATCCGCCCGTTCACATAAAAATATTGCAAGTCAGCTTGTGAGCGAGAAAAAGTAGGCAAGCCCACCCAGCCCCAGAGCTTTAAACCTGCCGCTTCATAATCTAAATAGAGTGATTGCTCCATGAAGGCAGGGCCACAAATCTCGGCGACACGTCTGTCTGCACCCATACGATCTTTTGCTGGTTGAAGCGTTAACACGCTACGTTGTCCGTGGCGCAAGGTGATGCCAATCTGGAAGTTACTCAATGATATTTTTTTAACCACATCAGCAAGATGCTTAAATTCGGTATTCTCCGTTTTTAAGAATTTACGACGTGCTGGCACATTGTAAAACAAGTCACGTACATCAATCGTTGTACCTTTGGCATGTGCTACGGGTTCTGGCTCGACAAAATCCTCTTGCCCGTCATCCGTGTGTTGTGGAGAGAACGCCCAACCTTGTTCACTATCTTCAGTTTTTGAACTGACAGTCAACCGTGAGACCGATGCGATACTTGGTAATGCCTCACCACGAAAACCCAACGATGCAACGTGTTCAAGATCATCTAAAGAAGCAATCTTACTGGTGGCATGACGACTTAGCGCTAATGATAACTCTTCTTTGGGGATGCCCTTGCCGTTATCTCGAATTCGAATGCGTTTTACACCGCCCTGCTCTATATCAATCTCTATTTTGGTTGAACCTGCGTCAATAGCATTCTCTAAAAGCTCTTTTACGACAGACGCTGGGCGCTCTACCACCTCGCCTGCGGCTATTTGATTGACTAAATGTGGTGGGAGCTGTTTTATTGCCATGATTACATTGCCAAAATATTGCTAGAGCGTTGATGCACCAACCATTTTTCGTACAAAACTGCGAGCCGAGCAACGCGAGACCATGTTGGAGCGAAGCGACGACAACCCTTTAGGGTGCATGAAATGCATAAAAAGAGGGGGGGTGGTCTAATATAAAACGTTATTTTAAGGTATTTTAATGTGTTGTAATGTGTTTTTTTCATTAAAACACCTCTTCCATTCGTCTTAACGTCATAGACACGGGATAATTTACAAATTAGTATCAATCACAAGGAGCTTGTCCGAGAACTAGAAACCTACTGCAAATCCCACAATCGTCATAATTTGAGCTTATCAAGATCGTTAAATAGCCGTGCTATTCGCCTCTTTCGATAATCACAACTTATGATAATTCTGTGATTATCGCTACGGTCTTAGTTCTCGGACAAGCTCCTAGTCTACATAAACCCAAATAAAAATAATAAATCCTTAGATGATAGAGAATATGAGATTCAAAAGACTTATCCAAACATTTCTATGTGCATTATTCATATTCAGTAGCGCCTTTGCTTCTGCAGATATGTTTAAATACTTAACCAAAGATGGCAAAACCGTATTAACGGATAAGCGTCTTAAAGGCTCTAGTAATAAACTATTAAAAATATACCGAATAAAAAAATCTGGCGCATATAAGTC
>Ga0256840_1001274_pt1 | contig 24170 bp, 23 predicted proteins | sample 355202metaG_FD_185969 | JGI IMG/M metagenome (GOLD analysis project Ga0256840, IMG submission 185969) | Hydrothermal vent microbial communities from Mid Atlantic Ridge, Atlantic Ocean - 355-202 | ecosystem: Environmental > Aquatic > Marine > Hydrothermal vents | place: Atlantic Ocean: Mid...
TAACAACGGACACCAAGTTTCAAACTATGGAACATGGTGAAACATATTATTTTTGTTCGACTTCTTGTCAAGAGAAGTTTGAGAAAGAACCTCATACCTATATGCATCAGCATCAAGAAGAAGAGGACTGCCCTTCCTGTGCTACTTTGGAGTATGCGGATGTAGATGCCTTGAAGGCGAAACAAAAAGTCAATAATGATGCCATCTATACCTGTCCGATGCACCCAGAAATACAGCAAAAAGGACCAGGTAGCTGTCCTAAATGTGGGATGGCGTTAGAGCCTATGGTTGCGGAAGTGGGAGAAGAAGACACTTCCGAATTAGATGATATGACACGTCGCTTTAAAATCAGTAGTATTTTGGCATTGCCAGTCTTTATTTTAGCAATGACTGCTGATTTGATGCCAAGTCTCTTGCCTGATTGGCTAGAGATGTCTTTGGTACAGTGGATTACATTTTTCCTTGCTACCCCTGTAGTGCTTTGGGGTGGATGGCCGTTTTTTGTACGTGGGCTTAACTCAGTCAAAACGTGGAACTTGAATATGTTTACGCTTATCGCGTTAGGTGTGGGTGCTGCTTATTTGTATAGTTTAGTAGCCCTATTTATGCCTAGTATTTTTCCACCCCAAATGCAGATGGAAGGTGGGGTTGTAGATGTCTATTTTGAAGCGGCAGCGGTTATCGTGGCGTTGGTGCTTTTGGGTCAAGTATTGGAACTACGTGCACGTTCACAGACTAACACCGCCATACAAATGTTGCTAGGGCTTGCACCTAACACAGCGCGCATAGTTCGTGCTGATGGCAAAGAAGAAGATGTGCCTTTAGAAGAGGTGGTTGTGGGTGACATCTTACGCATACGCCCAGGTGACAAGATACCTGTAGATGGTGTGGTAACAGAGGGTGAGAGTAACATAGATGAGTCTATGGTCACAGGAGAGCCTATAGCCGTAGCTAAAAAAGAGGGTGACAAGGTCATAGGCGCCACAGTCAATGCCACGGGTTCACTACTTATCAGAGCCGAAAAAGTTGGTGCAGATACCTTACTTTCCCAAATCGTCGATATGGTAGCCAATGCCCAACGCTCACGTGCGCCCATACAAAAACTTGCAGACACCGTCTCTGGGTATTTTGTGCCTATCGTTGTTTTTGTTGCTGGGCTTGCTTTTGCAGGCTGGTACATCTGGGGACCTGAGCCTAAGTTAGCGTATGCGGTAGTCTCAGCTGTTGCCGTGCTCATCATCGCTTGTCCTTGTGCTTTGGGCTTGGCAACGCCTGTGTCTATTATGGTAGGTACAGGGAAAGGTGCCTCTATGGGTGTACTCATTAAAAATGCCGAAGCTTTGGAGATACTTGAAAAGGTAGATACCTTGGTGGTGGACAAAACAGGGACACTCACAGAGGGTAAACCAAAACTTGTGACGGTAGAAGTAGAAGAGGGTATAGATGAAAATCTGCTTTTAAAAGCTGTAGCAACACTAGAGCAGTCTAGTGAACATCCTTTGGCAGAAGCGATTGTCGAGGGTGTAAAAGCAAGAAATATCACCTTGAGTAAAACCGAAGAGTTCAACTCCGTCACGGGTGAAGGTGTGACAGGCATCGTTGATGGTCTGAAAGTAGCCATAGGAAACTACAAACTCTTAGAAGGCTTAGGTATGGAGGTAGATGCCTTACAAAAACGTGCCGAGGCATATAGAAAAGAGGGACAAACGGTGATACTCATCGCTATAGATGGCTCTCCAGCAGGTATTGTTGGGGTGATGGATCCTATCAAAGAGAGTACGCCTGAAGCCATTGAACAACTGCATCAACAAGGTATAGAAGTGGTGATGCTTACAGGTGACAATGCCATTACAGCCCGAGCCGTAGCCAACAGACTCGGGATTGATAGAGTAGAAGCAGAAGTCTCTCCCCAAGACAAAGCACGCATCGTCACAGAACTTCAAGATGAGGGCAAAATGGTTGCGATGGCAGGCGATGGAGTCAATGATGCACCAGCACTTGCCAAAGCCCATGTAGGTATCGCCATGGGTACAGGAACCGATGTAGCCATGGAGAGTGCAGGGGTGACTTTGGTAAAAGGTGACCTCACAGGTATCGTAAGGGCGATTAAACTAAGCCGTGGCACGATGTCAAACATTCGTCAAAACCTCTTTTTCGCTTTTATCTATAACTCTGTGGGTGTACCTATCGCTGCAGGGGCACTCTACCCAGTATTTGGCATACTCCTTTCACCAGTCATCGCAGCTGCAGCGATGAGCTTCTCTTCTGTTTCGGTGATTACGAACTCGTTGAGGTTGAGGAATTTGGAGTTGTAAAGGCACATATATGTTAATATGACTTGACATATTGTAAAAATAATTATAATATGTTAAGTATAAATAACTTTTAGGAGGATATATGCTTCAAGTATTTGCAAATAAGACTATAGCAGGCATGCTAGAGTATGATACGAGCAGCAGAGAGTTTGTCTTTAATTATACGGAAGACAACCCCATCTCTCTTACCATGCCTTACAGTACCAAAAGCTATACCTCGCATTATCATATGCATCCTATTTTTGATATGAGTATGCCTGAGGGGTATCTGTTTGAGTTGCTTAAAAACTTGCTTATCAAAGAGTATGGACAGATAGATGATTTTATACTTTTCTCACATTTGTCACGTTCCATAGAAGGGTATTTGACCTATGACAAAGAAGATACATCTGAAACATTTTCTTTTAGCCTAGAGCAGATACTCGAAAGTAAGGATGACAATCTATTTACTACGCTCGTAAATAACTTTTTAAACCACTCTGCCATAGCAGGGGTACAGCCCAAGGTCTTGGCAGTATTGGAGGACAAAGCGACACTCTCTAGTAAAGAGTACATTGTCAAAAGTTTTTCTAAGGAGTACCCACATCTAGCAGAAAATGAATACTTTTGTATGAAAGCACTCACCTACGCAGGCATTACTACGCCTAAGTTCTGGCTCTCTGAAAATAAAAATCTTTTTGTGATGGAGAAATTTACGTATCAAAAAGAAGCAAACAGCTTTTATGGTTTTGAAGAGTTCTGTGTGTTGTTTGGATATAACAAAGAGCAGAAATATTATGGCAGTTATGAAAAAATAAGCAAATCCATCGCCCAAATAAGTACACAAAAACAAGACGATTTACAAATGTTTTACAAAATGATGGTGATGAACTACCTACTTAAAAATGGTGATGCTCATCTGAAAAACTTTGGTGTGCTCTACACCACAGATAAAACAGAACGTTTTTTAGCACCTGCCTATGATGTCGTCAATACCCTTGTTTATTTGCCTCATGATAAACCTGCTTTGACACTCACAGGTAAAAAAGTATGGGCAGATAAAGCTACGCTAGTGAGTTTTGGAGTAACACAATGTATGCTTAGCGAAAAAGAAGCTTTGTCTTTGTTCGATATCTGCATAGATGCTACAAAAAAGGTGGCTAAAGAAGTCGAGCAATACATGAAAGAAAATCCTAATTTTCAAACATTTGGAGAGAAGTTTCTAAAAGTATTAGATTTTTCACTGAATGACAATTTGAATAAAAATTATAGGGATGCCTACGATGGAATTTTATAATATAGCTACACGCATAAAAGAGATACGTAAATTCAAAAAACTCACCCAAACAGAGGTGGCAAAAAAGGTCGGTATTACTCGTCAAACATTCGCCAAACTTGAAAAAGGAGAGATAGGCAAAGTCTCTCTTTTGGCGTTTATAAAAATACTTGATGTGCTAGAGTATGAACTGGAGATAGAAGAGAAAAAGCCATTTTATTATTTTGATGCGGACGAGGTGTAGAACAATGTGTACTTTAGCTACACAGTAAAAACCTATGATACAGAGAATAGAAATACTCAGGAACAAAAAATGAAAATACTACTCATGGAAGATGACCCAGTACTCGGTGACATTGTTACAGACTACCTACAAAGCTATTATGAAACTGACAGAGCCTTTGACTCGGCAGAAGCGCAAGAGTTTATTGATGAGGGTGGGTATGATTTGTTTATTTTTGATATTAACGTACCTGGTAAATCTGGTATAGAACTGCTTGAGGAGTTGCGTTCGTTTAATGACACGACGCCTGCCATTATCATTACTGCCTATGACGATACCAAACATCTTAGAGAGAGTTTTGATGCAGGAGCACATGACTATATTAAAAAACCTTTTGAGCTTGAAGAGTTGAAGCTTCGTATCGAAAAGAGCAGGGTGTTGTTTCATATAGAGCAAGATGCTCCTGTGCGTATTACAGATGTATTGACCTACTATCCTCGTCGTTTTTTGGTAAGTGGGGAGGGTAAGGATGTGAACTTGCGCCCTAAAGAAGCAGCGATACTTGATTACTTTATCGCCCACCCTCACAGACTCATAAGCCAAGAAGAGCTGGTGCAAAATATCTGGGAGTTTGATGAGTTGCCTAGTGATGCCACTTTACGTTCTTATATTAGAAAATTACGCGAGGTGATAGGAAGTGAAAAGATAGTCACACAACGTGGAATGGGATATAGATATGAATGATTTGGAGAAACGTAGTTTTTATAGTTTCTTGGGACTCTATATTGTCTCTTCTTTTTTGTTTTTATCACTGATAGGATATTGGTACTATACTGCACAAAAAAATGCTTTAAAAAATGAATCTTACTATAAGCTACAGCATATTACAGATGTTATCTCAGGAGATATTATTATGGCACATATGAAAAATATGCCGCTAAAAGAAAGAGCTGTACCTAAAGATATAAAGATTGCTTTAGTCAATACTCAGGGGAAGATAATTAAAGGGAAACTTTATGTATCTTTAGTACAAGCTAAACCAGCATATTTTGTGCAAAATGGGTATGAAGTTTTTGTATCGGATGCACCTAGAGAACATTTAGACATCAAATATGTTGTAGCACAGTCCAAATCATTGGGAAAAGCATTAATATCTTTGGAAAGAGGTGTATTGTTAACACTCATTATTGTAGCAACAGTGTTAGCCATCATCGCATGGCTACTCTCCAAACTCTTTATGCGTCCCGTCCATCAAAAAGTAGAGCAGATAGAACGTTTTATCAACGATGTTACCCATGAGCTCAATACCCCCATCACTTCGCTTTCTATGTCGTCATCACAGGCACTTAAAGCAGGAGAATGTACAGAAAAAACACTCAAAAACATCTCTATCAGTACCAAACAACTCTATGATATTTACCGTTCTTTGACCTATTTGAATTTTTCGAGTAAAGAGGAGATAGTAGAGCCTTTGGAGATCATGAAAACCTTAGAAAAAAGTGTAGCCTACTATCAACCTCTAGCCGAGATAAAACGTATAAAATTCGAAGTAGCACTAGAAAAGATGATGTTTGCCATGCCAGAAGCCAAAGCGACATTGCTCTTTGGTAATCTTATTGGTAACGCGATTAAATACTCTTCTCCTAAATCGACTATTAAAATAAGTCTAAAAGAGCATACTTTAAGGATTGAAGATGAGGGCATAGGCATAGATGAAAGTAAACAAAAAGAGATATTTGAGAAGTTCAAACGTGGTACGGAGTATAGTGGTGGATTTGGCGTAGGTTTGAGTATAGTTAAGAGTATTTGTGATGCATACGGCATCACACTTAGTCTAGAGTCATCTTTAGGTAAAGGCAGTACATTTAGTCTGAAATTCGTCTAAGTTAAATGTTAAGCAGTTTTAGCATTAACATATAAGTAACAAATGCTTGTCATACTTCTAATAAATTTAAGGAACAATAATGTTAAAAACAACAGTCATAGTAGCACTGCTACTTTCAACAGTGCAGGTATATGGATTTCAAGATTATGATATTGATGGGGTGGAAGACAGTATGGACAGATGTGCCAATACACCTTTTGATGCCATAGTTGATGAGTATGGGTGTGCGATAGATAAATATAAAAAAGATTATTTTGGTAAGTTTATGTTGCAGGTGGGTACACAAATAAATCAAGATGAAATTTATGGAAGTAGTAGTACACTTAACCTTTCTGCAAATTATCGTTATAAAAACTGGGATGTAACCCTCTCAAATATACAAGCAACAACAATAGGTAGTTTTACGGATAACAACTTCAATGATAATGGAGATATCTATCTGAGTACGGGTTACTTTCTTATGCTTGAAAAATCTAGTTTAAAATTAACTTTAGGAACAAGGTTTTTAAGTGATATTAGTTCTGATACAAGCAGTAGTAATTCACATGGAGGACGAGGTAGAAGTCAAAGTAGTACTCTAACTGTGACAAACACAACAGATACAATAGCCTTAGATAATGATTATTTCGCTTCTCTAAATTATAGCTATCAAATGAATGCAAAACAGAATATATTTCTTTTTAGCGGGTACACGATAACGAGTGACAGCCCAACACAAGCCTATGAAAATTATGGATCCTTTTCAGTAGGTACAGGTTATAGTGTTACACGTTCACTTTATAGTTCGGTTGCTTATAACTATGTTGGGTCTATTTATACTGATGGCGAAGCAGAACAATCTATATCTGTTTTTAACAGTTATCGTTTGAATAATAATCTATTTGTTTCTGCTACTTACAAGTATGGTATAAATGATTTATCTTATGACCATACCTTACTACTTTCTGTGGGTATTGTTTTTTAAAACAAAACTTAAAAAAAAAGATTATAATGCAAAGAGAGGAGTGTAAGATGTTTTTTAAACCTATAGGTACTATTGTCATTCTATTATGTATGGGTTTTTCTGGTACTCTTTTTGCTGATGAAAAAGCACCCTCAAAAGAAGCTCTCAATACCTTAATACAAGAGATAAAAAAAGCACCAGCATCACAAAAAAGAGTAAAAATGAATAAACTTAAGATACTGCTTCGTACGATGAACCAAGAGACAAGAAATGAAGTGATGCTTAACCTTCAAAAAAGTTTTGCAAAAAATAGACCACAACAAAGTGATAGTGTACGTGTGAATGAGATGGCAAGACAAAGCAGTCAAAATATAGCCAGCCAACCTATGCAATCCATGAGACAGGGGCAAGGTCAGGGGGGCCGTAGATGAGTAAACTTCTACTACTTGAGGATGACCCCTCATTATCTAAAACGTTGATTAAATATTTAACGTTTCATGACTATGAAGTTGATTGGGCTAAAAATGGTGAAGAAGCGTTAGATATGTGCTTTGAGAATCGCTATGATTTATATCTTTTTGATATTAATGTACCTCTTATTAACGGTATTGATCTGCTTGCTTCTTTACGTGAAGCAGATGATCTTACCCCTACAATTATTATCAGTGCATTGGTAGATATTGAGTCTGTTACAAAGGGCTTTATCGCAGGAGCGGATGATTATCTTAAAAAACCTTTTGACCCAGATGAACTTATTGTTCGTATAAAGGCTAAAACCAGTACACTTCATGAGAAACTTACCTACAAAGCATATGAGATAGATATTCAAAAAAATACCATTGAAAAAGAAGGTCAAATCATAGATATAGGGAATGTGCAAAAAAACATATTTATCTCTTTAGTCAAGAACTATCCTAACCCTGTAACCAAAGATGAGATCATGTTAATGCTTGAACAGCCTACTGATTTAGCTATGCGTGTAAACATCTCCAAACTAAAAAAAACACTCGATATTGATATTAAAAATGTAAGAGGAGTAGGTTATAAAATTATCTGAAAAAGAGGCACTGTTTAAAAGTTTTTTTTTATTTTTCCTTGTGATAGAGATATTTCTTCTTTTTATCTTTTATTATTATCATAAAATAGAAGAAGAACATCTTAAAGAAAATATTTTTTTAGAGATGAAAAATTATAGTCTTACCTTTGATAGTGACCGTTTTGATATTGACATTATTCCTCGTAAAAAAAGTAGTCTATTCTATGAATTATTAGAAAATGAAACCACCCTATATATCTTAGTGCCATTCCCTAACAACCAAGAAGACCTTTTAAAAGTCTATTACCCCTTATCTGATTATAATGTTTTGAGAGATGCATTAGCAATGTCAATGCTTTGGCAATTTATCACTCTTACGTTTATAGCGGTATTTATCTCCATACTCTTCTCTTCATATATTTTAAAACCCCTTCGTGAGTCATTAAAACTTTTAGAGATATTTATCAAAGATATTATTCATGATCTCAATACCCCTATTACTTCCATACTTATCAACCTTAAAATGATGGATACAAAAAATGATGAGGTAGAGAGTATCACAAAAAGTGCAAAAACCATTGCCATGCTACACCAAAACTTAGATGCATATCTCAAAGAGATACAATACAAAACTGAAAAGTTTGACATCCAAGAAGTGATAGATGACCAAGTTGCTTTCTTTGCTCCCATGTATGATTATCTACAGTGGAAGGTAGATGTGGAAGGTATGATAGTACACAGTGACAAAAATGCTTTATCACGAGTTATTTATAACCTTTTAAGCAATGCATCAAAGTATAATACTTCACAGGGCTATGTAGAGATTGGACTTCAAAACCATATACTTTATATAAGCAATAGCAGTTATGGTATAAAAAATCCTACAAAAATTTTCGAACGTTTTTACAAAGAAAGTGACCGTGGGCTTGGTATAGGTTTACATATTGTCAAAAAACTCTGTACACAATTGGAGATACCTATTGATATGAAAATAGAAGGTACGCTTGTTACTTTTGAGCTAGATTTATCTAAAGTAACAATGAAGTAACAAATATAATAGATAATTACATATACCAAATTAAAAAAGGAAAGTAATTATGATTAGAAAAACATTGATTAGTTCAAGTATAGCTTCACTCATTTTAGTAGGATGTGGTAGTACAAGTACCACTACTACAGATACATTAGAAACAACAGGGTATTTTGTAGATTCTGCAGTGCAAAATTTAGATTACGACTGTATAACAGATGGAGAGTTCAATAACACAACAACTGTAGATGGTGCATTTAGGTGTAACAGTATGACTCAAGTACGTTTTAGAATAGGTAACTTGGTACTTGGTGAAATTTCAGCACTACCTACAGATGGGTATGTACTGCCACAAGATATCGTTGGTGTAGATAGAACAGATATATACAACCAAAAAGTTACAGAGATAGCAAGACTTCTACAGTCATGTGACAGTGATCTTAATGCGACAAATGGTATTACTATAGATGATGCAACTAAAGAAGAACTGTTAGCTAATTTGGAGTTAAACATTATGTTTGATGAAAATAGTACCAATACCTATTTAGAGCTTGCAAACCAAACAACCACAATGACACAAACCCAAGCTAGAGCACACTTACATGCAACACTTCAGACACTTCAAACTAATATATTAACTAATACTACTTTAGGTTTAAATGGTACAGTAGCACAAACAGGTGCGATTATAGATGTGAACGCTTTACCACTTTCAGTATTGACAGAAGAAGCGAAGGCAGCCATAGCATATATGGTCAATGAAGAAAAACTTGCTCATGACGTTTATATGAATCTCTATATCTACCATCTTGAAAATAACGGCACAGAACTGTTTCAATTTAAAAATGTAGCTGAGAGATCAGAGACAAGGCATATGCAAACAGTTGAAGAGTTGGCTTCAAAGTATGGTATTGAAAAGGCAAGTGACTTAGCGAGTGGAGCATTTAATGTACCAGAGGTACAAGCACTTTATGACGCACTTTATGCCAAAGGTACTGCTTCACCTGTTGAAGCACTTCAAGCAGGATGTATGGTAGAAGTAACGGATATTAATGACCTTGAAGCTGATTTACTTACAGCACAAGAGTCTAATGCTCAAGATGTTGTAGATGTATTTACTGTACTTAGAGATGGCAGCTACAACCACTACTGGTCATTTGATAAGGCACTGATTGGTATGGGTGTAACAGATGGATGTTGTTCGATTGGAACAGTTGATGGGGTAAATTATTGTCATCCCGAATATCCGCAAAACACAAATGGAAGACAATAGCCTTTTTTTATCTTCTTCCTACATCTACTTTATGAAGTAGATGTAGTCTATTTCTCTGCGTTAAAATCATATTAAATTTATCACTTCACATTACATTTTAGTTTCATTTTTTTTAGAAAAATATGACTCCAAAAATAGTTTTCAAGTAACATCAAAGTAACAATAGTAACCTATAATACAACATGCCTAAAGAAGGTAAACTTCTTGGCAAAATTTTATACGTAAAGGATACACAATGACAAAAATGATTTTAGCAGCAACGCTTATGAGCGTAAGCCTATTTGCAGTTGATTACACACAAATGACAACAGAAGAGCTTAATGCTATGAGAGGTACAGTAGCCGTAGAGGATAGAGATGCATTTAGAGCAGAGATGCAAAGTAGAATGCAAGCGATGACAGTTGAAGAGAGACAAGCAATGAGTGCACAGAGACAAGCGAGTGGACAAGGTATGGGTCAAGGACAACGTCTAAGAGATGGTTCTGGTGCTGGTATGGGCGGTGGTAAAGGTATGGGTGGGAGAAACAGATAATTTCACTTATACATTCTCCTTTTTTTAAACGATAGATAATTCCCTATGTATCTATTTGACCAACATGTGTATCACTATAAGTAATACACATGTTTATTTTGGCTTAAACATTCATATTTCACAACATATTGAGAAGTAGAGTGTAAATTTTAGTTCTCTTTAGCATAGTTATTATCTATATAGTTTTGTACAACTAGGCGCACAATAAGGCGCAATGTATACAATGAGAAGATTCTTATCTTCTCTTATGTGATAGAAACATTGATTTCTATCACACCTTCTTTCTAACTCTCTTCCAATTTTTTAGGATTTACCAGCAATAAAGTACTTAATGCAATGGCTAGGAAAAGCCATAAATACGTAACATTACTTGAAAGTTTATACGAAAGTATCCCAAAAACAATAGAGCCTTGGGGTACTAAAAAAAAGAAACGTTTGGCATTTTTTTCAAATTTTTCTAACACATGCGTATGAAATTCAGCCTCTAAGAGTTTGAGGTAGTGTTTACGGTAAAAGAGTAGGTAAAAGATACCTAGCTCTATCACTTTATAGGCAATGAGTCCATAGACCAACGGCATACGCCATTCTGGGCTGATGTACGAGGGTGGGTTAAAAGGGTGAAATCTATTGATCAAGTACCCAAGTATGGCAATACCTGCAAGTACCATAAAGCCAACTTTACGTCGTTTGTGAAGTGAGAGTTTAATCATCTTCATAGAAACTACGCTTCTTTACACTTCTCATCAATGTAATTTTGTACAAATTTACGCACATCTGCATAAACAAAAGAGTCTTTATAGCCGTCTATCTTTCCTCCAGAGGCATTGACATGTCCGCCACCATTTCCGATGTGTGCTGCCATAGCAGAGACGTCTAGCTTGTTGTTAGAACGCAAAGAGAAATTTCCTCTGAAGTTGACATCCATATAGAAATCATAATCAGGGTTGACTACCATAGAGGCATTACCGATGATAGAGGCATTGCCTACGTTGTAGCCAAGTATGCCTTTATGCCCTTTGTACTCTATGGTGAGACGTTGTTTGTCTTTGGTCAGTAGGTCTGTGACATAGTAGGCAACGAGGTTGTCTTTAGTATCATTTTTTTCTTTTTTAAAGAAAGCTTTTTTCACTTGATGCAGTTTGTCATCAAGCTTAATGGGTGCATCTTCTTCTTCAAGCGTCTCTTTGGCTGCTTCAATCATGGAGAGTTTAAAAGCTCTGTCTTGGGCAGGGAACAAGATACGCCCTATCTCTCTAGCACCCGATATCATGCCTAGCATCACTTTACCATACTCAAAGAGTGCGTCATCACTCACCCAAATATCTATGGCATTAATGGCTTGTACAATACGTGCCAAGTCATTGTTAACATCAAAATTATAATGTTTTTGCAACCACTCATAGGTAATAAGTGTGGCACAACGTTTGGTGTCTAGGTAGTACCATGCAAAACGTTCTGCTGCAGAGGCACCTGTGGCATGGTGGTCAAGAAGTTGAAGTTTCGCACCGATGCGTATGGCTTCTTTTTCTATCCAGTTTCCTTCTTTTGTAGTAAGGTTGAGGTCGGTAATGAGTATGAGTGCCTCAACATCATCTCCGTGTATAAATTTATCTTGTTCTATTTTCTTGACTATCTCACCTAAGCGAGCAGTGACTTCTGGTCCATAGTTAGCATTGTAGCACTCAATAGTATCAAAACATTGTTGTGTAAGATATTGGCATCCATAGCCATCGAGATCAATGTGAGAGAGGTGGTAAACATGTTGTTTCATAGTAAGTAAGCCTTGGAAGATTAAAATATTTATGTATTATACAATGATGAACTTGTAGGGTCGATACAATCGACTATGAGAAAGAGTATTAGAGTATGTCACTTAACATCAAACCGTTAAGAAAATCATCAATTTTGGTTTGAAAATTTGCTAAAAATGGTGAAATAGCACAGGTACCGATGCTCCCATTGGGACACGATGCAGAGTATTGCGTACAATCAAAAACAGCAGGTGTTTTCCCTTCTGCTGCATAGATAATCTCATTGACAGAGATTTCGCTAATCTCTTTGGCTAAAATAAACCCACCATGTGCACCTTTACGGGATTCTAAAATACTTTGTTTTGCAAGACTTTGTAAAATCTTCGCAAGAAAACTTTTAGGAATAGAGAGTTCATTGGCTAATTGCTCAGCGCCTAGTGGGGCATCTGATTTACGTATGACGTCTAAAGAGAGTAGCGCATATTCACTCGCACGGGTTAATAACATAATGGTGCCTTCAATATCAATTAGGAGTATTTTACTCTAATATAGATTAAGAGGGCATTATTTACTTTTTGTAAGGGCTAGATAAGCTTATTGTGATATTATTCCAAACTCATTTTGAGAATTTAATACCAATCAGGAGGTCATTATGGCTTTAGATCAGGCGAAAAAAGCAGAAATTATTGCTAAATACGCAAGAGGCGAAAACGATACAGGTTCTACAGAGATTCAAGTAGCACTTCTTACAGAAAGAATTACTTACCTAACAGAGCACCTTAAAACAAATAAAAAAGACCACTCTTCAAGACTTGGACTACTTAAACTCGTTGGACAAAGAAGAAGACTTATGAGATACTTGAAAAAAGTAGATCTTCAAAGATGGAACAGCATTAAAGCTGATCTTGGAATTAGAAACTAAGTTTACTTTTTCTTTTTATTACATCCATTATCTATAGTGGATGTATCTTTTATACCTCTTATCCCTTCTCATTTCTAACATTTCATTCGTGCGATAATATAACGCAATCAATATCTTTTTGCAATTTTTATATACTTTAGTCAATTTGACTCAACTAAGACTTGACAAATATACACTCAATGTTGTATAATGCTCTTAAGCTTACACATAGGTAATGCAATATTTAGTAGAAAAGGAGGTCTTTTAATGAGTCAAGAAGAACAAAACCTTGAAGAAACTCAAGCTGAAGAAGTAGCCCAGACAGAACAAGTTGAGGATGAGGCTGTTGAAGTAGACCCTTTAGAAGCTGCACTCGCGGAAGCTGCAGAGTATAAAGACAAATATTTAAGAGCACATGCTGACTTTGAAAACGCTAAGCGACGTTTAGAGAAAGATAAGACGAACGCTGTCTCTTATGCAAACGAAAGCTTTGCTAAAGATATTTTAGCGGTGATAGATTCATTTGAAAATGCATTGGCTTCTATCGAAGGTGCAGATGAAGAGAACTCTTCTGAAGTATTGAAGCAAATGAAAGAGGGTGTAAACCTTACGTATGAACAACTCAAGAAGATATTGGAAAAAAACCATATCAAAGAGGTTGACTGTTCAGGTGAGTTTGACCCAGAAGTACATCAAGCCATTATGCAAGTCGAAAGTGATGCGCATGAAGATGGTGATGTAGTGCAGGTAATGCAAAAAGGGTATACTATAAAGGATCGTATTTTGCGCCCTGCAATGGTGAGTACCTGTAAAAAAAATGACTAGATGTCATTTTTTTAGGTACGAAACCGAGTATAACACGAGGCTGGCGAGTACCTGTAAAAAATAAGTCAAAGACATATTTAAAAAACTTGAGAAATTGCAACTTTAGTTGCATTGACTCAAGTTAGATTTAGTGTATAATACATACAGATAAACAATTTAACTCCAAAGGATAATAATATGGCAAAAGTATTAGGAATAGATTTAGGAACAACAAACTCTGCGATGGCAGTGTATGAAAATGGTGAAGCGAAGATTATTGCAAACAAAGAGGGTAAAAATACAACACCTTCTATCGTTGCATTTACAGATAAAGGTGAGATTTTAGTAGGTGAGTCTGCTAAACGTCAAGCAGTGACAAACCCAGAAAAAACGATTTACTCTATCAAAAGAATTATGGGTCTTATGTGTGATGAAGAGAAAGCAGCAGATGCGAAAGAGAGACTTCCTTACCACATCATCGACAGAAATGGTGCCTGTGCGATTGAAGTAGCAGAAAAAACATATACACCTCAAGAGATTTCTGCAAAAGTACTCATGAAAATGAAAGAAGATGCAGAAGCATACCTTGGTGAGACTGTAACAGACGCTGTTATTACTGTACCAGCATACTTCAATGATGCACAAAGAAAAGCGACAAAAGAAGCAGGGACGATTGCAGGTCTTAATGTACTAAGAATCATCAACGAACCAACCTCGGCAGCACTAGCATATGGTCTTGATAAAAAAGAATCAGAGCAAATCGTAGTGTACGATTTAGGTGGTGGTACGTTTGATGTTACAGCACTTGAAACAGGTGATGGTGTCGTTGAAGTTATGGCTACAGGTGGAGATGCATTCCTTGGTGGTGATGACTTTGATAACCGTATCATTGACTTTGTTGCAGAAGAATTTAAATCGGAGTCAGGTATTGATGTAAAAGCTGACGTGATGGCACTACAACGTGTAAAAGATGCAGCAGAAGCAGCGAAAAAAGAATTGTCATCTTCGACTGAAACGGAAATCAACTTACCGTTTATTACAGCAGATGCCTCTGGACCAAAACACTTAGTGACTAAAATCACTAGAGCGAAGTTTGAGTCACTTATCTCTGATTTGGTAGCCTCTACGATTAAAACAGTAGAGTCTGTACTTAGTGATGCAGGGCTTTCTAAGTCTGATATCAATGAAATCGTTATGGTTGGTGGTTCAACAAGAGTACCATTGGTACAAGAAGAGATGAAAAAATTCTTTAACAAAGAGCTTAACAAATCTGTAAACCCAGATGAAGTAGTTGCACTTGGTGCGGCTATCCAAGGTGGTGTACTTGCAGGTGATGTAAAAGATGTACTTCTACTAGATGTGACACCTCTTTCTCTTGGTATCGAGACGCTAGGTGGAGTGACTACAAAAGTCATCGAAAAAGGAACAACCATTCCTGCGAAGAAGTCACAAGTGTTCTCAACAGCTGAAGATAACCAACCAGCGGTAAGTATCCATGTACTTCAAGGTGAAAGAGAGTTCTCTAAAGACAACAAATCACTAGGTATGTTCGAGCTTAGAGACATCCCAGCAGCACCACGTGGTGTACCACAAATTGAAGTAACATTCGACATCGATGCCAATGGTATCTTAACGGTATCTGCTCAAGACAAAGGTACAGGTAAATCTCAAGAGATTAAGATTACTGGTTCGAGCGGGCTTTCAGATGAAGAGATCGAAAAAATGGTACAAGATGCTGAAGCAAACAAAGCTGAAGATGAAAAACGTAAAGCTGTTGTAGAAGCGAAAAACCAAGCAGATGCACTCATTCACCAAACAAGAAAATCATTAGAAGACCTTGGTGAAAACTTTGATGCTACAGAAAAAGCAGGTATCGAAACAGCGATTACTGACTTGGAAGAAGTATTAAAAGATGACAATGCAACAAAAGAGCAAATAGAAGAAAAAGTGAAAGCGTTAACTGAAAAATCACACAAACTTGCTGAAGCAGCTTATGCGAAAGAGCAGGGCGGTGCAAACCCAGAAGCAAAAAAAGCAGACGATGACGATGTTATCGATGCAGAAGTAGAGTAAGACTCTACTTCATTTGTATGATAAAGTTGCACCCGCAAGCACAGCAGCTTTTTAATCTGCTTCTTCTGCTTGTCATAGGTAAATATGTTGCACATATTTACCTGACTTGGCAGGAGATAGTAGGTATTTTGTTTTTTACATTGGGTAGTGAACATCTACTACTTTATGTAAAGCACAAAACACTCAAACATTTCTCTTCCTCCGCACTTTCAACAGCTATAGGCGTGATGTTGATGATGGTCTCCACACATTATTATCTTTACTTTATACTTATATTTTCTGCACTTTTTCAAAAGCATTTTATACACTATCAGACACAACACTTTTTTAATCCTTCAAATTTTGCACTGATGATGGGACTACTCTTTTTTTACCATGATACCCACTTGGTGCTAGGGCAACTTGGTGATAGTTTAGCTTTGGCTTTACTCGTGTGTACCATAGCTATAGCGATACTCTACAGAGTCAAGAGATGGCTACTTCCACTCACATTCACTCTTGTATACCTCTTCTCTCAATATACTATTGTGGTAGCCTCTGACCCTATGATGCTCATGGAGACTATCTGGTATCGTTTTTATTCTGTCTCTTTTATCGTATTTATACTGTTTATGCTCACTGATCCTCGAACGACACCAGGTAAAGTTAGTTATCAAATAGTTTTTGGTGCTACTTTGGCACTCATGGCTAGCATTTTAGATTATCGTTATGGTTTTAGGGTACAGCATATGTTTATGGTACTTTTTTTGTTTTCTCCTCTCGTTGTACTCTTGGAAAATTATAGTCATACAGAGGATAAAACGAAACTCCTGTTATTGACCACTACGATACTACTTTTATCTCTAGGTGCTATAATTTACATCGAAATTCAACCCCCTTATTATTTTGAAATGGATGGCTAATGAGTAAAGAGACAAAGTTAAGTATAGGCTTAGTGCTTGTAGGTATGTTAGTACTTGGAGTGTATTGGTTTATGCCAAACAAGACTTCTGATGTTGCACAGAACAAAACGAAAGAACCTATGCAAGAACGTGTCATCTTGCCACTGTATGAAAAAAGCATTTATCAAAATATTCCCGAAGTGAAAAGCTATCTTGCTGACTTGAAAAAAAATATACAAAGCGGACAAGCTGTATTGCTACTACAAGAGAATGAACTCGACAGTCAGGGAAAAAAAGTACAGCAGATTCTCTTAAATGATGCAGACTTTCTCAAAGACACAAAGCAGGGTGAAAAACTATTACATAACGATATGATGCGTATTTTACCTGCTATTGTGAGTAGTATGGCTGTCAAAACAAAAGCACTCTGTAAAAAGGGTAAGTGTTACCAAGCTGAAAAGTACAATTTTGTAACCAATACTACTACAAGAGCCATTGTAAATGTTGACACTTCTAAAGTACTCTCTGTAGAACGATATGCAAATATGCAACCAGATATCTCTTTGCGTTTGACACACATCGCACAAGCCATAGCCTTGCATGCGCCAGAGGTAAAAAAAGAGTTGGGTTTCAGTCCTAGTAAAAAAGATATTACGATGGCAAACGTAAGAGGTACGATGAAAGAGTCTCCGTGTGAAAATACCACACATCTCTGTGTTGCACCTACCTTTACTGACCATCAAAAAGAGCAGGCTCTTTGGGCGGTGGTAGATTTGACAGAGCTTAAACTTGCAGCTGCAAAATGGGCAGGGCTTGGTAAAACAACAACCCCAGCGTGTATCTCGGAGCGCTCTTTACAAAATAGGTACATCATGGAAAACTTTTGTCAAAAAGATTCTTATTTGGAAAAAAATGGTTGGAAGATAACCTACCGACTCACAGGTTCAGACGGCTTAGAGATAAGAGATGTCTCTTTTCAGGGAAAAAAAGTGCTTATCTCTGCCAAAATAGTTGACTGGCATGTCAGTTACCAGCAAAAAGGTGGAGAGAAGCTAGATACAACTACTGAAACCTATATAGAAGGACGAAGAGTAGAGTTTCTAAGAGGTGAAGATGGTAATTATCTCTTTGGTTATAACGATGCGATGGGGTGCCCACTCTTTTCTACTTCGGTGGTGCTTGCCTTTAACGGACCTCAAGTAAGAGCATTAAAAAACAATGATGGTTTTATGCTCACGCAGGACTTTAGAAACCCCAAATGGCCTATGGCATGTAACTATCGTTATGAGAACCGTTTTGAATTTTACGATGACGGTTCTTTCAGGGTAGTAGGTGTTAACAAGGGTAGAGGCTGTGGGGACAATGCCATTTACCGTCCAGTGATGCGTATAGATATGGCAGTAGATACAAAAGAAAATTTCTATAGTAAAACCGTAGGGGTAGATTCCATATCTACCCAATGGACATTATGGGGAAAAGAGGGCATGGAGCAAGGAGCAGGGAGCAAGGAGCAGTTTGCCTATAAGATTTCCTCCTCTAGCGATGAGAATAAAGGCTATTATATCGAGCCTAACCATGGTCAGTTTGGAGACAACAGCAGGGGAGATAATGCGACACTCTTTGCCACACGTTTTAAAGAAAACGAAGGAGACAAAGATTTACTTACCTTGGGATCTTGTTGTGACCTTAAAGCTGATGGTGTCGAAAGTTACCTCAATGGTGAAGCTATAAAAGAGGAAAATATTGTGCTTTGGTATGTACCGCGCATTCGTAATGATGCTAGAGAGGGGCATGAATACTGTTGGGCAGATACAGGCATAGGTGCTGATGGTAACTTAGAGGTAAAAGTGTGGCCTTGCACAGTAGGTCCAAAATTTATACCTATAAAGGCAGTGAAGTGAAAAAATACCTCCCTATAGTTGTCGCATTATGCTTTTTGGGTATTGCAGGATATGTGGTGGTTTCAAAAAAAAAGCATGCCCCCGATACTGAGAAAAAAGTCTCTATCTTGGGTGCTTTTGAAAAGCAAAAAAATTGTGCCAGACCACCTCAATTTTTAACAAGGTTGCATATCCCTCAACCTGTGATGATAGACCTTTCCCAAAAGCGTTTTACAGGTATTGCACTTTTACACGGTAAAACATTTGATAAAGTTTTGCACCCCAAACAGTGGGAACAGTATGCACACTTTAGTACCTATACGCTAGATGCACAAGGTAATATCTATCTCATTCCTACACCGTTTATATCTATCTACCCTACAACATTCAATCTACAAAAAAATCTCTACAAACTTGATACAAAAACAGGAAAACTTTCTATTTTTATGCATTTTGATGATGTTTTTCCAACGTCTAGTAACCCTTATGGGCTCAATGCCATCGCCTATGATTGTGATGATGGTACACTGTGGGTAGCTGCTATAGATGAGTCTGACTACAGCAGCCAAAAAGGTGTGATATACCACATCGACCCACATACAAAAGAGATACTTCAAAAAGTAGATGGATTTGATGTGCTGAGTATGGCTATGATAAAAAGTAAAAAAGGAAAGTTCTTACTTGTGGGGTCTGCAAGAGACAATGGCTTGTACGCCTATAAGATAAACAAGGGAAAAATTGCCAAATTTGCTAAAAAACTTTTAGAGCTCCCAAATGTGAATGAACATATTAGGAAAATAAAAATAAAAAATAAAAATTATATTGAATTGCAGACAATCAATTTTTCATACACGCTTATTGCCCAAACTGACAAAAAAGATCGTATCGTTTATGATGTGAGATGGAATGATACATTAAAAAAATGGAATATAAAAAAACAAAACAATTAGGGAGTATCTATGAATAATAGGGGTTTTTTAATTTTTTGCTACAATAATAGAAATAAATGATTCGGAGTGTATTTTAATGGGGATTTTATATAGTGATTTACTTAATGTAACTAGTGAACTCTCCATTTTATTTGTAGAAGATTACCAACCTTTTGCCGATGAAATGGATAAAATACTTCGAGAGTTATTTTATGATGTGGTTATTGTAAGCGATGGTTTACAAGGAATAGAAAGCTATAAAGCGTACTATGAAAAAAACAATAGATACTTTGATATCGTTATCACAGATATCTGTATGCCAAAAATGAATGGTCTTGAACTTAGTAAAGAGATATATAAAATAAACAATCAACAAAATACTATCGTCATCTCATCATATACAGAATCAGAAGATCTTATTGAATTGTTAAATATCGGTATTAAACGTTTTATTAAAAAACCTATTAATCATGATGAATTGTGTAGTGCTTTATATCATGTGAGCTGTGATTGTGCATGTTCTTTAGAATCTTCATCCATAGCGAAGAAATTTATTTCACTTGGGTCTGATTATATATGGGATAATGAACAGAATTTATTATTGCATCATGACAAAGAGGTGCATTGCACAAAATATGAATTACTGTTATTGGAATTTTTCATTACCCATCAAAAACGTGTCTGTACACCAGAGATGATTATAGATTATTTTTTATCGCATAATGAAGAAGTTACTGCCAAGAGTATTAGGAATTTGGTACTTAATATACGGAAGAAGACCTATGCAGAATGTATCCAAAATATTTATGGTTTGGGGTATAGTTTGTATGGAAAATAGTCGCAGATAACCTCATGGTAAAAAATATCTATATGATTAACTTGCTTTTTGCGTTGTTCTATGTTTTGGCAGGGAAACTTAGTTTTTATTTTGCCTTGGAAAATTCTATAGTGACAATAGCTATCTTTTTCCCAGAGGGGATAGCACTGGCGTTGGTACTTATCTATGGTAAAAAAGTAATTCCGGGTATTTTTATAGGACAGTTGATATTGGCATTATCTACAGATGTTAGTTTTCTGCCTGCAATGTGTATCGCTATAATCAATTCGCTGGAAGCTTTGTTGGCATTATATATATCTAAAAAGATTCACTTTGATAAAAAACTTTTAACCTTAAAAGATATATATCTTCTTTTCTTTATGATTATTTTTATACTTCAGCCTTTTAGTGCGATGGGAGGTGTATTGACATTAACGTATTTTTCTTCATTGACGTCAACGTTTACTCAATCACTTTTTTCATGGTGGTTTGGGAATGTAATGGGGCAGCTTCTTTTGGTACCTATGATATTGATTTTGTATGAGAATAGAGATAATATTAATATTAAAGATATCATACTAGTAATGATATCTTTTTCTTTGATTAACTATTTTCTCATTATAATTCTTCAAATTGATAATATTGCCTTACTGTTTAGTATTATGATTCCCTCAATTATGTTGGTAGTCCGATACATTGGGCTACAATACGCAGGAATAGCAGTTTTGGTGATTACTATATCGTCACTGTCTATGTCTAGAATGGGGATAGGCATTTTTACAACAGATACTGTAACAAATAACCTCATTAATATTAATTTTTATATTCTTGCTCACTTGGCGATTGTTTATATTCATGGTACATTGATTATTGAAAAAGAATCGCTTGTAGGGAAACTTGCAATACTCAATCAAGAATTAGAAAAGAGAGTGCAAGTTGAAGTTAAAAAAAATAGAGAGAAAGAAAGATTGATGATGTATCAATCTCGTTTGGCTCAAATGGGAGAGATGATTGCCCTTGTTGCACACCAATGGAAACAGCCACTCAATACACTGTCGATGATAACTTCTGGTATATATAGAGACCACTCCATGCATAAACTGACAGAAGAAAAAATGGAAACGTTTCATAAAAGCTCTCAGAGACAAATACAGGGCATGAGTGAAACCATTGATACCTTTAGAAATTTTTTCAAACCAGAAAAAAAAGTAAAAGAATATAAACTTACAGAGTCTATAGACTATATTTTAACAATATTATCTCCTGTTTTTGAAGAAAAATCTATAGAAGTGATTGTAAATATTGAAGAAAATATTATGCTTAAAGGGTATCAAAATGAGTTTGATCAAGTTTTGCTAAATATTATGAACAATGCAAAAGATGCCTTTAGTGAACAACATAATAATAAAACGATATGGATTACTGCAAAAGAAATTGATAGTAAAGTATCTATTATTATAGAAGATAATGCTGGGGGAATAGATGAAGCGATTATATCTCAAATCTTCAATCTCTATTTTTCAACTAAAAATGAGTTAAATGGTACAGGACTTGGATTGTATATATCAAAAATAATTATTGAAAAAAATATGCAAGGTTCTATTGCTGTTAAAAATACTACTGAAGGAGCGGTTTTTAGTATAATCATTTAGCATAGTTTGATATCAATTAAAAATAATATTCGATGTCATTTGTATCAAGTTTGACTTATAAGTTTGTTGAAGTAAAGGGGCAGAAGTTGGGTAAGAAATTACGAAATTTTGGTTCAAAATAATATATACGCTTGACTTAATAATCAAACGGATGTTGTATCATTACCCACATGTTTGCACCTTCATCTCCATAAGCGATGTCAAAACGAACAGGTAGTTGTGCCACCATAGCACGAAGGCTGATACCTATATCATACTTTAAGTCAGTGAGTAAATCAAAGTTGTATTGGTCGTTGACACGTCCTGCTTCTATGAAGGCTACGACTTGAAACCAGTCGACTGCTACAGGTACCAAAGTATTCTTTTTTAAAGGGTTATACTCAAGTACTGCGCGGTATTCTGCAGTGGCATAAAAAACTGCTTTATCGGAAAATCGGTTTTGGTTGTACCCTCTCATTTTACTATAGCCTCCAAGTCTTGCACCTTCCCATGTAGGGGGTCTATGTTTTGCTATACCTGGTGCTATATCATTGTCTTCATCCCATGAAAATGAATACCCTGTCCATAGACTAAGTGCTAAAACGTTTTGCTGTGTAAATGAGAACGTATCTAAACTATAATATTTGTTGAATTTAAATTCTAAGAAATCCCAGCTTTGTAGAGAATCACCTTTTCCAAAATCTTTTGAATATTGGAGGTCAAAATGATATCCTCTTGATGGGTTTAAATCAAAGTCTGTGTTGTCATGTTCGAGGAATACCCGTACACCATTTGTATTCCATACAGGTGTTGAAGTAGGAGATTCGTTTGCCCATAAGTCAAAGGCAGACCAGTTGTCAAAGCTGTTTTCCTGGTAAAATGTTTTAAGACCTATAGCGGTTTGTCCCGTAACAAATGGGGCACCATTACCATAGCCCTCTCTTTCCATAGCAAAACCATCCACAAGTTTATAAATCCTCTCTGGATTATCAACACCTTCCCCTAAAGGAAGCACATATTTAAATGTAGTATTGAAAAAATTCTGCTCTCCTGATGTTGTGAGTACGTCTTTATCGGTAGAGTCATTTGTACCTTCTAAATAATATTGTTGCTTAGGAAAATTACTTTTCATACTAATGAGTGAGAAAAATAATCTATTGGTAAAAGGTAATTTATAGTCAGAAAAAGCAAAAAATCCTCCAGAAAAACTTGATGTATCTTCTTGACCATTGGTAACGATGTCTTCTTCTACTCCTTTGAATAAGGAAGCAACCAATGTAGTTTGAGGTTGAAATAATCCCTGTTTGATGACACCTATACCACCTGCTAATCCAGTAGAATTACTGGTAAATGCATAGGGTAAAATAATCCAATCTTTACTTTCAGTAATATTGCTATCATTAGATGCTTGAATGGTTTGTGTAGAGAGAAAAGTTGTAGCCAAAAGGGATAAGAGTATCTGTTTTTTAGTATTCATAGAAACAATTATAACTAAAGAGATATAAAGTGCAAATTTTAGGTTATAATATCTAAAATATTACGCGAGGATAAAAATATGGAAATAAAAAAGTGTAATACACTAGACGAAGCAAGAGTTGAGATAGATGCTGTAGATAGAGAAATTGTAGAACTTATTGCTAAAAGAAATGAGTATATTAAACAAATTGCACACTTTAAAACTTCTGTTGAAGAGGTAAAAGCTGAAGAAAGAATAGCAGATGTCATCTCAAACGTACGAGAACAAGCCATCTCACTAGACCTTTCCCCAAACCTCATTAATGACCTTTATGTCCGCATGATAGACGAGATGGTAGAGAGTGAGATTTCTGAGTTTAAAAATGCACAAAGATTTTAGAGATAGTCTTTAATCTTTCTCTTCTTTACCATCTGAACCAACAACTGCACCTACAGCTGAACCAGTTACATCTATGACAGCACCTGCTGTAGCACCTACTATTTTAATGGGTGCTGTAACTATCTGTGTACATCCAGAAAAAAACAATAACATAAT
>Ga0256840_1001275_pt1 | contig 24164 bp, 21 predicted proteins | sample 355202metaG_FD_185969 | JGI IMG/M metagenome (GOLD analysis project Ga0256840, IMG submission 185969) | Hydrothermal vent microbial communities from Mid Atlantic Ridge, Atlantic Ocean - 355-202 | ecosystem: Environmental > Aquatic > Marine > Hydrothermal vents | place: Atlantic Ocean: Mid...
TGAAGAGATTAAAGAGGGAGATGTTATTAGCATAGATTTAGACAATGGAAAGATACTAAACAAAACTAGTGCTAAAACTTATGAATTTACTCCAATTCCACCGTTTATGCAAGAGTTAGTAAGTTGTGGTGGATTGATGAATTATGCTAAGAGGAGTAAGTAATATGAAAAAACATAAAGTAGCAGTTATAAAAGGTGATGGTATTGGTCCTGAAATTGTTGATGAGGCTATAAAAGTTTTGGATGCAGTTTGCACAGATGAAGAGTTTGAATTGAGTTATGATGATTATCTTATGGGAGGTTGTGCTTATGATCTAAAGGGTGAGCCTCTTCCTATTGAAACTATAGAGGGTTGTAAAAAAGCTGATGCAATTTTATTTGGTGCTATAGGCGGAGAGAAGTGGGATGGACTTAAGAGGCACTTAAGACCTGAGAGTGGACTTTTGAAGCTTAGAAGTGAGTTAGGTGTTTTTGCAAATTTAAGACCTGTAAAAGTTTTTGATGAATTGGTCGATGCTAGTACTCTAAAGCCAGAGGTGTTAAAAGGGGTTGATCTATTAGTTGTAAGAGAGTTAACAGGGGGCATCTACTTTGGCTCTCCTAGAGAGAAGCTAGAAGATAGAGCATACAACACAATGGTTTATTCAAAAGATGAGATTAAAAGAATTGCAAAAGTTGCTTTTGAGAGTGCTTTAAAGAGAAGAAAAGAGGTTTGCTCAGTTGATAAGGCAAATGTTTTAGAAGTCTCTCAGCTTTGGAGAGATACAGTAGAAGAGGTAGCAAAAGATTATCCTGAGGTTAGTTTGAGTCATATGTATGTTGATAATTGTGCTATGCAGCTTGTTAGAAATCCAAAACAGTTTGATGTCATACTTACGGGGAATATTTTTGGTGATATTTTGAGTGATGAGGCTAGTATGATAAGCGGATCTATTGGACTTTTACCATCTGCTTCAATTGGTGGAAGTGTTGGACTTTTCGAGCCAATTCATGGCTCAGCTCCAGATATATCCGGGCAGGGTATTGCTAATCCTATCGCCACCATATTAAGCGCTTCAATGATGCTTAGATATGCTCTAGGAGAAGAAAGAGCGGCAAATAGAATAGAGAGTGCAGTTGCAAAAGTTTTAAAAGATGGATATAGAACAAAAGATTTGAGTTCTTATGGAGCAAAAGAGGTTTGTAGTACAACAGAGATTGGTTCCATTATAGCTGATGCTGTAACAAAAATTTAGGATTTAGTAAAGCAGTGTTAAGTAAGAAAACTTTTCATAAAATTTTTAATTTGCAAAGAAAAATAGTCTTTTGTGAGACCACAAAGTCATGCTTTTTCAAAGAGAGTGATTGCTTTGCAACTGCTTTGCTTCACAAGAGTGAGAGGAATTTTTACTGGGCTTTCTCACAGAGAGTGTATGGCACAAGGCTCAGTAAAAAGGAGACAGTAAGCAGTCAATTACAGAGCGTTAGCTCGTGCTTTCTCGAAGAGAGTGATTGCTTTGCAACCGCTTCGCTTCACAAGAGTGAGAGGAATTTTTACTGGGCTTTGCTCAGTAAAAAGGAGACAGTTAAATGAAAACCCTAACACTAGCATCTATTTACGAACTTCAAGGACTCAAAGAGGAGGCATTGGAGATTTATAAAGATATTTTAAAGAGCGATCCAGAGAATAAAGAGGCTAAAATTGCTATAAAAAGACTCTCGGGTATTAGAAAAAAATATTTACATGTAAATGAAGAGATGAAAGAATTTTTTATAAATATGGATAGTGAAGTAGAGTTTTTAGAATTTGAAAGATGGCTTAGTAAACTATAAAGGTTGCTTATGGAACTAAAAGATATGATACTTTCTACTTTAGCCGAGTTAGAAGAGTCAAATGAAGAGGAAAAACAAGTACCAAAAGAGAAAGTTGTACAAAAAGAGGAAGTAAAAGATAGTGTAGAGAAAAAAGATGATTTAACAGAAGAGTTTATTATAGAGGATGAGCGAGCTTTTTGTGAAAATCTTAGAGAGAGAGTTCTTGTTTTGTTTGAAGGATTTCAATCACCAAACAATAAGTCAATAGAGGCAAAAGTAGATTTGACGCTCAATTTTTTGGAGTACCTTCTAGCTGTTATAGATGAGAGGTTGGAAAATCTTGAAAAAAAGTAGTTAATGAATTTCATAAAAAAATTCCCTCCACAAATAATTTGCAAAATTGAAAAAATAAAATCTCTACTAGCGCCACATACGAATAGAGCATATTTGGTGGGAGGTTGTGTTAGAGATCTTTTTATGGATAACGCCATAAGTGATATAGATGTTGAAGTTTATGATTTATCTGAAAAAAGATTTCAAAATTTGATGGAAAAGCTTGGTGCAAGTGGAGTGGGAAAGAGTTTTTTTGTTTATAAATTGGATGGAGTCGATTTTAGTCTACCTAGAAGTGAAAAAAAGGTTGGAGTAGGTCATAAAGCTTTTGAAGTAGAGATTGTAAAGAGTGAAAAATTAGCTTCAAAAAGAAGAGATTTCACTATGAATGCTTTAATGATAAATATATTTACAGGGGAACTTTTGGATTTTTGGGGTGGTGTAGATTCGATTTATACTAAAGAGTTAAGATTGATTGATGAGAACAGCTTCAAAGAAGATAGTTTAAGAGTTTTAAGGGCAGTTCAATTTTGTGCAAGATTTGATTTAGATGTACAAAGCGCAACTAAAAGAGTTATGAAGGAGATTTCACTTCAGGATCTCAGTAGCAGTAGAATTTTTTGGGAGTTAGAAAAACTTTTTTTAGCTACTCATTTATCTAAAGGATTTTTGGTTGCCAATGAATTGGGGGTATTTGAAAAACTTTTTGACTCAGAAATTTCAATGGAAGCTTTTGATGAGCTTTGTGTGGTTGAAAAAAACTTTGAGAAAGATATGCAGGCTTACTATTTTTTATATATAGTTGCAAATTTTTCAAACAAATCAGTTTATGAGTTTGCAAAAACTATTGATGCTCCAAAGCACTATTTAAGAGTTTATAGGTATCAGCCATTTTTTAAAAAAATTCCATCAGATAAAAAACTTTTAGAGATTGCAGCAGAACTTCCCATATCGAAGTGGTTAGGAAATTATAAACCAAAGGTTAAATTAAGAGCTAAAGAACTTGGTATTTGGGAGAATGTTTTTGCAGGTGGAGTTAAAATCGAAGATATACTAAAAGATGGATTTAGAGGTAAAGATATAAAGATAGAGTATAAAAAAAGAGTTTTGAATGAAATAAATAGGAGAGTAGATGGATAGAAAATATATATTAAAAATTGATTGCCCAGATAAGAAAGGGTTAATCTACAATATTTCAAATATTATCTATAAACATGGTTTAAATATTGAAAAAAATGATGAGTATGTGGATGATGAAAATGCAAAATTTTTCTTTAGAGCAATTTTAAGTGGAGATCTGAATAATTTACAACTAGAAAAAGATTTAAGAGCAGTTTTACCTACTGATGCAAATATAATTTTAAAAGCTAAAGAGAGAAAAAAGATAATTATCCTTGCAACAAAAGAATCGCACTGTTTAGGGGATTTGCTTTTGAAGTACTATAGTGGAGAGTTAAATACTAGTGTAGTTGCGGTTGTGTCAAACTATGACTATTTAGAAGAGTTGGTCAAAAAGTTTGATATTCCATTTCATTGCGTTCCTTGTGATAATTTTACAAGATCTGAACATGAGCAAAAGATTTTGGAAGTTTTAAAAGGCTATAAGTTTGACTATATGGTCTTAGCAAAATATATGAGGATACTATCGAGTGATTTTGTAAGAGAGTATGAAGAAAAAATCATAAACATTCACCACTCATTTTTGCCAGCCTTTATAGGTGCAAATCCTTACAAGCAAGCATTTGTAAGAGGTGTAAAGATTATAGGAGCTACTGCTCACTTTGTAAATGACAATCTCGATGAGGGTCCAATCATAGCTCAAGATGTCATAAGGGTTGATCATGAGTTTAGCTGGAGAGATATGCAAAAGGCTGGAAGAAATGTTGAAAAAGTAGTTCTCTCAAACGCACTAGATTTGGTTTTAGAAGATAGAGTCTTTGTTTACAATAACAAAACGGTAATTTTTTGATGTTCAATATAGTCCTAGTTCATCCCCAAATACCACAAAACACCGGAACAATAGGTAGGCTTTGTGTAAATTGTGATGCCTCTTTACATGTAGTAAAGCCAATCTGTTTTGATTTAAGTGAAAAGAGTGTAAAAAGAGCGGGGCTTGATTATTGGGATCAGCTTGATTTGCATGTTTGGGAGAGTCTGGATGACTTTTTGAGCTCAAATGCTCACAAGATAGATAGATTTTTCTTTGCAACTACAAAAACTGACAAACCTTACTTTGAAGTTGAATTTAAAAAGGGGGACTATCTCTTTTTTGGAGGTGAGTCAACGGGGCTTCCACTGGAGCTTATGAAGACAAAATGGGACAATGCTATCACAATCCCTATGGGCAAAAATGGAAGAAGCCTAAATCTAGCCATAAGTGTTGGCATAGTTCTTTATGAAGCAATAAGACAAAACTTTAATGATTTTGCAGTTGAGTGAAACAGTTTTTGATGTAGCAATTGTAGGGGCTGGAGCTAGTGGACTCTTTTTGGCAAGTCATCTTAAGAGGCAAAAGGTTGCAATTATCGAGGCTAACTCAAGAGTGGGACTTAAGATTTTGGCTAGTGGTGGCGGAAAGTGTAATGTTACCAATAAAAATGTATCAGCCTCTAATTATCTAGGAGATAAAGATTTTATAAAGCCAATTTTAGATGAGTTTAAACCTAACGATACACTAGCTTTTTTAAAAAAACACAACATAGATGTTGAGCTTAGAAAGCATGGTCAATTCTTTTTGAAAAACTCTGCAAAAGATTTAGTAGAGCTTTTTAAAAAACTAACTAAAAAGCATAAATTTTTTTTAGATACCAAAGTTTTACATGTAGAGCATGGTGGAGTTTTTAGGATTGAGACTTCAAAAGGGCTGATTAGAGCAAAAAGAGTGGTGGTTGCTAGTGGTGGAATAAGCTTTGCAAGTCTGGGTGCAAGTGATATAGGCTACAAAATCGCAACAGATTTTTCACATACCATAATAACTCCAAATCCAGCTCTTGTAGGTTTGAGTTTGCAAAAAGAGCAGTTTTGGATGAAAAAACTAAGTGGTATCTCTTTTAATGTTAAGCTAAAAGTAGCAGATAAGATTTTAGAAAATGACCTGTTGTTTACACATAGAGGCATAAGTGGTCCTGTTGTTTTAAGTGGTTCGCTCTACTGGTCAAAAGGAAAACTAACCATAGACTTTCTTCCTCATATAAATCTTGAAGAGATTTTAAATAAAGATTCAAAAAAGCTTATAAGCTCAACCCTGCCTCTTCCTAAAAGGTTCATAAAAGAGTTTTTAGGTAGTATTTCACTCAAAGATTCTCCTCTAAGCTCACTATCTTCGGCTCAAAAGGAGATGATTTTGAGATTGAAAAACTATGAGTTTGCACCTGCTGGTAATTTTGGTTTTAGTAAGGCTGAAGTTACAAAAGGTGGAGTTTGCTGTACTCAAATAGGTGCCAATTTAGAGAGTAAGTTGCAAAAAAACCTCTTTTTTATTGGTGAAGTTTTAGATGTTACTGGTGAGCTTGGTGGATACAATTTCCAGTGGGTATTTGCTAGTGCAAATAGAGTCGCAAGGGAGTTAAGATGAATATTCAAAGCCTAATAGACGGATACGAGAAATTTAAAAATGTTAAATTTAAAAAGTATGAAAATAGATTTATAGACTTAGTTGAAAATGGTCAAAGACCAAAAGTTCTTTTCATTGCCTGCAGTGACTCAAGAGTCAATCCATCGCTCATAACAAACTCAAACCCAGGTGAGCTTTTTATACTAAGAAACATTGGCAATTTTGTTCCTCCATTTAGCCCGGATGATGATTTTCATGCAACTGCTGCTGGGATTGAGTATGCTGTAAATGTTTTAAAGGTGAGCGATATCATAGTCTGTGGACACTCAAACTGTGGAGCGATAGAGAGCCTTTATGCCGATATTTCCTCAAAAGATATGCCCCATGTAAAAAAGTGGCTAGAGCTTGGAGATAAAGCAAAAGAGCATGTTTTAAAAAATCTTGATAGCGCCGTTTCAAAAGATGAAAAACTTGAGACTACAGAGAAGATTTCTATCTTGTTTCAAATGGAGAATCTTCTTACCTATCCAAGAGTTAAGGAGCTAGTTGAAGATGGAGAGCTCTTTATAAGAGGGTGGTACTACAAGATTAAAAGTGGTGAGTTGGAGTACTATTGTGACAATCAAAGGGAGTTTAAATCATTAGAAAGTTAATTTTACTTCTGCTTCCTTTTGTTTTATGGGGAGTGGAATTTAGAGTCGCTACTTACAATGTGGAGAATCTTTTTGACGATAAATTTAGTGGACATGAGTATAAGGAGTTTATTCCAAACTCCAAAAGTGGTTGGAATAGCAAAACTCTTGAAGTTAAGCTAAAAAACATAGCAAAAGTTATAAAAGATATAGACGCAGACATCATAAACCTGTGTGAGGTAGAAAACAAAGAAGTATTAAAGAGGCTAAATTTAAAGCTTGGAGCTAAAAAATACCCCTTTATCTACTACAAAAACCACACTAGAGCCATAGATTGTGGTCTGCTCTCAAGATACCCCATAAAACAGACAAAAGCCTATGTGGTTGATTTAAGATTTAGACCAATCCATAAAGTTGTAGTTGATATAAAAGGCTACAGGGTTCCATTTTTTTTAAACCATTGGCCATCAAAAAGACATAGTAATCAAAAAAGGTTAGAGTATGCTAAAAAGTTAAAAGAGTTATACTCCAAAGAGAAAAGATTTATACTCCTAGGTGATTTCAACTCCCCTTATGAGATAAAAAAAGATGGTTGGGGATCTGGGGTTAATTATCTTTTAGATGATGCTATAGATTTATGGCAGGATATACCAAGAAAAGATAGATTTTCATACTCGTTTTTTGGTAAAAAGAGTGCATTGGATCACATAATAATTTCTAAAACTATCAACTATAAAGATGGCTCTTTTAGAGTTTTTAAGCCTCGCTATCTTATGAGTAAATACAAAGCTCCATACAGATGGCAAATTAGCAAAAATGGAAAAGGAAAACATCTTGGTAGAGGCTTTAGCGATCATTTTCCTATCTATGCAACATTTTCAACTAAGCCATACAAAAAAACAGAACCAAGAATCATAGATATAAAAACTCTTCATAAAATCAAACAAAACAGGGTAAAATTTATGCTAAAAGATGTAATGGTTGTCGATAAAAACAGATATGGAGTTTACATTGAGGATAAAAACAGAGATAAAATTTTTATATATCTTCCAGATAGCAACTACAAAGTTGGTGAGGTATACAATATACTTGTAAAGGAGTTGGGTTTTTATAAGGGTAAACGGCAGATTGTTTTAGAGGAAATTTTATAGGTTTTTAACTACTTTTTAGGTATGATTGGAAGGTTTTAGAAGTAGGGTATCTCTAAGAACCCTAGTATATATAATTGAATGAGGTAAATTTATGGTAAAACCACTTTTAATAGAGATTGGTGTAGAGGAGCTTCCTGCAATTCCTTTTTTAAAGGAGTTACCAAATATAGAGAGTAAATGGTTAAAATTACTTGAAAAAAATGCACTTATTTGTGAGTTTAAGTTTTATTATACTCCAAGAAGATTAGTTTTGTGGCATAGAGAGTTTCCAACTTCTCAAGAAGATAAAGAGGAGGAGCTATTTGGGGCACCATTAGAGATAGCTTACAAGGATGGAAAGCCGACATCAGCAGCTATAGGATTTGCTAAGAAATGTGGTGTTAAGTTAGAAGAAATTTCAACGGCAACTAAGGGCAATAAAGAGGTTTTATACTATAAAAAACTTATAAAGGGTAAGCCATCAACTTCATTAATAGGAGATATGGTAGAAGAGCTTTTAAACTCTTTGAATTTCGGTAAGTCAATGAGATGGGGGAGTTTGCAAAAAAGTTTTATAAGACCGATTAGATGGATTGGAGCAATGCTTGGAGATGAGCATATTGCGTTTAATGTTTATGGAGTTGACTCAACTCAGTTTTCATACCCACATCGTTCTATCTCATATGAGCCATTCGCATATGATTTTGCAGGAGACTATTTTAAAAAGCTCGAAGATGGTGGAGTAGTTTTATACCAAAATAAAAGAAAAGAGATAATTTTAAATGATTTTAATAAGATAGAGACTCAAAATAGTATAGATATTGAGGTAGATGAGGAACTGTTGAATGAAGTTATTGCAATAACTGAGTTTCCAAAAGCTTTAATTGGTAGCTTTGATGAAAAATTTTTAAAGTTACCTTCCGAGGTTATAATTACATCTATGAAAGAGCATCAAAGATACTTTCCTGTTTTTAAAAATGGAAAAATTACAAACAAGTTCATAGTCGTCTCAAATGCAATTTGTGAAGACTATAGCTTAATAGTCAAAGGAAATGAGAAAGTTTTAAGAGCAAGGCTCAGTGATGCTCTTTTCTTTTTTGAAAATGATTTAAAAAATGGACTAGGAATTGAGGGGTTAAAAGATATAGTATATCTTGATAGTTTAGGATCATTATTTGATAAGGTTTTAAGAGAGAGAAATATCGCACTTTATTTAGAGCAAAAGTATAAAGATAAACTATTAAAAGTTTGCAATAAAGATGAAAAAGAGCTTAGTGAGACTCTTCATAGGGCAATGATGCTCTCTAAAGCTGATCTGCTTAGTGAAATGGTTTATGAGTTTACTGAGTTGCAAGGATTGATGGGTTATTATTATGCTAAAGCAGCGGGTGAGGATGAGTTAGTATGTTTGGCTTTAAAAGAGCAGTACCTACCCAATAGTGAGGATAGTCAACTTCCTTCAAACCTTTTTAGCTCAGTAGTGGCACTCAGTGGCAAATTAGACTCTTTGTTAGCGCTTTTTAGCATAGGCAAAATTCCAACAGGAACGAAGGATCCTTTTGGTTTACGCAGAGCAGTAAATGGAATAGTAAAGATTGTTTTAAACGAGCAGGTTGAGTTTGATATTGAAAAAGATTTAAAAAAATTGAGTGAAAATTATGCTCCTTTTGAGTTTGAAAAATTACAAAATTTCTTTTTTGAAAGGATGTATCAATTATTTGATGCAAATATTTCTATTATAAAAGCTGTTTTAGAAAGCAAGGAGAGAGATTTAGTTGAAATTCATAAAAAAGTTCAAGCACTAAATAGTATAGTAAAAAGCAGTGATTTCAAGAAGATTTTTTCTACTTTTAAAAGGGTTGCAAATATAGTAAAAGATGTTGATCTTGATAAAAATTTAAATGTTGATGATACTCTTTTTGAATTTTCTCAAGAAAAATCTTTATGGAATGAGTTTAAAAAAGTAAAAGATAGAGAGTACTGCTTATATGAGAAGAAGCTTGATGCTTTATTTGGTTTAAAGTCTTATATAGATGATTTTTTTGATAATGTTATGGTAAATGTTGAAGATAAAAATATAAAACGAAATAGACAAAATATAATAGCCTCTATATATAAAGAGTTTAAATCAATTGCAGACATAAAAGAGATTACAGTTTAAAATTTTTTACTTTTTGAAAATATAGGTTTATGTTAATTTACAAAAAACTGCTTTTTTTAAGAAAAAGAGGTTATAATATGCACAAAACATTGAGGTGTGTATTATGCCTTTAACAAAAAAGATACTTTTTTTTAAACAAGTAGCAATCTTTTTAACTCTAGTGTGGACACTAATGACATACTCTTTTTTTGTATATCAAATGAATAATGAGAGGTTTCATTTAGAAAAGAGAGCTATTTCTAACGCAAAAAATAGCTCTTTTGAAGCTGAATCACTTATAAATTGGGCATTTGAGAGTAAACTTAGAGCCATTGAAGAAAATAAAGATTTTAATATAAATATAGGTTTTTCATTAAGAGATCTTATTTACAATATGGCAAAAAAACAGGCTTTTGATGTTAAGATAGATGGTTTTTATGAAAAAGATGATTTTAAATTACTCGAAAATAAGAAGTTTAAAGATACTATAAAAGAAGCACAAAATAGTAAGTATGATTCATACTCAATATATGAACAAAATGGTAAAGAGTTTATATTTTATGTAAAGCCTCTTTTAGCAAAAGAGAGTTGTCTAAAATGTCATATACATGATGATAAAAAAGTTGGTGATGTCTTAGGTCATATAAGTGTTAAGATAGGTGTACCTACTTTAAAAGAGGATAATCCATCTACTTATAATTTTTTGGTTTTTATCTACTCATTTATATGGTTTATAGGAATTATACTCATTTGGTGGATAAAATATAAAAGTTCTCAATATTTCGAAGAAAAAGCAAAGCACTATGAGGAGAGTATATACTCTTTTGTCGATATGATAGAGAGAAGAGATAGATATATAGCTGGTCATAGTCAAAGAGTTGCAAAATATGCTTCACTTATAGCAAAAGAGATGAAACTTAATGATTATGATATTGATCTGATTTTTAGGGCTGGAATGTTGCATGATATTGGAAAAATTGAGATCCCAGATGCACTACTTTTAAAGCCCGATAAACTCAATGATGAAGAGTTTGAAATTATAAAATCTCATCCAAGGGTTGGTTATGAGCTTCTTTATAGGGAACCATTTTATGAATTAGCATCTATAGTACTTCACCACCATGAAAATTTTGATGGAAGTGGATATCCTTGTGGTTTAAAAGGTTATGAGATACCTCTTTTGTCTCAAATAATTTCCATAGCTGATGTTTTTGACGCTTTAACAACAAATAGAGCTTATAGAAAGGCATTATCAAAAGAGGATTCAATAGAGTATATTGTTAAGATGAGTGGGGTAAAATTTAATCCCAAAATTGTAAGTTGTGCTAAAAAAGTTTTTGAAGAGTATAAGATAGAAGATAATAATCCAATGTTACAAAGCTGTGACATAAACGACTTGAGATTTTCTTGCTACTTTAGAGATCAACTAACCGGGTATTTTAATGTAAATTATCTAAAATTTTTACTTGCTAGAAATGATGAATATGAATTGGCGTGTATGTATTATATCAATTTTATAAACTTTACAAGTTTTAATGCTAAATTTGGGTGGAATAATGGGGATAAACTTTTACAAAATTTTTCTAGAGATGTAGTATTGGCACATGAAAATACAATCTTAGTAAGGCTTTTTGCAGATAATTTTTTGCTTCTAAGTCTTAAAAAGGAATTTAAATTAAATAAAATTTTTATTAAAGAGTTCGAAAATGAGTTTGAAGTTAAAATTGAGGCAAAAAAAATAGATATAAAGCACTATGATTGTGATACATATAATGAATTGGAAAATTTAATTTTATCCTCTTAAAATGTTAGAGGTACCTTTAACAAAAAATTGTGTATAATGGAACAATTACAAAATTTTTGTGAAAATTTAATTAGGATGGCTATATGAGGTATTTTATAAGTTTTTTACTGTTGACTTTAAGTTTAAATGCTGGAGTTTACTATGCAAAGGTTGAGCCCTATGAGGTTTATAATATAAAATCTAGTGCTAGTGGAAGTGTGACTTTTGTTTATGGTGAAGCTGAGGGGCGAATTTCAAAGGGCGGCGTTTTAATCCAAATAGATGATTATTTAAATCAAAAGGAATTAAAAAGTTCACTTAAAAAACTTGAAGTTCAAAAAAGAAGTTTTGAGTTGATCAAAAAAAATTTAGAAAATGCGAAAAAAATTGAAAAGATTAGGAAGGATAGTTTTGATAGAATTAAAGATTTAAAAACTAAATCAAAATTAAGTAAAGATTTGGAGTTGATAAATTATTTAAATGCTTCAAATCAAGTCATCTCTCTTGAAAATTCATTGCAAAACTTAGAGATAAGTATGAGCGATTTAAGATATAAAATAGCTCTTTTAAAAGATACTATAGATAAAAAAAAGGTTAAGATGGAAAAAGGCTACCTAATTTACAAAGTTTATGTAAATGATGGAGATTATGTCAATATAGGAACTCCATTGGTAGATGCTTACGATATAACAAAAGCAAAGCTTGTAATTTTTCTTTCTATTGAAGATGTAAAGATTGCAAAAGATGCTAAAATTTACATAAATGATAAGGCAACTAAGTATAAAATTGACAAAATGTGGAGTGTAGCAGATACACAAAATATATCGTCTTACAGAGCAGAGATTATAGTTGATGCTCCAAAATACTTTTCCAAGTTATACAAAATTGAGTTAAAGGCAAAGTAATGACAACAACTTGTCCGCTTGATTGCTTTGATGGATGTAGTGTTAAGGTTGGTGACAATTTAAAGTTAAGTGGTGATAAAAGTCATCCAATCACACAAGGTTTTTTATGTCCAAATCTGAATAATTTTCATAAGTTTGAGAGAATAACAAAGCCTAGACTCAATGGCAAAGAGATCTCTTTGAAAGAGGCTATAGAGATTATAAAAAAAGAGTCTAAAAAAAGAACTCTATTTTTTAAAGGTAGTGGAAATTTAGGCATTATGCAAAATATAACAAAGCTTTTTTTTGATAAGCATGGTGCAGATTTTACAACTGGTTCACTTTGTGATAGTGCGGGTGATTATGGTATAGAAGAGGGAAGAGGTGTTAGTTTGGCATTGAGTCCAAATGAGGTTTCAAAGAGTGATGTAGTAATTTTCTGGGGTAGAAACCCTTTGGCTACAAATTCTCATATGTTGCCATTTATAAAGGGTAAACAGATTGTAGTTATAGATCCTTATAAGACTGATTTAGCAAAAAAAGCTGACTTACATTTACAATTGAAACCAAGAAGTGATATATACCTGGCTATGCTTATGAGTAGAATGGCATATATGGATAGAATGGAAGATGAAGAGTTTATAGAGAAAAGAACTGAAAATTTTGAAGAGTTTTTAGATTTTATAAACTCTCATCCTATGGTTTTTTTAGAGAGTAGATGTGATGTAGATATGATAAAGATCGATAAATTTCTCTCACTAATAAAAGGTAAAAAAGTCTCTATTTTGGTTGGAGTTGGAGTCCAAAAGTACAGTTTTGGTCATAGTGTATTAAGAGCTATCGACTCATTTGGTGCAATGATTGGAATCTTTGGTAAAGAGGGATGTGGCGTTGGTTATTTAGGTGAAAGCTCTTTAGGATTTAAAAATCCATTTTTAACTAAATCCAATAAAGTTCCCCTTCCAACTGTAGATTTTTCAAAATATGAATTTGTTTTTATACAAGGAGCAAATCCTGCTAGACAGATGCCTTGCAGTTTAAAAGTAAGAGAGAAATTAAAAAATGCTGGTTTTGTAGCATACTTTGGTTTATATGAAAATGAAACTTCTAAATTGGCAAATCTTGTGATTCCAGCAAAAAATTTTTTAGAGAAAGATGATCTAAAACTAACCTATGGTCATGAGTATGTAGGGTTTATGCCAAAAATTTCAGATAGTGAAATTGGTATTAGCGAGTATGAGTTAACTAAAATGTTGGGTATTGAGTTAAAAAGTGAAAAAGACTATATAGATGAAGTTGTATCATCAAACTCCTTTTTGAGGGATGGATGGCATATCTCTAAAAGTTATGAGAGTACTCCATATAAAGATAAGTTTTATACTCAAAGTGGCAAATTTGAATTTTTTGATGATTTTGATGATGATTGGGATGAGGAGAGAATCAATGAGGGTTTTTATCTACTTAGCGCAAAAAAGAATAACTCTTTAAATTCTCAATTTTGTACAGATAAGTACTTATATGTTCCAACCTCTTTAGGATTAAATGATGGTAGTAAAGTTGTATTGTCAAATGGGGTTTATGAGTGTGAATACATAGTTAAAAATGATGAAAATTTAAGAGAAGATTGTTTTCTTTTGTATTCAGGGCATAAAGATGCAAATATTTTAACTCCATTTGAAATCTCACAAGAGGGAAATTGTGCAATTTTTAATGAGGTTAAATGCAAGATAATATCCTCTTAGAAGATGCTCTTCTTTTAGTGGAACAAAATTTTTACTTTTTACATGTAGGTGAATTTTTTGCAGAGTTATCAAAACAAGAGGACTTTTCAACTAAAGAGTTATCAATTAAAAGAGAGTTTGAAGATTTAAAAAGTTATAGTTTTAATCCAAACATAATTGAAGAAGTTTTAAAAGATGCTTTTGGAAAAAGAGAGATAACTCTTTTTGAGTATTTTGTAGAGTTTAACTCCTTTAGGGGAATTTGCATGGCAATGGTAGAGGCATTGAGATTAGATAGTCCATTTAGAGACTACATGATGACAAAGCTTGGCGATCGCTATGAAGACTTTTTTGATATAGTCTCGTTTGTTAGAAATGTTCTATCTCACAATATACATGCAGATATAAGATTAAATGAAAAAGATTTTAGTGGAACACTAAAGCGGATACGAAGAATGAAAAGAGATACGCACATACTCTTTAGTTTCAATTATGCCATAGACTTACCGGAGATTGGCTCACCAAGCTTAGGTTATGGATTTGTATGTGAGATAGACTTTGAAAAACTAAAGGCAGGTATGCCGTTTTTGTCAGTTATCTCACATTGGGAGTTAATGATGCTTAGTGAATTGTGTTTTAATCTAGTTATGGCATTTAGAGCAACATTATTTAAAAGGTGAAATTTCTCCTTTATTTGCTATAAACCTCTAAACATTACACCTAGGAATATAGCTGCAATTCCAAGTAAAATATTGAGCGGTAATAGTCTTGTTGGTATGAATCTCACTAGGTTTTTTACTCTATCTAAATCTCCTTTTTTATATGCAAAAGATGCTCTTAATCTTTGAATGTACATATAGAGGAAGTTTATAGTCATTACAGTCCAAATTCCCTCTTTTGCATATACTATCCATCCAGAAAATTTAGCTCCTAAAAGAAATACCAAAGCAGTTAAAAGGCTCAATACAACAAAAGGAAAAGCCAAGTTAAATAGATTTCCCATTGTCTTTAGGCTTGTTTTGATTCTTATATTTTCATCTTCAATTTTATGAAGAGCTGGATGTATAGCTAATTTTACCACAATCATCCCACCTACCCAAATTACAGCACTTAGTATGTGTACAAATATAACATAAAGTGCATAATTGCTATATATCATTTCAAAATTTATCTGCATAATTCAATCCTTTTTGAATAAATTTCTGCTATTGTATCTAAATTTCCATATGTAGTTAGTAAAACAAGATAAAATTTCTTTGGGAGTTAGATTGTAATGCAAGTTGAAGCTTATTATCTTCAACTTGCATAGAGATTTAAGGGTTGGTGTTTTGATTATAGGTTAAAACTTTTTTCACCGTGAGTTGATTCATCAAGTCCAACTGTTTCACTCTCTTCATCAACTCTTCCGCCACCAGTTATTGCTGCTGATATAAAGTAAACTATTGCAGTTCCTATTAGAGTTACAAGTCCAACCACAACGACTGATTCAACTTGAACCATAAACTGACCAAATCTATCGCCACTCTCTTTTAGTGGACCATCCCATAGCAGATCTTTATCGTTCAGTGCTAAGAGGCCAGTTGCTAAAGCACCCCAAAGACCAGCTAAGAAGTGGATTCCAAATGCATCTAAACTATCATCATAGCCAAGTTTCTTTTTCATAACAGCTACACCAAAAAATCCAATTACTGAGCCAATTATACCTATGATAAATGCTCCAGATACATCTACGAAGCCTGCCGCAGGTGTAATGGCAACCAAGCCAGCTACAACACCAGATACTGCTCCTAGTAGAGTTGTCTTTTTGTAAACCATATACTCAATTAGCATCCAAGTTATCCCAGCAACAGCAGGAGCTAAAGCAGTTGTCAAAAAAGCTAAACCAGATATATTGCTTGCACCAAATGCACTTCCTGCATTGAATCCAAACCATCCAAACCAAAGTAGAGCGCCACCAAGAGCTGTAAACATAACACTTACTGGTTTCATAGCAACTTTTGGATACCCTTTTCTTTTACCAACCAGGTATGCTAAAACTAAGCCAGCCAAACCACCATTCATATGAACTACAGTACCACCAGCAAAGTCTAAAGCACCTGCATCAAATAGTAACGCACCATCTCCACCCCAAACCATGTGTGTAATTGGAGCATATACTATAATAGTCCAAAGTGCTACAAATATGATCCATGTAGAAAACTTCATTCTCTCAACAACTGAACCACTTGCAATTGCTACAGTGATTGCTGCAAAAGTTCCTTGAAATACAACAAATACATAAGTAGGGTATGTTCCACTCAAATCACTCCAGCTAATTCCACTCAAGAACATATTTGAAAGACCACCTACAAATTTTTGAAGACTTCCACCATCTCCAAACGCTATTGAGTAACCTGCAACTACCCAAACAACCATTGCAACTGCAAAAGCACCAAATACCATAAAGTATGTATTGAGCAAGTTTTTTGCTCTTGTCATACCACCATAAAATAGTGCAAGTCCCGCCGGAGTCATTAGTAAAACAAATGCTGTACTGACCATCATCCAAGCCGTATCACCTGTGTCGAGTTTGTCTTCTGCTAACATTAGAGTTGGCATAAGAGCTAAAAGTAGAGTTAAGTATCTCTTCATTTTTCATCCTTTTTTGTTTATTTCTGATGGAATTATAGCAATATTGTGTATAAATTTTAAGTAGCCAAATGATTAAAAAATAACCAACTAAAAATTATTTATAATTTAATTCAATTTTGATATACTTAGAAATAATTAGTAAAGTAGTAAATAAAACACAATTTAGGATAATTTTTGATAAAAGATTTAATAAAACAAAGAGTGTTGGTAATTGATGGGGCTATGGGAACTCAAATTCAAGGAGCCTCCATACCTAAGAGTGCTTGGGATGGGCTTGAGGGGTGTAATGAGCTTTTAAACTCTACATGTAAAGATGTTATTTCTAACATCCATAGAGGTTACTTAGAAGCTGGAGCAGACATAATCAAGACCAATACCTTTGGAGCACTCCCATGGGTGCTTGAGGATTATGGAATTGGAAACAGAACTTATGAGTTGGCCAAAAATGGAGCTTCTATTGTAAAGGAGCTTTGTTTGGAGTATGACTCAGACAAAAAACCTCGCTTTTGTGCAGGCTCAGTTGGTCCTGGAACCAAGCTTCCCTCTTTGGGACACATAGGTTATGATGAGATGTATGAGGGCTACAAAGAGGCTTCAAGAGGCTTGATTGATGGTGGGGTTGATCTGTTTTTGATTGAGACTGCTCAAGACCCTCTTCAGATAAAAGCAGCCCTTCATGCTATGAGTGATGTTTGCAAAGAAAAGGGTGTAAAGATTCCTATAATGGTCTCAGTAACCATAGAGTTAAGTGGAACCATGCTCATAGGAACAGATGCAGTTACAATCTCTACCATAATGGAGCCATTTGACATACTCTCTTTGGGCTTTAACTGTGGAACTGGTCCCGCTCAAGTTAAAAAGCATGTAAAGAGTCTAAGCGAGGTTTGCAAATTCCCCATAAGCATACATGCAAATGCAGGACTTCCGCAAAACAGAGGTGGAGTAACATTTTACCCTATGAAGCCAGAAGAGTTTTCAAGGCTTCAAGCTGAGTTTTTAGAGTACGATGGAGTTTGCATACTTGGTGGGTGTTGTGGAACAACTCCAGAACACATTAAAGCTCTTGTGAAAAAAGTGAAAGATAAGACACCACTGCCTCCTGTTGGCTCATCTCCTGTTTCGATTGCATCTTTGTTTGAAACAAGAGCGCTTAAGCAAAATCCAGCTCCATTTTTGGTTGGCGAGAGAAGCAATGCTACTGGTTCAAAAGCTTTTAGAGAACTGCTTATACAAGAGGATTATGAAGGAACTCTCTCGGTTGCTCAACAGCAAGTAAGAAGTGGCGCTCACGGGCTTGATGTTAGTGTTGGATTTGCAGGAAGGGATGAGACAAAAGATACCATAGAGGTATTTTCAAGATATACTCAAAAGATCACACTTCCACTCATGGTAGATACAACACAACCAAAAGCGCTAGAGACTGCTTTGAAGCTCATTGGTGGAAAGCCTATTATTAACTCAGTAAACCTTGAAGATGGTGAGGAGAAGTTTGATGTGGTTTGCTCTTTGGCAAAGAGGTTTGGTTGCTCACTTGTTTGTTTGACCATAGATGAAAGAGGTATGGCAAAAACAAAAGAGCAAAAGGTTCAAATCGCTCAAAGAATCTATGATTTAGCCACAAAAAGGCACAAGATTAACCCTGAAGAGCTTGTGTTTGATCTGCTTACATTTACTGTTGGAAGCGGGGATGAGGAGTATTATACTGCGGCTATTGAGACTATAGAGGCCATAAGAGAGTTTTCTAAAATGCACCCTGAGGTTGGGTTTGTACTTGGGATTTCAAATATCTCTTTTGGATTAGATAAACATGCAAGAGAGTACCTAAACTCTGTCTTTTTGCACCACTGTGTTGAAGCTGGGCTTAGCATGGCGATTGTCAATGTAAAAAACACAATCCCAATGCATAAAATAAGTAGTGAGCAGAGAAAAGTGTGTGAAGATTTACTCTTTAACAGAAGAGAGGAGGGTGATCCGCTTTTTAAGTTTATAGACTTTTTTAGTAATGTTGTCGTTGATAAAGAGGCTGATGATGAAGCATTTGAATCTATGAGCGATGAGGAGAAGATAAAGCAACTACTCATAGATGGTGACAAAGAGAGAATGATGCCACTTTTGGAGAGAGCCAAAGATAACATAGCTCCTGAGAAGATTGTAAATGAGATTTTGATTGATGCTATGAAGGTCGTAGGAGAGCTTTTTGGAAGTGGGCAGATGCAACTACCTTTTGTTTTGCAAAGTGCTGAGGTTATGAAAGCTAGTGTGGATTATCTAAATCCATTTTTACCAAAAAAGGAAAAAGCTTCACAGACAACTTTGGTAATTGGTACAGTAAAGGGTGATGTGCATGATGTAGGAAAAAATCTTGTAGATATAATCCTCTCAAACAATGGTTTTAAAGTTGTAAACATAGGCATAAAAGCAGATTTGCAACTCTTTTTAGATGCCCTAAAAGAGCATAAAGCAGATGCAATTGGGATGAGTGGATTGTTGGTTAAATCTACTGCTGTTATGAAAGAGAATTTGGAGCAGATGAAACAGATGGGACTAAAGGTTCCAGTTTTGCTTGGAGGTGCAGCTTTAAATGATAAATTTGTAGAGGAGTATTGCAGGCCAATCTATGATGGACCCATTTTTTACTGCAAAGATGCTTTTGAGGGCATAGAGGCTATGAGTAGAATCGAGAGGGGAGATTTCAATACTAAGTTTGAGCGAGCCAAAGAGGAAGAGGGCGTTGCAGTAAAAAAAGAGAAGAAAAAGGTTGTTGTGCCTCCTTTTGAAGAGATTGTTATGCCAAGTAGAGAGATAAAAACTCCTGTGCCTCCTTTTTGGGGAAGAAGGGTTTTAGAAGCTGATTTAAAAGAGATAGCATTTGAGTGGATAAATCACAAGATGCTATTTTCAAGAGCTTGGGGCTACAGTGGGAAAGGTATGAGTAAAGAGCAGAAGCAAAAGCAAAGAGATGAGATCTTGTGGCCACTTTATGAGAGGCTAAAGAGAGATATTTTAGAAAAGGAGCTATTTGAGCCAACAATCCTCTATGGCTACTACCCTTGTAGAAGCGATAAAAACAGACTCCACATACTAGATGAAAAGAAGGGCTTTTTTTCAAAAGAGGAGATAGACAAAAATCCGCTTAGTAAAAGCGACATAACATACACCTTTGATTTTCCAAGACAGCAAAGAAATCCTTTTAGGTGTTTGAGTGATTTTTTTAAGAGCGATAGTGATGATGTAGTTGCTTTTAGTTGCGTTAGTGCAGGAAGAAGATTTAGCGAGTATGAAAAGGAGCTTTACAAAAAGGGAGAGTTTGGGGAGTATCATTTGATTCATGGCTTGAGTGTGGAGTTAGCCGAAGCCTTAGCAGAGATTGCTCACAAGCAGGTTAGACTAGACCTTGGCATTGCTAATAATGAGGGAAACTCACTTAAAGATGTTAAAATGAGAGCCTATAGAGGCTGTAGATACTCTTTTGGTTATGCCTCTTGTCCTGAGCTTAGCGATACAAAGGTAATTTTTGATCTTTTAGAGCCTGAGGAGTTTGGCATAGAGCTAAGTGAGACATTTCAAATCCATCCCGAGCAAAGCACAACCGCTCTTATAGTTCATCATCCTGAGGCAAGCTACTTTAATGTAGAGTAAGATGGAGATTACTTTTTCTCTCCATCTAAATTGTACTTTTCTAGATATCCTCTTGGAGTCAAAACAAATCCATTTTTTGTAAGCCTTGTGCTGGAGTTTCCAATAATGATTATAGTTGACATAGTTACATCTTTATTTTCAATTCCTTTGTAAATTAAATCAAATGTGTCTGTTATGATGATCTTTTCATTTTCTCTGCCAACATTTGAGGCGATGATAGCTATTTTTTTATCTTCTTTTTTAAGAGCATTTAAAAAGTTTATGTATGGCTGAACTCTTTTCTTTGATTTTGGATTGTAAATACCCAGAATGAAGTCTGCTTTTAAAGCTAGTTTTACTCTTTTATCTATCAAATCTATATCTGTTAGTCTATCAGATAGAGATATTATGCAAAAATCTTGGCTTATAGGAGCTCCCACTTTGCTAGCAGCAGCCAAAAAGGAGGTAATTCCTGGAATAGAAATTAACTCAATCTTATTCCATAAGTTTTTTTTATCTATCAATTCGACTATAAGTGTTGCCATGCCAAATACATTAGCATCACCGTTTGAAATTATACAGGTTGTTTTACCACTTTTAGCAAACTCTATGGCTTGATTACATCTATCTATCTCTTTTGTCATACCAGAGGTGTATATCTCTTTATTTTTAATCAAACTGCTTAACTCTTTAGCATATCTTACATAGCTGACAACTATCTCAGACTCTTCTATAGCCCTCTTTGCTTCACAACTTATGTAGGTATCGCTCCCTGCTCCACTACTTAAAATATAGAGTTTATTCATTATATGGCTCCTGCTATGGTAATTTTATTATAAAAACTCTCTTTTTTGATTAGTAGCTCTTTATAATTTGAAACAAGAATTGAGGCTGGTTCAGCAACACCTTTAATTCCAAAAAAATTTGTTGCCTGAGATGATGAAAAGTCATTTTTAAGGCAGTTAATTTCATCTTTTTTAAAAAATTTTATTTTAAATCCATATTTTTTAGCAAACTCTAAAAGTCCAATTTCATCTTTTTTAGATTCAAAAGATGCTATGTTCTTTACCTGTTCAATCGATAGATTATATTTTTTTAAAAACTCCAAGACTGCTCTTTGAATTTCTTCAAAACTAGTTCCTCTATTACAACCCAATCCCAAAAAAAGTTTTGGTTTTAAGTGTAAATTTTGTGTATGAAAATAAAAGGGGGAGATTATGACACTATTTTTATCTATATTATCAAAGCTAATAAGTTTTAAATTTTCATTTTTAAGGGTATTAAAAACTCTTTTATATGTGGCAACTTTTACAATTTGATTATTTAAGAGTCTATTGGATATATTTGCTAAACTCTTTAAATTGACTACATCCCAGCCTCGCTCTTTTGCTTCCATTTCAAATGCAATTGTATTGGTTTGATCTGTTGCAGTAGAGATAAAACTGATAGCATTTGGTAGTTTTTTTTCTAACTCTTTAGCAAGCTCATTTGCCCCACCTAAGTGCCCACTAAGAAGGGGTACGATTTTATTTAACTCAAGATTTACAACCAAAACTGCTGGATCACTAGACTTGTCTTTTAGTAGAGGTGCTATTTTTCTAACTACTGCTCCGATAGCTAGTATGCATATAATAGCATCATACTTTGTCCAAGCAATAGGAAGTATGTCATCTAATTTTTCAAAAAGTATATGGTTTTCTTTCAAATCACCATCAATTGGAGTTTTTTTAGATAGATAAATATCTACATTTTTTAGATAGCTTTCTAATTTTTTAGCACTAGTAAAGCTAGGTTTGTTTATTGTTATAATTGCTATTTTATTTGACATATAGATGAGACTCCTCACTCTCATTTTGATTTAAAAAATCACCAAGTAGTATAAGGGCGATTCCTTTTATATGTTTTACCTTTTGTTCTATATTTTCAAGGTTTCCTTTATATATTTTTTCATCTCTCCAAGAAGCTTTTTCAACTACAAAGCAGGGAGTATCTTTTTTATAACCAAGCTTATAAGCAGTATTTCTTAATTTTGCAATAAGTGAAATAGAGAGGTAAAATACCAAAGAGGAGTTTTTACAAGCAAGTATATTTTCTAAATTTTCTGGATTTGGAGTTTTGCCTTCTATTCTAGTTAAAATTAGAGTTTGAGAGACACCAGGGATCGTATACTCTATACCAAGAGATGCACTTGCACAAAAAGCTGCACTAACTCCTGGAACAATCTCAAAATCTATATTTTCCTCTTTTAAAAAACTAATCTGTTTTGCAATGGTTGAGTAAAGAGTGGGATCTCCTGTATGAAGCCTTATGCAAATTTTATCTTTAAACTTTTTTAAAAATGAAAAAATTTCTGGATATTTCATATCTTGTGAGTCAACTACAAGGCACTCCTCTTTACACCAACTTAAAACCTCTTTTGGTATGAGAGAGCCTGTGTATAAAACAGCATCAGCCCTTTTTAGTAGATTGACTCCTTTTAAAGTTATAAGCTCTTCATCTCCGCAACTAGCTCCTACAAAATAGATCATTTTTTAACCTTTATTTGAAATAGTTGTCTTTGGGGTTCTGCCAAGTTTAGCTCTCCCTTATATGTTGTCAATGATAGTGAAAATATCTCATATGAAATAGAGTTTTTTTCTAAAATTTCTAATGCTAAATTTAAATGTTTTAGTGTAATTATATTGGCTAAAAGTATGCCATTGGGTTTAAGTCTTTCAACTAGATATGGAATCTCTCTTATAATATTTTTGCCACCGCCCCCTAAAAAAATTCTATCTGGTATGGATTCTACTTTCTTTATGGCAAAACAAGCATCTTCAATGTACAGATCACAATCAATAACTTTATGGGTAGAAAGATTATTTTTAAGCATATCTGCTCTTAAAAAGTTTTTTTCAAAAAAAACAACCCTGACTTTAAATTTTTTAAACGCAACTATACCACAACTTCCACTACCTGCTCCAATATCCCATAGTGTTTGATTTGGAGCTAACTCCAAATTTGATAAAGTTAACTCTCTTTTGAAGTCTTTAGTTATCATTCCTCTTTCGCATTCAAATTCACAATCTTTAGCACCATAATTTTGTAAAAAATGTTTTTCAAATAGTAAAACATAAGGTTTTTTAAAATCAAAATCTTCTACTTTATATAGATCAATTTTTTGTATCTTTTCATCTTTAAAACCTAGTTTATATCCAATAGTTACACTATAAGATTCTTTTGGTAGGAATTTTAAAGCTTTTTTGAGTTTACTTATTGAAAACACATCGCATAAAACAAAAGTATATTTTTTTCTAAAAAACTCTTCTAGATCGATTTTTTCTCTTCCATGCAGGCTTATAGTTCCTATTTCACTCTCTTGTAGGATTAATTTTTCTATAATGTACCTTTTTGAAGAGCAATTATCTAAAATTATTACCATATTTTTAGGTAGTTGATTTGCAATAATAATTCCTGCTGAGTAAAAAAAAGGAGATCCACTAACTATGTATGCAATGTTTTTATCTACATAGTTTTTTAAAATATACTCTTTTGCATCTTGATAGTTTAGTTTTAGTAGGTTTTTGCTAGTGACATTAAAATTTTTATCACATATTACTATATCAAACTTGTTTAAATTAACTTTTATTTTGGAAAAGTCATAAGCACTTATACCACTACCGATCACTGTAAGCATTATATAACCACCACCTCTACATTTAAATCTATAAACCACTCTTTAATTATTCTAGTAGCTCTCTTTCGAACCATTTTATAAAAAGCCTCCTTTTTTTCATTTAATTTTTCGCAAAGCTCTTTTACGGTGTTTATACTATTTATACTCAGTTTTATATTTAGATCATTTTCAAGCCATTTTTCTAAAGTTAAAAAATCTATCTCTCCAAATCTATTGTGAGTATTTTTATAATGCTGAGCAATCTTTGTCATCTTGCCTATTCCACAAAT
>Ga0256840_1001276_pt1 | contig 24144 bp, 22 predicted proteins | sample 355202metaG_FD_185969 | JGI IMG/M metagenome (GOLD analysis project Ga0256840, IMG submission 185969) | Hydrothermal vent microbial communities from Mid Atlantic Ridge, Atlantic Ocean - 355-202 | ecosystem: Environmental > Aquatic > Marine > Hydrothermal vents | place: Atlantic Ocean: Mid...
TTATTTTAGAAGAAAATTTTAAACTTGTTAGGACTAAAGTAAAAAAATTAGAAAACGATAGACTTTTGAAAGATGATATTAATAATATGATTGATTTTGTAAGAAACAGACAATTTAATGTTAAATCGTGAGGGAAGAAAGATAAGAAAATTAAAATTATTTGCCATTTATTAAATAGGAAAATTATTAAATAATTAGATTTGTAACCATGACATTCAAAGAACAAATTTTACAAGGAATTCCAAATCAGTTGCCTCCAAAAAGAACTTATGCAACTACTGGAATTAACAGAGCACCAAAACGTAAAGATATTTTATCTAAAAATGAAAAACAATTAGCCATTAGAAATGCTTTGCGTTACTTTCCAAAAGAATGGCATCAAGAATTAGCCATAGAATTTGCCCAAGAATTAAAAGACTATGGACGTATTTATATGTATCGGTTAAAACCAAACTACGAATTTTATGCTAGACCTATAACAGCATATCCTGCAAAATCACAACAAGCAGCAGGAATTATGTTAATGATACAAAACAACTTAAATCCTGCAGTAGCACAACATCCAGAAGAACTTATTACGTATGGTGGAAACGGTGCCGTTTTTCAAAATTGGGCACAATATGTACTTACCATGCAGTATTTAGCTACTATGACTGATGAACAAACACTAAACATGTATTCTGGTCATCCAATGGGATTATTTCCTTCAAGTAAAGAAGCACCAAGAGTGGTTATTACTAACGGAATGATGATTCCTAATTACTCCAAACCAGATGATTGGGAAAAATACAACGCTTTAGGCGTAACTCAATACGGACAAATGACTGCTGGATCATTTATGTATATTGGTCCGCAAGGAATTGTTCACGGAACAACCATTACCGTGATGAATGCTTTTAGAAAAATTCTCAACAAAAACGAAACTGCTGCTGGAAAAATATTTCTCACCTCAGGACTAGGAGGTATGAGTGGCGCACAACCAAAAGCAGGAAATATTGCAGGTTGCATAACAGTTGCTGCCGAAATTAATGAAAAAGCAGCCAGAAAAAGACACGAACAAGGTTGGGTTGATGTTTTGGTTGACAATTTAAAAGATTTAGTAGAACGTGTAAGAATAGCACAAGAAAATAATGAAATTGTTTCTATTGCCTACATTGGAAATATTGTTGATGTTTGGGAAGAATTTGATAAACAAGATATTTTTATCCACGTTGGTTCAGATCAAACATCACTACACATTCCTTGGACTGGAGGTTATTATCCTGTTGGAATTTCTTATGAAGAAGCCAACCGATTAATCCGTGAAGAACCCGAAACTTTTAAAGAAAAAGTACAAGAAAGTTTAAGAAGACAAGCAGCCGCAATTAACAAACACACGGCAAAAGGTACTTATTTCTTTGATTACGGAAATGCTTTTTTATTAGAAAGTTCTAGAGCTGGAGCCAAAATTTATAAAAATAATAACGGTGAGTTTTGCGATAAAAATTCACCTTCACTTAGGAAAGGAGCTAGAGGATGGGCATATCCATCTTATGTTCAAGATATTTTAGGACCTATGTGTTTTGATTATGGATTTGGTCCTTTTAGATGGGTTTGCACTTCGGGAAAACCAGAAGATTTAGATAAAACCGATCAAATTGCAGGAGATGTATTGCAAGAAATAATGGAAAACGCTCCAAAAGAAATCCAATTGCAAATGCAAGACAACATTACATGGATAAGAGAAGCAAAAAAGAATAAATTAGTTGTTGGATCACAAGCTAGAATTTTATATGCAGATGCAGAAGGACGAGCAAAAATAGCCAAAGCCTTTAATGATGCTATAAAAAATGGAGAAATTGGCGCAGTAGTCTTAGGAAGAGATCATCATGATGTTAGCGGAACAGACTCTCCATATAGAGAAACTTCAAACATCTATGACGGAAGTCAGTTTACAGCAGATATGGCAATTCAAAATGTGATTGGCGATAGCTTTAGAGGTGCAACTTGGGTTTCTATCCACAATGGCGGAGGCGTTGGTTGGGGTGAAGTCATAAATGGCGGATTTGGAATGCTATTAGACGGTACAAAAGAAACTGAAATCCGTTTAAAAAGAATGTTGTTTTATGATGTAAATAACGGAATAGCACGTAGATCATGGGCAAGAAACGACGAAGCACTTTTCGCAATAAAAAGAGAAATGAAAAGAACAAGCAACTTAAAAGTTACTTTACCTAATTTAGTAGATGACAGCTTACTAGAAAACTTATTTTAACAAAAAATCTTTTAACAAATCTCCGTGTATCTCTGTGTATCTCTGTATCTCTGCGAACCTCTGTGTAACAATTCAAACAACAAATAAAAAAACCTCCGAAAATCTCCGTGCAACTCTGTATCTCTGTGAACCTCTGTGTAACAATTCAAACAACAAATAAAAAACTTCAACTCCGTGAAACAAAAAATATATGAAACTACTCTTTAAAAACATAAAAGAACTCATCCAAATCCGTAAAAAACCCATAAAGTTTGTTTCAGGAAAAGAAATGAGCAATCTACCAAGCATTAAAAACGCTTTTTTACTTGTTGAAAACGGATTAATCACCAATTTTGGAGAAATGAAAGATTGTCCCAAAATAGCTAAAGCCGAAATAATTGACGCTACAAATAAAATTTTAATGCCAACATATTGCGATTCTCACACACATCTTGTCTATGCAGGAAATCGTGAAGGAGAATTTGTAGATAAAATAAATGGGTTATCTTATGAAGAAATTGCCAAACGTGGTGGAGGCATCTTAAATTCAGCCAAAAAATTAGCGCAAACTACTGAAGAAGATTTATACCATCAAAGCAAAAAGCGAATTGAAGAAATTATTAGTCTAGGTACTGGTGCAGTTGAAATAAAATCAGGTTATGGATTAAACTTAGAATCTGAACTCAAAATGCTTCGAGTAATCAAAAGACTAAAAGAAAACTATCCTATTACTATTAAAGCCACTTTTTTAGGAGCTCACGCCATTCCAAAAGAATATAAAAATAACAAACAAGGTTATTTGGATTTATTAGTCCATGAAATTATGCCAATCATCTCAAAAGAAAATTTAGCTGAATATGTAGATATTTTCTGTGAAACAGGGTATTTTTCTGTTGTTGATACCGAATTTATTTTAAAAGCAGGAAAACAATTCGGTTTAAAACCTAAAATCCATGTAAATCAATTTACTGCTATTGGAGGAATTCAAGCAGGAATTAAATACAACGCCTTGTCTGTTGATCATTTAGAAGTGCTAACTAATGAAGATATTGAATCTCTAAAAAATACACAAACAATGCCTGTAGCTTTACCAAGTTGCTCTTATTTTTTAAGCATTCCTTATACTCCAGCACGTAAAATTATAGATGCAGACTTGCCTTTGGCGTTGGCAACGGACTATAATCCAGGTTCGACACCAAGTGGAAATATGAATTTTGTGATTGCCACTGCTTGTATAAAAATGAAAATGACACCAGAAGAAGCAATCAATGCAGCAACTTTAAATGGCGCGTATGCAATGGGATTAGAAAAAGAATTAGGCAGCATTACTATTGGTAAGAAAGCAAATCTTCTTCTAACTAAACCTGTACAATCCATAGCATCAATACCATATTATTTTGGTTCAAATAAAATAGATACTGTTTTCCTTAACGGAATTGAACAAACCAACAATCAATAATTATATTATCATAATATTATGAAGTATTTCTATCTGTTATTCTTATTATTCCTAATTTCTTGTAATAAACCATCTAACTTAACTCCAAAAGAATTGAGAAATGGCACTTTTAAAACCATTCTAGAAAAAGGCAAGTATGAATCTGTTGCAACTAGAAACGATTCTATGCAAATTGAAACCTATCAAACTAAAAAAGATACCTTTTATATTACATGGAAAAATAATTTTGAATACAGCTTATTGAAAAAAAATCCAAAAACCGACTTAGATAAAAAGAAATTCATTGTAAAAATTACAGGAATTTCTGAAAATTCATATACTTTTTCCGCTCATTTTAAAGGTTCTAATTATAAACAAAAAGGAAAAGCCTTAAAATTGAAAAGCTCAACTTGTAAATTGCGTTGATGTGAATTTATTAACCACAAAGACCACAAAGTTTCTACACAAGGTACACAAAGCTGTATGCGAATTATTAAAATCAAACAACAAGTCCAAAAAAATATTAAAGATATATTTGTGTAAATGGAACAATTTTCCCGAACAGCTTAGTGAACTTAGTGCCTTCTTAGTGTCCCTTGTGGTTAATTTAACAACGCAATTTCAAACTAGAGCCAATTGAAAGACTAAATTTATTGCAAATTCACACTTTTTCAGCTTTATTAACATTTTTTCAAATTTTTTAATAAAAAAATTAAATTCTATTATTTACTACTTAATATACTGATTTAAAAACATATAAATAACAATATTTTTATTTATCAACATTACATAAACAAAGTTATAAACAATTCATATCATTTTATTAACATTTTTTGCTAGTTATTAACAATTTATTTGTATGTTTGTTGATATTTTTTAAATGAATTGCAAATAAAATAGAAATATTATGATAAGTAAAGTAGCAACAAGCCAAAAAACAGTAAAACAAAATCAAATTTCAAAAGAGCAAAATTCGAGTACATTTTCTTTTCTGACAGATTTCAACGCTTCCTTAATAAATAGCAAAACGAATTCTTTAGATTTTTCATTACAATTAAAGAGTAGAATCACTACAAAAGGAAAAATAAAATTTTGTAACACTGATTTCTGTGAGGCTACAAAAACAAATCCAAAACAAATACAAAATACAAAACTAGCTGACTTGTTTCATCCTGAAATGCCAAAAGTTATTTTAGAATATGCTTCAAACAATTTAGAAACAGGAGTTGATGCCTTTGCTGTTATAAAACAAATAGACAACAATGGTAAGACGATTTGGTTAAACTCCCATTTTTCACTTAATCAATCTAATAATTTTAACATTGCTTTTACTATTAATGCAAATCCTTCTTCCAAAGAAACTATTAAAAAAATAGAACATATTTACAATACTATTTTCTTATTAGAAAACCATGTAAGTTATGATATTGCTAAAAAATATTTTGAAGGATTATTAGAAATGGAGTACGGAAATTACGAAGGCTTTATGATTAACGCTTTTCAATAAAAAGATATAAAACACAGTAAATTAAGTTAATATGAAAAAACCTGACTATTATTAGTCAGGTTTTTTTTTAAAAAATCACTAGGACTAGGTATGTTTTTTTAATTTATAACACTTATATTTGTCATCTAACCAAATCTTAATTTATTATGATGATTAAAAATTACCTATTTATTATTGCTTTATTGTTTAGTGGAATACTATTTTCACAAAGCATTCAAACTGTAAATTACAATGTTTCTGGAGGAACAACAACCAGTTTTGATAATCCTGGAACAATTCTTTATCCAACAGGATATTCAGATTACAGCAACAAAACACCTATTATTTTTGTACACGGAATTACAGGAAAACTTTCTGGTTCTTATGATGCCAATATAGACCAAGTAAAATCAAGACATTTAAAAGCTGCCTTTGTACAATTAAAACCATTAGGATCTACCATTGAAAACGGAAAATTACTTTCAAAAATGATTAATGAGGTTCGTTGGCATTTTAACTCAGAAACTGTTAGTATTGTTGCACACAGTAAAGGAGGACTAGATACAGAACGTGCTCTTTACGGTCAGAATGCCTACACTTCTAGTAATTTACCAACTTTTTCTTATGAAAAAGTGGATGGAGTTTATACTTTTAGCTCTCCTGTAAGAGGTGCTCGTGTAGCAGATGTTGGATCAACTTTATCATGGTTTTCTGGTATAGTTTGGGCAACCATGTGGTACACTAATGGTTGGTCACTTACAAGTGGTAACGTAAACGGTTTCCATAATTGGGCAAAAGGATGGAGAATTAACTCTACTTCTACTTTTAAAAATGCCTATCATCCAAACGGAGCTTCTTATAGCAGAATAAATATGTCTGAAGACAATACTACAAGATGGTGGGCACATCAATCAAATGACGAATGTTACACCACTGCTCTAGGAAGTAATGCTATAGAATGGGCTTTCTGTTATATTGGGAGACCTTTTCAACACTCTGTAGGAGCATATATAGATGCATATTGGGAATGGGATTGGTTTGATTCTGGATGGAGAAATTGGCATTCAAACAGTGACGGTTTTATTTCTGAATACAGAGCAAAAAGATACGCAAACACAAATGCAAGCCCTTCTTTAACTCCAGGCGCAGGTGATAGCAATTACAGAACCATGCAAGACGCCAATCACACGTCATTATGGGAAAGAAATCAGAATCATTTTTCTAGAGAAGTAGCGTCCTATTTACACACAGGTTTATATAGCAATAGTTATTATGGAAGACCTAATAATAACACTGAAAATACTGTAAGAAATCAGTCTAAAAATGAGGTTAAAGTAAACAACAATTCCATTTTAATGAGTAATGGTAATTTATACTTTGCTAAAAATAATCAAACAAATTTTATTGTTGAAGAAGACAATCAACTTATAAACTTTATTATTTATGGTGAAAATAAACTTGAATCTATTGAATTAATCAATAAAGAAACTGGTAAATCTTATCTAATAGACACAGAAAATAATACAGAAGACTTGTTTTCAAAAGCAATGGCAAGTGTTGCAAACACAAAAGAACTTCCAAAAGGAAATTACATCTTAAAAACAGATAATAAAGATTTTCTTGCTGTTGCAAATTACGAAGAACCATCAACTGCTTTTGGTGTAAACTTAAACTTTGATGAAGAAAAAGGCTATAACGGTGAAAGCATTAAAATAGGAATTGCAAATAAAGACAATGCCATTGATTTTAATAGTGTAAAAGTAACGGCTTATCTTACGCAAGTAGCACTAGACCAAAACACAAAAATTGAAATGAGTAAAACACATACCAAAAAAATTACGTGTTTACCAGATACTAAAAAAGGATTCTATAAAGTGTCTTTTGAAGACTTAACACCTGGAAGCATTTACTCTTTAAGAATTGAAGCAACGGCTAAAGAAGGAAAAGTATTATTATCTAGAAATGTAATCAATACCTTTTATGTAAAACAAGATATTGAAGAAAAAACAGTTTCAGTACTTAAAAATAAAGAAAAATTTGCTACTCCAAGTTTGAATAAAGTAATAGTTTATCCAAATCCTACTTCAAATTTTGTAACAATTTCTTCAACTAAAGAAATTCAAAAAGTGCAATTATTAGACAAAAACGGACATCATATTAAAACACTTAGTGTAAATGACACAAAATTAAATATTAACTTAAAAGAGTTAAATTTACCAAAAGGATTTTACATGATTAAAGTAGAAACTTTAAACGATAGCACCATCAAAAAATTAGTAATTAAATAAGTATTATTATCTGATGAAAGACTTAAGACCGTTTTACTACAAGACAAAAGACTCAAGACAAATCAGAAATTAATTAACCTATTTTTAAAACCACGATAAATTAGTATAAACCAAATCTTACTATTTTTAAAACCGTTAGAGTAATCTAACGGTTTTTTTGTACATTGCATAAAATTTTAAAGATGAGAACATTACAACAATGGTTTGATGAATATGCAGAAAGTCATCAAAACAAAACAAATCAGAAATTTCATTTTATTTGTGTACCTAGTATTTACTTTAGTATTGTAGGTTTGCTTATGAGTATTGATAGCTCGTTTTTAAAAGACACCTTTAATTTAAACAATCCGTTTATTGAAAATTGGGCAAGTATTTTATTGGTATTTATATTATTGTTTTATTTAAAACTATCCAAAAAAGTTTTCTTACGAATGCTTGTGTTTTCTATCATTTCGGTTATTTTAAATCAACTAATTAGCACTCGTGTTAATCTGTTGTACTTTTCCCTCTTTGTATTTGTTATCGCATGGATTGGTCAGTTTTACGGACATCATTTAGAAGGAAAAAAACCTTCCTTTTTTAAAGATTTACAGTTTTTATTGATTGGTCCTCCTTGGGTTTTTGAAAAATTATTCACAAAAACCAACTCAAAATGAAAAACACCATAAGTTTCCAAGATTTTCAAAAAATTGATATCCGAATTGGAACAATCATTAAAGTAAACGGTTTTCCAAAGGCGAGAAAACCAGCGTATCAAATTACCATAGATTTTGGTGAAATAGGTGTCAAAAAAACATCTGCTCAAATCACAGCTTTGTACACCAAAGAAGCTCTTTTAAACAAGCAAGTGCTTGCCATTATCAATTTTAAACCTAAGCAGATAGCCAATTTCATGAGTGAATGTCTTATTTTAGGAATTCAAGATGGCGAAAAAGTAACGCTTTTAAAATCATCAAAAAAAGTTAAAAACGGAACCATAGTCAGCTAAATCTTAGTAAATTTGAAAATTATCCGTTTTTTGACCTCACATTTGTGAGGTCTTTAATATAAATTTTCAATGAAAGCACAACTCCAAATATTAAAAAAATCACTTCAAGGCGAACTGTTCACCGATAAATTACACCAAGCCATTTATGCTACAGACGCTTCGGTTTATAGAAAAATTCCACTTGCCATTGCCTATCCAAAAAACGAAAAAGACCTTGTAAAACTCATTGAATTCGCCATAAAAAATAAAACTACGTTAATACCACGAACAGCAGGAACATCGCTCGCAGGTCAGTGTGTTGGTGAAGGAATTATAGTTGATGTATCTAAACATTTTACTCAAATCATTTCGTTTAACAAAACTCAAAAAACAGTTACTGTTCAACCAGGAGTCATCCGTGATGAACTCAATCTATTTTTAAAAGAATACGGTTTATTTTTTAGCCCAAATACCTCAACATCAAATAGATGTATGATTGGTGGAATGGTTGGTAATAATTCTTCTGGCACAACTTCTATTCAATATGGAGTTACTCGAGATAAAATTATTCAACTCAAAACCATTTTATCTGATGGTTCAAAAGCCACTTTTAAAGCGTTAAACATAGCTGAATTTAAAGAAAAAACTCAAGGAAATACTTTAGAAAATAAGATTTATAATTTCATTGATATGGAATGGTCTAAGCCATCTATCCAAAGTGAAATTATCAAACACTATCCAAAAAAAGAAATTCATCGTAGAAATACAGGTTATGCCATTGAGCAACTTCTAAATTTCAAATTATTTGGAGGGAATGAAGAACACATTAACCTTGCAAAATTACTTTGCGGTAGCGAAGGCACACTCGCTTTTACCACAGAAATCACCTTACAATTAGATGATTTACCACCAAAACACGCCATTTTAGTTGCTTCGCATTTTAACAGTATAGAAGAAAGCTTAAAAGCTGTGCAAATTGCAATGAAACAACAACTTTTTATGTGCGAATTGATGGATAAAGCCATTTTAGATTGTACAAAAAACAACAGAGAACAACTAAAAAATCGCTTTTTTGTAAAAGGTGACCCAAAAGCTGTTTTGATGCTTGAAGTACGAGCAAATTCAAAAAAAGAAGTCGCAATTTTAGCAGAAAAATTAATTCAAAGCCTTGTAGAAAAAAATTACGGTTATGCGCATCCAAAAATTTATGATGCAGCCATTGAAAAAGTCATTCATTTAAGAAAAGCTGGTCTTGGCTTATTAGGAAATATTGTAGGCGACAAAAAAGCAGTTGCCTGTATTGAAGACACAGCAGTTGCTTTAGAAGATTTACCAAATTACATCAACGAATTTACACAAATGATGCAATCCTATCAGCAAGATGCCATCTATTACGCTCATGCTGGAGCTGGAGAAATTCATTTAAGACCTATACTAAATCTCAAAAAAAAGAACGATGTTCAGTTATTTAGAGAGATAACCACCAACGTAGCCAAACTTGTAAAAAAATACAAAGGTTCTTTTAGTGGAGAACATGGTGATGGTATTGTAAGAGCTGAATTTATTCCGTTTCTTATAGGTGAAAACAATTATCAATTACTTCAAAAAACAAAGCAAGTATTTGACAAAAACAACATTTTTAATCAAGGGAAGATTGTCAATTCCTTTAAAATGGATAAATCCTTACGATATGAAATTGACAGAGCAGAACCCAAGATAAAAACCATTCAAAACTTTGATGACAATCTAGGTATTTTACGTATGACAGAAAAATGCAATGGTTCAGGCGATTGTAGAAAACCTGTTAGTGCAGGAGGCGTTATGTGTCCGAGTTATAGAGCAACCAAAGACGAAAAAGACACTACTAGAGCTAGAGCCAATGCTTTGCGTGAATTTTTAACCCATTTTGATAAAGAAAACAAATTCAATCACCAAGAACTTAAAGAAGTATTTGACTTGTGTTTAAGCTGTAAAGCATGTGCTAGTGAATGTCCGAGTAACGTAGATGTTGCCAGTTTAAAAGCCGAATTCCTTTACCAATATCACAAAAATAACAAACCAAGCTTTAGAACAAAACTCTTTGCTAACAATAACAAATATGTAAAATTAGGAAGCCTCACTCCTACACTAACCAATTTTATTTTAAACCAAAAACTTACAAAAAAAGTATTAGGCATTGCCACAGAACGAAATATTCCAAAAATTGCAAAAAAATCTTTCAATAAATTATTACCTAGTTTACAGACAAATACCGCAGCAAACTCCAAAAAAATCTATCTTTTTATAGATGAATTTACCAATATTTACGATACTCAATTAGGAATAGATACTTACAAACTACTCACAAAATTAGGCTACACTATTTTAACAACCAAACACTCAGAAAGTGGTAGAGCCTATATTTCAAAAGGCTTTTTAGCCGAAGCAAAACAACTTGCTAATAAAAATATTGCTGTGTTTAAAAATTTAATTACAGATGAAATTCCGTTAATAGGAATAGAACCATCTGCTATTTTAACCTTTAGAGATGAATATTTACGCTTAAGCGATGATTTAAAAAGTGCTAAAAAAATAGCCAAAAACACCTTTACCATAGAAGAGTTTATCAGTAATGAAATTTTAAAAGGATATATTCAATCCAATCAATTTACTGATGAGAAAAAAACGGTAAAAATCCATACGCATTGTCATCAAAAATCACTCTCCAATGCCAACGCAACCTTTAACATGCTCAACATTCCTACAAACTATATAATTAGTCTATACAATACAGGTTGTTGTGGAATGGCTGGTTCATTTGGTTACGAAAAAGAGCACTATAAAATTAGTATGAAAATTGGTGAAAATTCTGTTTTTCCAAAGGTAAGAAATACTTCAAAACACGATATTATTGCCGTAGCAGGTACAAGTTGCAGACATCAAATTTTAGATGGCACTCAAAGAGAAACTTTACATCCTGTGAGTATTCTGCTTGATGCTTTATTGTGATTTAAAATGAATTTTGAAGGATTTGTTGAAAGAACGTAAGTTAGCTGTATTGGTGTTGCTTTAGGAACGGTTTGTGTATGAAGCGTTGGGCATTTCGAAGCACTTCATTTTCAGTTTACCGTAATGTTTATTTATATCTACTAATTTAATATAACCACTTATTGCCCAATGATTTATACACGTTGTTCTCTGCTGGCATTTAACGATATTTGTCAAGTTCTTCAACTAATCTATATACAGTTGTAGAAGATTCTTCTTTAGCTGGATTCTGATGAGTCAATAGTTGATAATTCCTTTTTGCTCTATCTATAGCTAGAGTTCGCCTAGCTTTTCCACTTTTTGCTTCTATTGATTCAAGTATATCAAATATATCATTTGATATGATTTTACTTTTCTTACCATCATATTTTATATTAAAAGGTTTCAAATACTTATTTATTAGTTTATCATATAAATCTCTTGTAATTCCGCCTCCTTGATGGTCATTAAAATGTAGAATAATCCAGTATTCGAAAGCTTGATTTGAATATGCAACACCAAAATTATTTTGATTAGCCAAATTTATTGCAGAATTAAAGTCAGCATTATCAAAATCATCTTTATCAAATACACACCAAACTTGGTCATATACTTTTCGTTGCGATAACATTATTGCTCTTTGTACAAGAGAAACAGTATTGTATCCTTCTCCAATAGATTTTACTGTTGCAGAGGATAATTTAAAGTTGTTGAAATATGATGGTTCTGTATTCTGCCCTTCACAAACTATTAAAATTGTAGGTTTTTCAATTATAGATGGCGCTCCTCTTTCAAGAGACTTTACCTGTCTTCTTTGAGCTTTTAATTCATCTCTTCTTTTTTGCTGTTCAACTTTTTTGTTTTTCATAAAGCTAAACTTTAGTTTAATAATTTTTCAAAATCCCCCAAAAATGGGATTGCACCATATTTCCCTCTGATATAATTTTCTTCAAACGCTTCCGTTTTTCTAACTTCACTTGACTTAAAATCCGATAAAGAGTATAACTTAGCTTCTCCATATCTGTTCTTTTCAGTAAACCAAACTTGATCCTTTCTAAATAAACCTGAACTTAATAAATTTGTATCGTGCGTATTGAACAATAATTGAGCATTCTTTGGGTTATGTGTCTTTGAATTAAATAACGACACAATTTTACAAACTAAATTTGGATGTAATTTAGAATCTAATTCATCAATTAGAAGTGGGTTTCCATTTTCTAAAGAGTCTAAAACTGGACCTGTCAGAGCAAAAAACTTTCTTGTACCGAACGATTCATCATCATCTAATGAAAAATTTGTAAACCCTGTGAACTCTCTATTTGAATTATACTTTCTATGTGAGGTTAAAACGTCTGAAAGAAATTCAGCATCATCCTCTTCAGATTTTTTTATAATAAACTCCTTAAGTTCTTTAGGCATCTCTTTAGGGAGATTTTCCAAATCTAACATTTCAACTTTTATATCCTGAATACCTAAATCAGCAGCTTTCAATAATTCTAAAATTTTTAATTTGAAAGTTGAATCTTTTGTTTTGTTAATTGTAAATGATTCATATCCCGATTCTTTTGCTCCAGAAATAGTTCCAATGCTTTTAAACCATTCAATTACGGATAATGATTTCTTCTCATTAAATTGAGCGGCAACGGACAAGAATAAAGCATTATCTCTAACTAAATCTTCTTTTACTAATGTGTTTCCTTTTTGAAAACTTCTTTTGTGAATTTCAAAATTTTGATAATCCCTGTAAAATAATTCAACCTCTTTAGTTTTTGGCTTATAATAAAGCCATTCTGAAATTACTTTTTTACTATCTGCTTCAAATCCATATCTATATTGAGTATTTTTAAAGGTGAAAATAATCTCAAATTCACTAGACTCATTTTCGGTTTCTGGATTTAATTTGAATGGTTCAAGGTTGATTTTATCTCCTTTTTGACTATCCTTAGAAGAAGTAATTACAAACCTTCTCATAAAAATTATTGCATCAAGAAATTTACTTTTCCCACTTGCATTTGCTCCATAGATAACAGAACTTTTAAGTATTCGTTGATTAAATTTTTCGTCTAGATATATATTATCTTCCTCTCTTGTTTCTTTATCGTAATTTGAAGCTATAAAATTGATTGTAGCTTTATCTTTAAATGTCTTGTAGTTTTTAACAGAAAACTGAATAAGCATAATAAAATTGTTTTTAACAGTTATTTTGCAAATATATGCTTTATTTTGCTTTTTATAGTTGTATTTACTATTTTATTAGGGTTGATAGGTGTTTTTTTGCTTGCAGAGAATGCAAGAATAAAAACTCCACCGTTTTAATGGTATTGTTGTTATTCTAAGTTGTAAAGTTAGCCTAAAAATTAATTTATGCAAGGATTGTTAATAATTTTTTATATTTTTCTTTAAATAGCCAAAGAATTACTCACTCCAACCAAAAAATTTGATATTCTAGTGTACCAATACGATACAACATAATGGCAGGGTCATTTAGGTATGAAAAAGAGCATCATAATATTAGTATGCAAATTGGCGAAAATCCTGTTTTTCCAAAAATTAGAGACATCTCAAAAACCGATTTAATTGCTGTTGCAGGTACAAGTTGCAGACATCAAATTTTAGATGGCACTCAAAGAGAAACAAAACATCCTGTGAGTATTCTGCTTGATGCTTTGCTGTAGTTTAAACCAGAATTTTAAGGGTTGTAAAAAGACAGAAATAAAGCAGAATTTAATTGTAATGAGTTAATTTTAGGAACAGTGTTATGTCACGCAGTTTTACCTAAATAACATTGCTTGATATATGATGTTGTAAAGTTAGCACAAATAATTATACAAAATTCTAGCCAAAACGTTACTATAAGTTTCTCTCGCTAAGACACTGAGGCTCAAAGTTGTGAGTGAAAAATATATAAAATAAGCTTCTCTCACAAAAGACGTGAAGACGCTAAGGCGTTACGTTATTTGCTTATTTTTAAAATACGAATAGCTCCTTTAATTACTATCATAAAAACAATTGTTCCTATAATTAAATCTGGTATCCCCGTTTTTAACCAATACACTAGTAAACCAGCAAAAATGACTCCTAAATTAATAATCACATCATTTGATGTGAAAATTAAACTTGCTTGTATATGAGCTTCCTCTTTACTTTTTGATTGCTGCATTAAATATAAACTATAACCATTTGCAATTAAAGCCAAAACAGAAACTATAATCATTGTAGAAAAATTGGGTAATTCTTCCGCTCCAAAAAACCGTTTTAAAACCTCAACAAAGCCTAATACTGCCAAAATAATCTGCAAATATCCTGCTCTTTTTGCTATGCTCTTTTTTCTAACCAAGCTTTCTCCTATCGCAAAAAGGCTCATTCCATAAACTAAAGAATCGGCTAGCATATCTAAACTATCTGCTACCAAACTCATTGATTTAGAGAAAAAACCTGTACTCATTTCAATAATAAAAAAAGCAAAATTTATTATTAGCACTTTCCATAAAAGTTTCTTTTGATTATTGTCTTCATCAAATTGCGTTTGATTTGTTTCTTTTGAGCTTAGAATTTTTCCTCCAAAGTTTAATGAAATAATGGCTTGTTCAATCTTTTCTAAATCATTTTCGTGAAAAATAATTAATTTACGGTTAGGAATATCAAAATCAAGCATTTTAATACTTGAAATATCCTCTAACTTCATACGAATAAGATTTTCCTCTGAAGGACAATCCATTTTAGAAATTATAAATGTTGTTTTTAGCATAAAATAAATCGTGTTAAACTAGTGCATCATTATAAAAAGTAATTCTTTTAAAATATCATCTTTTGCCATTAAACTTGCTCCTACTCCTTTAGATTTCATATCTGCTTCGTGTAACATAGAAATAATTTGAGAGACTTTTCTCATTGGATAATTTTTAGCAGCATCAAAATATTCTTTAACAAAAAACGGATGTACACCAAGTTTTGATGCAACATTGTTCTGTGATTTATCTTTTAATCCATGAAACAACAACAACTTTGTAAATAAATCATTTAATAAAGAAATGGTTACAACCAAAGGGTTTGCCTTGTCGTTTTGTTTAAAATAATTGATAATAGCATTGGCTTTTACAATTTGCTTATTACTTATTGCTTTACGCAATTCAAAATTATTATAATCTTTACTGATACCAATATTGGTTTCTATATCTAACGGACTTATAAGTGTGTCTTTTTCTAAAACAATGCTTAGTTTATCTAATTCATTGCTTATTTTACTCAAATCTGTTCCTAAAAATTCCACCAACATCATTACTGCTTTGGGTTCAATTTTATAACCTTTTGCGAGTAGGTATTTACGAATCCAATCTCCTACTTGATTTTCGTACATTTTTTTACTTTCAAAAAGTACAAATCCTTGTTTTTTTATGGCTTTGGCTAATTTTTTTCGAGCGTCTAATTTTTTGTATTTATAAGCAAAAACTAAAACGGTTGTTGGTTGCGGATTTAAAACATAAGTTACTAAATTTTCAATAGTACGAGATAAATCTTGTGCTTCTTTTACAATAATTACTTGACGTTCTGCCATCATTGGAAAACGCTTTGCATTGGAAATAATTTCATCAACACTTGCATCTCTTCCGTAAATAATCATCTGATTAAATCCTTTTTCGGCTTCACTCAATACATTGTTTTCAATAAAATCTGATATTTTATCTATAAAATAGGGTTCTTCTCCCATTAAGAAATAAATGGGTTTAATATTGCCTTTTTTAATATCAGAAATAATGGAATTCATCTGTTTATATTTAACTTCAAAGATATTGAAATTAATTCAAGTAATTTTAATGGATGATTTTAATTATTAACAAAAATAGGCTTAGTTATAAGTTTCTCTCAAAGATTTAAAAAGCTCTCGCAAAGACGCTAAGGCGCAAAGCGGTAACCAACCTATTATGAAAAAAATTTACTCAAATTTTGCCAAACCTCCCTTTACAACATCAACTAAATTAATAAAAAATAGACTTTCAGTTATAAAAGTTTCTCTCAAAGATTTAAAAAGCTCTCGCAAAGACGCTAAGGCGCAAAGCGGTAACCAACCTATTATGAAAAAAATTTACTCAAATTTTGCCAAACCTCCCTTTACAACATCAACTAAATTAATAAAAAATAGACTTTCAGTTATAAAAGTTTCTCTCAACGATTTAAAAAGCTCTCGCAAAGACGCTAAGGCGCAAAGCGATAACCAACCTTTTATGAAAAAAATTTACTCAAATTTTGCCAAACCTCCCTTTACAACATCAACTAAATTAATAAAAAATAGACTTTCAGTTATAAAAGTTTCTCTCAACGATTAAAAAAGCTCTCGCAAAGACGCTAAGGCGCAAAGCGGTAACCAACCTATTATGAAAAAAATTTACTCAAATTTTGCTAAACCTTCTTTTACCACATCAATTAAAGTTTGTTTATTTGAAGTTGACAAGCCTTGCTTTTGAATTAAAACTTGTTGTAACATTTGTTTTACCATCTTATCTACACCATATTGTTTGTATTTTAATCCTGCTTTTACAAAATCATTTACCATAGTAGTTGTTGCTTGCAAATCATCACTTGACGCTATGGTTTGAAAAGCCCATTGGTAAATTCCTTGAATTTTTGGATCTTGTGAGAAGAACATTCCTTTTAAAATATTTTTGGCTATAAAATTGTATTGCGATTTGTCTTCTTGCTTTAAATAAATAGCAATTAAAGCATCTTTCATACTTTCTTTTTCGCTTTTATCTGTAATGCTTTTAGCTATTTGGTAGGCTTTATTTTCATCTAACCTATTCATAATTCTTAAAGCGACTTTTTTAATGGCAATTGATTTACTTTTAAACGCATCTTCATAAATAGAGATGTCTTTGTTGATTGCTGCTAATTTGTCTAAAGCAGCTGCTCTAACTAATGTTTTTTTATCATTTTTAGCTAAATTTTCAATGATTTTTTTAGCAGATTTATATTTATCATCAGTTAAATCAATTTCTTTTAAGGCTTTTAATCGCAATCCGTAATATGCATCATTTAATGCTTTAATTAAGGTTTTAATTGCTTCTGGATTGTCTGTATGTTTAGACAATTCAGCCACAGCTTCTCTCCTATTATTATAAGAATTTGTATTATTGTATTGATAAATATAATCTTCTAAAGTTTTATTATCTGTAATTTTAGCAATGAGTACTTTATCGACATCAAAGTCAATAAAATCTGGTTTTTTAGTTGCTTTAAACGAATAGGTTTTTTCGGTTTCATCAATCCAAATATTAAATCGCTCTTTTTTCCCGTTGATGTAAACATCAATTTTTACAGGAAATTTAAAATTCTTTTTGTCTTGTTTTACTGTAATTAAAGCTTGTTTATTCGCTGAATCATAGTCATATTTTATATCTAAAATAGGATTTCCATTACTAAAATACCACTGATTAAAAAACCAATTTAGGTCTTTACCGCTTACTTCTTCTAAAGCTAACCTCAACTGATGCGCTTCACCAGTTCCGAATTTATTATCCTCCAAATATTTATGCAATCCTGCAAAGAAAGCTTCATCACCTAAGTAATTACGTAGCATGTGTAAGATAGCACCTCCTTTTTGATAGGTAACAGAATCAAACATATCCATTTCTTTTTTATAGTGAAAACGGACTAAATTTTTATCGTAATTATTACCATTTAAGTATTGTTGCATTGTTTCATAAAGGTGTGCATCTGCATGATCTTTTCCGTATTTGTGTTCACGCCAAAGGTATTCACTATAATCTGCAAAAGATTCATTTACCGTTAAGTTACTGAAACTTTCTGTGGTAACATAATCACCAAACCATTGATGGAACAGCTCATGTGCAATAATATCTTCCCAAGTATTATCATCTACCAATTGCCCTGAAGTCTGGTATGCGGAATCGCTATGCAAAGTTGCCGTTGTATTTTCCATTGCTCCACTAACATAATCAACAGCAACCATTTGGTCATATTTTACCCAAGGAAATTCGACTCCTGTTAAATCTGAAAAGAACTCCATCATTTCTGGAGTATTTCCAAAAATTTCTTGCGCATAAGGAGCATATTCATGATCTACATAATAGTTTACAGGTTTTCCTTTATAACTATCTTTTATAATTGAAAAATCACCAACTCCCATAAAAAACAAATATGGAGCGTGTTTTTCGTCCATTTTCCAATAATCGGTACGTGTTCCATTACCGTTTTCTTGTTGAGAAATTAACAATCCGTTGGAAAGCGTTACATATTTACTTGGTACAGTCATATAAATCTCTTCGCTTGATTTCTGATTAGAAGCATCGATAGTTGGAAACCAAACACTACTAGCGTGAGTTTCGCCTTGTGTCCAAATTTCCGTTGGTTTATCTGGATCTGTTCCTTTTGGATTGATGAAATACAATCCTTTTTCATCTGTAATAGCATTAGAACCTGGACTTTTTATACGTTCTGGACGAGCGACATATTTAATGTAAACAGTATATTCTTCTCCTTTAGCATAGGTATTTCCTAATTTAATTTTAAGCTGTTTTCCATCGTAGTCATACTTTAATTTTTTTCCGTTTCTTGATACTTTTTCAATAAGCATTTCCTTAGCATCTAAAGTAACTTCCTGAACAGGATAAAAATGTGGTGTTAAGGTTATCCAAGCTTCTGCTGGCATTTGACTATTTTCAAAATCGAATTGTACTTTTAACTTACTATGTACTAAATCGTTTATTTTTTCTCTTGATTCTCTATATGGATTTTCTTGAGCGTTTACTGTTAATAAAGTTAAAAAACTTATTAAAAGCATTAATTTTAAATATCTCATTTATGTAGATTTATTGTTTGTGTATTTGATGTGAAAATACATTTATTGTTACAAATGATACGCCCAAATTGGGCGTATTTACATTTTATGTTATTTAAAGAAGCGTTCTACTTTAGAAAACACTTCGCTATCCTTATCAATATTTTGGATGCTATTTAGCAGTTTAATCATATTTTCTGGTTTCATATCATCACCTAGAACTCTTGCTAAAGCGAAGCCTTGATTGTTATCTGATACAAATATTAAAGCTTCTTCCATGTGATCTTCTGAACCTACATATTTAGCAATTACTTTTCTTCCGTTACTATTTACTCGCATCAATTCAATATAACTCGGATTTTTAAGAATGTTAAGCACTTTTGTTTTTTCTGTCTGAAAATTGGCTTTGTTTGTTTCATTAATTTTAAAAGCCAATAAATTAACTTTATCAATTGAATTATACGCTTGTTTTGCTTCTGGCGTAGCCGAATCTGGCAAACTCACAATACTTGTAGGTATATCTATCATCAAATAGTCGTCATTATTTTCACTATCAACATAGAATTGTTGAATTGAAGTTTCGTCTTTACAAGAAATGTTTAGAAGCAATACCATAAGTAGTAAGCTTACATATTTTAAATTTTTCATTTTATAAGGTTTTAGGTTGTTAGTAGTTTATTTATGCGTTGCTTCTTTAATATGATTTCCTCCAGGAATATTCATTTTATCAATAATTTTCCCTACTCTGTTTAAATCAATATCACCTGTAAGGGTAACGATAACAGCTTTCATAGTTTCTCCATCAATCTTTACTTTATCTATATTTTCAATAAACATAAATAATTCTTTTACATGCTCATCATCTTTACCTTCTCTAACATAAATTTTAACATTTCCATTTTTATCTTTCACTCTAAAAAGCTCTGATAATTTTTCTGATTTAAGGTATTTTTTTACATCAGCTTTCATATTTGCAGCAACTCGAGCATCTGAAGTAGAATATACCGCCAAGTTATCTAAACTTTGCACATCGTTAATGTATTGTTTTGCTTCTTCACTATCGCTTCCAATTTTACCCATTAATCTAAAGGCACTTTTTGTTACTACTACGGTGCTCACTTCATCTAAATCTTCATATTTTTCAAAAAGAGATTGTGAAAAAGAGATTAAAGGTGTAATTGCCATTAAAAGCAACATTATTATTGATTTTGTATTCATTTTATATTTGTTATTTATTGTTTTCATTGTATTTGTTTTTAGTTGTTATTTAAAAATTTTGTTTTTTGTAGCTTCGTAATCATGTGCAAAAGCAAGTGTTTTATTTCCTCGGTTTAAGCTGTTTGAAATTAACTTAAATGCTTTTTGACTTTCTACGTAAGCTCGTTGTGCTTCTGCTCTTTCTGCGCTTGTAAAATTGTCTGTTGAAGGAACCATTTTATAGATAACAAAAAGTAAAACAAGTGATGCTGCAATAGATAACCATTTTAAATTCCAAGTCTGTTTTTTAGTTTTTACTTGTATTGGTTGGTTACTCACTTCAGCTTTATTTTGTGCAAAATAGTCAAACATAAGCTTGTATTCTTGCAAGTGAGCAGGAACATTTTCTTGTGCAAAATACGTTTTTAAAACTTGTTCTTGTTCTATGGTAGTATTTCCGTTAAAGTAAGATTCTAATAAGTTTTCTATTTTAGTTAATTCCATATTGATGTCTTTTTAATAATTGTTCTCTTATTGTTTTTCGTGCTCTTGATAAGGAAACACGTATTGCTGTAGGTTTTAATTCAAGAATCTTGCCAATTTCTTCAAAACTATATTGCTCAACATCTCTTAGTTGTATAATGAGTTTTTGTTTTTTGGGCAAATTGTTTATCAGTTCATGAATAATGTTTACACTATCGTTTACATTGGTTTGTTTATCTAAATTCTGATTGTTATCTTTATAATTACTATGAACAATTTTTAAATTAGAAGAACTTTTCAGTTTCAACACATCTAAGCAATAGTTTTTTGTCATGGTCATTGCAAAAGCCTCTACATTATTATAAGTCGATAATTTTTCTTTATTACTCCATAATTTTAAATAAATATCTTGAGTGGCATCTTCAGCCGAATCTTTAGAAACTAAGAAACGTTTTGCCAAGCGAAAAACTTTATCTTTAAATGGCATTACTAAAGTTGTAAACTCCTTTTGATTCATCTTTTTTGTTTGGTTGTTATTAGTAAAACGACTGAGTTTTGTATTTGTTACAAATATTTTTAAAATATTAGCAACTCTTTACTCTCCATTTCATACAGAAGCGTACAGTTATGGTTAATATTAGAAACACCATTAAAACTCTCATCTTAGTAAAAAAAAAATTTAAAAAAACCTCTAATACATTTAATTTTTATACTTTTACGCAATTCTAACAACACTAAAAAATTAAAAAAATTATATGGGATTTTTTGATTTCATGACCGAAGAAATTGCAATTGATTTAGGAACTGCAAATACACTAATTATCCACAAAGATAAAGTGGTGATTGACAGCCCATCTATTGTTGCACTTGATAGAGCTACTGGAAAACTAATTGCCACTGGTAAAGAGGCAAGGTTAATGCAAGGAAAAACGCACAGTAATATAAAAATAATAAGACCTTTAAAAGATGGTGTAATAGCAGATTTTGATGCGTCTGAACAAATGATAAAGGAATTTATTAAAAAAATTCCAACTATAAAGAAACGTTTCTTTTCACCTTCATTGCGAATGGTTATTTGCATTCCTTCTGGTATTACCGAAGTAGAAAAAAGAGCCGTAAAAGATTCTGCAATTCACATGAGAGGCTCTGATATATACCTAATTTACGAACCAATGGCAGCTGCAATTGGTATTGGTATTGATATTATGGAACCTAAGGGAAATATGATTATTGACATAGGAGGAGGAACAACTGAAATTGCTGTAATTGCTTTAGGTGGAATTGTTTGTGATAAATCTGTTAAAGTTGCTGGTGATGTTTTTACAAATGATATTTCATATTATTTAAGAACACAACACAATTTATATGTTGGTGAACATACTGCGGAAAGAATTAAAATTGAAGTTGGTGCAGCTACCGAAGATTTAGAAAATCCTCCAGAAGATATGCTTGTTCAAGGAAGAGATTTATTGAGTGGAAAACCAAAACAAATTCAGATTTCATATAGAGAAATTGCAAAAGCCTTAGACAAATCTATTTTAAGAATTGAAGATGCTGTAATGGAAACACTTTCTGAAACTCCACCAGAATTATCTGCTGACATTTATAAAACAGGAATTTACTTAGCAGGAGGAGGTTCCATGCTTAGAGGTTTAGATAAGCGGTTATCAAGAAAAACCGATTTACCCGTTTATTTAGCAGAAGACCCGTTAAAAGCAGTTGTAAGAGGTACAGGAATTACACTAAAAAATATTGATAAATACAAAAATATTTTAATGAAGTAGTTTCTATTTTTTAATAACGTTCTTATTTTTATTCAAAAAGAAAACATAAATTATGCAGCATATTCTTTCTTTTTTATTTAAAAACAAGTTTTTTATCTTGTTTTTATTTTTAGAAATTGTTGCGCTATCTTTGACTATTCAAAGTCATTCTTATCACAGAAGTAAGTTTATTAACTCTGCGAATGTAATTACAGGTGGAATTTATGATAACTTTAATCATTTAGATCATTATTTAAATCTCAAAACTTTTAACGAGCAATTAGCCAAAGAGAATACTACACTTAAAAATAAATTATCGGAATTATTGAGTAAAGATAATCAAACATCAGTTTCTAGAATTGACTCTTTAAAATATAATGCTAAATACAAGTATATAAATGCTCACATAATTAAAAATGAATATTTTAAATCTAATAATAGGCTAACTATTAACAAAGGAGTAAAAGATGGAGTAACCTCAGAATTAGGAGTGGTTTCTAGCAAAGGAATTGTTGGTATTGTTACCAATACTTCTGCACATTATGCTGTTGTTATGCCTGTTATAAATGAGAATTCTAGAATAAATGCTAAGTTTTTACACAACAATCACTTTGGCACACTAACCTGGAATGGTGAAGATTACAATACAGTACAGCTAGAAGATTTACCTATACAAACAAAAGTAAAAGTTGGTGATACCATTATTACTGGTGGAAAATCAACTATTTTTCCTGAAGGAATACTCATTGGTCGTGTAAAAGATTTTAAACTAAAAAATAATAAATACGATAAAATAAATATTACGCTATTTAATGATATGAGTGCTTTATACCATATAAATATCATTAAAAATTTAGACAAAAAAGAAATATTAGAACTAGAAAATGAATAATAGCATTGTTAAATATAGTGTATTAATTTTAGCCTTAGCTTTTCTTCAAGTTATTATATTTAATAATGTATTATTTAATGGTTATATAAATCCGTTAATTTATCTTCTTTTTGTTTTTGTTTATCCTATTAGAGAAAACAAAACAAACCTTTTACTTTTAAGTTTTGGATTAGGAATTGTTATTGATTTTTTTTCTAATTCAGGCGGAAGTAATGCTGCATCCATTGTACTCATTGCTTATTTAAGGTTACCTCTACTTCGTATAATACAGAGCAACAAAGAATTTGATTATTTATTATTTAATGTTAGAAAACTAAATCTATTGCAATTAATCATTTATGTTTTTACACTAACATTTATACATCACATGCTCTTGTTTTATTTAGAATATTACACTTTAAAAGGTTTTGGTTACATCTTATTAAAATCCTTTTATTCAAGTTTACTTTCTAGTTTAATTCTATTTTTGACTTTAGTTTTATTTGTTAAAACTAAACAATCTTAAAGGTATGAGGTCAAGAGGTCGTTTATTAATTATTTTCACTATTCTAGTTGGAATAACTTATATTTTAAAATTATTTTATTTGCAAATTTTA
>Ga0256840_1001277_pt1 | contig 24109 bp, 21 predicted proteins | sample 355202metaG_FD_185969 | JGI IMG/M metagenome (GOLD analysis project Ga0256840, IMG submission 185969) | Hydrothermal vent microbial communities from Mid Atlantic Ridge, Atlantic Ocean - 355-202 | ecosystem: Environmental > Aquatic > Marine > Hydrothermal vents | place: Atlantic Ocean: Mid...
GAATCGCATCTCTTTTTTGTAGTTAAGCAATCTTGGTGTTTGTGCAATGATGGCTAAGTCAACATTACCAATAACATATCCAAGGTCAGATAATCTCTTTACAGTATCTTTTAAAAGTTCTCGTGAGTCAGCACCCTTATACTCGTCAGAAGTGTCAGGGTAAAACTCACCAATGTCTCCAAGTCCAGCAGCACCAAGCAGGGCATCGATGAGTGCATGAATAGCAACATCACCATCAGAGTGAGCTTTAAATCCAAAGTCAGACTCTATCTTCACGCCACAAAGTAGCATCTGTTTTCCCTCTTCAAAAGGGTGAATATCTATACCAAAACCAGTTAAGGCTCTGGTGGATGGCTTTTGAATACAAGGTAGTTTTTGTAAATCTTCAACCGTTGTAAGCTTATGGGCTTTGGTTGAACCCTCTACAAAAATAATCTCTCCACCTTGTGAAGCAATGGCTGAACTGTCATCTGTAAACTCCTCTTTACTCTCTAAAGCATTTTTTAGCATAAAAGTAGATGAAAGTTGAGGAGTTTGTATGATTTTTGTTTTTTCTCTATCTATAGGATTTCCATCCAAATAGAGTGTGTCAACCACTTTAAGTGTAGGAACTACACAGGTATTGTTCTTTTTTGCTAAGATAACACGCTTTATCATATCAATATCGAGACAACAACGAGCTATATCTGAGACCAAAACAAAAGGTGTAGAGACAGATTTAAGAGCATTTTTAAGTGACTCTTGACGGCTTGAACCCCCAATTACAAAGGTATGATTAGAAAAGTTAGACATTGCTTGTATATCATCTCTTGATGACACAATAATGGTCTTTTTAAAGTCATAAACTTCCTGAAAGTTATTGGTGACTTGTAGCCAAAGTGGCTCTGAACCACTCCATAACCACTGTTTTTTAGGGGGCAGAGTAAATCGTGAGGCTGAACCAGCACCCAAAAGTATCAGTGTAATCTCCGACAATAAGACTCCTTTATAAGATATATGTAACGATATTATACATAGGTAACCTTTGGTAACACTTTAATTTTGTTACTTTTTTACACGAATTGGTGGGATATAATTTACGGTTGTTTTGAACTGTTTCTATCTCCTTTGAATTTAAGAAAACTGATGCCAAAAAGGAGTCCCAACCGTAGGTGTAGAAGGTGAAGCAAAAGCACGTTCTTGCATGGTTCCTGACTCATATCCAAAACGTCCAGCCTCAACAGCATATCTGAAGGCTTGTGCCATTTTAACAGGGTCTTGGGCTAGGGCGATGGCAGAGTTGAGTAGAACACCGTCATATCCAAGTTCCATGGCTTGGGTAGCATGTGAAGGTTTTCCTATTCCTGCGTCAACTATGAGTTTAAGTTCGGGGAATTGTTTTCTTATGGCTAGAAGATTATCTGGATTCATAAGACCTTTTCCTGAACCAATCATGGAACCCCAAGGCATAATAATTTTACACCCTACATCAGCGAGTCTTTTTGCCACAACCAAGTCATCTGTGGTATAAGGGAAAACTTCAAACCCCTCTTTGATAAGAGTCTCAGCAGCTTTTACAGTCTCAAATGGGTCGGGTTGTAGGTTGTATTGGTCTCCAATTACTTCCAGTTTTATCCAGTTGGTATCAAATACTTCTCTTGCCATTTGAGCAGTGGTGATGGCTTCTTTGGCAGAGTGACACCCTGCTGTATTGGGTAGAACATGGATGTTTAGTGCTTTAATAATGTTCCAAAAGTTTCCTCCAGCATTCTCTCCTGCTGCTTGACGACGCAGAGCCACGGTAACAATTTGTGCTTTACTCTCTTTAATGGCATCTTCCATATTGGCTGGAGAGGGATAGAGTGCTGAACCTATGAGCAGTCTACTCTTTAAGGTTTTCCCACCTATCTCCCACTCATCACTATTTATTTTTAATTCTTCATTTTTCATTTTCTCAACCTCCTTGTACGGGTGCAAGTATCTCTATGCTGTCACCATCGTTTATGATGGTAGTTTCATATGTTTTTATAGAGACAAAAGTGGTATTAATGGCAACGGCAAATCCTTTTGTTTTATACTCCAAGGCTTCAATGAGTTGATGAACGTTTAATCCCTCTTTTATCTCTTTTATTTCGCCATTTACAGAAACTTTTATCATTTGTATATTCCTTCATTTAACGCCTGTTCCACAATAGCAGGAGCCATTAAGTACCCATGTCTATAAAGACCATTAATTCGTGTCAGTTTATCACTTTGCTCTATTTTAGGTAAATTATCTTTAAAGGCTGGTCTACAGTTGGTGGTCATATTGACGATTCGTGCTTCGGCAAACCCCGAATGCATACTGTAAACAGCTGAAAGAAGCTCTAAAGAAGAACGCACCGACATGGGACTTTTGTCTTCACTCTCTATTTCAGTAGCACCGATAATGTATCGGTTATTGGGTCGGGGAACGATATAAATTTTATAGCGTGGGTGTAGCATTCGTGTGGGTCGGGTTATTTTCACCTCTGGTGCTTCTAACCAAAAGACTTCACCACGAACCCCTCGTAGATTGTCCATCTCTACATTGGCTCCTAATCCTCTGGCATCGAAAACCCAATCAAAAGTGAGTCTCTGTTCACCTACTGTAATGGTTCCTTCTGATAAAGACTCTACAGCAGTACGCTCATGCCAAGTTACATTAGGATGAGCCAAGAGGTAGTCACTTGATACCTTCATAAAGACCTGTGCATCAACTTGTCCTTCATGAGGTAAGTAGAACCCTTTAGTGTGCTGGTCAAGGTCTGGTTCGAGTGATATAATCTCTTCTTTACCCAACATCTTAATCTTGGAAGCCTCTGTCACTTTTGATTGTAGTGTCTCTATAAAATGGTCAAGTTCACTCACATCTTGTGGATGAGCTGTGATAATACTTCCTTTATGTTGAAAACTATTCATAATATCAAGCTGTTCTAAAAGTGATGGCCAAAGCTCAATAGAGCGTTGTCCAATGTCAAAGATAATTGACTCGGCACTCTCTAACTCAGCAAATACTGCCAACATTCCTGCTGCTGTAATGCCTGCTGCCTCTTCCCCATAGGCTGTGTCACTGTCGTATAGGGTGATGTTGTACCCTTTTTTTAATAGGTTGAGTGCCAACACTCGTCCTACCAATCCTGCCCCTGCTATTGCTACATTCATAACTTTCCCTTTATTTTTTTCATTCCACCTTGCCTCGTTCCCAACGTCCTCGTTGGGAACGAGGTTGCATTTTGAGTTTTATTTTATGCCCATTGATGTCGGGATGAGGGCAACCCGACCTACGGCTCTAAACCTTTTCTACCTTATCAGCCTCAATATAAACTTCACTTCCCATCTCTTGGAATTTTATAGACATTTCATCCATTCCTTGTTGTTTAGCAGAGTCTACATCTGTTCCTAACTCATCTGCATACTCTCTAACCTCAGCAGAGATTTTCATAGAACAGAATTTTGGTCCACACATTGAACAGAAGTGTGCTACTTTTGCAGCTTCCATTGGCATGGTTTCATCGTGGTATTCTCTGGCTCTTTCAGGGTCAAGACCGATGTTGAACTGGTCAACCCATCTAAACTCAAAACGTGCCAAACTCATTGCGTCATCTCTGGCTCTAGCACCTGGGTGACCTTTGGCAACATCAGCAGCATGAGCAGCAATTTTATAGGTAATAAGACCCTCTTTTACATCTTCTCTATTGGGTAGACCTAAATGCTCTTTTGGTGTAACATAACAGAGCATGGCACATCCGTACCAACCAATCATTGCAGCACCAATACCTGATGTAAAGTGGTCATAGCCTGGTGCAATATCAGTCGTCAAGGGTCCAAGTGTATAAAATGGTGCTTCGTGACAAACGTCAAGTTGTTTCTCCATGTTCTCTTTAATCATGTGCATTGGAACGTGACCTGGACCTTCGATAATGGTTTGAACATCATGTTTCCAAGCAATTTTGGTTAAGCGTCCCAGCTCTTCAAGTTCTCCAAATTGTGCTTCATCATTGGCATCTGCACCTGACCCTGGGCGTAAACCATCTCCAAGTGAAAAGGTAACATCGTAAGTTTTCATAATCTTACAAATATCTTCAAAGTGTGTGTTTAAGAAGTTCTCTTGATGATGATGAATCATCCATTTCGCCATAATCGCTCCACCACGAGATACAATTCCTGTAACACGTTTGGCCGTCATTGGTACATGGTGTAGAAGTAAACCAGCATGAATGGTAAAGTAGTCCACACCTTGCTCTGCTTGTTCTATCAGTGTATCTCTAAATACTTCCCAAGTAAGGTCTTCGGCAATTCCATTGACTTTTTCAAGTGCTTGGTAGATAGGCACGGTTCCAATAGGCACAGGAGAGTTACGTAAAATCCAGTCACGTGTGGTGTGGATGTTTTTACCTGTTGATAAATCCATAACAGTATCTCCACCCCAACGGGTTGACCATACCATTTTTTCAACCTCTTCAGCAATGCTTGACGTGGTTGCAGAGTTACCAATGTTGGCATTTACTTTTACCAAGAAGTTACGACCAATAATCATTGGCTCTACCTCTGGGTGGTTAATGTTACATGGAATAACAGCACGACCTTCGGCTACTTCGTTTCTTACAAATTCTGCTGTGATTTGCTCTGGAAGATTTGCCCCAAAGTTTTCACCTTTTAGTCGTGCTTCTCTCTCTGCGTCTTGAAGGTACTCAGCATTCATGGCTGCATCTTGGTTTTCACGAATCGCGATGAATTCCATTTCAGGAGTAATAATTCCTTGTCTTGCATACCAAAGTTGAGATACGTTTGTACCAGCTTTTGCTCTAAGAGGCGTTCTAACCAGTCCTTTTGCACCAGCCGTTACGTAGTCGAGTTGTTCATCAGTAGAGTACCCATTATCTTCAGGCTCCATGATTCGTCCTTTGTACTCTTCAACGTCGCCACGTCCTAAAATCCAATTTTTTCTAATAGCAGGAATTCCCTCTCCTACATCAATCTCAACAGTTGGGTCTGTGTAGGGACCGGATGTATCATAAACTCTTAATTTTGTTTCGTTTCCAAGTAAAATTTCTCTTACAGGTACACGAATCTCTTTATGAATTTCACCCTCTAGGTAAACTTTGGTAGAAGCAGGAAATGGCTCTCTTGTTAAAAGCTCATTTGAAGTGGTTAGTGTCTCTTTATAATTTTGTGTCATTATAGGTTCCTTAAATATTATAATTAAAGGAAAAGAAGTTAAATAAGAAGAACAAATAATTTTTTAAAAAGATTATAAAAAATTTGTTTTTATTCAATTCTCTTCCTTACGCTGGGATTATCCAGTTCAAGTTCTACGGAATTAGCAAGTTCATTGCTATCTCAGCCTACATATAAAATGTATTTGGCACTCCGAGAGATGAACCCAACTTATACATGATGAAAAATTATAATTGGCTTAATGGTGATGAATTTTATTGGGAGATGTTTGGGAATGTTGCTATTTTCCTAAGTTATTGGTCAAAAATGAAGTGCGTAAGATATATCCCAACCTTAGTAGATTGGGAATTAATGTATGGAGTAAAAATTATTACAAACCAGTATTACAACTGGCGATATTCCCACTCTTAATACCTTTTCTAAACCATTCAACTCTTTGGTCAGATGAACCATGAGTAAAGGCATCGGGGACTACATAACCTTGGGCTTGTTTTTGTAAGGCATCATCACCGATGGCAGAGGCTGCACGTAGAGCTTCTTCTACATCACCTTGCTCTAAAATGTTAAAACGTTTGTGGGCATGGTGGGCCCAGACACCAGCGTAACAGTCAGCTTGAAGTTCTACACGTACTTGAAGTTGATTTGCACCTTTCTCTCCACGTGCTTGTTGTTTCATTTTTTGAACTTTACTTAGTGTTCCTTCCATGTTTTGAATATGGTGACCAATTTCATGAGCTAAAACATAAGCTTGTGCAAAGTCACCTGTGGCGTTATGTTTTTTACTCAGTTCGTCAAAGAAACCTAGGTCTAAATAGACCTTTTCATCAGCAGGACAGTAGAACGGTCCCATTTGAGCAGAGGCGTGACCACAACCACTCTGTGTTGAACCTCTATAGAGTACCATTTTTGGTTCTCTGTAGGTGGCTCCATGCTGTTTAAAAATCTCTTTCCAAACCTCTTCTGTATCGTTTAAAACGGTTGATATAAAAGCAGCTTGCTTGTCATCAGCTGCAGAGTTGGCTACTTTTGAAGAGCCTCCTGTCATAGATGATAGAGGGTTAAAACCTGAAAAATAAGCGACAGCACCAATTCCAATAATGGCCCAACCAAATTTTGTTTTTAGCAGCCTTTGAATAAATGGCCATAAAAACATGATGGTACCCATAGATGGCATACCACGCATACCTCCTCCACTTTTGTCTTTTCTTCGTCTATCTTCTACGTTGTCACTCTGCTCACGGTCTTCCCATCTCATATTGTAAGGCTCCATTTAATATTTTAAAACAATTATATCACAAGTAAAATTTGACTACAATAGTAATAATTATTCTATATATAATTTTTAGGAGTTTTATGTGTCTTTAGCATTAGCAAGAAAGTATCGCCCTGCAACATTTGATGATTTAATAGGTCAAGAGGCAGTATCTCAAACGCTTAGTTTGGCGTTAGATAGTGATAGGCTCTCTCATGCTTATCTTTTTTCAGGATTAAGAGGTTCAGGCAAGACTTCAACGGCTAGAATCTTTGCAAAAGCACTTATCTGTAAAAAGGGGACAACCTCTTACCCTTGTGGGGTTTGTGACCATTGTGTGATGGCTACTGAGTCACGGCACATGGACATTATAGAGATGGATGCAGCTTCGAATCGAAAGATAGATGACATACGCGAACTGATAGAACATACCAAATATAAACCCTCAACAGCACGATATAAAATCTTTATTATTGATGAGGTTCATATGTTGACCAAAGAGGCATTTAATGCTTTGCTAAAGACATTAGAAGAGCCACCCGAGTTTGTAAAGTTTATTTTGGCAACGACGGATCCTCTTAAACTTCCAGCGACCATTTTGAGCCGAACACAGCACTATAGATTTAGAAAAATATCTCAGCCTGTGGTGGCACGACACTTGGCACATATTTTGAACCTTGAAGGGGTTGAGTATGAGCAGAATGCTTTAGATGTAATTGCCCGTTCGGGTGCAGGGAGTGTTCGTGACTCTTTGACCCTACTTGATCAAGCCATTGTCTACTCGAAGAACTTTATTAGAATCTCTACTGTGACCAATATGTTGGGGATTATAGAGCCTTCTATGTTGGAAGCGTTATTAAACGACATTTTGCTAAAAGATGAAGCTAAAGTTCTAACCTTTATTAGGGAAGCGAGTGAATTTGAAGCAGAGATGGTGATAGATGAGTTGATGCTCTACCTAAAAGAGATACTTTTAAGTGGTTCACATGCCATTACACCTATGATTATAGAGCGTTTCTTTAGGGTGTTGGCAGAGTCGAAGTCTCTGCTTAGCATGGGAACAGATGGTGAGTTTGTTCTTTCGTTAACACTCTTTAAAATGATGGAAGCGTTACAGATAAAAGAGATAGACAGTATGATTCGTTCACTCGAAAAAGAGCTTTCAGGTGTAGAAGTAAAAGAGGTTGCTCCTATTGTTTCTCCTCTAACTAAAGTAACTGTTCCTGAAGTTGTGCAAGAAGTCGCTCATGAAGCTCCTGATTCTCTAGAAGAAAATCCAGTAGTTGAGATGAACATGCCTGAACCTATGGTTGAAGCTCCTATGGCAGAAGTTCAAGTAGCTCAAAAACCTTTGGATGAGGGTGCCAAACTCTTTGAAAAACTGATGGAGAAGCTTTACGATAGAAACTATGACTTGGGTGAGTGCTTTAAGTACAGCATTGTTTACCGTTCTTTTGCCAACAACCTTTTAACATGGGAATCTTCAGCCAATGCAGAACAGAAGACACTGTTAAAAAACAACTGGATGACCATTAGAACTTTTGTTCAAGAGATTTTTGGTTTTGAGACCAAAATCAAAAATATATCAAAGGAGTCACCCTCCCGAGTAGAAGTCGTTAAGCCTATTATAGAAGAAGAACCACAGTATGAACAGCAAAATTATAATCCAATAATGGAAGAATCAGTTTCTATGATAGAAGAGGAAGTTTTAGGTTTACCACCTGAAAATATACATAAAGAAGAGGAAGCTCCCATGAAGAGTTCTTGTATAGCTCCCGAAGCAGGTGACACAGAAGCAGCCAAAGAGAAAGATGAACGAAGTATTTTAGACGAACCAATGGTTGCTAAGGCGTTGGAGTTGTTTGCTCCTAAGAAGGTTCGGGTTAAGAGGAAAGTGTAGTGTTACTAGCCGACATAGGAAATACAAGAATACACATTTACAATGGAAAAGAGGTTATCCACTTAAGCCATGAGGAAGCCATAGAAAAATATAGAGATAAAAAGCTTCAATATATTACTGTAAAACACCAGCTTAAAGAGAAGTTGAATGGCTTAAAAAACTGGACAGATGTTTCGGACAGAATAGTTTTAGAAAACAGCTACGATACCATGGGAATAGACAGACGGGCTTTGTGTCTGTCTCATAAAAATGGCATCTTTGTAAGTGCTGGTTCAGCCATTACGGTCGATGTGGTGGAAGGGGGTGTTTACCAAGGTGGGTTTTTGCTTCCTGGATTAAAGGTGTACATAAAAGCGTATGGTGCAATCTCTCCTGCTTTAGAGAGCAAATTAAATTTAAACGTCTCGTTAGATAGACTTCCAAAAACAACCAAAGATGGGATAAGTTTTGGTATAATCGCGTCGATAAAAATGCTTATAGAAAAATATCAATCAGATAAACAACTTTATATATCGGGTGGAGATGGCGAGTTTCTTAGTTCACTTTTTGATAATGTACTATTTGATGAGACGTTGATATTTCAGGGTATAAAGAACGCATTAGAAAAAACGCATTAAAGGTATAACATGTTAACAGTAGCACTTCCAAAGGGAAGAATCGCAGAAGAGACTTTGGCAATATTTGCAGAGATATTTGGTGGAGAGTTTAAGTTTGAAGGGCGTGAGCTTATTATGGAAGTGGGAGACTTTCGTTTTTTAAATGTACGAAACCAAGATGTTCCTACGTATGTTGAGCATGGTTCAGCCGACATTGGTGTGGTTGGATTGGATGTCATTACTGAAAAAGAGTTGGACATAGTTAAGCTTTTAGACATGCAGATGGGTAAATGTAAGGTCTCTATCGGGATTAGAAATGAAGATGAACTTGACTGGTCAAAGCCCAACATTAAGATAGCGACTAAAATGGTAAACATTACCGAGCAGTACTTTGCTAAAAAAGCCGTGGGTGTAGAGATTATTAAGCTTTATGGTTCTATAGAGTTGGCTCCTTTGGTTGGTTTGGCAGATGCTATTGTAGACATTGTTGAAACGGGTGCGACCATGAAAGAAAATGGGCTAAAAGTTGCAGAAGATATTATGGACTCATCGGTTTACTTGATTGCCAACAAAAACTCTTATTATGCTAAAAAAGATGAAGTGCTTTCTCTTTACGAAAAAATAGATAAAGTGGTGAAAAGCCGTGCCTAACGCACTTGACCTCTATGCAAAAGTAGAAGATTTATTGGGTGTCAATGAAGTTACTCCTATTTTAAACGAGTATTATTTTAATACTTTAGAGAGTTTAGAGTGTAAGACGCTACTGGACGTTGGTTGTGGTTCAGGTGGGTTTTTAGAGGAACTCTCTCTTGGTTACCCACATATAGAGACAAAAGGTATTGACCTTAGCCCTGTAATGGTTGAGATGACCAACGCTAAAGGTCTGAATGCTGAGTGTATAGACTTATGTGAATTTGATGGAAAATTTGATGTTATAACAGCCATATTTGATATGGTAAATTATCTTGACAAAAAGAGTTTAAAACGTTTTTTAAGATGTATAGAAGAACGCTTAGAGCAGGGTGGTCATTTTATTTTTGACATCAATACGCTGTATGCTTTTAAAGTAGTGGCAGCAGGTTCATTTATAAAAGATGGAGGTGAGCGTTTTGTAACCATAGACAGTGACTATGAAGAGGAAGAGGGTACCTATTATATGGACTTTACACTTTTTGAGAAAGAGGGTCAGGTATTTAAAAAGAGCCAAGAGTCTATCACTCAATACTATCATACGGTAGCAGAGATTCAGAAGTTAACGAATATGAAGCTTATGAGTAAAAAGTCCATTGCTATTTATGGTGATGAGGTTGAGAAGTTTTATTTGGTGTTTAAGAAGTAGAGTCTATATTTAAATGATTAATAGTGGTCAATAAATTGACCACTTTAAAAAAGTGTTATTTTTTCTCTTTAATAACAATCTTCGCATACATTCCAGGAAAGACGTTATGCTCACCTTTGTCGAAGCTTACACGCATTCTTATTTTATGGGTCATTGGGTTGGCATCAGGAACGATGGCTTTAATGGTTCCAATGGTTTTGTACTTAATAGAAGGAATAGTTACAGCCAATTTCTCTCCTACTTTAACCTGAGCAATGATACTTTCCGAAACAGAAACATCTATTTCTAAATCTTCCGTTCCTACCATCATAATGGTGAGCATTCCTGGCATAATCATGTCACCTGGTTTAATGTTTTTTCTAACAATTACACCATCTGATGGAGCTTTCATTTTAAGATAGTTAAAAACAGTTGCCATCTGTTTCGCTTTAATAGAAGCTTGTTCTACCATAACCTGTGCTGAGTCCAACATGGCAGAGACATTTTCAGCTTGTGCATCTAAGTCACTGATGTCCATCATAGGAACGGATTTTTTACTTTCTAATCGTTTTTTTCGTTTATTAATATTCTCTAAACGTTTTCTCCAAAACTCAACCACAATTTTTGACTGCTCTAACATGAGATCTGCTTGAGATTTCATAATGTCAAACTCTGCTGATTCCATTTCGTAAAGGTCATCTTCACGTTTTACTTTGTCACCAATCTTTACAAATACTTTTTTAATGTAACCCATATAACGGCTACCTATCATCTTTTGACCATCAGATACAACAGTACCTGTAATGGTAATATCATTAGCATCCAAAGAGGCTATGAGTAAAAAAGTTACAACTAATAGTTTTTTCATTCTTATCCTTTATTTGATACGTAAATTTACCATTTACGCACGTTGATGTGACACTTTAGACACTGTTTTGAAATACTATTGTATGCCTGTAGTGCTTGAGTAGGGTCACCACTTTCAAAACGCTCATCAATATCTTCTGCTTTACGGGTGATTTTCTTTTTTATTTTGTTGGTCATTTTTAAAGAGTTGTTTAACCATTTTTCATAGATGTCTTTGTTGCTAATCTCTTCGTCTGTGGGACGTACCCTTTTTATGGTCTCTTTGAGAGTTTTTGTACCATCTTTAACGATGTCAATGTTGTTGTAAAAGAAACCTGTTTGTATGTCTTGCATTGCTTGTGCCATCTTCTGCATGTCTAAAATTCTATCTGCTTGTGTGTAGGGTTCAGCAGAGGCAAATGTGGCTAATATTGTTGGAATGAGAAGTAGTTTTTTCATAAGTTGTTGTCCTTTTTTCTAATGTTCTTGGTGTTATTGTAACAGATTATCTTTAATGACTCAATTACTTTGATAAACATCATATCTTTTAATTATTTTTTTTTATATCATTTAAGTATAATTTTAAATAATTATTGCTAAGATTCTTTAATCAATATTAAAAGGATTTTCCAATGAAAAAAATCGTAATTATGAGTGCAGTAACTGCAGCAATGTTAACAACAGCGTCAGCTGATTTTAGTTTCGGTGATATGTTTAAAGATATGAAAGATGCAGCTACAAGTATGAGTAAAGATGCAAAAGATTCTGTTGCATCTATGAAAGATGGTGCTGTTGAAACTTCTAAATCTGCTGAAAGAACAGTTACCAATGTTAGTGGTGATGTAAAAGATTCAACAGTTAAAGTATCTGACGATCTTAAAACAGCTGAACTTGCAACTTCTAAGGATTCAAGAGACTCAGTTGTTGAGCTTGCAGAAGACACTAAAGATTCTATTACCAATACAACAAAAGATCTTAAAGACTCTTCAACTATTGCTTCTAAAGATATGAAAGATTCTGCTATTTCTGTTTCTAAAGATGTTAATGATGCTACAAAAACAGTTTCAAATGATACTACTAAGAATGTAACAACAGTTTCAAATGACACTACTGCTTCAGTTAAAACAGTTTCTAACGATTCACGAGATTCAGTAAAAACTGTATCTAACGATATTGATGATACTACTAAAACAGTTTCTAATGATACTACTGATTCAATAAAAACTGTATCTAATGATACAACAGATGCTGCTAAAACAGTTTCAAATGACAGTAGAGATTCAGTAAAAACAGTTTCTAACGATATGGATGATGCTACAAAAACAGTTTCTAATGACACCAGTGATTCAGTAAAAACTGTATCTAATGATACAAATGATGCTGCTAAAACAGCTTCAAATGATATCAATGATGCTTCAAATACAGCTTCAACAAATGCTTCGAACACAAGTAGATCAGCTACTAATGATGCTAAAGATGCAATTGATTCTGTAGACAGCAAATAACGCTTAATCTTTTTTAAATAAAGGGCTACCACTTCTTGGTAGTTCTTTTCTCTTAAAATATTTATATTTATTTGTTTTTTATACTTTTTTAATGTGACCTGTTTCTACACAATTCAATAAACCTTGTTAACTATGTATTGTGATATTTAAGTATCTATTTCAATAATAAATGATAACCTTTTTTATCTAAAATATTAAAGGATTTAAATGAGAAAAATGATATTAGTTAGTGCCATTACAGCAGCTATGTTAACAACAGCGTCAGCAGACTTTAGCTTTGGAGACATGTTTAAAGACATGAAAGATGCAGCTACAAGTATGAGTAAAGATGCCAAAGACAGTGTTGCGTCTATGAAAGATGGTGCCGTAGAAACTTCTAAATCTTCTGAACGATCAGTTACCAATGTTAGTGGTGATGTAAAAGATTCAACAGTAAAAGTTTCTGATGATCTTAAAACAGCAGAAGTAAATACTACCGGGCATATGAGTGATTCTCTAACTAAACTTTCAGATGATACTAAAGAGTCTGTTAAAAGTACAACTACAGATTTAAAAGATAGTGCAACCATTGCCACTACAGATATGAAAGAGAGTGTCTCAACCATTTCAACCGATGCAACAGATTCTTTAAAAACTGTTTCTAATGACAGTACTAAAAGTGTAACAACTGTTTCTAATGATACTTCAGACAGTCTAAAAACTGTTTCAAATGATACTACAGATAGTGTAAAAACTGTGTCAAATGACTTAAATAGTTCAGCTCAAACAATCTCAAATGATACTACAAATAGTGTAAAAACAGTATCTAATGATACAAGAGATTCTGTAAAAACAGTCTCTAGTGATACTACTGATGCTACAAAAACAGTATCTAACGATACAACAGATGCTACAAAAACAGTATCAAATGATACAAGAGATTCTGTAAAAACAGTCTCTAATGATACAAATGATGCTGCTAAAACAGTTTCAAATGATACAAATGATGCTTCAAACACAGTTACAACAAATGCAAGCAATACCAGTAGAGCAACTACAGATAATGCTAAAGATTCTGTAAGCAATGTTTCTAAGTAATAGAACTACAATCTCTAAAGATTATTAACACTAAAAAGTCTTAATCGTCTCTCAAAGCTACCTGTAACTTTTGGTAGCTTTGTCTCCTTATCTCTCTAAAGCACAAATCTAAACTGATCATATTCATCAAAAAATGTTATCATTAATATTAATGATATAACAAGGGATGACCATGAACAATACTTATACTACTAGATTAAAAACAGTTACTTTACTTTTGAGTATGTTAATGTTTTTACTACCTTCCTATCTTTTAGCTCAGACACCTAAAAACTTAGCAACCTTTTATGAACTAACAGGAGAAGATGCTGAAGCACGATACAATAAGGTAGTTGAAGAGGGTTTAAAGGATATTGGTTTTAATTTAGCAGATCCTCATCATAGAGTAAATGATCAGTATAAAACCAAGTATGGTTCAACAACCTTAGATGTACTTAGTTTTTTACCTGTTGTCAATGATACAAATGTCATGCCACTTTTTAATATTGACCCTCGTTTGGCAGGTTTCTCACCTTTTAATATGTTGATTTATAAGTCTCTTAAAGAAGAGACAACGCATGTAGGACATTTAACTCCTGAAGCTATTTTGGACATTATTGGGATTGATGACAAAGAGCTTAGTGAAAAGTTTATCGCTTCATTTAAACCTTTAGATGATCTCTTAGAGAAAGAGTTTGGCAAAAAGAGTTATAAAACCTATACAAAACTCTCCGATGACAGAATGTTAAATTTTGAGTATGAGTTTGAGAGACCAGAAGATATGGATGATTTTGTAGATGAGTTTCAAAATGAATTTGAGATGAGTTTTATTAACAAAGAGTATCTTATTGCTGGTTTTCATAACTTTTTAGATACCGATGATGGTGAAGAGGCTTTGGCTGATTATGATCTGTTTTGGGCCTATTCTCTTTGTCATTTAGAGTACTCATACAACATGTTTGATAATGTTGGTGCCAGACCAGATGCTGGACTCTATGCACCATGTACCATGTACATGTATGTTAGAAAAGGAACCAATAAACTTGTTATTGGTATGCCAAAACTTATAAATATTATGGACACTTTAGATGTTAAAAATCCTAAGAGAGTGGCATTGGTTGAAAAACTGGACAGAGAGATACCAGAAATTTTAACTGCATTTGGTATGAAAGCTGTAGAGAATGTTAACCCTTTAAAAGAGACACCCAAACCAAAGTTTAATGCAGCAGCAATTGGTGTTGCATTGGCAAAAACTACGGAAAAAGTGTTAGAGCCAAAAGAAGAGAAAAAAGTTGAAATAAAGAAGCCTGAGATAAAAAAAGAGACTCAAACCATAGAAGAAAATGGAAAAGTTATTAGTATTGCTATTCCAAAACCTCCCAAAGTACCAACAGCATTAACCGTTATAAGCAATGGAGCTAAAAATTCTAATCAGCTTGATCGTTCAATTAAGTTCTCAAAACGCGTACCTCCAAACTATATAACTTCTGCCCAACGTTATGGAAAAGATGGTAAAGGTGCAACTTTAAGCAGTTCAGAAAAGATGGTAGGAGAAGCTGATAAAGGTCGTATCTCTGCTTATTTAAGAGGTGAACTTTTAGATGTTAAAACAGCTACTGAGAAGCTCAAGAAAGCTGGTTTTGAAATTCTTGCTGAAGACCCATTGGACAAAAAGAAGAAGCTGATTTCTATTGTATTTACCTCTGCTGAACTTAAGAAAATAGCCTCTAAACCCAATAGAGGTTACTTGGCAACGTTACGACTTTTGATTGATCCAAAAAATAAACAGATTAGTATTACAAATCCTCTTTACCTAGGTAAAGCATTTTTACAAAGTGAATATAAGGAAGAGGGCTTAAAAAAAGTATTAACAGCTATTGTTACTGAATTTACTGGACTCCGAAACTCTATGGACAAGTTAAAGTTTCAACTTTTACCAAATTATCAGTTTATGGATGGAATGCCATATTTTAAAGATATGGAAGTTGTAGCAAGAGGAGATGATCTTGTAGAGAAGTTAGAGAAAAATAAAAAGAGAATAGCCTTTAAACTTACTTTGGATAATGGTTCTATTTTAGTGGGTGTAAAGTTAAGCAAACGTACATTGAAGTTTCCAAAAAGAATTGGAACAAACAATGCAGGAATGCTTCCATACCCTCTACTTATAGAGAAGGGTGAAGCTAAGATTCTTGAACCTAAGTACTATTTGGCACTGATGTATCCTCAGTTAACCATGGAACAGTTTATGACCATAGCGACGATACCAGGTGCAATTATAAAAGATTGTGGAAAAGTATTTAGATAAGGTTTTTATAGGGGTAGAGCAAAGTCTCTACCCTTGGATTTTTATTTTTATATGCTCTATTTTTTAGCTTGTTTTCGTTTAAGTAAATCAAGTTTCATATCATTAAGAAGTGCTTCTTTTTGATAAAGCTTTACTTTTTCTTCTGAAATCTCTTTTGCTAATATAGCAAGATTAATCTCCATCTCTTCCATTGTAATTTTTGTTTCTACCACCTCTTCAGCTGCTGTAACAGTTTGACTTAATGTCAGTGATAATATTACTCCAAGAGCCAATGCTTTCATTATATTCTCTCTTTTAATTGAATTATTATATGGTTTCTTTTGCTTTTTGTAACGCTTCAATAACTTGATCAATGTTTGCTTTTGGAATATGTACTTTCCACTCAGGTTCAGATGCATCAGAGTTAAGACTAATTCCGATACTTGCCACACTTTCACTTTTTGGACCATAAGGTTGTGCTATTGTTGTCACCGTGATTTTACCTTTTGTACCCGATAAAACCATCTCTTCAATATTTGTTGTTGTTCCACTCATAATGGACTCCTTCTGTTTTTATTTCGTATTTAGTATATCATGATTTAAATTAAAATTACTTCAATTTAATCATGTAAAAATCTTTTGGTCGTTTGTAGCTGTCACTCTCTCCAACGACCAGAATTCCACCATCTGTTGTGCGTGTAATCCCATGAGCAATCTCTTTGTTTTTGTCACCATAAAGTTTTGACCAGATGAGTTGACCTTTACCATCAAGTGCAATGATATAGTTGTCAAAATCACCTTTACCCATTGAGTTGGTTGTTCCTGCAATAAGATAGTTTCCATCTTTTGTCATGGTAATGGCATTGCCTTCATCGTAGTATTTAAATCCATATATTTTAAACCAAATGAGTTTACCAGCTTTGTTAAAATGCATCACTGCCAAATCCGTCTGTTCTGAGTTGTATGAACGTGTAGACCCAGTAGCGACAATACCTCCATCTGGAGTAGGGGTTACGGCATTGAGAACATCTTGATCATTTTGTCCCAATGTTTTTGCCCATATTTTGTTACCATCTTGGTCAAGTTTCATTAAAAAGAAATCAGCGTCACCAGAACGTGTTACTTCTCTTGCACCAACCATCATAAAGTTACCATCAGCTGTTCTGGTTAAACTCTTGGCTTCATCATTACGTTTTCCACCAATGGTTCTTTTAGATATTAACTTTCCATTTTTGTCTAAATGGACAATATAAATATCTTTAGCTCCTCTTCTTGAAAAAGATTCAGAACTCCCAACAATCATTGCTCCACCATCATCGGTTCCTGCAATACCACCTGCAAATTCATCTCGGTCTCCACCAAAGTTTTGTTCCCAAATAACTTTACCGTCAAGAGAGAGTTTAGCAACATATAGGTCTCGGTCTGAATTCTCATTAAATGATTTTCCTGAACCTAAAATAAGTAAGTTCCCATCTTTCGCACGGGTAATTTCCATCCCACGGTCAGATTTTTTACCACCGAGCATGGTACGCCAACGTGTAGCACCATCAGCTGTCATACGTGTTACACAAATGTCAGAACGCTTTGCATCAAAAGATTTACACTCACCAATAATGGCATTGTCTCCTTTTTCGAGCATTACCACACCATGTGCAATGTCATCATCTTCCCCACCATAGATTTTTTGCCAAACTGTTTGAAAGGCTGGTTTAGGTTCCTCTGTAACCTTTGCTGGTTGGGTAGCAAAAAGGTAAGGAGAAAGCAGTGCAGATGTTAAAAGTATTTTACTACAAGTTTTTATCATGATCTATTCCTTATATTAATTTTTTATTATACTCTATTAACATCTATTTTTTAAATGATTTATTTTTTATATAAATATTTGTTATAATATATCAGTTGTGTTACTTAACACTCTTCATAAGTTGATTGATAATATTAATAGTTGTAGTGTCAAGTTGACTCTTTTTTGAATAGATAAGATGAAATTTTCTAATCATAGGCTGGTTATCTATACAAGATTGATATAAGTCTTTGTATTTTACTTCATCTTCAATAGCAAGTTCTGAAACGATAGCTACAGTAGGGTGGTTTATATTTGGTTTTGCCCATTTTACACCTTGTATCATGGCTGTAGGATTGTCAATTTCTGAAAGTGAGTTAAAAGTTTCATAGGAGAGACCCATTTTTTCAAGAGCATCAGTAATAAAGTTTCTTGTAAGTGAACCTTCTTTTCTACAGAGTAGGTTACAGTTACTTAATTCTTCTTTACTTAAAGACCTAGAAAGAGGTTTTTTAGAGCAAATAACCATTTCATCTTCTATCCATTCTTTATAAATTAAGTGCTTATTATAAAGGGGTGATTCTATAAGTCCTAAATCAAATATTCCTCTATTTATACCCTCAATAATCTCATTACAAGGAAGGATGGTTAATTTTAATTTACCTTCAACCATTTCACGAATGTTATCTATAGAAGTACCAGGAAGAATATGAGAACCAATGGTATATGAAGCTGCTAAGTGGAAAGGTTTTAATTCGGTCATCATAATTTTATCCTATAAAAAATATTATGATAAATTATAGTTTAAATTTGATAACAGTGTGCTTGTATTTTAAAGAAAGAAGTTTAAACCTCTTCCTCTTTTTTATCCATTGCTTTTGTATTGTCCATGAGTACAGGAACAAAGAGTAATGATACAAATACAGCAGCAACAGTCCCAGAGATAAGTGCCACACCAAGACCACCAAAAATAGGGTCACCAGCGAGTAGGGAAGAACCCAATATAATGGCAACAGCTGTTAATAAAATAGGTGTTGCACGGGTTGCTGAAGCATCAGCAATGGCACGTTTCTTTTCCATTCCTTGTTCATTAATAAGACCCATCGCATAGTCAATGAGTAATAGAGAGTTTCGTGAACTAATCCCCATAAGTGCAATAAATCCAATTAAGGAGGTAGCTGTTAAAAAGAATGTTTGCTCCGTAACCAAGTCTGCAACCCAGTGACCTACAATAACCCCAATAAGAGAGAGGAATGAGCCACCCAAAATAATACCACTTAAAGCAAAACTTTTATAGTAAATAACCATTAAGAAGAAGATGAGTACCAACGCAGCAATAAAAGCAGCACCCAAATCTCTAAAGGTATCAAGTGTTACTTTCATCTCTCCATCCCAACGAATAAGGAACTCCTCTCCTGTTTTCTTATCGGTTAATTCAAGGTCGAACATATAGGTTGAGATTGGTGCAGTTTTAACCTCATAATTTTTTTCAAAATATTTTATCATCTCTCCTCTGGCATCTAAAAGAGGGTAGACTTGAGAAACCATATCAGTTTCAGCAATAACATTAATCATACGTCTTAAGTTTTTGTGCATAATTGTAGGTGTTGACTTGATAGGTACAATGGTCACAATCTCAGTGAGAGGTACCATCATGCCCATTTGGTTCATCAGGTTTAAGGAGGCAAGTTTTGAACGTATGGCATCATCACTGTGTTCGTGTAGACGTTTTGTGTCGTTACTCAGCACCAAGAAGATTGGAATTTGTACAGAACGATTTTCAGAGTTCTTGGTGGCTATCGCCATACCTTCAAATGCCAAATATAAAATGTTGTTGACCTGTTCTATTCCCAGACCTGAACGGGCAATTTTTTCAATATCGGGTACAAGTTTATACTTATCATAAATATCATCAGCCATGATATCAACATCAACCAACCCCTTTGTATTGGCTAAAATGTTGGCTACTTCTACAGAAAGCTCTCTTTTTTTGTCAATATCTTCACCATATACCTCTACAACGATTTGTGCCAAAGTAGGAGGGCCAGAAGGTTGTTCTATCATTTTAATAACGGTACCAGGAACAAGGGTCTCACAGTTATTTTTTAGTATAGGTCGTAGTCGCCCTGTCATAAGAAATGATGGCTCTTCTCTATCATGTATGGGTGTTAGATTAACAGAGATTTCACTCACATTTTCTGTGCGTTTCATCATTGAGCCTTTTACCAATCCAGCATAGTCCAATGGAATACCTTGACCATAAAAGAGAGACATGTTTAGAATCTCTTCCTCTTCCCTTAAAACATCTGTAATACACGAGGTTACTTTTTTGGTCTGTTCAATAGAGCTTCCTGTTGGGGTATCGATATAAATAGAGTAGGTTGCAGCACTTTTCCCTGGTAACATTCTTGCCAATACTCCACCTGTTGGGAACATCAGTAGTGATGCAAAGAAAGCAATAATGGTAAGAACAATGACCACTCTTTTTCTAAATTTTGTTTGTAAAATCCAATAGATGAAATTTTCAAATTTTTTCATTTATTTCTCTCCCCTGTTTACATCTTTTGTGTCTTTACTATCTTTTGTATGTTCATGCGTTTCATGTTCACCTTGACATATCTCACATATACCATAAGGATTGTTTTCCATGTCATGATGTTCATCATGCTCTGGTTTTTTCAAAAGTTTTAAACTTAAGTAAGGAGTAAAAATATAAGCCACAACAAGTGAAGCAAAGAGTGCCACTGGTACATTGTAGGGGATAGGTTTCATAAATGATCCCATCATTCCCCCAACAAATGCCATAGGAACCATGGTCATAATAATGGCCAATGTTGCGATGTTTGTAGGTCCTCCTACTTCATCGGTTGCTTCTACAAGAAGCTCACCCATCTCTTTGTCTTCAACTCCAGAAGAGTGTAGGTGTCGGTGAATGTTCTCAATAACAATAATGGCAGCATCCACCAAGAGACCCAAGGAGAGTAGAAAAGCAAAAAGGGTAATTCTGTTCATCGTCTGTCCCGTCATGTAGGCAATAAAGAGTGTGATTGCCAAAATAGCAGGAACAGAGAAGGTAACAATAAGTGACTCTCTCCACCCCAGTGCAAATACAAGCATAATGGCAATAATAATAATGGTAATGACCAAGTGGTGCATCAACTCATCAACTGCAGCATTGGCTCTCTCTCCGTAGTTACGGGTAATGGTATAACCTATACCATCTTTTTTAAAGGTTGCGACATTTCCCTCAATCATCTTAATAACATCTTGTGCTACAAATACAGCATTGGTTCCTGCAAGTTTTGAAACGGTCAGGGTTACTTGTTCTATGTTTTTAGAAAATGGTTGAGTTTTATCGTCATTGGCTCGGTAGATGAACTCTACTTTTTGAAAGTTCTGTTTATCGATACTCTGCTCTACATGTGCAACATCCCGAAGATAGATGGGTGAACCCATGTAGTTTGCAACCATGACATTGTTGATGTCATCAATACTCTCAATGGCATTAGAGATACCAAAGATGACCAATTTCTTATCGTCCGTTCTCCCTTTTACATCGGGAACATTGGCTGCTAATGATTTAACTGCCATCATGATTTGTCCCATAGAGAGGTGATAAGCAGAGAGTTTACCCATGTCTACTTCTACATTGTACTGTTCTTTACTAGCACCTTGAAGTGTGGTTTTAGCAACATTGTCAATACCATTGATTTTATGTCTTAGGTCTCGAACCTTTTCGTTAAACTCAACAATAGAGAGTTTAGAGTCTGGAGTCTGATAGAGTGCAACGGTAATAATAGGAACATCAATATCAATATCAAAAGGTTTGATAAGAGGTTGCATCACACCTTTGGGCATTTGATCCATATTTTGCATTACTTTATCGTAAAGTTTTAGGTTTGAATCTTCTCTGTTCTCTCCAATATAGTACATAACATTGACGATTCCAACGTTATCCATGGACATACTGTAGACGTTTTCAATCCCCTGAACTTCCCTAAGCTTCTTCTCTAAAGGCTTTGAGATAATGTTTTCAATCTCGATAGGTGAAGCTCCTGGCATGGCAGCAATAATACCACCACCTGAAATTGCAATCTGAGGGTCTTCTTCTCTGGGCATGGTATTTAAAGCAATCCATCCTAAAGTAAGAATAACAATTCCTAAAACAGCTGTTAAGGGATTTCGTAAAAAACCTTGACCCAGTTTTCCTGCGACATCTTTAATGACATAAGGCTCTTTTGTTTTTTGATTTCCCATTATTATCCTTTAATATGCACTTTAGCATACATACCAGGATAGATAGATTTTCCTTGGGTATCAAACTTGATTTTCATTTTAAATTTATGGGTCATAGGATTAGAGTTGGGGATGATAGAGTAGATAGAACCAACTTTTTTAAATCCCATAGAGGGTATCTCTATATTTACCTCTTTCCCTAGGCTCATAAATTTTATATCATTTTCTGCGATTTCAACAATGATACTGAGCTTACTTAAGTCTGTTAAGATGACACCGGGCATACCAGGCATTGCCATCTCACCAACATTTAATTTTTTCATAATAATAACGCCATCGTTAGGAGCAGTGAGCTTTAAATAGTTATATTGGTTCATCACCTCTTTTTTCATGGCTTGAGCTTGTTTTACCTGTTTTGAAGCTATGGAAACCATGTCTTTCATATTTTTGGCACCAAGTTGTAGGTTCTCCAACTCATATTTGGAAACCATCCCTTTTTTAAAGAGTCTTTGATATCGTCCTAAGTTTAAAAGTACATTGTTGTATTGGTTTTTATTCATTTGAAGTGCCAGTTGTGCTTGAGAAATCCCCAGCTCTACTTGCTCTTTTTTAGAATCGATCTCTTTGGAATCGATTTGATAAAGAAGTTGACCTTTTTTAACAATATCTCCTTCAGCTACCAACATTTTTTTGACTATTCCCATGTATCGACTGGTAATCATTTTTTGGTTATCAGAGATAACAGAACCACTTAACTCAAGTTCGATGGCTGAGAGTGAACTAAGTGCTAAGAGTAGTGCAAGTGTTAATTTTTTCATTATATTTCTTCCTTGTTAATAATACTTGTAAGTTCAAAAACTTTAGAATTTCGATCATTTTTAGCTGTTAAAAGTTTTAAAAGCACCTCTAACTCTTTTGACTGTTTAATAAGAACATCAGAGATGGAGCTGATACCTTCTTGGTATTGCTCTTCATAACTTTCATACACCTTGGTAGCAAAGTCAAGTTGAGTTTCTAAGCTCGTTATTTCAGCATCCTTACTTTTTACTTCGGTAATAAGTTTTTTTACTTTTAGAGATATTCCATTTTTTGCTAATTCTACTTGATCACGAACTTTCATGTTTTCAACTTTTGCTTTTTCTAAGTTGTGTTTGTCGATGTTTCCATTAAAAAGGTTCCATTCGAGTTGAAGACCAACAGTATAGAAATCTTTATCTATGAAATCATTAAAGATTTTATCATCAGAAGAACCGTACTCACCAAATGCACCAACAGTAGGTAAGAAGCTGGCTTCTTGAAGTTTTATAGCCATGTCGGTAATTTTTAATCCAAGTTTTGCTTTTTGAATATCTAAGTTATTGTTTTGAACTTCTTGTTTAACTACATTTGGCATGGGAGCTAGGTCATCAACTGTTTGAATAGAGTCTATTTTGTGATTTAGTAAAAAAGAAAGGTATTGATAAGCCAACTCCTTATTGTAGGTAGCTTGGCTCAACATACTCTCTGCTTCAGATCTTTTTGCTCTTACTTCAAGCTCATCAATCTCTTTTGTAAAACCTTCCTCTTTCATGCTAGAAACGATTCCCTCTAGTTGATGGATGTTGTTGACAATATTTGTTAAATTACTAATGTAGTGGTCAATAAGTGAAATATCATAAAAAGTTTTAGTGGTTTGAAAGATTTTTTCATTGAGTAGTTTAGAGGTGTCCAGTTGGCTCATGGTTTGTAAGGCTGTGGTTATTTTTCCATACTGGTCAAGTTTTCCACCTGTGTAGAGAGGTACCATGTAGGTGAGGGTAGTCTGGAAATGGTTTCGTGCATCAGGGTAGTTCAAATCATTTGGCTGTACATTTAATAATCCACTCATATCTGGAGGAGGGTTTCCTTGGGAAGCACCATTTATGGCTCCTCCCAGTGGGGTTATAAAATCAGAAAAACCAAAGTCTCCAAAGTTGGCTTCCCTACTTTTTAGTTTAAATCCAAAAATATTTCCAGCATCATTAGAACGAAGTGCTTGAAGTTTTAAATCTAACTTACCATAGTTATGACCTTTAGCAACTTTAGATTCATGAGCTTTCATCTGTTCATTAAATTTTGAAATTTTTAACTCAAGGTTATTGTTTTTCATGATTTTTAGAGCATTTTCTAAAGTAAG